>Ga0154020_10008812_pt1 | contig 11682 bp, 7 predicted proteins | sample Klosneuvirus_201_FD_109709 | JGI IMG/M metagenome (GOLD analysis project Ga0154020, IMG submission 109709) | Active sludge microbial communities from wastewater, Klosterneuburg, Austria - Klosneuvirus_20160825_MG | ecosystem: Engineered > WWTP > Aerobic digester > Activated sludge | place... | reverse complement strand
GGCGACGGCCGGTGGTCCAAACGCTCCCGCCGCGCGGTCAGCGCCGAGCCGCTGCGGGAAGCCGGGCCTCAACTTTCCAGCCAGATCGAAGGCGAGCAAGGTCACGAAGCTGGTCACCGCGATCACCGCCGGCGCCTCGCGGATCCCGAGCGGGGTCAGCGCCGGAGCAGTGGCGAAGGCCTCGGGCCGCCCGTCGCTCTGGCGTGGTCCGCGGACCGGCCAGCCGCTGGGAGACTCGCCCCGGGCATCGCGGCGTTCGATCGTCCCTTCGGTGGTGGCGATGAAGATCTCCTCGCCCCCGTCGCCATCTCCGTCCAGGGTCCGGGGGGCTGCCTTTAGGTGGGCGCCGAGATCGATCGGGAAATCAGGGAGCAACTCGGCGTCGCCATGGACGAAGACCAAGGTGCGAACCTGGCTCTCGGCTAGCGCGCCGGCCGAGGCCGTCAGGCGGATGGTGAGCGCGAAGGAGTAAGGGCCGGAGGGCGGCGCTACCGGATCGCGGAACAGCCCCGCGACCGTGGCCTCTCCGTCGACCTGAAAGCTGCCTTGGCCCGCGATCGCCCCCGAGGCCACTGGCGCGAAAGCCTCGGGCGGCGGGGTGGCCCCGAGCGCGATCTCCAGCAGCCAGGAGAGCTCCTTGTGCCGGCGATTCTCAATGACCCCGCTGATGCTGAGGCGACCTTGGCCGGGATCGATGACCGCCCCGTCGCGGGGCGCGAGCAGCGTCACCGCCGGGGGAATGGTCCGGCGAACCACGCGATCTACGGCCCGTCGCGCGTCGAGCCGGCCTGCGTCGAGGCGCTGCCCCAGGAGGCTCGGAGAGCGGCGCTCGGTGGAGGCCTCGAGCAGGCGCGCCAGCTCTCCGGCGGACAGCGGAGGATCGAGCCGCGCGAGGCCCGCCGCGGGGAGGCCGGCGGCCGCCGAGAGCACCAGCAGCGCTGTACCAGCGACCTCCTCGGCGGCGTCGCCAGGCGCGAGGGTCCGTCCGGTGAGCGGGATAGTCGCTTCAGGCGCCGGCTGGAGCGCGCTGGTTGCCTGGCGGATGTCCGCGGCGTCGAAGTCGATCGTCCCCACGACGAGCGCCCCCGGAAGATCGGGGGTCGGGGCCAACGCCCCACGCCGCCCGGCCTCGGCCACCACCAGCATCCCGAGCCGGGCCGCGTCCGTGATCGCTTGGTCGAGCGCGTTGGCGCCGTAGTCGGGGGGCAGGGCGATCAGGACGCGCGCCTCATTCGTCGCGGCGTAGTTGATCCCGGCGGCCAGGCTCTCCGCCCGGGCCAGGTACGCGCTGGCCGTACGCAGCGGGAGCAGCGTGCAGCGCGGACAGACGCCGGCGCTTCCGACGCCGTTGTTGGCCTCGCCGAGCATGCTGCGCGCGTTGGGCGCGCTGGAGGTCGGCCCGCTGGGATCATTGTCGTCGTCTGCGAAGTCCCAGCCGGCGATGTCGTCGACGAAGCCGTTGGCGTCCTCGTCGATCCCATTGGCGAAGATCTCGATCAGCTCCTGAGCGTCGAGGACCCCGTTGCCGTTCTTATCCCCATGGTCCGATCGGGCCAGGAGGGTGTCGTCGATGACGCGGTCGATCGTCGGGCTCGTCGTGCCGGTCGCGGTGGTGAAGTCGAGCACCGTGAAGGCGCCGTCGAGGTTGCGGTCATGGGGGCCGGTTTGGCCGGCCACCTGCGGCGGGGGCAGTTCCGCCGTCGAGAGGCGGATCCGTCCGATCAACTCCGGGTCCGCTAGATCCACCCCGGTCCCGGCCACGGCCCCAGATACGGCGGGCTCTCCAATGGTCCACAGCCAAGCCCGATCCGCGGCGATTCCCGTGCCTTTGGAGCGCTCCTCATCGGCCAGGCTAGCGGCGCAGGTCGGCGTAAACGAGAGCAAGGCCAGGGCGCCGCGGCAGCCCCGAGGACCACCCGGGCGAGGGGCGAAGTCAGGGTCCCCGGGCATGAACTCCGGTTGCATCAGGGCCTCGGGGGAGAGATCGGGGTCCGCAGAGGGCCAGCCGGGGTTTTGGCCGAGGAGCACGAGCGCCAAGAAGCACGCGCCAGCCCCCATCTATCTCGGTTACCACGGACGGCGGCGTCCGGGTACTTCGCGTGCTATATCCACCTCGCCATGCAGGCACGGCCCTACGTCGAGGGAGCGCAGGCCCTAGCCCCGCTCGCGGCCTCGGTCGTGACGGTGGGGACCTTCGACGGCGTCCACGTCGGTCACCAAGAGCTGGTCGCGCGCGCGGTGGCGCGGGCCAGAGCCCTGGGCGTTCCGGCCGCCGTCTACACCTTTCACCCGCACCCGGCGAAGATCCTCGCGCCCGCGCGGGCCCCGGCGGTCCTCCAGAGCATCGAGGAGCGGGCCCGCCTCCTCCGATCCTACGGGGCCGACCTGGTGGTCGTGGAGCCCTTTGACACGCGCTTCGCCGCGATCGGTGCCGATGAATGGGTGGAGCAGTACTTGGTGGCCCGCCTCCACCCCCTGGCTGTGGTCATCGGTTTCAACTTCTCCTATGGGCGAGCCCGCTCGGGCAGCCCCGATCATATGATCGCCATGGGCGCGCGCTATGGCTTCGCCGTCGACGTGGTCGGCGCGGTGCGCCAGGGCACCGAGGTCGTGTCGAGCACGGTGCTCCGGGGCCAGCTCGAGCGCGGAGAGGTAGAGGCGGCCGCCCAGCTGCTCGGCCGTCCCTTCGCGCTCACCGGACCGGTGATCAAGGGCCACGAGCGCGGTCGGACGATCGGGGTACCCACCGCCAATATGGCCTCTGAGGCCGAGATCGTGCCCCGAGCTGGCGTCTACGTGAGCCGCACCGAGCTCGAGGACGGCCGCCTCTTCGGCAGCGTCACCAACATCGGCCTGTCGCCGACCTTCGGGCCGACCGCCGCGCCCAGGGTGGAGACGCACCTGTTCGACTTCAGCGGCGATCTCTACGGCCAGCGGCTAAGGGTGGAGCTGATCGCTCGCCTGCGCGACGAGCAGCGCTTTGGGTCGGTGTCCGAGCTCGTCGCCCAGATCCACGCCGACATCGGGCAGGCCAAAGAGCGACTGGCGCGATGACCCACGCCTACGCCGTGCTCGGCCGGGACGTCTCGCGGTCGCTCTCGCCGAGCCTCCACACCAGGGCGGCCCGCGCGCTGTCCGTCGATCTCCGCTATGGGGCCCGCTCCTGCCCGACCGAGGCCGACTTCTTGGCCGCGCTCGATGACCTACGCCGCGGGGCGCTCGACGGGGCCAACGTCACGATCCCCTACAAGGAAGCCGCGGCGCGCGCGGCCAGCGTCCTCGACCCCATCGCGGCCGAGATCGGCGCGGTCAATTGCCTGACCCGGTCGGCCGGGGCGCTGAGCGGCTCGAACACCGACGCACCCGCGCTGCTGCACCTCTTCGGGGCGCTCCCCCCGGGAGCGCTCGACCGCGTGCAGATCCTAGGTTCGGGCGGAGCCGCGCGCGCCGCCGCCTGGGCCTTGCGCGAGGCGGGCGCGGGCTCGATCCGGCTCTCGGCGCGGGACCCGGCGCGGGCGCTGGAGGTCGCGCGGATCGCGGGCGCTGAGGTCGGACCCTTGGCCCCGCTCGAGGGTGCGACCTTGGTGGTGTCCGCACTTCCCCCAGATCCGGGGCTGGCCGCGCGGGCCATGGAGCAGTGGATAGCGGTGGCTGATCGGCCGCAGATCTACGACCTCGCCTACGGTGCGCTAACCATGGCCTCGACCACGCCGCTGATCGCGCTCGCTCGCGCACGATCGCTGGTGGGCACCGACGGCCTCGCGATGCTGGTCGAGCAGGCCGCGCGCGCCTTCGCAACATGGACGGGGATTCCGCTCCCCGAGGTGCGAATCGCGATGGGTCCCGGCTTTGACACCCACCCAGGGGAAGCATAGGCTGCCCCGTACCGATGCCAGGCCGTCTCGGAGAACTTCTCGTCCGCGAGAACCTAATTTCGCTGCAACAGCTGCAACAAGCGCAGGAGGAGCAGCGGAAGTCTGGCGGACGTCTCGGCTACAACCTCACCAAGCTCGGGTACATCGAAGAGAACGAGCTCACGCAGTTCCTCTCCAAGCAGTACGGCGTCCCGGCGATCAACCTCTCCGAGTTCGAGATCGACCAAGAAGTCATCCGCCTCGTCCCACGGGAGGTCGCGGAGAAGCACCAGGTCATCCCGGTCAACCGCGCCGGGGCCTCGCTGATCGTGGCGATGGCCGACCCCTCCAACATCTTCGCCATCGACGACCTCAAGTTCCTCACCGGTTACAACATCGAGGTCGTAGTCGCCTCCGACGGCGCCATCCGCGACTCGATCGAGAAGTACTACGGCGAGCACTCGGAGCAAAAAGAGCTCAACTACGACGAGGTGATGGCTGAGTTCGACGAGGACGAGATCGAGGTTGGCGAAGACGGCGAAGAGGCCAACGTCGTCGATCTCGAGCGCTCCGCTGAGGACGCGCCGGTCGTCAAGCTCGTCAACCTGATCCTGATCGACGCCATCAAGAAGGGCGCCTCCGACATTCACATCGAGCCCTACGAGAAGGACTACCGCGTCCGCTACCGCATCGACGGCGTGCTCTACGAGATGATGAAGCCGCCTTCGAAGCTGAAGAACGCCATCACGTCCCGTATCAAGATCATGGCGCGCCTCGACATCGCCGAGCGCCGCCTGCCCCAAGACGGTCGCATCAAGCTGAAGCTCGGCAAGGGCCGCGAGATGGACTACCGCGTCTCCTCGCTGCCTACGCTGTTCGGCGAGAAGGTCGTCATGCGGCTCCTCGACAAGGGGAACCTGCAGCTCGACATGACCAAGCTCGGCTTCGAGGCCAAGCCGCTGGCGCTGTTCAAGTACGCGATCAAGCGCCCCTACGGCATGGTGCTCGTCACCGGCCCCACGGGATCGGGCAAGACCACCACGCTCTACTCGGCGCTCTCCGAGCTCAACCAGACGGACGTGAACATCTCCACCGCCGAAGATCCCGTGGAGTACAACCTCCACGGCATCAACCAGGTGCAGATGAACGACGACATCGGCCTGAACTTCGCCTCCGGTCTGCGCGCGTTTTTGCGGCAAGACCCGGACATCATCATGGTCGGCGAGATCCGCGACTTCGAGACGGCGGAAATCGCGATCAAGGCGGCGCTCACGGGCCACTTGGTGCTCTCCACCCTGCACACCAACGACGCGCCCTCCACGATCTCGCGCCTGCTGAACATGGGCATCGAGCCCTTCCTGGTGACGGCCTCGGTGAACCTGATCTTGGCCCAGCGTCTGGCCCGTAAGATCTGCGTCGATTGCAAGGCGCCCTTCGATGCCCCGGAGCAGGCGCTCCTCGACATCCAGATCAAGCCCAACGAGATCGGGACCTTCCAGGTCTACAAGGGCGCGGGCTGCGGGACCTGCTCGGACACCGGCTACAAGGGCCGCATCGCGCTGTACGAGGTGATGAACTTCGTCGACGAGCTCAAGGAGTTCGTCATCAACGGCTCATCGGCCGCCGAGCTCAAGGCCGAGGCCATGCGCCTCGGGATGCAGACCCTGCGCATGTCCGCGCTGAACAAGTTCCGCGAAGGCATGACCACCATCGACGAAGTGACGCGCGTCAGCGCCACGGACTGAAGCAAGCACCATGAGCGTCAACCTCCACCAGCTCCTCAAAGCCATGATCGAGAAGGGGGCCTCGGACCTCCACATCACGACGGGCTCTCCGCCGCAGCTCCGCATCGACGGCAGCCTCGTGCCGCTCAAGATGCCGCCGCTGACCCCGGTGGAGACCAAGCAGCTCTGCTACTCGATCCTGACCGACGCGCAGAAGCACCAATTTGAAGAGGAGAACGAGCTCGACCTCTCCTTCGGCGTCAAGAACCTCTCGCGCTTCCGCTCGAACATCTACATGCAGCGCGGCGCGGTCTCGGGCGCGTTTCGGACCATCCCCTTCAAGATCATGACCTTCGAGGAGCTCGGGCTCCCGGCGGTGGTGGAGGAGCTGTCCAAGAAGGCCCGCGGTCTGGTGCTGGTCACCGGGCCCACCGGCTCGGGCAAGTCCACCACGCTGGCCTCGATGATCGATCGCATCAACACCGAGGAACACGATCACATCCTCACCATCGAGGATCCGATCGAGTACCTGCACCCGCACAAGAACTGCATCGTGAACCAGCGCGAGATCGGCGCGGACACGGACTCCTTCAAGAAGGCACTGAAGTACGTGCTGCGGCAGGACCCGGACGTCATCCTGGTCGGTGAGATGCGCGACCTCGAGACGATCGAGGCGGCCCTCGTCATCGCCGAAACCGGCCACTTGGTGTTCGCGACCCTACACACCAACTCCTGCGTGCAGACCATCAACCGGGTCCTCGACGTCTTCCCGCCCTACCAGCAGCCGCAGGTGCGCGCGCAGCTCTCCTTCGTGCTCGAAGGGGTCATGAGTCAGACCCTGATCCCCAAGGCCTCCGGCTCGGGTCGCGTTCTGGCCCTCGAGGTTATGGTTCCAAACCCCGCCATCCGAAACCTGATCCGCGAAGAGAAGATCCACCAGGTCTACGGCCAGATGCAGATCGGTCAGTCCAAGTTCGGGATGCAGACCATGAACCAGGCGCTGGCGGCCCTGGTGTCCAAGCGGCTCATCTCCTTCGATGACGGCTTGCTCCGTAGCTCTGACCAGGACGAGTTCCGCCAGATCCTGGCTAGCCCCCAGATGAACGCGGGCCCTCAGCGTCGACCACAATAGACTACAGACACCGCGACCTGCCTAAGTTTTGCGGCGGCGCGTGATAGCGGGTACAGTGCGGAGACTGCGGCGGGCTAGCCCCGTCGATGACTCGGGATCGACCCGGGTTCGAGGAGCGCGCGGCAATGCCAGTATTTATTTGGGAAGGCAAGACTCGGCAGGGCGAGGACCGGACCGGGACGATGGAGGCGGACAACGCCGACGTCGTCATCGAGAGGCTTCGCAACCAACAGATCCAAGCCTCCAAGGTCAAGAAGAAGCCGGTCGAGATCAGCCTCAAGATCGGCAGCGGCGTCACCCCCAAAGAGATCGTCGTGTTCACGCGGCAGTTCGCGACGATGATCGACGCCGGCCTCCCGCTGGTGCAGTGCCTCGAGATCCTCGGAGCCCAGCAGCAGAACGTCCACTTCCAGAAGGTGATCGTCTCCGTAAAGGTCGACGTCGAGTCTGGTTCCACCATGGCCGATGCCTTGGCCAAGCACCCGAAGATCTTCGACGAGCTCTTCGTCAACCTCGTCGCGGCCGGTGAGGTCGGCGGTATCCTCGATACGATCTTGAATCGTCTCGCGACCTACATGGAGAAGAACATCAAGCTGGTCGGCCAGGTGAAGGGCGCGATGGTCTATCCGTCCGTCGTCATGGTCGTGGCCGTCGGCGTCACGGCGGTCTTGCTCATCTTCGTGATCCCCGTGTTCGAGAAGATGTTCCGAGACTTCGGCGGAACGCTCCCCGCGCCAACGCAGTTCGTCATCGATCTCTCCAATGGCCTGCGGGCCCAGCTGATCCCCGTCATCATCGGCATCACCCTATTCATCTTCATGGTCCGCGCCACGGGCCGCACCAAGAAGGGTAAGCTCTTCCTGGACGGACTCCTGCTGAAGGCGCCCGTCCTTGGGCCGCTCTTCCGGAAGGTGGCGGTCGCGAAGTTCACCCGAACGTTGGGCACGATGATCGCGTCGGGCGTTCCCATCCTGGATGCCCTGATGATCACGGCCAAGTCGGCTGGCAACAAGGTCGTAGAGAACGCGATCATGTACACCCGGGAGCGCATCTCCGAAGGTCGCACGATGGCGGACCCGCTGGCCGAGACGGGCGTGTTCCCGGTGATGGTGGTCCAGATGATCGCGGTCGGTGAGTCGACGGGCGCCATGGACGCCATGCTCCAGAAGATCGCCGACTTCTACGAGGACGAAGTGGACACCGCGGTCGCGGCCTTGACCTCCTTGCTGGAGCCGCTGCTCATGGTCTTCCTCGGCGTCATGCTCGGCGGTCTGATCATCGCGATGTACCTCCCGATCTTCGAGCTCGCCGGCAACATCAAGTAAGGCCGCGTGCGCCAAGAACGCTCCGCTTCTAGCGACGATCTTGCCCGCAGCCTGGCGGTCATCGCCGCCCTTCGTATCGCCTTCGTCACCGTCTCACTGGGCGCGGTCTTCGCGCTCGGGGACGCGGTTGAGCAGCCCAACATCACCCAGAAGTCGACGCTCATCGCGGTCGCCTACTTGGTGTCGCTGCTGTTCGCGCTGGCGCTGCGCTGGAACGCCTCGACCATCACCCTGGCCTACGCGCAGGTCGTCGTCGACGCCCTCTTGGTGACCTCCTTGGTGTTGACCACCGGCGGCATCGATTCCGTCTTCACGTTCACCTACGTCTTCGTCGTCATCGGGGCCGCGACGACCCTGGCCCGGCGCGGCGCGGCCCTGGCGGCGGCTGCCTGCCTCCTCTTGATCGGGACGATGGCGGTCCTCCAGGTCGATGGCTCGATCCATGACATGCCCAAGCCCGATCCCGGTCGAGCCGCGCTCTCCGTGTTCACGTACATCATCAGCTTGTCCCTGGTGGCCGCGCTGGCCGGGACCCTGGCCGAGAACGTCCGGGCCGCGGGCAAGCGCTTGGCTGAACGGGAGAGCGATCTGCTGCGGCTCGAGGAGCTGCACGCCGCCATCTTGCGCTCGCTTCCTGCTGGGCTGATGACCTTGGATCCCGCCGGCGGGGTTCGCTACGCCAATGAGGCGGCCTTTAGCATCCTCGAGCTCGACGCCGACGGCTTGGTCGGTCGACGGGTCGACGACGCCGTTCCGGCTGTGGGACGCGCGTTTCGAAGCCTCAACGACAGTGGCCGCTCTCCCAATCCGCGTGAGCGCTACGAAGGTACCTTTATGCGCACGCAAGGTGGCCCGATCAGGCTGGGCTTCTCCTTCGCGCCGCTCGGCGACGACAGCGCGGCGCTCGGCTCGATCGTGGTGTTTCAGGACGTCACCGAGATCGTCCGACTCAAAGAGGCCTTTGAACGCGCCGACCGCCTGGCGACCATCGGAAAGCTCGCTGCGGGTTTAGCGCACGAGGTACGTAACCCGCTGTCCTCGATGTGCGCCTCCATCGACGTCCTGAAGGTCAACCTCGAGCCCCCCGAGCCCATGCGGCGCTTGATGGACAATGTGGTCCGAGAGGGCGAGCGGCTCAACGGCCTCATCACGGACTTCCTCACCTTCGCCCGGCCTCGAGAGGTGAACCTGCGACCGACCGATCTCTCTGTGCTGGCCGAGGACGCCGCGCAGATGTTCGGGCACGATCCTGAGCTCTCCAAGGCCAGCATCGAGCTCAAGCTGACCCCAGGGGTGCTCTCTTCGGTGGACGCCGATCTGGTGCGGCAGGTGCTGTGGAACCTCGTACGAAATGCGGTGCAGGCCCTAGAGGGGAAAGGGAACACCGTAACCTTGACCACGCGGATGCGCGACGGCCTTCCGGAGATTGTAGTCAGCGACAACGGTGCGGGAATGGCGCCTGAGGTGCTCCGCCGCATCTTTGATCCCTTCTTCACCACCAAGGACCGCGGGACCGGCCTAGGCCTGCCGATCGCCCATTCGATCATAGAAGCCCACGGCGGCACGATCTTGGTGTCTAGCGCCTTGGGCGTAGGCACAGAGTTCGTCCTGCGCTTGCCCCCGAGCGCTGAGGGCTCTCCCAACGTCGTGGTGGGCCACCCTGAGAACTTGCCCGCCGCCTTGGATTCCGGGCTCGTGTCACTGGACGCGGACACCAGCGACCTGGCCGTGCCCCAGCCGCTGGAGCCGCCGATCTCTATGGATATGCCCACCCCGGAGACTTGAGTTCACTCCAGTTTCGGTTGATACGAATAGCGGTGGGTCGTGTCCTCGTCGTCGATGATGAGCGGAGCCTGCGCGACGTCCTCGAAGTCTTGATCGCTTCGCAAGGGCACAGCGTGCTCCTAGCGAAGTCCGTGGATGAAGCCAGGGCGACCATCGCCACCAATGATCTCGACTTGGTGGTCACTGATCTCCGACTCGAGCCTCGAGGGGATGGCCTCGACGTCGTGGCTGCCGCTCGAGCCCGGCCAGAGCCGCCCGAGGTCATTGTCATGACTGCCTTTGGGACCAGGGATAAGGCGCTGGAAGCCCACAAGCGAGGGGCGCTGTTCTATCTCGAGAAGGGGCCCCACTTGGCCACCGATATGGCCGTGCTCGTCTCACACGCCATCGAGAAGCGAAAGCTCCAGGTGGAGAACACCTCCTTGCGCCAGGTGCTCAAGGACCGCTTCGCCCTGGAAGGTGTCGTGGGCAAGAGCGAGGCGATGAAGGAGGTGCTGGACCTCGTCGTCCGCATCGCCCCGACCAAGGCCAACATCCTCCTCATCGGCGAGAGCGGTACCGGAAAAGAGCGAATCGCACGGGCCATTCACGCTCGCTCCGATCGTGCCGCGGGTCCCTTCGTCCCGCTCAATTGCGGCGCGATCCCTGAGAACTTGATCGAGAGTGAGCTCTTCGGTCACGTCAAAGGGGCGTTCACCGGCGCAGATAGCACCAAACAGGGGCTCTTCGACTCCGCGCGCGCCGGGACGATCTTTCTCGACGAGATCGGTGAGCTGCCCTTGTCGCTGCAGCCCAAGCTCTTGCGCGTGCTTCAGGAGCGGCGGGCCAAGCCCGTGGGCGCAGTTCAGGAGATCGAGATCGATGCCCGCGTAGTCACGGCGACCAACCGTGACCTGGAGGGAGAGGTCAAAGCTGGTCGCTTTCGCGAGGATCTCTTCTTTCGTCTCAACGTCCTGCAGATCGATCTTCCGCCGCTGCGGGTGCGGCGCGAGGACATCCCGCTCCTCGCCCAGACCTTCCTCGAGAAATACTCGCGCGAGTACCACCGCGACGTGAACAGCATCTCGCCGGAGGCGATGGCGAAGCTGCTGGCCTTTGGGTTTCCGGGGAACGTGCGGCAGCTTGAAAACGTCATCGAACGAGGCGTCGCGCTCTCGCTCGGCCCCGTTTTGGACGTCGCCCAGCTACCCCGAGAGATCGCCCTAGCAGAAGAGCAGAAAGGGCCCCCCGCGGTGCACTCCATCGCCCCCGGGGCGAGCTTCCCCGAAAGTGGCGTCGACCTGGAGCGGCTGGTGGAGAGCTTCGAGCAAGGCCTGATCGAGCAAGCGCTGCAGCGATCGGGCGGAGTGAAGACCAAGGCGGCGGAGCTCTTGGGCCTCAGTTTCAGGCAGTTTCGCTACAAGCTCGCCAAGTACGATCGGCTATCTGAGAAGGGATGACGCATGGCTTCAATCGCGAACATGGTCTTGTCCGCCAGCTTTGTCGGGCTCGTGGTGTCGGGCATCGGCTACATCGGCCTGACCGCCGAGGGCCGCAACAGCGCTCGCCTGAAAGAGCAGGTCAATCGCGGAGTCGAGCTCGGCCAGAAGGGCGACTTCAAGGGCGCGCGGGCCGTCTTGGCCGCGGTCGTCGAGAAGAACCCCAGCAACGTCGACGCTCTCTTCAACTTGGGCATCGCGTTCTCGGCGACCGGTGAGCTCGATGCGGCCGAGCGCGCCTTCGCTCGGGTGGCTGAGCTCGATCCCACCGACTTTGACGCGGTCGCTGAGCGGGCCGCGCTGCTTGCGCAGAAAGGTGAGCCGACCAAGGCCCTCGATCTCCTCGAGCAGATCCCCGTCGGTGCGGGCCACCTCGAGGCGCGC
>Ga0154020_10008811_pt1 | contig 11683 bp, 12 predicted proteins | sample Klosneuvirus_201_FD_109709 | JGI IMG/M metagenome (GOLD analysis project Ga0154020, IMG submission 109709) | Active sludge microbial communities from wastewater, Klosterneuburg, Austria - Klosneuvirus_20160825_MG | ecosystem: Engineered > WWTP > Aerobic digester > Activated sludge | place... | reverse complement strand
CAAAGGCCAGGGCCTGAACTCGCCGCGTGTGCCCCGTCAGTTCTCGAGGCTCGCCGTGGGTCCAGGTCAGGATGCCGCCATCGTGAAGCCCGACGGCGATCACTTGCCCATCGGAGCTGGCAGCCAGCGCGGACACTCCGCGACGACCGTCGTGAAGCGTCCGCGCGACCTCAAGCCGGCTGTTGAGATACGACCATTCCCAGTCTCGCAGTCGCTCCGGAGCCTTATCAAGCGAGTTTCTGGCGAGCCTCGGATCGGTCTCCAGCTTAGAACCCGCGAGCGTGATGCTTAGTCCATAGGCCGCGTGGTCGCTGCGATCCGCGCTGTCCTCGGCGTCCCGTTCAGCACGCCGGGCCGTCCGCGCGGACCTCGCGCTGACGATGGTGGCGATCACCAGACTGGCCACGACGACCGCCGCAGCGATCGAGAGGGCCCGGTTGCGCCTGAGGAACTTGCGGAGGCGGTAAAGAGCGCTCGGGGGGCCCGCTTCCACCGGTTGATTGGAACGGTATCGACGGATGTCCGCGGCAAGTTCCGACACCGACATGTATCGCCGATCCGGGTCCTTGTCCATGGCCTTTCTGATGATCCAGTCCAGCTCACCACGCAGCTCGCGCCAGGCCGTGGGGGGAGCACCGACCGCATACTGGGTCCGCAACTGCGTGCTCGCCCGGGGTGGCTCGTGGTCAAAGATGTGGCGTGCGGCCGCGATTAGGCTCAACTCGGAAAGCTGGAATGGCCGGATCCCTGTGAGCAGCTCGTACAGAATCACCCCCAGTGAATACACATCCATGCGCACATCAACGGGGCCCGCGTTGGCGGCGAGTTGCTCGGGGCTCATGTACTCAAGGGTCCCCACCGGGCTCCCCGCGTGGGTCACGATGGTGCGCTCGGTGAGCTTGCCGATGTTCGACTTGGCGATCCCAAAGTCAATGACCTTGGGCTCATCGGAATCTTCTCCGGGGCGGACCAATATGTTGCTGGGCTTAAGGTCGCGGTGGATGATCCCTTGTTGATGGGCGTGCTGAACCGCCGCGCAGACCAAGGCGAACAGGTCGAGCTTCGCGGCCGTGCCGAGTCCCTGGCAGTGCGTGGTGAGCGGCCGCCCCGGTACGTACTCCATCGCGAAGTACGGCAGACCGTCATTGGTCTCCCCGGCCTCATAGAGCGCCGCGATATTGGGATGGTTCAGCAGCACCAGGGCCTGTCGTTCGACCTCGAACCGAGCCAGCATCTCCTTTGACCTCATGTTGGACCGAACCACCTTGACCGCGACCGTGCGTCGAACGGGCCGCTCTTGGCGCGCGAGGTACACGGTGCCGCAGCCTCCCTCACCAAGGGCTTCCGTGAGCGTGAACAACCCGATGGTCTGGCCGATGCGGCTCTGGTGCTCATCGCCCGTGCTGGGAACGGCGGTGCTGAACACCACCCCGGCGGGCTCTTCCAGAAAGTCCGTGGCGCCCTCGTGTGCCGCCAGCAGAGAACGGACTTCTTCGATCAGGTCAAGATCGCCTCGGCAGCGGTCCTCGAGGAACGATGACAACTCGTCCACCGGCACATCCAAGGCCTCGGAGAAGATCTCTTCAGCGCTGTGACTTGTGTCCATGACTGGTCACCGGTTCGTGCAGCTCGGTCAGAAGGCGCCGGCGGAGCCACGCTTTGGCGAACTTCCAGCGCCGGGCGATGGTGTTTGCGGACAACCCCATGATCAGGGCGGTTTCCGCCTCCGACAGCCCGGCGAAGAACCGCAGCATAACCACCTGGGCAGGTTCCGGGAAGTCTATTTCAAAGACTGTGAGGGCGGAATCGAGGGCCACGACATCCAGACCATCCAAGTCCAGTTCGGACGGCGTCTCGAGTGCCTCGAGTTCAACTCGGATGTTGGATCCGCCGCGCTTGGCAGTCGCCTTGTGCCGCGCCCGATCAACCAATATGTTCCTCATCGCCTTGGCGGCGGCGCCGAAGAAGTGCCGCTTGCCGTTCCAGCCGGGATCACCCGCCCCAACCAAGCGAATATACGCTTCGTGGACCAGAGCGGTCGCTTGAAGGGTTTGCTGCCGCGACGAGTTGATCAAGCGTGCCGAAGCAACCTTGCGGAGCTCGTCGTAAACCAGTGGCAACAACTCCGCCGCTGCTTGCTTGCGGCCCTCCCCGGCAAGGCGGAGTGTGACAATGAGGTCTTCGGGTGGTGGCGACGGATGACCGATTTGTTCGTCTGCCATTGGCTTCCTCCCTTCGTCTCAGAGCAACGAGGATACCAGAAAGCCACACAAACGCGTGGTGGAATGCGATTTTTTTGAGTGGTATGTGTAATCGCCGGGGTTGGTCGATTCACTTCGAAGCGCTAAGAGATCACACCGTGCATCCACGGGACCGCTTCAAAGGGTGTCAAGGCCCCAGCTGGTCAAACGTGATCGGGCATGGCTCAAAGCGTGGCGCCAGCGGACAGCTGCACGGCAGGGCATGCGGACAACAAACGGCCAAGGACCGCGGTTGATGGGCTACAAAAACCCCGGCTCATCGCTAGGTATTCGCACCGCACGTTCTTGTCCGCGCCATTAGCGGGTTCGCGAGATCGCCACACAGCAATCCTCGGTGGCCGAACCCTGGTGACCAAACCGAGACGAGGGCGGTGGGAACGCAGCCTGGCGCCCGGGTAAGAGGTATACCTGACCGAGCTGATACCCCGCCAGCGCGATGCCGAAGTTGATGAGCGCGAGCTTGTCGGCGAGCTTCTGATTGAGCGTCCCCGCTGCGGCCACCATTTTGGGGTGAAGCTGGTTGGAGATGCTCCCGCTGAAGACGCCGCCCTCAACCCAGGTGTGCACCCAGGATACCCACGCGTTGAGCTGGTTTCCGGTCAGCCCCAGCCGGATATCAAACTGCACCCGGGCGTCGTAGTCCCACCAGCAGTCGAGTTCAACCGTCAAGTCCTGCTCAATGCGAACGAACGTGGCCGTGGGATCAAACGACGGGAAGAAGACGGCGTAGACGCGCGGGTCGCCGCGCCGGTGCGCCTGCTGGCCCTTGGACTGGGCATCGAACTCAGCGGCAAAGTCGGGGGCGATCTGGTCACGCAGCGCCATCACCACTTCCAGCTTGTTGCGATTGATCAAAAGCGCCGACTCGATGTCGTCGTTAAGACCTCCCCCGACGTTGCTCCACCAGCAGGTCCACCCCTCGGCCATGTTGAGAGCGGCATAGTTCCCGAGGAAGTCCCGGTTCGTGAAGCCGTACACGTTGCCGTTGAACCCACTGGAGGCGTTGGCCCGCAATGAAGTGATCTCGTTGGCCAGACCGCTCCCGAACTTGATCCACCAGTAGCGCCAGCTGTTGCTCAGCGTGAACTGCTCGCGGCGGCCGCCGAAGTTCTGGTGCTCGAAGAGCTCTGCAAAGACTGCCATAAACAAGCCTCCGAGGTGTGAGGACTATTGAGCCTTAGGAGAAGGCGGAATCCCTCCGCCCGGGGTCTTGCCTTGGTCCTTGAACTTGTTCTTGCCAAAGATGGCGTCCGCCGCACGCGTTCGCAGGCTGGCGGTTGCTCTCCGCGAAGGCTCCAGGGCGTCCAGCAGCTCGAGGTATTCTCCAAGCCGCGCCAGCCCCTGCTCAACGTTGCCGCGCGTGAGGTGGCCGATGTCCGTCTCGATTGCACCCACCAGAGCCTTCCTGTCCAGGCCCTCGAGTTTGGCGACTAAGCCTCCCAGACCCCTCGATGGGACGCCCCACGTTCCACGAGCGGATTCCTCCAGCGGTAGACACGCCAGATGCACGGGCGGAGGGAGCTTGGCAGCGTTCTGCGAAGGGACGCTGATTCCCGACGCCTCGGTGACCGTGACGGTCATGCCCCTGGATCGCGCCAGGCGAACCTCCTCGGCGATCCTGTCCGCGGCGGGCATCGCCATGATCCGCTTCTTGAGTTCGTTGAGTTCGCGTCGTTCGTGTGCAGCCATCACAGCAACCTCTCATTCTGCCGGTCGGTTTTGAGGTCCGCCTGCGGAACACTGCAAATACCACACACACAATCCGTAATTTGGAACTCAATACCGCCAAGATTCTGCGGTTCAGCACACAACTTAACTTGTGCTACCTAACCAACTGATTTTCGCCCGCCCTGCGCGGCGCCCACAAGCACCCTTGACGTACTTCACCTTTCCATGGGTTCAGCGTACACCCAATCCACAAAAGCCCAATTCCAATCGGGCAACCCAGGGATTACGCGCGTGGATTCCGCAAGCGCATTTATCCACACTAGACGACAGGCACGTTCTTTGCTGTCGCTGGTCACACGCGAAAACGAGACTTTCGCGGAGATGGAGGACAAAAACCGTACGGCCCATAACTCGATATGCCATAGGGGTTTATGGACCGAGAATGCCCACAAATGTCGGATTCTCTCATCATCCCTGAGAATCCCCTTGCAAGGATCCAAGGAATATGTCCATATGGAGATCGAAACTCCGTGATCACCTTAGGCTGTCCGAATGACCGATAACCACATATCGTGGACAGCATGCGGCGACACACAACAGCTTGGGCTGATCCAATGCCGCTAGAACTCTTGGGAATCGACTACCGCGCGCGATCCGCCGTCATTCGGGAGGACGGCAGGTTGGCTGTTTTGCGGCAAGCAAGTGATTGGGAGGTTGAGTCCGTCGAGCCCGATTTTCTCGATGTACTGCGCTCAAGCGGACGCTCCATGTTCGCCGCTCCGCCAACGGGTTCTAACCCCATCTTTGCATCGAGGAACGAACTTGTGCAGGCCGTTTCCGTCCTGATCGCCAGATTTGCCGCGCAACTGAATGCTCGCAATCAGGGGCGGGCTGCTGGCTAGACGTGCCGCGTGACTTCGACTCGTTTGTTTGTGCGCAGCACCCCAACCACCCCGCTCACCGCCCGAAGGTCCGGCCAGAGTGTCGCAGCATTTCTAAAAACAAAGACGATGCCGGGGCGCACTTGCACGAAGCGAGCGCACGGGCCCCGATTGACCCAATCTCTCCCGCCGCGGCGACGTGTCTCGGTGTAGAGACGCCGTTTCCTGGCCGCCCTTCGCAGGGCGCGTTGAACGCCTGGATCCATTCCGATCAGACGGACCAGAGTTACGCGTGTCCGTCGACAACGCGGTTGCTCAAGAACGACTACTCGCAAGAACCCACCCATGGGCGCCGTCTGGAGGGCTTCGGCCACGGGCGTGCACTCGACGGTGGACAATGGACCAACCGGCGGCCTTGGCTGGGACGCCTGATCCAAACCGCGAGGTTTCTTACCCGATGACATCGAAAAGCTCCAAGCCAATAGCGTGTAAGGCAGCAGGCTCCACTCTAAAGCCGGGAATCCGGTTCGTCCCTTCTCTCGCCAATCGAGCCAAGGCTTTCGCCTCACTGATAATCGCCTTCCCCTGTCCCTTTCGCGACGATCGTCTCGTACCGGCGAACGCGTCTCCGCTCATTGGGTCCGCAAGCCATGCCTTCGCAGCGTCTTCCAACTCCTCCGCCTTTCCTGGATGCACCCGCACAGACTCAAGTGCAGCGATATCAATCGTCCCATGCAGATAGACCTCGACCGGGGAGTATTCGCTGCCGAGAGAAGAGCGGATCGCCGTGGTCGCGCTCTCTCGATGTTGATTATTTCGCAACCATTCAGCCGCGTTTTCCGCAAGGACACCCTTGATTTGACGCGTCGTCGCTGTACGTCGAGTAACGGCACGCCACAGCTCATCTGCAGCTTCATCCGTCGCATCCCAGCGATCCCGTGCGAATCGGCCCGCGTTGCCTCGGAACACCGGAGCCGAAGCGAGGAGGTCTGGTTTCAATATGGCGCTGTAGGCACCAAAGCGCTCTATCCCGTGGCCCGCGGCTCCCAGAGCACAGTATTTTGTATCGGGTCCATGTCCACATAGCTGCTCGAACGCTACTCGCGAATCGGCCCAGTCCTTCAGAGACTGGCGATACCTTGATTGCGCCTCGTCACCGAGGCTTGCGGGCGGCAGGAGGCCCGCCGCGATATCGAGCTCAGTTCTAAGATGTGCATCCTCGAAGGCGCTGAGATACCCGAGCGCTCCGTCGAAGAAGTACATCCAAATATCATCAAGAGATCTGAAGTTGATGAACGGGCGCAGCTCGGGCAGCACCGCACGCACAGCCTCGACAACTTGCCGCCGCCGTTCCCGGTCGCGGCCCAACCGGTGGAAGGCGCTCCGGGTGCGGCTGCCCTGCGATTTCTCCCACACGCGCGCTATGTCGAGAGCTCCCGCTCCGCCAGCGAGTCCGCTTCGATGCTTGACGTGCTCCCCACTTGAAAATGGTACCGGCACCGAATTCTCCTCAAGTTCCCAACAATTCAATAAACTCGATAGTCAGTGGGCATTCGGTCTATCCCAACGGCAGCAGAGCGCGCACCGCCAAGTTGCGAAGAGGCATGTCGTCCTCTTGGAGGAATCCATGCAATGTTTCTCTGACAGGCGCGATCGCCGCGCCCTTGACCATTCCACCTTCGATCATTCTGCGGAGGCCCAATGCGATGCGGTATTTGGCGTGTTTCCACTTGGCGCGCTTCCCAGCCTCAACAAGGCGTTGGGCATCGGTCGGGTCGGGCGATTGTTCCGCGGCCTGGGCCAGAGCGACAATGTACCCGTCTCCCGGTTGACCCGCTAGCCACGACCGCGCTACACCATGTTTCACGGCCGCCGCATAGATGTCTCTCGCCGCGGCGTTCTTCTTTGCTACGCGGCGGTCGTAGTCATCGTCCGTAACGCTCTCGTAGACCTGAACAAGTCCGCGCAGATTGTCCTGCACGTCCGATGGCGGGTCACTCGGTGCCTCAACCGGCGCGGTGCGCCCCGCGACTTGCGAGTCGGTCTTCTGCCGTTCGACGAGAATGTCCATGTCTTGAGCTGTGTCTATCGCCACATTCTTGCCGGCAAGTCTGCTCGCTCCGACATCGGCTTCCACCAGAGCCGGCTGCAGGAACATGCGTGTCACCAGGTAGGCCAGCAAGAACCCAGTGATCGGAAAGAACAATACCATTGCGAACACAAAGGCAGAGTGAGGAGGCGGGCCAGACGGTACCCCGAGCCCGCTCGCCAACGCCCCTACAACCGATCGAAGGTCACCCCGACCGATGGACAGGGCGCCCGCGAGTCGCTGGCACAACTCGTCGAGTCCGCCTACGGCCTGATGCAGATGCACCAACCCCAGCCCAACAATGATCTTGGTCAACCAATCGGCGATCTCGATCAGATTGTCGTTGTGCATACTGTGGGCGCGATCGCTCGTACCCGTGACGGCGGCATTCTTGTCGTCCGAGGGCGGTGACCTTGGAACTGCAAACAGCAGCCCGAGAAGACACCCCACACTGATCAGTGCAGTGCCTAGCAGAGGAAACGTCCAAACACGAGATCCACCCGCCGCGAGCCCATGAGCCCCGGCAAACACCAGGCCCATCACGAGAGCGCCGCAGAGGCACCACATCACAATTAATACAGGCCATCGCCACGGCCGTGACTCCGATGAAGTACCCATCCTGAACCTCCACGTGCCCACCTCCAGAGCCGGAGGTGCCCTTGGTCTCGCGAGCATCAGAGTGTATCAAACACGAGCGCGGTATAGCCGGATGGTCGACGATCGCTTGCTTTGAAAATGCGCGCGGGTGCCGCCACACATAATTGAGTGTTCGCAAGCAGTTCGGATCACGCCGTTCCGAGTTGTCAATATCGAAAAGCAAAGGCACTTGAGCGACGGTAGATTGTGACGCCTGACAGTAGGTCATCGAAGTGGTGTTGCCTGCGGGCAAGTGCTTAGGCCCGCAGGTTCGTTTGGATTCATAGGCACACACCAGTCGCAACCCTCGCTGAGCGACTCGCGTGGCAAGAGTCTCGCTCTGCCGCTCAGCACTTCTCCGGAGTTTCAACGTGAAGAACGGGATCATCGCCACGATCGGAGTTCTCTGTGTCTACGTTACGGGCTGTTCCTCTTTTACGTCCTCATACATCGGGGGGGCAAAAACCGGTGACAAGTTTGACGGCATGCCGGTCGTTGTGCAGAGACCCAAGTACCTCAAGGTCACCTACAAAAAAGTCACATATCGGCTGTTGGCAGCTCATACAGAGCGCAAGGGGCAGGACGCTGTAGAGAGCATGGTCCAGGTCGGCCAAGATCAAGTGGTCAACGAGGTGTCGACGGAGATCGTCACGGTCGGCGAGGTCTGGGCGATGGACCTTAAGCGCCCGGGCGCTGGATCCACGGACTACACCGTGGAGTTTGACCCCAACTCACAGTACCCGAAGAAAGTGGGAGCGAAGGTTCAGGACGACACGATCAAACAAGTGGGAGAGTCCTTCGGAAACGTTCTGAAGAATGTTGCGGAAGCGTTCAAGCTTGCCTCGTCCGGCACCACGGAAAAAAAGACGGAACTCGTAAAAGTGTCGGAAGAGGTTTCAAGGATTGATTTGATCTTGCTGGATGACCCGACGAAGGTCGCGCAGTTTAAGCCATGAAGCGCCGCAAGAAGGTCAATAAGACCGAACGCACTTCCGGCCCCAGTTGGAAGAAGGCGCGGCTGGTCTATGCCAGACACGCGAAGAAACTGCTGCGAAGGCAGGGCGTCATTGGAGTTGATCTCGGTATCAAACGCCGTCGAGGCAGGCTCGTGGCGGGCCCATGCATCCGGGTCCATGTCGAGCGAAAAATTACGGTGCAAGGGCTCGCGAAGGCGCGAATGCTTCCCAAGTCCATCGAGGGCGTCCCTGTGGATGTGGTCGAAGCGACCTTCTCTTTGCGTCAGGCATGTCCGAGCTCCGCTTCAGGACACAGGGGATACATCGACCCACTGGTTGGCGGATGCTCAATTGGGCGTTTCGGGGAAACCCAGTTTGGGACACTAGGGGCAATAGCGGTTGATGCCAACGGAGACACAGGAGCACTCACCTGTGCGCACGTCTGCCACGACGGTGACACCGTCGTTCAGCCACACCGCTCGGGCCCCGACGTCGGTGATGTGACCATCGAAGTGGAGAGCTCCGATGCGGACGCGTCATTTGCGCGTCTCAATGGAACACGCTCGGCCCTTGCTGAAGTCCTCAACTACGGTGCCGTCTCGGATACTCCTCTAGATATTGACCTCTCTGACCTCCCCCTTTCTGTGGAACTGGTGGGAGGGTGTTCAGGGCAAACGTCGGGCAAGGTGATTGCAACGGACTTCCAAGGATGGGTTGATGTCGGTGACGGGAACCAGCGCTTTGTCAAGGGAATGTTGAGCATCGAGCCCGCGGGCGGAGGGGTCTTTGCACGTGGGGGAGACTCGGGCGCCGGAATCTTGAAAGGACAACGATTTGTAGGGCTGCTGTTCGCTGCTGCCCAGGTAGCGCTGGGCGGGAAAGGGCTTGCCACACCCATGTCGCGCGTTTTGAGCCGATTGGGCGTCAAGCTCCTATAAGTGCACTCAGCGTCAAAGAATCGTGAAAGCGTCGACCTTTGACGGACTCCTCATCGCTTCCGGTCTGTCCGCGGATTCTGCTGGCCTCACCCAGATCGCGTCGCACTTGGACAACGGCGGCACGATCGAGGGCTCTCGTGAAGCCGCTGTAGTCGAGAAGATCGGGGATCAAGGCCGAGCAAACTCTTACGACCGCGAGGAGTGGATCACTCTGGACGAGATCAACAGAATTCATTCCTGACCAGCGATGCCGTACCAGTGCCGCCTACGCGCTTCAGTCATCCTTCTCGACGGGTGGCCGGACTCCGTACCATTAAGAACATGAAATATTATTGCAAGCTCAATGTAGATTGATCGCGGGTCGCCTTACGATTCACCGGGATTGGCGATACATTCTCATCCAATGTCAATACGGCTCCCCACGCGGAATCGGACGACGAACTCGGAAAGCGGACTGTTTGCACCAAGGAGCGTCCCAATGACACAGTTCTTCGCTGGCTTGTGCGCCTCGGTACTGGGCGCGTCGATGTGTTCAGCTTCGATCCATAGTCTTCAATCGGATTGGAGCGACGTCAGCAACCCCAATGGTCCTTGGTCTTTGCGCGAAGGCAACAATCCGTTGCCCCATGTCAGCGACTGGCACCTTACTCCCTGGGGAACTCCTCAGCCCGGCTGGGCCCGGTCAGGCAACGCTGGCATCGGACTGCCAGTTTTCCTCAAAAGCAACGGCACCGAGGCGTTTGGGCACGATTGGGCGGCCGACCAGATCGTGGTGCACTCGACTGATGCCGTCAACGGCGTCGGCAGCGGCCCCGCGAACATCCTGTTCACTGTTCCCGAAGCGGGGACTCTGAGCGTCAACGGGGGTGTGTGGATCGGCCGAGACATTGGACGAGGGGTCGATTGGTCAATCTTTCTCAACGGGACGCTCCTCACACACGGCTCCGTCGTCAGCGGTGATCCGTTTTCCAGCTCAACCCCCCTTTCCTTTTCCGCCGGGTCAGGAGGAGCAGGAGCGGTGGCCGGCCTCAACGTGAGCACCAACGACCTGCTCATGCTTCGGTTTGACTCTCAAAACTCGGGCGGGGGTGATTTCGTCGGAATAGACCTGGGGGTGTACATCGTGCCAACTCCAGCTACCGGCGCACTGATGGGAATTGGCGCGATCGCATTCGCCCGTCGCCGACGCTGAATCTGCGTCTCACACAGCCAGATGGTTGCGGTGAACCTCCCATTGAGCGGGGAAGTGTCCACCTCAAGTCACTCTTCGTATCGATTTGAGAATTCAGCCGCCCTACCACGCGATGGAGTCGATCGGGGCGAGCCTCTATCGCCCAGACATCGCCCGGATCGAAGTCGCCAACGCCATCCTCAGGCGCATGCGGAATGGGAAGTTCTCCAGACCCCAGGCAGCGCACAGCTGACCTGCCTGGAAGCAGAAGCCGCGTGGCGGGGTGATCGAGCCAAAGGTTTTCCGAAATGCTGCGTCTGACCAGGATCAACCGGCGAGGCGATGACCAATATCGAAACCCTCAGCTAAGCTCAACGCCCTATCTCTAATCCAGCAGATTCCATCCATAGCAATCCAGAATCGCGACCTTGGGTCCGCCTCGGCAACGCCCGACACACGAAGGTCATTCAGGTGGCATAGGGTCTCCCGCACCACCCGTACCGCGTACGGGTGATCGACTCGCCTTCCCCACTTCCGCTGGGGACAAGCCCGCTGAAATGTCCTTTCGATGATGAGTTCCAGCTCACGCTGTGCGACCCGAAGCGGAACAACCATGCGGCAGTATCCAGAGACGATTTCACCAACCACGGCTTGATGGGTCTCAAACTCGCCGACAAAGTTCAAAATGCCCGGCAGGCGTCCGCCAGCTCCATCGGCCACGAGCTTGCGCTCAACGCTAAGGAGAAGGTAATGGACCCCGCCGACGCCGCACGAGTTCTCTTCAAACCGGCTGGCTTTGGCCATCACCGGCGCACTTTCCAAGAGGCTCTGAAACTCATGAAAACCCTGCCGGGCGCCGTCTACAGCTTCCTCCATTGGCAATAAGTCCAGGCGGAGGCAGGTCTGGGCCAGTTCGTGGCAAAACGGCAAACCGAGCACCGTGTCTGAGTCCCGTCCCATCCGCCGTCCATCCAGCAGAATGCGGGCATCCGCTCCGATTCGGAGCTGAAGCCCACGCACGTAACTTACGAAGTCCCGAAATGACTCGTCTCGATTCCCGCTCCGACGCATGGCACACCCCTT
>Ga0154020_10008810_pt1 | contig 11684 bp, 8 predicted proteins | sample Klosneuvirus_201_FD_109709 | JGI IMG/M metagenome (GOLD analysis project Ga0154020, IMG submission 109709) | Active sludge microbial communities from wastewater, Klosterneuburg, Austria - Klosneuvirus_20160825_MG | ecosystem: Engineered > WWTP > Aerobic digester > Activated sludge | place... | reverse complement strand
GTCAATCGGGCAGAGGATTTTTTGGAAGCTAAGCATGGCGGGCCTCCTTAAAAAAACTCGTTGAAAAATTGCGAACGATTGCGTATAATGGAGTGGTTGTTGCAACCACTCTAATGGTTACAAGCCTATGTTCACTAATAAGTTCCCGTGGTGGTAAGCTGACTCGGTTTGTCCGTTTCCTACGGTGAAAAAAAACAAGGATAAAGCAGTAAATGAGTTCGCACATAGTAAGCACACCAGAATCGCCCCCCGAAATTCTGGCCGAGGCTGTAGATGCATTGCGTTGCGTTGCGTCGGGTGATCGCGTGTTTGTCGGTTCAGGTTTGGCAGTTCCGCAATTGTTGGTTGAAGCACTGGCCATGAGGGCAAAAGAGCTTGAAAGTGTGGAAGTCACACATCTCATGACTTTTGGAACCGCGCCCTATTCCGCACCGGGTCTGGAGAAGAGTTTCCGCACCAACGCGCTGTTCACCGGCGCGAATGTTCGCGCGGCAGTAAACGAAGGCCGAGGAGATTATACCCCGATATTTTTATCCGAAATTCCCGCGCTGATCCGCAGTGGTGATTTCAACGTGGACACCTGTTTAGTGCAAGTCACCCCGCCCGGAACGCACGGCCATTGCAGCTTGGGTATTGACTGTGCCTGTACATTGGAAGCCGCGCGTAATGCCAAGAACGTCATCGGTTTGGTCAACGAGCAGATGCCGTGGGTGTATGGCGAGAACTTCTTGCATAAAGACGAGTTCCGCGCTTTGGTGCGTTGGGATCATCCGCTGCCGGAACTGCCGCGCAAAGCGCCGAGCGACGCTGAAAAGCTGATCGGTCTGTTCTGTGCTGAATTGGTGCCGAATGAAGCGTGTCTGCAATTGGGTATCGGCGCGATTCCGGACGCCGTGCTCGCAAGCTTGGGTGACAAGCGCGACCTCGGTATGCATACCGAAATGTTCTCCGACGGAGCCGTTGAGTTGGTGCACAAAGGCGTCATCAACTGCAAGGCGAAGACGCTGCACAAGGACAAGATGATTGCGAGTTTCGTGCTCGGCTCGAAGGTGTTGTACGACTTCGTCCGTAGCAATCCGTTGGTGGAGTTCCGTCCGGTGGATCACACGAACGATCCATTCGTCATCGCGCGTAACGACAAGATGATTTCGATTAACAGCGCGCTGCAAGTCGATCTCACGGGCCAAGTATGCTCCGATTCCATCGGTCACTCGATCTTCTCGGGCTTTGGTGGTCAGGTTGACTTCGTCCGTGGCGCATCGAGAAGCAACGGCGGCAAGCCGATTATCGCGCTTGAATCAACCGCCAAGAGCGGCACGATTTCACGCATCACTCCGGTTTTGTCACCGGGCGCAGGCGTCGTTACCAACCGTGCAGACGTGCATTACGTTTGCACAGAATTTGGTGTAGCCTATCTGCATGGCAAGACGATTCGTGAACGCGCCAATGCGTTGATTCGTATCGCTCACCCGCAGTTCCGAGAAGAACTCAAGTACGCGGCAACACAACGTAAGCTCATCTAATTGATCCGCCGTGCGTGGGCATCCTTGCCCCGTCGGAATCTGAAAATCAAAGCGGGCCGGAATATCCGGCCCGCTTTTGTTTGGGAACTTCATGCTAAACTTGAGCGTATTTGTAATGTTATGGGAATTCGTGATGAAATCACATAACGGGAGAGTTCTAAACTAAAGGAATCTGTCCGACTCTGACCGGACTTTTTCTGTTGTACGAAACCGAACAAATAAAGAATTCTCAGGAGGTTGGAAGATGAAGAATCATCGTTTCTGGATGATTGCGCTTGCTCTGTTTGCGTTTGGGCTTGGGGCTGTAGGTTGCTCTGAAGATGACGACAACGACGATCCAATGGGTGCACAAGCTCTCGATCCCAATACAGCTCCTCGCGTCAGCGTTGACAGGTTCAGTGCGTCCGCGGGGCATTTGTTTGTGCGCGACGGCTCAAACGGCCTCCCCGCCGCAAATGCTGCAATCAACATTGACCAGCCGCCGTTTATCACTCATGGTTTCAGGCCGCAGGGTGGCATGGTTAGCTATTACAATTTTGATGTGATGCCCCTTGAACCCGCTCCAATCTATGTGCTGCAGCGTGAGGGCGAAAGCGCACCGGTAGCGGGACAGCTCAATATCGTCGGTGTGATTCCGGGCGATGTCGGCTACAACGATTTTTGGCAGCCGATGTTAGTGACGGTTCCGGCTAATTACGTCGCCAACACAATTCACAGCAAGCAGCAGATCATGGATATGAATTTGAGTATGACGCCGCTTGATGCGATCGTAAATTGCCCCATCGTTCCTGAAGGATCTACGGGAACATTGGGCGGTGCCGCTAACGGTTTGACACGTGGCTGGTATGATGATCAAGTCGTCTTCTATTTTAATTTTGACGAGAAAGCTCTCGCTCCGGTGAACGGATTGGTTCCCATTTCACCGATACTTGTTTGCTTTAACGTCAATCCCAACGAGTCCGGCGGCGGTCCAGCTTCCGGTTTCAAAGTTGAAGACGGCACGATGCAAACGCACAATGTCGTGATGACTTTACCTGCTGATCCGACCTATTCTCCATTGTGGGATGTCAGCGCTTACAGCAATCAAGGCTTTCCTGAAGTGATGGATTGGCTGAGCGCCGCGATGATCATGCCCAGTTGGAATCTTGGCGCATTCGTCAACTGCCCGGTTGTCGCACATTAGTTTCGTCTGCTTGGTTAATCAAAGCGGGCCGGAATATCCGGCCCGCTTTTGTTATCTTATTTCTGCAGCGAGACCTATTTCATCAAAACGAGTTTTGCATTCTTGGTTAACTCACCGGCAGTGACGCGCACAAAATAAATGCCCGAGCTGAAGTTCTCGGCATTCCACTGCAAACGAGTCTTGCCAGAGTTCACACTGCCGTTCAGCAAAGTTGCGGCCAAGCGGCCCTGCACATCGAAGACATTGACCGAAACTTCGGAAGCCACGGCCAAATCCAACTCGATGTTGGCCACCGCGTTGAACGGATTAGGATAAGTCGAAACCGAAAACTCCGTCGGCACAGGCGCCGGAGGATTCACAGGAGTGCCGACCATCACGCCAACGCCACGGCGCACAACGATTAAATTGCCAAATTCCGCCGGCGTCACGCCGGATAAATCCGGATAAGTCTCCGGAGTCATGGCTGTACCATCTCCGTAATATACCCGCAGGTCATACTCCGAATCGGGGTTGAGCGTAAACGTGTGATTCATTCCGTCGCGGCGTGCGCCACCGTAATTGGTTTCGCCGCAGACAACGAGATTTTCCGTGCCGTGCTCATAGACTTCAATGCGGGTCAACCAGCAATCGAGTTCGCCTTCTGGCCCTTCCGCGCGAACGCGCGTCAGCGGAGCGCCATTCAGGTTATTCCGATAGAGTCGGGAAGGCTCTCCGTAAACTCTGATAAACAAATCCAAATCGCCGTCGCGGTCGTAATCAAAGAATTGCGGTCTCGTGTCGGCCATAATATCCATCCCGAGTTCGGGAGCGATATCCGTGAAATAGGCGTTTAGTCCGACGATACTATCACAGCGGAAGAACTGATCCGCTTTATCGTACGATCCACCTCCGCCTGGTTCGCCGGCAAACACATCAAGATCCCCGTCATGATCATAGTCCCCGGAAACATATATTGCGGAGTAAGGATATTGATCAAACGTGGCCGGAGTGCCGTGCATAGTCATAAGCGTAAACGAGGCATCGCCGTCGTTATGCCAGATGACATGTTCCCCTGCGCCGCCTGTAAAGAGGTCAGGTAATTTGTCGTTATCAAAGTCCGCCCAGAAACAACCTCCTTGCCCTACGGCTTGCACAAGGCCCGATTGTTGGGAGTAATCTTCAAACACACCATCATTGTTCAGGAAGAAGAAATCTTCTCCATGCACGGTAGTCATAAATAAGTCCACATCACCGTCGAGGTCAACATCGCTTTCGCAGAAGCGGTGAAAATCATCAATCCACGGGAGGCCGACCGCGTTCGTGATGTCGGTGAAGCTGTCTCCGGAATTATTGTGGAAGACTTTCCATCCGATGTCGTAGTAACCGATGATGATATCGAGCCAGCTGTCGTGGTCAAGATCTACAAAGGCAACATCACGACCGCCTGTTCGCGTGGGCAGGCCCATCTCGGCCGTGCGGTCAACCATCTGACCGTCCTCATTAACCAGGAAGACGCACGAGTAGTGATACTCGCATAGAAACAAGTCGAGGTCGTTGTCGTGATCAAAATCCGCAGGAATGATCTTTCCCGCATCATTGTCAACGCTTGGCAAGTTGATGGAGAGCTGATCGTACGTCCCGTTGTTGTACTGGAAATAGTAATTCGGTCCGTCAAAGCGGCTGGTATAGAGGAGATCGTTTTGTTCATCGCCATTCAAATCAACAGCGAACACATCCCCGCAGGGAGTGGTGATATCGAGTCCGAGGTCCGGCGCGATGTTTTCAAAAATCTGAGCAGATGTAAGCGAAGCGAATGCCAATCCAAGCAGTAGTCCCAAAGCTCTCATTCTCATGGCTGCCTCCTGACCGTGAAGCACGATCTTTATGTCTTCCTTGTTAGGAACCCTTTCGAGTGTGCAAGAACAAACTATCCTTGCTGACACGGTCGATGGTTCCTGAGGGTGGTTTGTAGAATTTCAATCGCAATACTGAGTGCAAGCAGGCCGGAATCATCCGGCCTGCTTTTGTTCTCTTGCTCTGCCGCGAGACCTATTTCATCAAAACAAGCTTGGTATTCTTCGTTAAATCGCCGGAGGCGACGTGCACAAAGTAGATTCCTGAGCTGAAGTTTTCGGCATTCCACTGCAAACGAGTCTTGCCAGAGTTCACGCTGCCGTCAAGCAAAGTTGCGGCCAAGCGGCCCTGCACATCAAATACATTCACCGAAACTTCTGAAGCTACAGTCAAGTCCAACTCGATATTTGCAACAGCGTTGAACGGATTCGGATAGGCCGACACAGCGAATTCAACAGGCAGCGGAGCAGGCTTGCTAACTGGCGTGGCATCCATAACACCAACGCCGCGACGAATTACAACCAAATTCTCAAATTGCGATGGCACGATTCCCGAAAGGTCGTCATACGTTTCCGGTGTCATAACTGTGCCGTCAGCGTAATACGCGCGAATGTCATATGATGCATTTGGATCAAGCGTGAACGTATGGCACATGCCATCTCGGCGCGCGCCGCCGTAGTTCGTTTCGCCGCACGTCACGAGATTTTCGGTTCCGTGCTGATATACTTCAATACGCGTCAGCCAGCAATCTTGCTCACCTTCCGGTCCTTCAGCTCTGACACGAGTCGCCGGAGCGCCGTTCAAATTATTCTGATACAGCTTTGACGGTTCACCATATGTTCTGAGGAACAAGTCCAGATCGCCGTCGCGGTCATAGTCAAAAAACTGCGGCTTGGTGTCCGCAAGAATGTCCATGCCCAAACCGGGTGCGATGTCCGTGAAGTAGATATCCATCTCGACGATGCTATCGCATTGGAAGAACTGATTAGGTTTCAGACCAGACCAACCACCGTCCGGCTGCCCGGCGTAGATATCGAGATCGCCATCCCTGTCAAAGTCCGCAACGGAATAGGTCGCGGAATAAGCGTAAACGTTGAAGCTTACACTCGTGCCGTGGACGGTCATCTCGGTGAACGTCGCGTTTCCGTTATTGTGCCAAATGGTGTGTTTTCCTTCACCGCCGGTCAACAGATCGGGATACTTGTCGTTATCGAAATCAGCCCACATACATCCACCGTGACCAACTGCGTCGCCGAGGTTTGACTGCTGTGAGTAGTCCTCAAAGACTCCACCATTGTTGCGGAAGAAGAAATCTTCGCCGTGCATGGTGGTCATAAAGAGATCAACATCGCCGTCTAAATCAACGTCTGATTCGCAGAAACGGTGGAAGTCATTAATCCACGGCAGATCAACTTGCGCCGTGATATCGTCGAAGCCCTCACCATTGTCGTTTTGAAAGGCTTTCCAGCCTGTGTCATAATAACCAATGATGATGTCTTGCCAGCCGTCGTGATTCAGGTCAACGATTGCGATGTCGCGTCCGCCTGTACGGGTGGGGAGTCCCATACTTGCTGTTCTATTCAACAGTTGGCCGTCGACGTTTTCCATGTATGCAGACGAGTAATGATACTCACAAAGCAATAGGTCGAGGTCGCCGTCGTGGTCGAAATCGGCGGGGATGACCTTCCACGGGTCGCAATTGTCTTGCGGCAAGCCGATTGAGACTTGGTCGTACGCCCCGTCCGAGTATTCAAAGTAGTAGCTCGGCGCGTCGTAGCGGCTGGTGTAGATGATGTCGTTGTTATCATCGCCGTTGAAGTCAACAGCGAACACATCACCGAAAGGTGAGGTGACGTCAACCCCCAGATCGGGCGCGACATTTACGAAAATCTGAGCAGATGCAATTGAAGCGAATGCCAATCCAAGCAGTAGTCCCAAAGTTCTCTTTCTCATGGCTGCCTCCTGACCGTGAAATGCGGTCGTTGTTTTTCCTCGTTAGGAACCCTTTCGAGCGTGCAAGAACAAACCGTTGCGGCTGACACGGGCGATGGTGCCCGACGCGCTGCGGTAGAATGATTCGATTGCGACGACTTCCAAACCGGCGCGAACGCAGATGTCTTCGAGATCGCGCGCGCTGAACTGGTGGAAGTGGGGCCGGTATTTCCGGCTTAGAATGTGTTCGACCTTATAGATAAGTCCGTAATCATTGGGCGTGGTGAGGAACAGGTTTCCTTTTGGTGAGAGCACGCGTTTGATTTCGAACAGATGAAAGAGCGGATTGAACAGATGCTCGATCAGTTCAAACGAGGTAATCGTGTTGAAGTGATTGTCCGGATAGGGATATTTTACAACATCGAGATCCACGTCTGTGATTTCGATGGGAGTGTTGTAATCCTTATGCAGACGTTCGAGCATGTAGCTCTCGCCGGAGCCGACATCGAGCCAGGGGCCGGCGATGGGATTGTTCTTTACGTAGCGATTGAAGACCGCGAGTGTTTTGTGAACACGGCCGATGTCAGACTTTGTATAGAGATTGGTATCGGCTCCAATCCCGGTTTTCAGCTCCGTCATAGCACCCTAAGTTTGATGGTTTATTGCAATATACACACCATGATTCAGGAGCGCAACTCTGCCATATTTCTTTTCTTGGAAAAGTTGGGGAATGTGTGCGTTTGTCTCTTTACGTGGATCGAATAGGCACGCTCAACTATTTGACAATTCGGAAGTTCGGGCGTTGCGAATTTAGCGGGGGAAAGTTATATTAACGGGATGCTACTTTGGGGCAGTTTGCGATTTTGTGAAATTCTTGCAAAGCGCCGTGGGGTGGTTGGATGGGGTTGCAGGCTCCCTTCCCTAACTTTTCCCCTGTGAACGGAGAAAGGGAGCGGTTCGGGTTTACACTCTTGGGGGTGGTGGTCTGGGCTGGTTGCCGATAGTGTTCGTGGAGTTTAGGTCCGTGTACTATGCGCATCGGCGATCCCAAGAGCCGGCGTCACGCTGGACTTATTGTCACTGACGCGGATGCGCGGACAGATTCGGTTTCAGCGGTAGCTTATTGGATGGGGATGCAGGCAGAGTTTTTACCCCTAACCCTTCTGAGACCCCTATCCCCCAGCCCCTTTCCCCGCTAAAGCGGAGAAAGGGGGGTAAGAGGACGGGAACAAAGCGGGGGCTTGTTTCAAGAGTTTTCCACGGTTGTATCTCTGATTATTCAGAGTTTCGGTTAGGGTGGTCGTCGTGTTGCGCTGAACAGTGACAGCGTTTGTCAGGCCGCGACAGGGGACGAGAGCGCTTGCCCGTGGGAGTATGGGAGAGAACGATTTTGGGGACCCCTATCCCCCGGCCCCTTTTCCCGCTAAAGCGGAGCAAGGGGGGAGAAATGAAGGTCAAATTCAGGCTATAATATACAACAGAATGGACGTGCTGTCAAGCGTTTTTGGCAAAAAAGGCGATTTTTGTTAAACGTTTGTGCAGTAATGGGATAGACGGTTTTGGCATTGGAGTTAGGGGGAAGAGGGGAATTTTGGAGAGGCGTAGCGGGACGAAACAGCAAGTACTGATTACCAGTTGTCCTTTTGTTGAATAGAGGCGGTAACCGGAACATGTATGATCTTGACAAACCGAGAGATTCTTTTGGAGTTCTAAATGATAAGCACTGAACAACTGGAAATTACTGAAGAGATTGAAGGGCTCGGTGACCCAAACGAACCTACGTGGCCTGAATATCCGATTGACACAGTATTGATTCGAAATGAAACGCGCACAGTTCACGACATCTTGCGGCGAATTGTAAAGGGTACATACATAATGAATCCCGATTTTCAACGGGACTTTGTTTGGGATGAAGAGAAGCAAAGCAAGTTAATCGAATCTGTTCTTATGAGAATACCTCTTCCAGTATTTTATATTGCAGAAGATAAAGCTGGCAAATTAATAGTTGTTGATGGGCTACAGCGACTTACTACTTTTAAGCGCTTTGTCAACAATGAGTTTAGGCTGCAGCTAAAAGACCAAACACACCTCAATAACAAATTCTTTAATAATCTTTCCCCAAAACTCCAAAATCGAATCGAAGACTGCAACCTAATATTGTATGTGGTTGACGCTAAAGTGCCAGAGCGAGCAAGACTTGACATTTTTGAACGTGTTAATAGCGGCGTACCTCTTACTCGGCAACAGATGCGAAATTCCCTGTTTATGGGGAATGCAACAAATTTTCTCAAAAAAGAGTCTCAAACAGATTTGTTCTTAGATGCCACAGGTAGAAGCCTGAATGTTAAAACTATGCGCGATAGAGAATTCGTCAACAGATACTGTGCATTTGAATTGCTTCCGCTTGAGAATTACAAAGGTGACATTGATGATTTTCTGGCATCTTCATTGATCTTTATGAACGCGATGGATGATAAAGACCTCGAAGTACTTTCTCTCAAGTTTCGGCTTGGCCTAACCAATAACTTACTTCTCTTTGGAAAGCATGCCTTTCGGAAGCATGCATCAGAATCGCAAGATAGAAATATTTTGAACGCATCGTTATGGGATGTAATGTCGACGGGGCTTTCACATTATCAGACAGAACACGTTGTCAAGAAATCAGAAAATCTGCGAAAAGGCTTTTTTGAATTAATGAGTGACAAAGGTTTCATGGAGTCAATTTCTTCCGCAACAACAAGTATTCAAAAAGTCAAAATGAGATTCAGTATTGGATATAAAATGCTTAGCGAGGCATTAAATGCTTAAGGAAATCTCACTCGAGCACTTCAAGTGCTTCAAAAAAGCGACCGTTCCGCTCTCTGCATTAACTCTGTTGACGGGATTTAATAGTTCAGGGAAATCCACACTGCTTCAGGCAATTCTTCTTCTACATCAAACGATGAATGAGAATGAATGGTCAAGCAATCTCAAACTAAACGGACAAGCACTGCGATTGGGTTCTGTCCGAGACATTCTGAATAATCAACATAGCAAGCAAAGCTTCTCGGTTTCTCTCACATTTGACGCGCATAAAATTAGTTGGACGTTTTCCGGAGAACGAGACGAAATGTCCATGAAGATATTGGAGGTAAAAGTCGATGAGAGTATCAAAGATACGCTCGTACGTTTGAATTGTCTTATACCTGAAACGTCATCTACAGATGTAATGAAATGTGTGAATTTATTGCGCGATGTTTCATATATATCTGCTGAAAGATCTGGACCAAAAGACTCTTATGTTTTAGTCGATAAAAACGACCTAAGATCTGCTGGATCACGAGGTGAAAATGTCGCAAGTATTATTTATTGGAACGGAGACACCGAAATTTCGGAACAGTTAGCAATTTCCGACGAGCCAAAAACACTACTGAAACAAGCCGAAGCAAGGATGAATTCAATTTTCCCAGGAAGTTCTTTCAGCGTAGATAAGATACCAGACATCAATGCATTACTTTTAAGATATAGAACATCACCAGAAGGTGAACTTCACTTGCCTTCAAATGTAGGATTTGGAATTTCACAAGTCTTCCCGATTGTCATAGCGGGATTGTCTGCGAGGCAAAAGGACATATTGATAATCGAAAATCCTGAAGTTCATTTGCATCCACAAGGTCAATCGTTGTTAGCGTACTTCCTTGCGGAGGTAGCAGCAAGTGGAGTACAAGTTCTCGTTGAATCGCACAGTGATCATGTTCTCAATGGTATTCGATTAGCTGTGCTGGAGAGAATCTTAAACTCGAAAGATGCATCAATTCAGTTCTTTCGTCTTCCAGATCCCAATGATGAACGACAAATAGTAGATATCATGATCGATCAAGATGGGAGGATTGCTGATTGGCCCGACGGTTTTTTTGATCAGCTCTCAAAGGATTTATTGCGATTCATATGAAATACTTTGCAGTGGTAAATGAACTCTCGTGTCAGCAACAGGCCGCTACGGTTTGGGAAGCAAGGGACTGTGTCACAAAGTTGCTCAATCTTGCCAAGGATGTTCGTCCTTTCTTAGTCAACTCCATCCCGGCAGTACATAGTAAAATCTTCTTGGCATCATTAGTTGACAATATACCTTTGACAGAATTAATGTCGAGTGAAGCTTTTGATCATAATACAAAGAGTGCATTTCTGATTTTGCTTACATCCGGCCCCAAGGTAGATAGCATCTACAAACTGGATAAGCGATGCTCTACAAATGGAAATGATGTCACAGACACGGGTGTCCATGGAGCAGCGGAAGCAATGCTTGTTCCGGAAGCCGAGGGAATGATTCTAAGTTTTGTAGGTACGACAGATTACAACTCTCATGTCGAGAACGTTGAAGTTGTCTACGAAGTAAGCGGTCAGACATGTAACCTTGTCAATTTGGCTTGTCCGGATGATACGAACAGATGCCGTAGGATTTACGAGCTAAACCCAAAGCACCGTCGTGATCATTATGACGAAAACGACGTGGCTGGCATGGACATTGATGATGAAACGGCACAAAGAGTTTTGGACGAAGGGATGCCATTCGGGAACAGGATATTTGGAATTCATAACGAGGTGTATTACGAATTCAAATCCACTCGCTTAAATATCTTTCACGGCTTCCGAATCCAAGCTTATCGGGTTCCAAAGGACATTCAAGCTAAGCTAAGGTCGTGCTAACCCCCCGCAACCATAGCTGTTTCCCAAGAGTTTAAGACGTAGCCAGAAAGCAATTACAACATTTTTAAGATATTGAATAATATGGGCTTGACAAGCACCCTGCGACGGATTTGTGGGGGATGGGTGGCGTGCGTGCTGTTGGCAGGTGCGATTTTGTCCTCTACAGCGTTTGCGCAAGGGTCGGCGAGCGGCCTCAAAATAGGTCTGATTAAGTATAACGGCGGGGGGGATTGGTACTCGGGGGGGCGGGCTTTGGCCAACCTTTTGCGATATGCCGAGGCGGGGGCGGGGGTGGATTTTGACCCCGAACCGCGGGCCGTGGAGCCGTCTTCGGTCGAGCTGTTCAGCTACCCGATTACGTTCATCAACGGGCATGGGAATATTGCGCTGTCGGAAAACGAGGTGAACAACCTGCGGGCGTATTTTAACGCGGGCGGATTTTTGTTTGCCAACGATGACTACGGGATGGACCCGAGCTTCCGGCGCGAGATGAAAAAAGTTTTGCCGGATGCGGAGTGGTATGAAGT
>Ga0154020_10008809_pt1 | contig 11685 bp, 4 predicted proteins | sample Klosneuvirus_201_FD_109709 | JGI IMG/M metagenome (GOLD analysis project Ga0154020, IMG submission 109709) | Active sludge microbial communities from wastewater, Klosterneuburg, Austria - Klosneuvirus_20160825_MG | ecosystem: Engineered > WWTP > Aerobic digester > Activated sludge | place... | reverse complement strand
CCGCCGGTGCGGACAGCCTGAGTCTCACCGGCCCCGGCGTTTTCATGAGCTACGGTCTGGCATTCGCGCAATTCGCGGCCGTTGACGGAGGCGGAGGCGCTGACACGCTGACGCTCACCCCTTCGGACGATACAGTGACGGTGGCGGGGGCTGGTTCGCTGTCCGTGAGCTCGATCGATTTCACACAGCTGGAGAACATTTTTGGAGGTGGCGGATCGGATACGGTCGTTCTGGGGAATGGGGACGACCTCATCGCACTTGCTGGACCGCGCGCGTTCATCAATTCGGGGCTGTCCTTCACCGGCTTCGGAACGCTCGATGGTGGATTGGGCAAAGACCAGGTGACGCTTACGGGCGGCAACGATGAGGTGTTTGTGGAAGGTCCAAACTCGGTACGCGCCTTGGACGTCCGTTTCCGGCAGATTGAAACGGTCGATGCGGGGGCTGGAGACCAGGACAAGGCGAACCTGACTGTCGGCGCGGACGCGGTGCAGCTGACCGGCACACGATCAATCTCCACTGCTGGAGTGAATTTTCTGGGGCTTGAACGCGTTGATGGCGGAGAAGGCTCCAACAGCCTGACTTTGACCGCGGCCAACGATGCGGTTTCCGTCGCTGCTTCTTCCGCGCTGAGTACGGGAGGCATCGCCTTCACCGCGTTTCAGACGGTCGCAGGAGGAGGGGGCGTGGATTCAGTGGCCTTGGGAACCTCGTCGGATACCATCACGCTGAATGGGGCCCAGGCCTTTTCCACCTATCAGATCGCCTTTAAACAATTCGAAGGACTCGATGCGGGCGGGGGGGCTGACACCCTGATTCTCCCCGCGTCCGACAACGCGGTGGCGGTCGCGGGGGAAGGTGCGCTTGCTGCGGCGGGCGTGAGTTTCACCCACCTTGAGTCGGTTGTTGGCGGCTTGGGGCTCGATCTGGTCACCCTGACGAATCAGAACGATACACTGACGCTCAAAGGAACGGCAGCGTTCGACAGTTTCGGACTATCCTTCACCCATTTTGAGACCGTCGATGCAGGTGGCGGGGTCGATACGCTGACGCTGACGACAGGCGACGACGCGATCGACGTCATCGGGAACAACCAAATGAGTACCCGTGGGGTGTCCTTCCGGGCACTTGAGGCGATCCGAGGCGGTGGCGGCCACGATGTCGTCACCCTGACCCGAGGGGATGACCTGGTCGAATTGACCGCCGCGAACGCGTTTACCAGCTACGGTGTCGTCTATTCAGAGTTCAGCGCGGTGGACGGGAACGAGGGACACGATCAGATTGTCCTGACCGCCGGGAATGACCGAATTGATCTCTTGGGAGATCGTAACGCGAACCTGCTGGGCGTGGCGTTTTCTCGCATCGAGGCGATCGACGGCGCCGGGGGACTCAACGCGGCGTTTTTGACGGAGAGTGACGATACGATCACGGTGGTTGGGGCTCGGGCTGCGACGACCTTTGGAATCGCGCTCTCTAATCTGGATACGATCGACGGGGGAGCGGGCAAAGATGGCGTTCTTTTGACCCCCGCTGATGATTTGCTCGCGATTCGCGGACAGAATGCGTTCAGCGCGTCAGGCATCACCCTTTTGGCCGTGGAGACCGTGGACGCAGGTGCGGGGATCAACCGACTTGAGGTCACGGGGAATAATGATGCGATCGCGGCGACCGACACCCGACAACTGACGACCTGGGGGCTGTCTTTCTCAAGGATTGACTCCGTCGATGCGATGGACGGCCATGACCGGGTGACACTGACGAACACGTCGGATACGATCGGAGTCACTGGGCCGCTGGCCGCCACCGTGTCGGCGATCGCTTTTTCGAACGTTGAGGAGATTGATGCAGCGGGCGGTGCCAATAGCGTCCGGTTGACTGTCGGAGACGACGAGGTGCGGGTGTTGGGTGCGGAATCGATCGCAGCCGCCGGGATATCTTTCGCGGCGATCCAGACGGTGGACGGGAGCCTGGGCAAGGATCGGGTGACGCTGCCGGCGCAGGCGGACTTGGTTTCGATCGTTGCGGATCACAAGGCCGTGGTGGACAAGCTGACATTTGTGGGCATCGAGGCCATTGATGGTGGTGGTGGAGCGGACACGCTTCGAGGAACTGCCGACGTGGAGCAATGGACGGTTTCCGGAGTCGACGCCGGTGCGCTTCGAGGCATTGATTTCGAGCAGTTTGCGACCCTCAAGACGGGAGGCACGGGTACCGACGTGTTCACCTTCACCTCGACCAAGGCAGACATCACCGGTTTGATTTCAGGGGAAGGGGCACCAGTCCGCTTGGAGAATTCGAGCGAGGGCCTGGTGACCGTCACCGCTCCGTTGGTCGCTCCGGGGCTACGCCTCGGGACGACGGGTGTAGGCGGTTTCCAGGTGGTCAACCCGGCGAACGAAGTCAGCACGTTGGCGGCGGCGGTCGGCGGCTCGCTCTTTTTCCGCAACAGCGGCTCGTTCAACATCGGATCCGTTGCCGGTCTCGCTGGTGTAGCGGCGGGCGGTGACCTTCTCCTCGATACCGCGACAGGAACTCTGGATCTTTCGGCTCCGGTCACCGCCGGAAGAAACATATCTCTCACCGCCGGCGAGATCAAACAGGACGCAGCTGTGACTGCAGGCGGCGCCGACGGTTCCGCGACGCTCGATGTGAGGGCGAGTGCCGGGGCAGTGGTCATGGGTCCGGAAGCGGTGGGCCGGACTGCCGGGGGCTCGGTCCGCTATGAGTCCGGGAAGGAAATTGTACTCGGCCATTTGGATGCCGGTGTGGGGACGGTGAGCGTTTTGGCGGGAGTGGGCATCGTCGACGGGAACGGCAGTCAGGTGAACCTCACGGGCACGGCCGCTCGAATCGAGACGCGCGCGGGATCCATCGGGGAGATCAATAATGCCCTGGAAACAGATCTCAGCCACCTGGCTTTCGCGACGGGGCGGGATGTTTACGTGCAAGAGCGAACCGGCATCGAGATCAAGGGTCTGGCTTCGATCGTGACCAATCAGGTCCACGTGGACGGCTCGGTGGGTCGCGTGGAAGACGCAGCGCTTCTGTCACAGCCGGTATCCGGGAACTTTCACCTGCAGGCGGATGGTCCGATTTCTGTAACGGCGACTTCGGCGGGGGGCTTGGAAACGGGAGGCTCACTCCTGCTGACAACGCTTTCCGGAGATCTCACGACGCGGACCGGACTTTCCTCGGGAAAGGATCTCACCCTGGTGTCCGCAGGATCGGTGCGAGTCGAATCCCCGTTAAGTGCGGCCGGCGTGGCAGATATCGACGCGACCGGCGGGGATTTGATCATGGGCTCGACCTCGACCCTTTCTGCGATCTCAGCGGTCCGACTCGCCGCAAGTCGAGTGATCGAACTTGGCTCAGTCACCTCGGACGCGATCTCGGTGATTGCCGGAGGCGATGTTTCGGTGAATCCACAGGCGGCGGGGAATCACCTGACTGCACGGACCGTGCGATTGGAATCGGGCGGCGACGTCGGCAACGGAAAGCTGCCTTTGGCGATGTCCGCCGGGATCTTGGCGGCGAAGACGGGCGGTGATCTGTTTGTCGCCGAGCAGGATAGCTTGACGGTGGGGTTGATCGAAGCCCGCGCGATTGATCGCGCACGATTTTTGTCGTCTTCGGTACCGGTGACCGATGTGGCGATCGACGGTCTCAACGCTGGCGGCAACTTGGTGCTCACCGCCGGTAACCGGGCGCCGGGAGACCTTGCGCTCCTCGGTCCCGTCCATGCGGGAGAAGACTTGTTGGTGAATTCGGTAGCTGGCGCGTTGACGATCGACACTCCGATGAGCGCAGGGAACAACCTTTCGGCGATTTCCCGCACATCGCTGACGCAGAGTGCGCGCTTGAGCGCCGGGCTGACGACCCGGACTGGAACGCTCGACCTTGCGGCGGAAACCGGTGAGTTGCGCATGGCGGAAGGGGCCGCTGGATCGACTTTAGGGGGCGCTATCCGTTATGCGGCGGGGGGAAATGTACGCATCGGACAGATCGCCGCCGGCGCCGGGCCGATCAGCGTCAATGCCGGCGGCTCGATCGAGGATGCGAACGGCGCGGCGATGAACCTCACAGGATCAGGGGTGCGTCTCCATGCGACCTCCGGATCCGTCGGCACCCTTTCCGATCCGCTCGAGAGCGATACTCGCAACCTCGAAGCCCGGGCGAACGGCAACGTTGCGCTCTTGAATTCGGGCTCGCTGACGCTGGGTGGAGTCGGCGCAGTTGGAGTTGCGCGCGTCGCGTCCGATGGCAGCAGCAGCGTATTGGAGGATGACAGTCCAATGAACGGGATTGCCAGCACCGGGACGGAGGCAGGACGTGCGATTTCGATCGCCACGCTTTCCGGTGACCTCGCGGTAGGTCCCGGTGCGCGCGTGCGGACGAATGAGTCGGTGACGATTACCTCCGCCTCTGGCACTCTGAACCTCGGAAGCGGAACCCAGGTGCTCGCGGGAGCAGCGATCGGCGGGGGCGGCGAGATTTCGGCCAGCGCGATCGCGGGTGATATTTACTCGGCTGGCCAACTCTCGATCCAAGGCGTCAGGGTCCTCACGAGCGGAGGAAATCGGGCACAGGTACTGGTCGGGGCCGGCTCGTCGATCACTCTCAAGGGGGCGGACACCGCTGCCTTCGGGCTCGATACAGTCCTGCATGCGCCCTTGAAAGGGGTGTCGCGAATCGAAGCGGCACGCAATGTGGTCATCGGTGCCGCAATCCAAGGTGAAAATCTCGGTATCACCGCTGACCTTGATGGTTTGGTCGCTCCCGGGGACGTCGTGGGTGGAGGCATTCGGATCGAACGGACCGGGTCGGTCAACGTGTCGGACTCCCTCAGTCTTCGCGGTTCGGCGCTGGCGGGCCTTTCCGCACCCGCAGCGGCTCCGGTCATCCTGGCGGTCATTGGAGTCGGCGCGGGTTCCGGGGGATTACAGGCGGGGGGAGACCTCCGGGTCGAGGCTTCAGCGCAGGCGCCGGCGGGCGCGGGAATCGTGATCACCGGACTAGGCGACCAATCGGGTGTCGGAATCAGCAGTGTTCGCGGAAGTGTTTCCCTGACACCGGCGCCCGGCGGCCAAATTTCGCTCGAAGGGGGCGGATCTTCGGCACCCTTAATCTCCGCAGGGAAAGAGGTCGCATTGAATTCGGTCGTCTCAATTTCTGGTCCGGTGCTGATCGCAAGCAGTGGAGCGGGCACCGTAACCTTTAACGATTCGGTTGAAGGTGTCACCGCGGGGGGAGGGGAGCTCTCCGTGCAGACGGAAGGAGTGACCCGTTTCGCGGCTCCGGTAGGTGCGTCCCGGGCGCTCGGAGCTTTGACGACGTCCGGCGGTGGCCGCACGGAGATAAACGGTGGCCTGATTCGGACCGGAGGTGCGCAAAACTATGGGGACTCGGTGCTCCTCCAGGGCAATACCACGCTGGAGGCATCCTCGCTGAAGCTCGGTCAAGGCGTTCGCAGTGCGAATGACGGGGCCTCGGCGCTGCAATTGAACGTCGCCGGTGCCACGACCGTCGACGGAGAGATCGGAGACGCGGGCCAGCGGTTGTCGCACCTGTCGATGGATGGACAGGGGACCATCCGACTGAATTCCAAGACGGTGGTGACCACCGGGAGCCAGACCTATTCTGACCCGGTTTTGCTTGGCGGGGCCACCACGCTGACCGGTTCGTCAATCACCTTCGAGCGCGCGATCGACTCGGCCGCTGATACGACAGGATCTCTGACGGTCAATTCTTCGGGACTGACGGCGTTCAATGCCTCTGTTGGACAATCCAGGAGGGTGGGAGAATTGATCACCGATGCGTCAGGTTCGACCATTGTGCGGGCCAACCTCCAGACGACGGGCGTCTCATTCGGGGAAGCCGTGACGTTCGAAAGCTCGACGGCGCTGACGGTCGATTCTACGGGAGCGCAAACGTACTTGGGGCCGGTGAACCTGGGCGTTGACCTCACTCTGCACTCAACCGGCGGAAATGTGACCCTGGCTCAAGGGGCTCGGGGAGTTGGGAGGACCTTGGAAATCAGCGCCCGCTCGGGCTCGATCGTGGCGGGAGGGGATCTCGGCGGAACGTCCGAACGCTTGCGAACCGTGCAGTTGAGTGGTCGCGATGTGACGGTCAACAACCTCTTCACGACCGGTGATCTGGTGGTGGACATTGGCCGGGAGCAGGGTTCAGCAACCGCGCTGAACGGATATTTGCAGATCACGGGGGGAGTTCTTGAGTCCGAGACCGGATCCGTGATTCTTGGCAGCGGCGCGGCCACGCCGAACGGGGAAACGGACGATCGGACGGAGGCGCCGTTGCGGTCTTCGATCTTCAAGAGCAATCCCGGTGACCTCCTGATCGCGGGGGCAAGTGTGACCGTGCAGCCTTTCGAGAGAATGACAGTAAGGGATGGCAACCTGGTCATCTTTGGAGATGAATCGATCACTCTCAGCAATACGGCGGCCTCGCAGACGCTCGCATTGGTCTCCCCGAGCATCCGCCTTCGCAGTCGTGAACCCGAGCCGGTTCTGCTTGGCGACGTGTTGGGCAACGATCGCGGTACCGAATTGGTGGCCGGAAGGGCCATCTTCTTCCGCGGCGGCGTGCCGGACGCACCGACGCGAGCTGACCTCGGCAAACTCGATCTGGCCAAGAATCAGGGTACACTGCTGACGAATACTCCAGAGGTGATCACCTTGGTTCCCGGGACCGGGCAAAGTCCCCAGACGGTTTTGATCGCGGATCTTGCCGAAGAACGCTCCGTTCTGCGGCCACTTGTGGCACACTTGGTGTATCTGAATTTCGAAACGGCTCCCGGGATCGACGGCGGCCTGATCATCCCGCCGCAGCGCTTCGGCGATGAATCCGACCGACCGCTGCCGGCGATCACGGCGGCCGGTTCGCTCCGTGCATCGCTCGATCAAGTCTACGTCCCGGTGCTCCCCCGCACCGAGCAGGCACTTGAGCCCGCCGAGGCTGACTTGGCACCGGCATTACGGGAACAGCTCCAAGCGCTCGGAATTTACTCGCGCGCGCTGATGCGTTGGGAGCAGCAATCGCGGGGCCGGCGCGCCGGGACGTTCGTGGTGGTGCCGGAACGTCCGCGGCCTTTCGAAAGTGACTACGAAGTAGTTGACGCTCGCGTCGAGGGTGCCAGCGTCCGCGAGGTGCTCAGGCTCGCCGCAGAAACCGGGTTGGTGGGAGATCAAACGGGAGAACTGTCGTCGGTGGCCGACGCGCTGGCCGAAATTTACGAACTCTTTTACGAAGAGACGCGGAGTGAGGACGGACTTCGGTTTCGCACCTGGTTGCAGGATCGAAAAGGAACCGAGGCGCTCCGAGTGACGCGTTTCTTCGAGATGCTTCGAGCGACCCTCCGGCAGATCGAGATCCTCGGACTCACCCGCCATGAATTGGAGGTCTCCAAGTCTCAAATATACGGAAGCATTCTCCGTCCCCGCCTGAATGCCGACGCGGATTTCCTCCGGATGGTGGTGGAGGGAACGCTCGAAGCCGAATATATGAAATCCACTAATAACCCGACGACGGCGAGCGACCCCAAGGACCCACGTTCCTGATCTCCCTATGAGTTCCATCGATTCCCTTCTGGCTCCGGTGCGGGATGACGCACCTTGTGGTGACGACCCTTCGAGCAGCGGTGCCCTTTACGAACTGGAAACGGCAATCCAAGGCAAACCCGAGACGCAGTTCTCTCCGGCGGAGGAGCCCGACTGGAAAGAGCTTGAGGGGCGCGTACGGGAGGTGGCAGCGACCACCAAGGATCTGCGGGTCGCCGCGCTGCTCACGGCGGCCCTCCTGCGCACCCGAGGGCTCGAAGGGCTTCGCGACGGCTTCAAATTGATCCGCGGGTATCTGGAGACATTCTGGGAGGAGGCGTATCCGCGGCTCGACGCGAGCGACAACAACGATCCGACGGAACGAATCAATGCGCTGACCAGTCTCGCGGCCCCCATCGCGACCGATGGAGATCTGCTCAAAATCCTGGTTGGCCTGCGAAAGGCGCCGATGATCTCGGTGCCGCGAGCAGGGGTTTTTACTCTGGAGCATTACCTGCATGTGAAGGGACTGATTGCCTGGCCGGAGACGGCTGGGCAGGCGCCCACCTCGGGGCTCCTCGACGGCGCGGTGAAAGAAGCGGGAGAAGAGGTTGTGACCAAGCTGGCGACCGCCACCAGCGACATCCTGGCGGAGCTCGCCGAGATCGAAGCCATCTTCAAGCAGAAGGCGGGGCCGAGTCAGTTCCCGACGTTCGACCCACTGCGAAAAGAACTGAAGCTTTTGGCTGCCTGGCTGCCATTGCCTCGGAAACCTGATGATGCTGGGGCGGATTCGGCGGCAGCTGGGGCTGCAGGTGGCGGAGTCGCCGGGGGCGGGGCCGGTGGGCCTTCGATAGGGGGAGTGGTGAGGAGTCGGGATGACGTGATCAAGGCTCTCGACGCGATCATGGCCTATTATCATGCTTATGAACCGTCGAGTCCCGCTCCGTTTCTGCTTCAACGGGTCAAACGCATCGTACAGATGAATTTCATGGAGCTCATCACGGAGTTGACTCCGGAGACAATGGACAGAATCATCATGCTCACTGGACCCCTCCAGAACAGTTCTGAACCGAAAAGCTGAGTCCGGCGGCTTTCCCATTTCCTGCATTAGACCAGCATCATCCCAAACGTGTTATGGCTTCATCCCAAAAGTTCGTTGCCCGCAACCGCGCACCGCGCGTTCAGATTGAGTACGACGTAGAGCTCTACGGAGCCCAAAAAAAGGTCGAACTTCCATTCGTCGTCGGCGTCATGGCGGATCTGTCCGGCAAGCCCGCCGATCCACTGGCTCCGATACAGGATCGCAAGTTCCTCGAAATCGATGCGGAGAGTTTCGACGACCGACTCAAGGCCATGAAACCGCGCGTGGCCTTTCAAGTTCCCAATTCGCTCACGGGAGAAGGGAACCTGAACGTGGATGTCACCTTCGAGAGCATGGACGATTTTTCGCCCGCGGCACTCGCCCGGAAGGTGGAGCCTCTGCGCAAACTGCTCGAAGCGCGGACTCAGTTGTCATCGCTGCTTTCGTATATGGATGGGAAAGACGGCGCCGAGTCCCTGATCGGAAAGGTCCTCGCCGATCCGGACCTGCTCAAATCACTCTCCTCGGCGCCCAAGCCCGAGGATAAACCCCAAGCTTGATTTAAATCACCATGGCCAACGCTGAATCAGCCAAACAAACGCAGGCCGGGGGCACGACCTTTGCGTCGTCCGATCTCGACTCGCTGCTCAACAAGGAATTCAAGCCGAAGACCGATGCCGCCAAGACCGCCATTGAAGGTGCCGTGCGCACCCTCGCGGAACAGGCACTGGCGGGTGTTTCCGTGGTTTCGGACGACACGGTCAAATCGATCGAAGGCATGATTGCCGCGATCGATCAAAAACTCACGGAGCAGATCAATGCGATCATGCACCATGCGGATTTTCAGTCTTTGGAAGGCGCGTGGCGGGGATTGCATCATTTGGTTTCCAATACGGAAACCGATGCGAAGTTGAAGATCCGGGTGCTCAACATTTCGAAGTCGGACCTCGGAAAGACCATCAAGAAGTACAAGGGATCTTCCTGGGATCAAAGCCCGCTCTTCAAAAAGCTGTACGAAGAGGAATTCGGATCACCGGGTGGCCAGCCCTATGGAGCGCTGATCGGAGATTATCATTTCGATCACTCCCCACCCGACGTGGAGATCCTTCGTGGAATCGCCCAAATTGCCTCGGCCGCTCATGCGCCCTTCATTTCCGGAGCCGCACCTTCGGTGATGAACCTCAGCAGCTGGCAGGAGTTGAGCAATCCCCGGGACGTCACCAAGATCTTCACGACCGCGGAGTACGCGGCATGGAATTCCCTTCGCGCCTCCGAAGATGCCCGTTACCTCGGCTTGGCCATGCCCCGTTTCCTCGCGCGGCAACCGTACGGCGCCAAATCGAATCCCGTCGAGGAATTCGCCTTTGAAGAGGATACCGCCGGGGCCACCCACGGTAAGTTCACCTGGGCCAATTCGGCCTACGCCATGGGGACCAACATTACCCGTGCGTTCAAGATGTACGGCTGGTGTGCGCGCATCCGCGGAGCCGAAAGCGGTGGTATGCTCGAGAACCTCCCCGTGCACACTTTCCCGACCGACGATGGCGGCGTGGACATGAAGTGCCCGACCGAGATTGCCATCACCGACCGACGCGAAGCGGAGCTGGCCAAGAATGGCTTCATGCCCCTTTCGCATTGGAAAAACACCGACTACGCCGTCTTCGTGGGTGCGCAATCACTCCAGAAGCCGCAGGAGTACGATGACGCGGATGCGACGGCCAATGCCAACTTGGCTTCACGCCTGCCTTACCTTTTCGCCACGACTCGTTTTGCGCATTACTTGAAGTGCATGGTGCGCGACAAGATCGGTTCCTTCAAGGAACGCGCTGAAATGCAGCAGTGGCTGAACGATTGGATCCGTCAGTTTACCTGTGACTCCTCGGCCTCGGAAGAGACCAAGGCACAGCGCCCGCTGGCGGAGGCCGAGGTGGTGGTGGAAGAAGTCGCCGGCAATCCCGGTTACTACGCGTCGAAGTTCTTCCTTCGTCCTCACTACCAACTCGAAGGCTTGACGGTTTCGTTGCGCCTCGTTTCCAAATTGCCGTCCGCCAAAACGGCGTGATTTTTTCGCGGGGCTCGATTGAGCGCCGCTTTGTTGAGTTAGAACTCCTATCCAAATCTTCACGATCCGAGGTGCCCTCGTGGCACCGACTAAATTAATACCTACCATGCCCGCTGGTGACTTTTTTCTCGAAATTGATGGAATCAAGGGTGAGGCGACTGACGCCACCCATAAAGACAAGATCCAATTGCAGTCCTTTGCTTGGGGATGTTCCAATGCTGGAAGATTCGCGGAAAACTCCGGCGGCGGCGCCGGCAAGGCGGTCTTTCAGGACTTCTCATTCACAATGGCGATGAACATTGCCAGTCCGGATCTCTTCCTGAGCTGCGCCACGGGCAAGCACATCGCCAAAGCCCAGCTGATTTGCCGGAAAGCCGGCGGCAAGCAGGAGGAGTTCTTGAAGGTCGAATTCAAGGATATTCTCATTTCCTCCTACCAAACGGGAGCGTCCTCGCACGGCGATCCGGTTCCGACGGAGTCGATATCCTTCAACTTCGCGATCGTGAAGTTCGAATACGCGGCTCAGAAATCTAAGGGCGGCGGTTTGGACAAGCCCGTCATCCGCGGCTACGATATCAAGCAGCAGAAGCCGGTCTGATTCGTTCGACGAAGTTTTGGATGGCCGGGACTTCGTTTCAGTTCCTTTACGTTTTCGCGGGCTGCCTGTTCGTTCCGGCAGCCCGCTTTTTTTACCCATGGCGTCATGGGCAAGCCACGATCGAGCTCCCGCCTCGAATGTGCAGATGGATGATCGATACGCCCTGAACGGAGGGCCCCTCAACCTTGGTTCCTCACTCTTTTTCCAACGTGATTGTCGCCGAACATCTCAAAGCAGGCCGTTTGTCAGCCGCACTTGACGCCCTGCAGAATCAGAGCCGAGCCAACGGAGCCTACGTCCAGCTGCGGCTGTCGCTTTGTCAGCTCCGTTTGGTGCTCGGGCAGTGGGGCGGGGGGCGAGCCCAATTGCAGGCGGTGGCTTCGTT
>Ga0154020_10008808_pt1 | contig 11685 bp, 15 predicted proteins | sample Klosneuvirus_201_FD_109709 | JGI IMG/M metagenome (GOLD analysis project Ga0154020, IMG submission 109709) | Active sludge microbial communities from wastewater, Klosterneuburg, Austria - Klosneuvirus_20160825_MG | ecosystem: Engineered > WWTP > Aerobic digester > Activated sludge | place... | reverse complement strand
TGTTCTAATCAAAAAATTTGTTGTTCCGAAGGATGCAATTCTGTATGGGCTTCAAACCCAGAATTAAGGGAGGAATGGGATGAAGAAAAAAACGGAGATATGAAGGAGTATTTTAAAGGTTATGACAAAAAAGTCTGGTGGATTTGCAGAAGTAACGATCATCATACGTGGAACAGCGTTCTTAGTAGCAGGACACGTAAAGACAAGATGGGTTGCCCTTGTTGTTCTAATCAAAAAATTTGTTGTTCCGAAGGATGCAATTCTGTATGGGCTTCAAACCCAGAATTAAGGGAGGAATGGGATGAAGAAAAAAACGGAGATATGAAGGAATATTTTTCTTCAAGCAGTAAAAAAGTTTGGTGGATTTGTGTAAAAAATAACCACCATAAATGGGAAAGTTTCATTTATCACAGAACAGGCAAAAGTAAAAGTGGGTGCCCATGTTGCTCTGTTCCTTGCAAAAAAATTTGTTGTTCTGAAGGATGTAATTCCCTATATTTTTCAAACCCAGAATTAAGGGAGGAATGGGATGAAGAAAAAAACGGAGATATGAAGGAGTATTTTCCTTCAAGCAATAAAAAAGTCTGGTGGGAATGTAAGAATAACAGCCATCATAAGTGGAAAACAAAAATTCTTAATCGGACATGTAAAGACAGGACGGGTTGCCCCTGTTGTTCTAATAAAAAAATATGCTGTTCTGAGGGATGTAATTCTCTTTATTATTCTAACCCAGAATTAAGAGAGGAATGGAATGAAGAAAAAAACGGAGATATGAAAGGGTACTTTAGAGGTTCTATAGAAAAAATATTTTGGATATGTTGTAAAAATAGCCATCATGTGTGGGAAAGTTCTATAAATAGTAGGACTGGTAAAATTAAGGCAGGATGTCCATGTTGTTCTATTCCTTGTCAAAAAATTTGTTGTTCCGAAGGATGTAATTCCCTATATTTTTCAAACCCAGAATTAAGGGAGGAATGGGATGAAGAAAAAAACGGAGATATGAAAGGGTATTTCCAATCTGGAGATAAAAAGGTATTTTGGATATGCAAAAAAGATGATAATCATAGGTGGGAAAGTTTCATTTATCACAGAACAGGCAAAAGTAAAAGTGGGTGTCCCTTCTGCAACTCCTCCAAGCTCGAATCAAACTTCTCTAACTCCCTAAAAAATCTCAATATTTCCCAAACCCCTCAGAAAAAGTTCCAAGAGTGTAAGAACCTCAAATCTCTCCCTTTCGATTTTTACCTCGAATACAACAATAATAAAATCCTTGTGGAGCTTCAAGGGGAACAACATTTCATCTCAGGCTCTTACTACAACAAGAAAAACAATAATTTCTTCAACCTCGTCCAAACTGACAACAAAAAATCCCTGTTCGCCTATCAGAACAACTTCTCCTTCCTATCCATCTCCTATCTGTGTCTCAACAACATCCCCAATATTCTCCAAGACTTTCTATCGTCCCTCTCCCGAACCTCGCATTCCATCTCCAAATTTTACATTACAGAATCTTTGCATCTTACAGTCTCCAACTCAGCCTTCTCCACATCCGTCAAAAAATCTGACCTGAACGACGATGAAATTCTGACCATCTTCCAGTTCTACAAGTACCACACAGATTCCCTCCTTTGGAGAAATATTCCCCCATCTTTCCAAACCTGCCTAATCTGTGATGAAATATATACGGAAGAGTTTATATATTTTCACTACAACACTCACAAACACGTCCAGAACCGACAAGAGAAACTTTTTGAGGTTCAAGAAGCTTTCCCTGAACTTAACATTGTTGGCGTAAATGAGGATGGGGTACCTATGGTAGAGGAATAAATATACCAATTTTTATACATTATATAAAAATTTATTCAGCCAGAACTACACCTTCAGGAAAGTACGCTATCGTAATATGATACCTCTCAATCTCTAACACAAGAACGTTCCCAAGTTTCTTTATCTCCAATGATATTTCCCTCCCTTCAATCTCTCTAGCTCTTCTAACAAGAAGCTCATCTGTGGGTGTTTCAGCAGAAGATATCAGCTCTATGTGAAAATCCATCCTTTTCTCCCCGACCTTTTCAGGGTATCTCCTTCTAAGTTTTTTATGTTTCTTATCTAACCACATATAAAGGTCAGAGGTGGGTTCTAACAGTTTAGAACGTCTCTCGCCTCGTAAACGGATCGACGGGTCTATGAACTCTATTCTGAGCATTTTATAAATGTACATTTATAAAATTTTAAAATCAATTTGCGGAGCTCAAGCGGAGCTACTCCAACTTCGCTCCTAAACTCAGAACAGTATCTCTAACATAAGAACGTAGTGCAAGACCGGTTATAAATGTGGTTGTCGAAGTCCTGATAGCGATTCCAAGAAACCCTAAATTGTTCAGAACTACGATTATCAGAACAATAGAGACGATTTCAAAACAGTACGACAGACACTTTACATAAAAGTTTCTAGAGAGACTGAGGAACATATTGAAAAACTCAAAGACAAAGATGGTTATAACATAAGAAAATTCTGGCTTCAGTACGTCGAATGGAATCTGAGCCCACTGGAACGGTAGGATAAACAGGAAAATATAGAACTGACAAGATATCAGAAGAACGGCTAAGTGTATCTTCAGTATCCCTTCATCCCCAAACTTATGATATAAATCTATTGAGGCGTTCTTGAGAAGTCTCATCAGAAGTAGGTACGGTAAGTAAAGTTGTACTATCACAATCAGAAAACTCACCGATGAAAAAATCTGCTTGTACCCAGTTTCGAACTTGTACACGGGTACGTACAGGAATATAAATATTATGCTTGTATTAAACAGGACAAATATATAACCGTGTTTAAGGTGTTCTATATTAGACCAATTTACTCTAGATACAATAAGAAATCCGATATTGAGACAGCTTACAACATTCAGAATTATATAAAAGTATAAAACCAAAGGTTCTGCGTCGTCCCGAGATTCGTATACAATGTTAGCCACAAATATAGCTATTTTTAGAAGAATTATAAATGTTAACCTAGTCTTTCTTTTTACTAGGTACTCTTTCAGTGTATAGTTTTTTACATTTTTTAAAAACGCATCTTCGTACGCGAAAATCTCTGTGTCGAAAGGTGTAAACCTTTTTGTATACACTAGGAAAATTTTTGCAAAACTTTGAAAGATTGTGAAGATGTAAGAAGGGCTATTTTCCTTTTTTTCTTCAATTTCGATAGTGCTAAGTTCAACGTCCCGAAGGGGATGATTTGAGTCTATGTTTGAGTACATTTTTTCATAATGAGAAAGTATGGAGAAGAAATCAATTTATGTTTTCTAAAGTCTGTGATTCTTAAATTCAAGTCCTTAAAGAACCTCCAAGTTAATACATTTTATATTGAATTACAATATAAAACATTTTACAGAAGTTTCTGGTTCTTCTCTGTCAGACAGACTCCTTCCATAATCAAACTACAGTCTAACATATTACCACTATACTTTCGAACAATTTCGTCGTCTTTGTAGATATATATAATAGGGTTCGCTTCGGCAAAGTCAAACTCCAAAACAAGACGGATGTTGTAAAAACACTCGTTCGAAAGGACGTTCGATAGAAGATTGTGGGGAAGCTTGCAATCACCCTTCTTGAAGCTTTTAAACTCTTCTGTTGAAACGATGCCTGTACATTGTAATGGGGTCAATATCCCGTCATTTTTAAATAAATTTGCAGACGTTAATCTGATATTTTTATCGCCAGCATTGTAAATGTACAGACCGGTCAGCGTGCTAAAATTTCTTTCAACAGGGACAATCACAACAGCCCTACCCGATTTTTCATATTTCATCTCGATATTGGAGATTCGGATATGTCCGAAAAGTTCGTTCAATCTTTTCTGTTCAGAGTCTGAATTGACTTCAAGAAATGTTTTGAAATCTGGAAAGTTCATTTTATGGTTGTACTATAGTTTTAAATATATTTTACAAGAATATCCCCGTGACATTTCTCAGGATAACACCAACATCCAAGATTCTTCCCTGAAAGCTTCTTGAGTTCATTCTGTAAGCCTTCTTCCTCAATTTTATTCCTTATATAAGCTTCGTACTTCTCCAAGACTTCTTTTCGGTCTCCATCTTTACCGATTTTATACGGGTTCGCCCAAATAGAATCTTTCTTAGGAAACCGTTCTTTATTCACAAAAACAACCCCTCTTCTACCTATGTAGACGTTTTTCTCATCGTCCATCCACTCTTTGAGGTTTTCATAAGCAGGTCTGATATGAGCCACTTTTACGTTGACAACTTTAGTTTCCATACTTCGTAAAGTATGGAAGTTCCTTATAATATTCAATTTTGAGCGTAGCGAACTTTTGGAACTGAGCCTTACTCCACAATCTTCTTAATTGAGAAAACACCAATGTTCTCGTCGTCCTCGCTGTCCCCAAAGTTAATCTCGTTGCTGTCCAATGTGAAAGGACGGTTTTGGTCGACAAAGTGTCTACAAGTAAAGATAGAGTCGATTTCACACTCGGTGAAGGCGTCGTGTTCCTCCTTGTTTCTAAAAAAAACTTTGACTATCCTTCTATAAGGTCCTGCAATTATATGCTTCATATCCTCATCCTCGTCAAAGACACACTTATTACGGAAAAACTTAATCTCGTAAAACCCTGTCTTTTTTGCGTCTACCTCCCTCAGTTTCTCTACAATTTTCTTATACTCGTTATCGGTCAACTTTTCTTTGACTTCGTCTATCAGAGATAGTAGCTGATGTTCGCGGGTTTCGACTTGGGGTTCTTTCACTTCTTCTTTTTGACTCATTTTTATATTTTTAGAACGGTAGAAGAAAAAATCAATTTTGTGAGGTTCGAAGAACCGAACCAAGTGAAAAATACCCGATTCTCACAGAGAATCAATTTATTCGGATTCGCTGGTTCCCTTTGGAGGGGATCATAAACCCCTAAATTGATTTTTCTCTCCAACCTTCTCATCATATTAAAAATGGAAGCTAAATATAACACAATCGATAACGACTACTCATCCTATAGAAACGACCTTTGGAATACTTCAGGGAAAAGTGTGAGTAAAATCTTCAGGAACGGGGACAACTATCTTCTAACACATTTCGACGGGACGACAAGTTTAGCCGAAGGTCAAGAGGAGTTTGCATCCCTAGTCGAAACACACTTTCGGTACGAACTGAGCTTTACAGAAAAGTCTGGTCAGATTGTAGTAAGAACTAAGGGACTTTCCACGGGGGATGAGAATATGTTCTATAAGCTGGTTCCGAGACTGTATATGTTAAGAAGAGTGGGGGAGAAAGAGAAGGATGAGAAGTGTATAATTCTGTAAAAATATATTTATATTGGATTGCAATATAAATATATAAAATTATTCCTTCTTCATCCCCAACATATCCTCAACCTTGTCCTTGTGTTTCAGATAAAAGTGTAGAGAGACCGTATGATAGTAGTAGTTTCCAACATCCAAATCTGGGTACTTTTCTTTCAATTCATTCTTCATTCTGTGCATAAGCTTAACAAAGTATAGCATATTGTAAGGGACACCGAACACAAGGTCGTTGCTCCTCATGTTTACGTACAGATGGAGTCTATCATCTCTGATAGAGAATTGTATGTTCAGACAGCAAGGTTGGTCGATATTCTCGTTCCACTGGTCTTTCGGTCTGTTAAAATGTAGATAAGCCTGATTGGTCTTCTTCAAAAGGAGCAATCGGTTTTTAGCCCATTCCCACTGAGACATGAAACCATCTGGGTCAAAGTCCTTATTTCCTGCATCTTTCAAGTGATAGACCATGTACCCGTAGTTTGCGTTGATAGTCGAGTCTGGATTGGCGATGATTTGCCAAACTTTCGAAAGGTTTTTGATATTGACCCTGTCTCCGTTATCAAACAATACCGTTTCCTTGTCAGAATACTCATAGATTGTGGAATTACGCTTCTCACTGTGAGTCTTGATATCCTCCTTATCTGATGGATTTTTTATAACGAAAGAGTAGTTCACCTTCTCCTGATTTGCGGTTTTGTTAAAGTACCATTTCGGGTTCTGAACGACCTTGTTGTCCGAATCTGTCATCTTCTTAGGTGTGATGTCTTCGTGAACGTAGTCGGGGTTCGCGTATACGTCTTTTAGAATGTTCAAGTAAGCTTCAGTTAAGGTTGAATAGGTTTTTGTCATTTTTTAAGGTTTTATTTTGGTTAAAATAAAAATCAATTTTATTTCATCTTGAAAGTAACCAATTTCTGTTCGATATTGTTATTATTTTGGATAACGTTTTCTGAAACTTTATATTTTTCTTCGAAAGCTTTTCTAAATACCAAATATAAAATTTCAGAAATATAGTGGCTTTGTTTATTTACAAATAAACATTCATATTTTAAGGGGATTTTATCTTTAGAAAATGTAATAATAACATTTAATTCTCCATAGTTTATAAACTCATCTTTCAGCATATTTTTACCCGCCGTTAATTTTTGATAATCGTTATCAGACAACATTTTAACCTTTTTTAAGGTTAAAATAAAAATCAATTTATAATTTCAAAAGTGTTTTTTTAACAGCTTCGTAATCTATACCTGAATCTGTATCTCGAACAGCTTCAAAATCTTTCAGAAATTTAGCCACTTCAAGATGACCATTTACACACGCTAGTCGAAACGCATAATCTTCCCGAGCGCGAACATCGACTTTATTACTTAACTTTTTAACGAGTTTTAAGTTGCCCCTTTTGCAAGCTTCAGTAAATCTAGCTTGGTTCATTTTTATTTCGGATTGAAAATAAAATAAGAATCAATTTATAAAACTTACTCTAACACAGTATCGATTTCTCTCATCTGTTCTTTGTCGAACCACAAACAGTCTTGGTCTGTGATGTTTCGAAGTTCTAGATGTTTATGTAAGGTAGACTCAGTCTCATGACAAGTTTTATATCTTTCAAAAATATCCAGAGTATCCCCATTATATAGATAATTACTCGCTTTCGGAAGTATACACGATATATGTTCTGTTGACAGTCTATTTTTGTGACGAATTAAGTCTCGCAGTTTTACTCTACAAAGATTTTCTGACATTTTCATGGTATAAATATATGTTTAAATTTTAAATTCAGACTGAAATTCGTCTGAGAAAGGGTATGTCAAAAATATACTTATAGACTAGTTCCACATATTAAAAATGTTTAAAAGTTTTCTAAAGACTGCAGTTGATATTGGAGACGACTATAAAACCGATTCTGAAAGTTTCTTCTTGTTTCGAAAACACAGTAGATCGTACGACAAATACACTGTGATCCAACCGTTCGTTAGACAGGCTTCTTTCATGTTAGCAGAACCGGATATTAAGCTGTTGGATATGGTTACGTTTGTAGACAATCTTACAACAGCGTACAATAAAGTAAACATACTTAAAAATGGATCTATAACATGGGCTCGAGAGAATGAACTAAATGCTCAACTAGAAGCACTTGGTCAACTTGTATCTATGCAACCAGATATGAATCTGGAAGTACAAAAAGCTATGGCAAAAAATAATAAAAACGTAAAAACCGAAGAAAAGACTCCTTCAAATATTGTGACCGAATAACCGGAAATAAACTATTTTCTTGATAAAATATCAAGAAATACTTTTACATAAAATTATAAATATGTCAGACTCAACAAAACCTGAAAAGAAACGTTTCGCTCATGGGTCGAATGCACGTTTTTAGAAAAATACAAACGATGACCATACCTAAAAAACTTTATCCGTAATTTTCACTTATACTTTCCGTAAGCCTTCTCAAAATACGTATCGAAAAGTTTTTTATCAATACCTTTACCGGCCTTATCAAACATCGGTTCGAACTCTTTAAGAAGTTCGTTGTATACCCCTTCCTTACTGTCTGAAATGAACGTCAAATACACCTTCCTCTCTTCATATTCATCGCTTATCATGGACGTTAAAATATCTCCGTCCTTATCCCCAGTCTTTATTTTAAAGTTTATACGAGCGTCAATATTTGAGATAATCTGTGACTCCCAAGAGATTCTGATATTGTCCAGACCTCCATATTCTATGGGAAATCCTGATAGAATATTCATTATACGAGACATGTGTCCAGTGCTACACGTATTGCTAGCTTCGTTAAGTTCGTTGGCTAACCTTATCGTCGCCTCTTTTCTGTACTCTTCTGTCATCACGTTCATAATTCTATTCCAAACTCGCTGAAGTAAATCTCGAAGCCTGAATTTATGTTCAGTTGTAAATACAGCAAAATCGGTAGATATTCTTTTTAGAGAGTTTTCAATATTCTCTGTGTAGAGTTTACTTTCCGTCAAAGCTCCCTGAATCTTCTCTATAACTTCTATTGGAGACAACGTTAAAATTTCATACTTATACTCTGGTTTGTGACAATCTTTAGCTAAGACCGATATAGATTCTTTTATAGAGTTATTTATAGTAGAATCGTGGACGTTCTGAGAGTCTTTATATACAGTCTTTATTTTTGGTTCATTGTTTCTTATAACGTTTCGAGCCTCTTCTCGTTGTCGCAGTACCACCATCAGAGCTTCTCCCCGTTCCTCTAAATCTTTCACCCCAGAGTGCTCAAGTAAATCTACAAAATTCGCAAGCTGTTCTGTGGTTATCGTCTCTGGGTTTATATTCCTCATATCGTTTATAATCTCTCGTCGCCAATAGGTTGGAATATCGTTTCTGAACAGGTAGTATACACATTTTATTTTATCGTTGATATTGATGTTAGATTTATACAGTATCCACATTATTTCAAGGCTTGTATGGTATATCCATTCTACAGTTTTCATTTTCATCATTCCGTTCCTGACCCCTGAAAAATCGTCTACAGTTCTGAACTTTTCGAAAGTGGTAAGAACGTCTTCGTGTATAGTATTTATCAAAAATTTTTCTACTCTCACTAATGTATTCTCGTTGTTTTTCATACAGAGATACACGAGAGTTCCTAACTTTTTTCGAAGAGACAGTTCAGAGTCTAAAATATGTGGATATTTTTCGTCGAGCTCTTTAAAGTCTGAAAAAGAAATTTTTTCAAACATATTGAAGTTAGCCATTTATAGTCTTGCGATTTATTTTTAAATGTTTAAGGTTGTTCTAAAACCCCAAAATTGATTCTGTGAGAATCGGGTATTTTTCACTTGGTTCGGTTCTTCGAACCTCACAAAATTGAATTTTTCCCAAAACTTTTTAACATATACAAAATGAGTTCAAAAAGTGGTTTAGATATTGATACAAGTCTTGACGTCTCTGATAATATTCTCGATAAGTATAGCGGAAATATGAAGCTAAATTTTCAAGGGACAATTATAGAACTTTCTATAATGACAGCTATTCAAGCTTCAAAGAGGGTGAAAATGATTGTTGATACGTGTTTAGAGAATAAGGAGCCTTTAATCGTACCGTTTTTCGATTACCCTCTTTCGAAGTTCAATAGATTGTTGAGTAAAATTTTACCTCCTATTGAGGATGGTATCGAATTCCCGTTGAAGATGACTTGGACAGAATTTGAGAAGGGTGGATTAAAGATGGATTGGAGTAGATTAACTTGGAAGCTGAAAAAGACTGAATGTGTTCCTATGCTTATTAAAAGTATCACTAACAGTAATAGTTATAGTAATCTTGCTGACCAAATTTTTGAAAATTTATTGTTGACGATATTGGAATATACTCTGAACTATAACAGTACAGACGTTACGGCCATTTTCAGTTATGAATGTAAATCAAAAATGTTAATGCTGATTTCTCTGTCGAGTTCGAACAGATTTGCAAATCTTAGTAAAGAAATTGATAGAGAAAACAAAACAGTGGATTTGGACTTCTGGAAAGTTGTATTGGGGGTCAACAACAGGGTGAAATACTTTTTTGATTAAATATACTTAAAAACACCTTCCCATCAAAAAAATGGAAGAGGAAAATCTAGCCAAAATTGTTTACGAAGAACAGGTTCGTCTTAAGAAAAATAGAGAGGAGAACGCTGTAAAGTTAGCCAAAATATACATCGAAAAATTGAAAGATTCCCTTTCAAAATGGGTAAAAACTGGGGAGTATAAAAACATACTGAAGGAGGAAATTTATACACGTGTATTTGTTATTCCAACCGTCCTTTTGGAAAAAGACTTTAAAGATGTTGTAAGGTACATTAATGATAGGAAGGAGATGCTAAAAATTTACGGGTTTTCAATATGGTGTAACGACGTACCACACGGTCTTCAGAGTCTTGTGTTCAATATTAGTTGGAGTGAGCAGGAAAAGTATGATCCATTATAACCCCTTAAATTGATTTTTTATTTTAATATTCTAGAAATATCAAAATGTTGTTAGAAACTGAAAGACGCCAGATTGGAAAGTACTTCATCGTATACTATAGATACGAAGACAGTGCTGAAAATCAATTTTTCCAAATCTTTGGAGATGAGAAAAATATTGAAACTGATACTAACCCCATAATCGACCTTGGAGAAGGTGATGTTAGAGGTGGCACCTCTCTTATACCTATTAATAGTATCGATGAAGCATATTTTTTAACTTATATGAAAAATATGGAAGAGTGGATGGGAGAGTTTAACAAAATCTTTGACGAGGACGGTTCTTTGTCAGACCCTTCTCTGTACACAAAAGAGATTCAAGAAAGGGAACAAAAATCTTTGGAAGCTGACGACGCTTTTAACGACTATCTTTATAGATGTTTGACCTTGGAAGAAGCGATTCGAGCTTCAACTTCGTAAGACTTTGTAGGTTCGCTACGCTCGGGTTTATATACCCCAAAATTGATTTTTCCCTCTCTTTTTTAATATATCAAAATGAACAATAATTTTGATACTAAAAATACTTTCACATTAGAACCTACAAAGTACGAAGGCACAATGACCCTTAATTGTAGAGGGAAAAAGACGCAGATTTCTGTCCTCACGGCTGTGTCTATTTCACAGAAGATTAGGATGTATGTAGATACGTGTCTTGAGAGTAAATCACCTATCGGGGAATTTTTCATGGACTTTTCTCTAAAAGAGTTCGACGCCCTTCTGAAAAAGTTTCTTCCTGATATTGAGGATGACCTTATGGTCTACGGAACTGGAAGAATCTCTTGGGAAAAGTTCCTGAAGAATGAACGGAAAGTTGAAGAGAAAGATTTCAAGTACCGAATAAAAAATTACTCTTCTCAGCACGTAGCTACAGAATCTACCAGACGCGCGTTTACACTCGCAACTTTCTGTATAACCGTCTCTTTCAATGGGAGAGATGTAGATTTCTATGTGGAAGATAACGAACATACGTTGAGGCTGAGACGTATCTCAACTCCAACCCTCATCTATGAATGTTTTGCCGTAAAATTTATGTCCAGATCTTTCGGATGTTCTATTGGAACTTTGTTTGCGAATCAAGAGAACGACGTATGGCTCAAACCGGCTTTTTTCGGATAGGAGAAAAAGAGTTTTTGAAAAAGTTTGGGATTAAAGTTTCTAAACATCACCCAAAAATGTCCAAAATGTGTTTTGACACTTTGCGACTCGATTTTCCATTTTTGAATTTAGTTTTATATAAAAATTTTTATATAAACTTAGAATATTTTCCAAAATCGCAAAGTGGTGTTCTGAAAGTGACGAACGTTTTTTGAAAAGGGAAAATATTAGAACTTTCTGTTGTAGAGGGGTTTTCTAAAGTGTTTCAAAGAGCCACTTTAGATTTT
>Ga0154020_10008807_pt1 | contig 11686 bp, 7 predicted proteins | sample Klosneuvirus_201_FD_109709 | JGI IMG/M metagenome (GOLD analysis project Ga0154020, IMG submission 109709) | Active sludge microbial communities from wastewater, Klosterneuburg, Austria - Klosneuvirus_20160825_MG | ecosystem: Engineered > WWTP > Aerobic digester > Activated sludge | place... | reverse complement strand
AAAGCATGCCTTGCTCCATATTGACTTCCATTCCGGAAATGGCTCCAGTGAGCAACCCATCAAATTCAGCCTGATTTACTGGACGGCCTTCTTCCCAATCGGCAAGCATTTTTTGTAGCTGACGACCGATACCACCTTGCATGAATTCAAATTTATGCATATTTTTAGCAGCATCTTCTTTTTGGCTATTGTAGGATGAGTCATTCTGTTGATTCCAGGAGTCAAAAGTCCCATCACCATAGACACCATCCAAAATAGATCTGTATTGATCAAAAACACTTATTAAGGGGTTGCTGAGTGGGCCTGGATCATTTACTTTTGCAGCTAAATTTGGATCAACAATATGATGGAATTTTTTGTCATATTTATACTTGCCTCCTGACAAGGTATTTAACTGGTTTACAGCAGCCATTAAATCTTGATCATCTTCCCAGCGAATAATACCTTTTTTCATGACCAGCTGGATAGCAGCCTTGAATTGGGTTTTGGCAGAAGCCAAACTGTCAATATCCTTAACTTCACGCAACTTATCCATTACTTCATGCGTATAGAGGTTTTTATCATACCATTCCATTAAGTCTTTGACATCGCCAGAGGTTTTACTATTTAATTTATCTTCATAGCTGTCGGTCAAATCGTCTAATCCACCAAAGGCAGGAAAGCCTTTATAGAAATTTTTACCGACTTTGAAAATACGACGTTCTGAGCGATTTTTCATCCATTCCTCTACCCTTGTTTTGGGCGCTTTAATAAATAATTCATACACCTCCATCAAGTTGAGGAAAGTAGTGTCTGCCCAAAGGCTTTTCCAATAGCCGACTGGCTTGGAAGTGGGAGATTGTTCGGCTTTGGATTTAGACTCTTTGGCAGCTGGAGATTTTCCCTCCAATTCAGTGATTTTTTTGATGGCTTGGGTATCTTTTTTGCCTTCGGCCATTTTTTTAATTTCCGCCAATTGTCCGGCGGTTGGTCGAGTTAATCCTTCTTCGCGAATCAGATGATAAAATTGATGGGGTTTGATGACAGCCCCTCCCTCTAAGTGTATTTCTCCGTCTTTGGCACTTTCTACGACTATGGCGCTGCTGGGGTCTTCTGGATCATAAGCTGAAATTAGGACGAGTGGAGTTGTGAGGCCAGCTAGTTTAATGGCTTCACCATGATCCTGTTCCCAGCCCATTTCTTTGAGTAAATCTTGGTGATGAGCAGCCAAAAGAGTGTCTATTTGTTGTAAACTGGTAATTTCCGGAACAGCATTGGCTTTTTTATACCAACGGGCGAAATTACTTAAATCTAATTGCTTGGTTTTTTTGGTTATGCGAAAGCCACTATCACTAGGGTGTTGGTCGAGAATAACTTCATGGTCGAGGAAAATCTGATCATCTTCGATTTTTTCGATTTTGACAGATTTGGATTGGAAAGCATGTTCTTCATCAGTTGCTCCAATTACTGCCTGAATATATTCAAAGCTTTGACCGGCTTTCAAGGTGTCTGGAAGCCCTAAATCTTTTTCTAATTCAGCTAAGTTTTCAAACTTCTGTCCAATTTCGTGATTCATTGCCCATTTGCGGAAATTAGGCGCAGATAATTTGTATTCGAGGGTTTTTCCATCCTCATTTGTAACTGTAAATTCAACAACAGGCTCGAGTGTGGGGATATTCTGTTGGAAATCTGCCAAAATTTCTGGGTCGTTTTCTTCTGCACCATAACTAATATCGGTAATTTCGATGCGATTATTTTTGGGCTGAGCGACGCCTGGTCTGGCAGATGATTTGTAGGAATTTTTCCCGTAGAGGATCTGGCCTGGTTTAACAGTAAACCCAACTTCCTTGGAGAGCATATTGACCCGCTCTTGGCGAATTTTTTCATTTTGATCGGATTGGTACATTTCCCGAATTTGGCTTACTAAACCTTCACTCAAACGGTTATACTCCTCAGTAAAGGAATCAATTTCTGCTAAAAGCTCCTCTTCTTTTTTCAGTGAACTTTCGTATTGATTTTTGTAAGGCGGATTATTGAGCAGATTATGTTGCTCGATTTTAATCAAGATATCTTCCCGGGCTTTTTTGATTTGTTCGTCGGATTTTGGACCTAACTCAATTAATTTGCTGGCCTCTTGATCTGAGAGTTTATTCTCTGATTTGAGGTGGCTTACTAATTGCTCCAAATTATTTTGATCGGTAGCGTCTGAAAGCCTCTCGAGATCATTGACTGAAAGAGGGGTTTGGGGCGGGATGGGTGGAGTGGGGGCGGCGTTTAGAGTGGAATTATTGTCATTGGCGACAATAGGTGGAGTATTGGTATTATTATCATTGGCTGGGGCTACACGTGTTCCCAAACTACGGACATAAGATTGGTAGGGTTGAGGCGAAACTATGCCTAATAAATGCCCTAATTCGGTTTTGGAAATAATGCCCTTGGCTTCGATGTCGTGATAGATTTGCTGGCGTTGAGTATTGATCTCGACAAGTTTTTGATAGGTGCTGGGGAGGTCGTATTTCAGTAACTCCTCCATAGCCGCTTTATTCTGATTAAAAAACTCGGCGTATTGTTCTTTTTCAGCTATTTCGATATAGAGGTCCTTGAAACCAAATAGGCCTGCAACCACAGCATTTATTTTTTGATTGATATCATTGGAAATAGCCCTAGAGGCCGAGAATCTTTCTACAGGCACGTGGAGTTGCTGTGGGCCTTGAGCAAGGCTTTCACGTTGGGTTAATTGTCGCGGTTTGTTTCGGCGGTTTTTGGCCATTGGGGCGAAAAAGTGAATCTTATATAATTATAACTATCCTCAGGATTTGTCAAGTTTTAGCTGGGCGGAGTTGGTGGGGTTGGTGGAGTGGCAGATGGAATTCCCTGAGCCTTGGAGCCTTTATCCAAGATCTCTTCAACAATTTTTTCTGCATTTTCTTTTTGTGTTGAATCGGGTGACCTACCTCGGCCTCCTGCTAAGTGTTCGGCAACTTTTTCAGTAAGCATTTTTTTAGCGGCTTCTTTTTCAAGTGGCTTTAGATGATCTAGCTGGTTTTTGGCATTTCCTGCCAAGCCGCCTTGTCCCTGTTTTACCATGCCCGATGCATCAAGTATTTGACTTGGATCTATACCTTTAACGACATCGTATGATTTATTTAATTTAGCAACTTCAGCAGTGGCAAGGTTGACTTCTTCCATTGTGCTAATAATTTTGGCGTCATCGCCGTTTGCTTTGTGAGTATTAAGCTCTTTTAATTTTCCCTTGAGATCAAGTGCAGCATTATTTAACTCTTGCGTACCAGCATCTTTTAACTCGCCACTTCCAGCATCTCTCAAAGCCTTTTCACCGGCTTTCTGAATAGGAACTGGATCAAATGCAGCTGCGGTAAAGCCGTATTGTTTATTACTTTCAACAAATGATTTGAGATCATCCTTTTTTACATCTCCACTTTTCAATGCATCTAAAAACTTATCTTGAGTATTGTGGGCTGCTGGCCAATTTAAATTCTTCATGTCAACTTTATGCGTATTAATTAATTCAGCAATTTTGGCTTGAACCTCTTTATCGCCTTCGGCCTGGCCTGATCGAATAACTTCAGTAATAGCTTTTTTGGCATCTACTGAGTTTTTGGCCGCGGATAAAGTGCCTATTGCCTGTTTGGTTTTATCCCCTGTACTGATAGCATCGGCATTTTCACGTTTACGAATGTATTGCTCTGGTCCTTTCAATATGCCTCCTAAAGTAGCTACACCAACTTTCTTTCCTCCCCCAACAGGGAGAATAGGGGCGTAGAGAGGTAATTTGGCTAAGCTAGTACCGAAGCCTTGGACAGCTCCTTTGATTGGATTGATGAAAGCGTCAGCCTTGGTTCCGCTGAGGGCTTTGAATGCGGCGATCCAGATAAAGGCGGCGGTGGCTAGACCGGCGATAAGGTCTTGAATAGTGCTCATGCCGGAAGTGATGGCTCCTAAATCAGCTGGATTGGTGGAGAATTGAGCGCCTGGAGAAATTTGTTTGAGTTGGGCGATCATAATCATGCCTACAGTCAAGATTAAGGCGACGGGGAGTGGGACCAACGCGTGTTTCATGAATAATTTAAAGAATGGATCATCGTCACCGAACTTACTTTTGACTGCTTCGAAGGCCATACCTAGGAAGGATAAGGGAGAAATGGCAATGGAAATCCAGAGAACCACAACACGTACCAATAAAGCCACAAATAAAGCTATGAAAGCTGTAGCGTAAATAGTCAGGAAAATGAGGGAGAAAATGGTGTTAATGGTCAGGGATTTGATAGTGCTCACATTGATCTGATCAACCTTATCAATATTAACTATGTCCATTAATTCTATAGCCATAACCAGAGCGACATTGCGGGAATTGAAGGTGCTAAAGAAGCTTTTTCCGAGATTGTTTAACTCACCTTTAACTTGGGTAGAGAGGCTTTTGTCTGTGGGTGTTGCTGGCGTTCCGCTGGCAGGAGCTGTTTTCGCTGCGCCTGAATCAGCACTTTTTACAGGGTCACAATAGGGGTTTTTTTCTGCGCCGGAGCTTTTGGGAAGATTGGTAATTTTATTACAAAAAGAATCCGACAACTTCTTCATTTCTGCCGGATCATTATATTTTTTCAATGAATCGGAGGCCATGGGCATGGCGAAGATGGCTGTAGTGGTGACATTGACGACGTCCAGCACTACTTTACAGGCCAGGAAAGAGAAATTGACAGCAATAAGCGCGATGGCGATTTTTGGTAGAGCTTTTTTGACTGAATAACTCTCATTATTACCTATTCCGATAATGTTATAGACGGCTACTCCGAGCAGTCCCAGCACAAACATAACATTGACGAAGTCGCGTACGGCCGACCAAATATTGAGCAGTACGGTTTGCATTCCACCACTAAAGAGTAGGTCATTGTTGAGCAGCCCACCGAGTAGGAGCAGAATTGGCCAGAGGAAGGCTTGGATAGCTATTAAAATAATATTGAAAAACTGAAAGGAGTTTTGAATGATAGGCGTGAGTGAAGAGAAATCCTGGGCGTTGGTAATCAAAGGGAAGGCTACTAAGCTAAGCGCCATCAAGGTCAGAAGGATTTTTTTCGGTCTAAGCATATTGTGGGGTTGTTTGATGGTCATAGTGTTTAAGTGAGAAGTTGTTGGGCGGCGACTCCGACGGCAGTTGCCATTCCGGCGAGGGGGAGACCAGCGGCTAGAGCATATCTCCCATATTTATTAGATTTTTGAGGGGCTTGGCGAGCTGTGGTTTCCAGAGAAATGGATTTTTGGGGCGGTTGTTTTGGTTGAAGCGGATTGGCGGGTTTTAGGGGAGACTGAGATGGCACTTCTTGTTTAGCTGGGGTTGGGGAGAGTAAAGCCCGATTGGCGGGGAGTTTAGGTTTGATTGATGGAGAAAGACCGGTCTGAGGGCCTACGCTATGAGGTTGAGGGGGTTGAGCTTGGCCTGAGGACACTGGTTGTTGCAGCGTTGGAGAGAAATTTGTTTTAACATTAGGTAGAGAGGCCCCAGCGGCCTGAATAGTAGTGCCTGTAGGTACTTCTCGGCTATTTTGACTGAGGGGGCGTGGGATATTTGGGGGTGGGACTTTGGTGGCTGGTTTGATAAAACTCATTTTTTCCGCTGCTGGATCAAAGTCCTCTGTTTTTTGTAATTCTTTATAAAGGAGAAGCAGAGGTTTTTTTAATTGGCCGAGTTGGTCTGGAGTAAGCTTGAATTTTGGACTGGCGGGAGAGTCAATTTCCGGTTTTTGATAAAGTGAAAAATTGAAATTGGGCTTTCCATTGATTCGATATTCGGTTGTGTCTACGACCACTTTAGCTGAAACTCCTTGACGATCCGTGAGAAAGAAAACAGCCTTATTCCCCTGTTCTGACTGATCTAATTTGATAGTTAAACCGCTTAAAAAGGAAGTAGTGCTTCCACCAACTACCTGGAAATTGCTGGCTCCAGGGAAACTTAAATTATAATTGGAGGCAGTTAAGGCATCATATTGCATTTTGCGGGTTTGTCGGTATTTCATTTCTTTGAGCAGATCGACGCAGGAAATCGCTCCATCCTTTTGCTCTACTGCACTTATCTCAGATGCGCTGGCTGAAACCCCACTGGCGCCAAGGAAAGTGCTAATTTTCCCCTCGGGAGTAAGAGCGATCTTAAACTCGGGGAAACGTTTATTGATATATTCTTGTAATAATTGTACAACTTGCTCCTGGGTAAGCCCTTGAGCGCGTAATTGGGCTTCTTGACCGGCGATTTCCTCCAATTGAGCAAAAGTCATAATTACATCAAATTGCCCGGACTCCCCTTTTACAAGCACTTTATCGGCCAATTCGGCATAAGGATTTTCGGCAGTTTGATCGTTTTTTGTGGGAAGTTTACCGCTCTTTTTCTGCTCCAGGGCAGCTATTTCACGTTGTTCTAAGCTATGCAGAACCGGTGCAACTACAGCTTTCATTAAAAGCTGGGACTGATCAGTATTGAAAGTTATTTTATCGGTTTTTTCATCAAAACTAGGTTTCAATAAATCCAGACGTTGATAGTCATAAGTGCAGAACTTGACCTGCTGACGGAATTGATCAAAGAAAAAGGCTTGATCTTCAGGAGAATCAGCAAAGGCGACCTCCGGACGCGGACTGTTTACATTGCTATCTAAATAGAAATATTTACGGAAAAATTCGCGCTCGGTGGGCTCGATATTCTGGAAAGGTAACTCATTATTCTTGGTGAATAGATTGGTGTGGAGCGGAGCCAGTTTAGCGTCTTTTTTGGAAAGAAAACGGGACTCATCAGAAAGAATTTCCTGAACCAGGTTTTGAACTTTTTGTACGAATTGTTGGTCGATCAGTTTTGCCATAAATTAGCTTACACCTTGCTTCTTTTTGAGTTCAGCGAGGTAGTTATTTAGTTTTTTGGAATCATTTAAGTTGAGCTCGGTCAGAGTGCCCATAATGGTAAAAAGAGAGTCTTTGAAATTGAGATCTTTGTTGCCGCCCATTTGGCTGTAGGCCTTGTCTAACGACTCTTGTTGATGACGCCCGGACTTAGCTCGAATTTCTTTATATGACAGAACGATATCTTCTTTTTTGTTTTGTTTTTCAGTTACAAATTCCTTGATGACGTCTAGTCCAGTTTTGTTTTGACCATCTGGAAACTCTTCACTTTCTGCCAAGAATTTGATGATGTGAGGATTTTTAGCTAAATCATTTTCCAGTTTGGTATTTAACTCAGATCTAGCGACTTCCTGCTTTTCCTTTTTTTGTTTTGGACCATCAAAGAAAGCTACTACTTTGTCTTTGCTTTCACCGTATTTTTTGGCGTCAACAATGGAGGCAATGCCTGCTGCACATGCGAAAGAAGCACCAAATCCGGCAACAACATAAGGATTAGTTAGAGCTGCTGAAGGATCCTTGCTATCCCAGTTGGCTTTGAGGTTAACTAGGGCTGTGGCTAAACCAAATAGGCCGGCTACCATCATGGCACCTGCTGGACCAACGGTTTTGGCCAGAGGATTTTCGGCTGTACGGCCTTGATTGACCTGAGTTAATTGATTGAGCTTTTGTTGGTATTCTTCTTGTTTTTTGGCTAACTGGCCTCCCTCCATTTGTGTTTTCAAAGTGGAAGCCTGAGGTTCTGGAATTTTTCCCTTGGCCAATAAATCATTCAATTGCAAATTGGTGATTTGACCAGCGGTAACAAGTACTTCCAAAATCCCCATGGCTTCATCCACAGGCTTGTTTTGGAGTATCAATTCAACAAACTCCATTTTCTGACCTGGAGCCATAACTCCGATCACAGCGCCTATTTGGCTGGATTCAAAGACTTTGCCCAGGTCTTTTTTACTGATATCGAAGTTCAGAGACACCGGGGTGATCTGCTCTACCAAAAACTGTAAATCTTTTTTATCGAGTTTTTCGTGATTCAAGGCTTTGATAAAGAGTTTTTCCAAGGCAGGATTAGTTTTCATCTCAGCCATGGCCTCCATCAAGGCCTCCAATTTGACCAATTCAGCATCGTCAAGTTTGTCCATTCCTCGGACATGATCAATGATTTTTTCAAAAGGGAAATGAATTTTTTCTAAATCCTGTTCGGTTTCGGCTAGGAGGGCTGCGTATCGTTCGGTTTTGGCGGCGGCGGTCAGGGCTTGGAACTCTTCTTTCCTGCGGGCGGCGGCTAAGCGTAAACGATTGATCTGACGAGCGGTCAAAAGCTCGGCATTGGCCTCCCCTATTGAGCCATTAGAGCGAAAGCGCTTTTTCAGATCCAGAACTTTTTGCTCGTATTCATAGACTTTGCTTTGAACTTTTTTATCAAAATCTAAATCCGCCCCTGCTTTTACAGGAGTTGCCTCAGCTCTTGCCCCACCTGGCGATGTTTCTGGCACCTGGGCAGTTCGAGTTTCCTCTGATTTTTTTTCTGGTTCCAACATAAACAAATCTAGAGTTTAAATAAACGCAATAATTGATCGGAAAAATGTTCTTTGACACCGGTTACTTCCACTAAATGACGTTCCAAAAAGGCTTTGATAGCCTGAGGATCTTGATTTTCCAGCTCAATGACCAGATCGGGTAAGAAGCTATCTTTGATGCGTAAAAACAAACGTTTGACTGAAGGTGGGTGATAAATAATCCAAAAAAACTCGATTTCAGCAAAAGCGATTTGACGATGGCCGATTTTGACACCCAATTCAGAAAGATTAATTTTGGTGTGACGAGGAGGGTGGTATTGATGAGTAATATAATAAACTATGGCAAAAACCACTGTGGCAGCGAGCATAGTCCAGCTGCCGGTGAGGGCTTCCAGAACTATGGAAACGAGCAGCACTGCCGTAGCAGCAAACCACCACCGCAAAGATTTGGGATGTTGTAAATACTCCGGGGCAATCCAGGAAAAAGCCGCTTTATTGAAATCAGGAAAGGGGTGGGCAGCATCGAGATTTTCTTCGAAGACTGACTGGTGGTACTTTGGAGCGCCCTGTTTATGGAGATTTGTTGACGGTATTTTTGGCATACTCAGAGTTAATTAAATCCTATTATTTTAGCATGAAATCGCCTTTTTCTGAAGCCGCCTGGTCTACTACTCGCGAGTTAGACTTGCCACATGTGACTGATTGTTTTTAAATAGCACTAACTAGGCAGCTTTTTGGCTATTTACTGAAAATTTTCTTGCCAGAGGCGACGGTATTTGCTAGATTTTCAGGGCTTCTTTGTGCTTTTTGGTCAGTAACTGTTTCGAATGGATTTATTTAAGCCTTTAAATCGGGGAAGCTACCTTAAAGCTAAGCATTATTTTTTTAACCAAACAAAGAATGGCGGAATCTGTAAATAAATATGAATTGATGGTAATCATTGATTCAGGCATCGGCCAAGCTGATGTTGATAAGCGCTTGGAGTCAATTCGCAAGCAAATTTCCAAGCATGGGAAAATCTTTTTTGAAGACATTTGGGGTGAAAGAGATTTCGCTTACCAGATCAAAAAGCTAAAAAAAGGCTTTTATGCTGTTTTGGCCTTTAGTTTCGACCCAAGTGAATTGAAGGAATTTGACACTTCACTGCGTTTGGAACCTGAAGTCATTCGCCATTTGTTGGTAAAATTACCTCTCAAATACGAACCGATTTCTTTGGAAGATCTAAAGAAAGCTCATCTGGAAGCAGCAGAAGCCAAAGCAGAAAAGAAATAATTATAATCCCAAATTTTATATGGCAAAAAATAAGTATAACAAGAAATGCCCTTTCACAGGAACAGGCATACAATATATCGACTACAAAGACGTTGATTTACTGAGAAAATACGTCTCCAAATACGGCAAAATCGTTCCTCGCTACTATACAGGCGTCAACTTGAAATATCAGAAGATGTTAACTCAAGCGATTAAACGCGCCCGTCAAATGGCCTTACTAATGTTTGTCCGTTAGTTTCGTTACAGAATAGTACTTGACAGAATGTTGATTTTTTTATGAATTCTGCTATGATGTGGCGGTACAGTATCGCACAGAAGACGTGAAAACGTGATTCCTTAGTGAAAAAGCAGCAGTATCAATGAGCCTCTAAAATAAGGAGGCTAGAGAACCAGAGACGACATTGATACAGTACATCTTAAATTTACTACTATTAGTACGACAAATAATTCTCACCTGGAAAGCACCAATCTATTGCTTTCTGCAAATCTGGAAGCCAGAAAGGCCAGACACAAAAAAGTTTTTGCAGGAGCTAAACTCCTCAAAAAACTTATACCTGACTTTGGATTGGCCAAGGATTTGGATGCTAGCGAAACTAAAACCGTATCCAGACGCGTATCAAGCGTTTCAGCGTCTACCAAGCTGTTTCGTTCTTATAGCGTGGCTGTAGGGGTTTTATTTGTGATTGGGATGATTAATCCAGAGAGTGCTTACTCACAAAATTCCTTTTACGCACCATCTCTAGACGGGGTGGAAGAGTATTATAGCACTGCGCTAATGAGCAGTGATGATGGCTATATTTCCAAGAGTACTCCTCAAACTGAAATAGCAGACCGATCTGCAATGAATGGCAAAATCATCCATGAAGTGCAATCAGGAGAGACTATTTCCACAATTGCTGAAGAATATAATTTAAAAACCAGTACAGTTTTATGGGAAAATGGCTTAAGTGCCACTTCTACCTTGAAAATTGGCCAAAAATTAGTTGTGCCACCGGTTGATGGAGTTACCTATACAGTAAAGAAGGGCCAGGATATCAAGAAGATCGCCTCCCTATACAATGCCGATGCTGAGGCAATTCTCAAACAGAACAGAATGGAATCCACGGCTACATTAAAAGCTGGTGAAGCAATTTTCATACCAGGGGCCAAGCCATTGCCAGAACGTGACACTCCAATACGAATTGAATCCACTTCACGCGTAGCCAAGGCAAGAGCCAATGTTGGTAGCACCCAATTAGTTTCAGGAGAAGAAATCGGGTCTAACTCAAATGACACGCCTGCAGGTGGTAAATCGATGATTTTCCCAACTAGAGGATCTTTGACGCAAGGTTTCCACAGAGGTCATTATGCCTATGACATAGCAGATAGCAGTAAACCACCGATTTGGGCAGCCATGGAAGGTACTGTCATCAAGGCTTCAAGTGGGACATGGGGCGGTGGCTTTGGGAATCATGTGATTATTGACAATGGGAATGGAATAAAGACACTTTATGCCCATATGGAATACTTATCTGTTTCAGTAGGTGACCAGGTTACGCAGGGCCAGGTTATAGGGAAGATGGGCCGTTCTGGTAATGTACGTGGTCGCACAGGAATTCATTTGCACTTTGAAGTAATACAAAATGGCGTCAAAAAATCACCAGGAAATTACTTCTAAGATTGTTTGGATTACCAAATTAATTCGTTGGCCGTTTTTGTGGCTAATACGTCTTTATCAAAAAACTTTTTCTCCTGATCATGGTCTACTCAGAGGGCTTTTTCCGAATGGCTATTGCCGATTTTACCCAACCTGTTCTGAGTATGGCTATCTGGCAATAAAAAAACATGGTTTACTAAAGGGGACGATAATGACGGGCTGGAGAATAATACGCTGCAATCCCTGGTCAAAAGGCGGCGAGGACCAACCATAAAATAATTATTTTAATAATGGGAAACCCTGGCGATTACAATAGAGAAGAGGCTTGGGACGAGCTGTACAAGAATTCTGGCGAAGAAAAAACCGGCCAGAGTGATTTTCGTAGTTT
>Ga0154020_10008804_pt1 | contig 11689 bp, 12 predicted proteins | sample Klosneuvirus_201_FD_109709 | JGI IMG/M metagenome (GOLD analysis project Ga0154020, IMG submission 109709) | Active sludge microbial communities from wastewater, Klosterneuburg, Austria - Klosneuvirus_20160825_MG | ecosystem: Engineered > WWTP > Aerobic digester > Activated sludge | place... | reverse complement strand
TACGGCGTGTGTCGTCAAATAGGATGTCATGGCCATGGAAAATCGCATCTCCGTCATCATTCCCGCCCGCGACGAGGCGCCGGCGCTGTCGGCCTGTCTGAGGGGGGTGATCGAGGCGGTTCCCGGCTGCGAGCTGATCGTGGTGGATGACGGCTCGATGGACAGCACCGCCGCCATCGCCGTGGAGCATGGTGCGCGCGTCATTTCTCACATGTATCCCAAGGGCAACGGCGCGGCGGTGAAGGCGGGCGCGCGTGCCGCCACGGGAGACATCCTGGTGTTCATGGATGCCGATGGCCAGCATCGGCCCGAGGACATACCGCGCCTGCTGGCGAAGCTGGGGGAGGGCTATGACATGGCGGTCGGCGCGCGCGGCATGCAGGACCACGCCGGTGCGCACAGGGGATTTGCCAACGCCGTCTTCAACCGGCTGGCCAGCTGGATGGTGAATCACCGCGTGGACGACCTCACCTCGGGATTCCGCGCCGTGCGCGCGGAGCGGTTCCGCCGCTTCATCTACCTGCTGCCGAACAGCTTCTCTTATCCGACCACTTGCACGATGAGCTTCTTCCGCGCCGGCTTCGGCGTCGCCTACCTGCCGGTGAGCATGCCGCCGCGGATCGGCCGCAGCCATATCCGCCCGCTACACGATGGTGCGCGCTTCATCCTCATCATCATCAAGATCGGCACGCTCTACTCGCCGTTGAAACTGTTTCTTCCGGTCAGTGCGGCCTTCTTTGCCACCGGCCTCGGCTATTACCTCTACACTTTCCTTACCTCCCACCGCTTCACAAACATGAGCGCGCTGCTGTTCATCGCGGCGATCCTGACCTTCCTGATCGGCATCGTCTCAGAGCAGATTTCGGCGCTCATGTACAAGGACTCGGACTCCGGCGGTCTGGATTCCCGCAAGTGAGGCACCTGCAAACGCTGGTCGTGAGCACCTCATATCCGCGCCAGGCCGACGACTGGCGCGGACGCTTCATCGCCGATCTTGTCGCAGCGCTGCCGGGTGAGGGCGTGAGCACGCGGCTGTGGGCGCCGCCCGGCCCCCTGCCGGCGGGAGTGACGGCTGCAACGACGAAAGAGGAACGTGACTGGCTGGACCGCCTGGCGACAGCCGGCGGCATCGCCAGCCGATTACGTGCCGGCCCCTTTGCTGCGCTGCCTGCTGCGTTCGGACTCCTGCGGCGGCTGCGGCAGGTCTATCGCCGGGAGGCGTTCGACGTGGTTCATGTGAACTGGCTGCAGAATGCGATTCCGCTGATCGGCACCCGACATCCGGCCGTGATGGGCGTGCTGGGCAGCGATTTCGGTCTGCTCCGACTGCCTGGAATGGCGACACTGATAAAGTCAGTCCTGGCAGGACGGCGCGCCATTCTTGCGCCAAACGCGCCGTGGATGGGGCCGCGGCTGCAGGCGCTGTTCGGCAACGTGGCGACGGTCCGGCCCCTGCCGTTCGGCGTTGCGCCGGAGTGGTTCGTAGTCGAGCGCCGGCCGCCGCCGCAGGGCGCGCCCTGGCTGGCGGTGACGCGCGTGACGAAGGCCAAGATCGGCGATCTGTTCGAGTGGAGCGCGGGGCTGTTCGGTGCATCCCGGCCATTGGTGCTGCTCGGCCCCATGCAGGAGGACATCGCCCTGCCGGCCTGGATCGACTACCGCGGCGCGACGCATCCTGAAGCGCTGCGAAAGGTATGGTTCCCGCAGGCTGCCGGCCTGATCACGCTGAGTCGGCACGACGAAGGCCGGCCGCAGGTGATGATCGAAGCCATGGCGGCCGGCTTGCCGCTGATCGCCTCCGACCTGGCTGCGCATCGCGATCTGGTGGATGATGCCAATGGCCGTCTGGTTGTCTCCCCGGAAGCGCTGGCAGCAGCGCTGGACGACTTCTCCGATCCGGTGCGCAACGCCGAAGCCGGCCGGGCGGCTCGCGACAAGGCGCGGCGCGAGATCGGCGACTGGTCGCAGGCTGCCGTGCGCTTTCGTGCGGCCTACCGGGAGGTGCTGGCAGGATGAGCGCGAGGAACATACTTATCATCGGCGCCGGCTTCCTCGGCCGCGCCATTGCTCTCAGGTTGGCCGGAGACGGACAGGACGTGACGGTGCTTGCTCCGAGCGTCGATACGAACGCCTGGCCCGCCGGTATTGCGGCCGTGCGCGGCCGCCAGGAGGATGAGGCGCTGCTCGGCGAACTTCTCGATCGGCACGACACGGTGATCCACGCTGCCTGGGGCACTACGCCGGGTGCCAGCGCTGGCCGTCCCGCCCTCGAGGCGGAGAAGGGACTGAATCCCTTCCTCGCCTTTCTGGAAGCGCTGCAGCGCTTTCCCGAAACACGCCTGTTGTTTCTCTCCTCCGGCGGTACGGTGTATGGCGACCCCGAATGTCTGCCGGTGGCGGAAGGTGCGTCCCTGCGGCCGCGCTCCTGCCATGGCGCCGGCAAGGCCGCCGCGGAACTGTTTCTCGGCTTGTGGGCAGCGGACAGGACGGTGATCCTGCGTCCGTCCAATATCTACGGGCCGGGGCAGCCCATGCGCAGCGGCTTCGGAGTGATTCCTCGGCTGCTGATGTGCGCGGCGGAGGATAGGCCGTTCCAGCTCTGGGGCGACGGCACGCAGGTGCGAGATTATCTCTTCCTCGACGATTTCTCCGAGGCGGTTTGCCGACTGTTGAAGCATCCGACTGCGTCGGGCACGTTCAACCTCGGCAGCGGCATCGGTACCTCACTGGCGGGGTTGATCGGGTTGGTCGAGAAGGTGACCGGCAGGACAATTCGCATCGAGCAGCAGCCAGGTCGTGGCGGGGATGTCGCCCGCATCGTACTCGATACGGGCCGCATCGGACGTGAAATCGACTGGGCGCCAGTCGTCGGCCTGGGCGAGGGGATTGCGCGTACCTGGCGCGAGACCGCGAAGTGAGCGGATGATTTCCGTCTGCATCGCCAACTATAACGGCATCGACATGATCGACGCCTGCATCGATTCGGTGCGCCGGCAGGATTGCGCCGCTGTGGTCGAGATCATCGTGCACGACGACGCGTCGACGGACGACTCGGCCGAGTACATCCGCACCCAACATCCTGATGTGGCGCTGATCGAAAGCGCTGACAACGTCGGTTTCTGCGTCGCCAACAACCGCATGGCGGCAGCAGCGCAAGGCGAAAACCTGCTGCTGCTCAATAACGACGCGACGCTTCTGCCGGACGCACTGGCGGCGCTACTGGCGGAAGCGGAACGCATCGGCCGACCGGCCATCCTCACGTTGCCGCAATATGATGCCGAGACAGGAGATTTGCTCGATATCGGCAGCCTGCTCGATCCTTTTCTCAACCCGGTGCCGAACCGCGATCCGGCGCGTGGCGAGGTCGGTACGGTGCACGGCGCCTGCCTGTGGATTCCGAAGTCGCTGTGGCAGGAACTGGGCGGTTTTCCAGAATGGTTTGGCTCGGTTGCCGAGGATCTCTATCTCTGTTGCCGGGCGCGGCTGGCGGGCTATCCGGTAAGGGCGCTGGGCGAGTCAGGCTACCTGCATCGGGTAGGGCAAAGCTTTGGCGGCGGCAAGGCTAAAGCGGGAAGGCTGGCCACCACCTTTCGCCGACGGGCGCTTTCGGAACGAAACAAGACTTTCGTGATGGTGTTGTGTCACCCTGTATCCCTTCTTGCCATTTTGCTTCCACTGCATCTATTGCTGATTACCATGGAAGGTTTGTTGCTCACGGTAATTCTGAGGGATAGGTCGCTCTGGCGTGAAGTCTACGCACCTCTGTTGCCAAGGTTGTATGCTTACCGGAACGAATTACATCGGGGGCGGCGTATCGCTCAGGCTGGCCGCAATACCACGCTCGCGGGCTGGTTGAAGCCGGTCCGGTGGCGGCTTCGCAAGCTTGAACTGTTGTTGCAATACGGATTGCCAGAGGTGAAGTAACGTGGTTGTATCGGGCGCTACAGGATTTCGCACCACATGGTGGTGGCGGTTCATGCTCACGCAGATCAGGCGTAATCGCACCGCTCTTGCCTTGGCACGATGGATCTGGCAGTACGGCGACCGTCTATGTTATATCGCGAGGGTGTACCTGACCGCCCCACCACGATACCCACTGCAGCCACTGTCGACGATCATCCCCATAGAAAGCAGGATCATCCTCGCACCCGGTGGTAGTGTTGTTACGCCGGCTCCGGCTGTCTTCCCCGCCGGTCGTGCGCGCCATCTCGTTTCCCCTCATGCGCGGTACGAATATCCGCCCATTTATCTCGGCACCCTGGCCAATGCGCTGGTCACAGGCGGTACCAACCTAATCCGGTACGGGGAGGGGGTGGTATGCCATGACCAGTACGACCCGCGCCGCGACGATACGGCCGAGGAACTGCACCACAGGACTTTTGTGCACCCGTCGCGCGGCGAGATCTCGTGGCTGATACCGGCCGCGTCGCCGGCCAGGCTCCCTCGTGCCGGCGCCTTCACGGATGCCTGTTCGGCGAACTATGCGCACTGGCTAACCGAGGTACTACCGAAAATCCACCTGTTCTGCCGGGAAGACAGCAATGCCGGCACGCCGATCGTCGTCGACGCGGGGTTGCACCCCAACCTCATTGAGTCTCTGCGCCTGGTGGCTGGCGACTCGCGGCGCATCATCACCCTGGCGCCCGATGAGACCGTTCTGGTGGAAGAACTGCTGGTCATCTCCGCCGCCGGCTACGTGCCGTTTGGTCGGCGCAGCTGCGCTGGTGGTGGCCACGCGCATGGTTTGTTCAGCAGCCAAGGCCTGACCGTCCTGTGCGACCAACTTAACGGGGCGCTGGCGGCAGGAGCGGGTTCCGACGGGGTGAAGCTGTACCTGAGGCGTAGCACCGAAACACGCAACGCAATCAATCGAGCCGAGATCGAGGCACTCCTGGTCGAACAGGGCTTTACCGTGATCGAGCCGGAGCGACTATCGTTCTCGGAGCAAGTCAGGATGTTCGCCTCGGCTGACATCGTGGTCGGTGTCACCGGGGCGGCGTTCGCCAACCTGATCTTCTGTCGCCCGGCGACGCGGATTGTCATCCTGGTCTCCAATTACCGCCAACTGTCCTACTGGTACTGGCAGAATATCGCGTGCGCCACTGGCCACCGGATCACTTACGTGATTGGGGCCTGCACCGAATGGCCGAGCCATCCCCACAGCAGCTATGCGGTTGACATCCAAGACGTACTCGATGCCATCAACGAGTGATCGTAATGCCGGATACCCGTGAACCTATCGAAACCAGTATGCGCCGCATCGAGGCGCAATCGGTACTATTCTCCCCGGTTATTTCCCGGCTTGCCGTCCTCGGGCTTCGTCAGGTATCGGGTGCGTGCCGGCCGGCGCGGGTCAATGTCTGGCGCAATCATGCCGTCGAGCCGGTGATCGAACTGGCGCGGCCCTATCTGGAATTTGGACGCTGGCAAATCGAATTCAGTCTGGGCGACTACGATGACTCGCTGTTGTACGCAAGCCATGTGCCGGCTGACTTGGAACTGCTCTGGCTCGATAGCACCCGCTATTCCGCCCTTGGCCCAGTCGACGCCTGGCTTGATTGGCTAGGCAACCGTATCGGCGCGCTGCGTGCCATGACAAGCACCCCGATCATCCTGGCCACATGGCTGGAAGATGCTGGTCTACGCCCCTTGCTGGCGGCTCTTGTGGATAGCTTTCCCGGCGTCCACCTGGCCGATTTAGGACAGACCTGTGACGACTTGCGTGTTGCGCTGATCGACCGTCGCACTGCCGCCATGGCGGGGAGCGCCATCGGAAGGCAAGCCCAGACCCTGCTGGCGCGTGAGCTGGCCAGCCATTGGCTGCCGGCGACCCTTGCTCCCCCGATCAAGGCGGTGGTGCTCGACCTGGATAACACCTTGCATGATGGGGTGCTGGGCGAGGATGGCATTTCTGGGGTTAAGCTGACGCCGGCCTATCGCGCTCTTCAGCAAGACATCAAGTCGCTGCGCGAGCGGGGCATTTTCATTGCTCTGGTGTCGCGTAACGAGTATGCCGAGGTTGAGGAGTTGTTCGCTCGGCGGGATGATTATCCGTTGCGTTGGGACGACTTCTCCGCCATAGAGGTTTCCTGGGCCGACAAGCCTGCCGCCCTCTGCCGAGTCGCTCAAGAGCTGCGCATAGGGCTCGACGCCATTCTGTTCGTCGACGACAACCCGGGCGAACTGGCGAGCGTTGCCACTATGCTCCCGGAGGTACATACCCTCCGTGCTGAGCCAGACGCGGAGCGCACCCGTTGCGCACTGATGTATTACCCGGGTCTGTGGCGTTGGAAGACCGGGGCTGATGACACCAAGCGGCTGCGCGACCTGCAGGCGACAGTGGAACGCGAGGCCATCATGGCGCGGACGACCGACATGGCCGAGTATTTCCAAAGCCTGCAGATGTCACTGACTGTCTGCATCGACCCGCCGGACTTGGTCGATCGGCTCACCGATTTGTGCAACAAAACCAATCAGTTCAACCTGGCCCTGCGCCGCTTTAATCAGACGGAGATTGTTGCACGGATGGCGAGCGACGACGCCTGTGTCGCCGGTGTGCGGATGGAGGACCGATTGTCGGATAGCGGCGTGGTTGCGGCCATCGTCGCTGAACGCGTCGGCGCAAGGCTCATGATCGAGGAGCTGTGCATCAGCTGCCGCGCCCTTGGCCGCAAGCTGGAAGACACTGTTGTGCTGATCGCGATCCGTGCCATGCCGCTGTTCGACGGGTGCGAGGAAGTCTGCTTCCGGGTCCGTCATGGCCAGCGCAACCGCCCGGCCCTCGACTGGCTGGCTAGGCTAACGGGTATGGCCGGACTGCCGGAACCCGGCATACATATCGTGCCATTCCAAAACGTGCTTGAATTCACTCCGCCCGTTGGCGTCACAGTAACCTGTCTGATCAATTGACCAACATGGATCGCAACCAAATCGAGAAAACCGTTCTGGCCGTTCTCGGCACAGTATTGAAAATTCCCTTTCCCGCCGGCACGGACGTGCGGCGTCGGGACTGCCCTAAGTGGGATTCGCTCAAGCACATTGAGATCATGTTCATCCTGGAAGATGAGCTAAGTATCGAATTCTCTGAGGATGAACTGGCAGCTCTGGACAGTGTGGGCTGTATTGTTGATGCAATCTTGGTGAACCATGCGGCATAATCTGACACTGGAGGGCCATGCCTTCCGGCTGCGCCCTGTAACAGATGAAGACGCCGGTCGTATTGTCGAATTACGCGGCGATCCCGAACTCAATCGATACCTGCATGTTAGTGCATCCCAGCTCGATGAACAGCTTACTTGGCTCGTGCACTATTACGAGCGTCCTGGCGACTACTATTTTGTTGTTGAACGCCGTACTAATGGTGGTTTTGAGGGGCTTATTGCAATATACGATATAGACCTCGCAACCAAACAAGGAGTCTGGGGCCGCTGGATACTTAAACAGAACTCTTTGGCTGCGGTCGAAAGCGTTTGGCTAATTTATCGAATTGCCTTCGAATTGCTTGGATTGACCGGAGCCCGAAGTCAAACGATAACGGACAATATCTCGGTTGTGTCGTTTCATGAATCTTGTGGGATTACGTCTCGTCGTTTGTTACCTGGCCATTTCAAAATTGGCGAGCGTTATTTTGATGCCATCGAACACTGGGTTACCAGAGAGACTTGGCCAACAATTAGCTTGCGATTGGAGCAATTGTCACGATTCACTGCTCGAAAGATCGTCAGCGGTTGATGTGGCGCCGATGCGGTAACAACAACATCGGGCAGCAGCCAATGACATGCCGAGGTTTTTTCAAGGAAGAACCATGACTCACGATGAAAAATCGCGTTTAGAGCGCATTTCCGGCAGGTCTTTGTATGCGGCCGGTGCAAACTCTGTAAGCATAGAATATTCTTTCGGCATAGCTCTCCGTTACCTTACGGGCGACAGCCTGCTCGAACTGGGGCCGGCAGAGGGCGTAATGACCGAGCTGCTCGCAACGACCGGCAAGCAGCTTACCCTGGTCGAAGGTTCCGACCTGTTCTGCGAGGATCTCCGCAGGCGCTTCCCCCACGCCGCCGTTGTCCATTCCCTGTTCGAGGAGTTCCAGCCCGAGCGGCAGTTTGACAACATCATCCTTGGCCACGTCCTTGAACACGTGCTGGATCCTGTCGACATACTGTCCCGTGCAAGGAAATGGCTGGTACCGGAGACCGGTCGCTTGTTTGCCGCGGTGCCAAACGCACGCTCGCTGCATCGCCAGGCAGCCGTCATCATGGGGCTGTTGCCCAGTGAAGATGCACTGAACGAAATGGACAGACACCATGGGCACCGCCGGGTGTTCAATCCGGAGTCGTTCCGCAATGCATTCAATCAGGCCGGCCTGGCGATAGAACTGTTCGGCGGCTACTGGCTGAAGCCCGTATCGAACCGGCAGATCGAGGAGCATTGGACTCCTGAGATGTTGCAGGCGTTCATGTGCCTGGGCGAACGCTATCCAGATATAGCTGGGGAAATCTACGTTCTTGCAAGAAGCCCAGGAGCGCGCCATGCCTCTTAACGACTGCCGCATCATGGAGTTGCCGAAAATACACGATCCCCGGGGGAATCTCACATTCATAGAGAACTCCCGGCACATCCCCTTCGACATCAAGCGGGTGTATTACCTGTACGACGTTCCCGGCGGCGCTGATCGGGGCGGACACGCGCACAAGGAGCTGCACCAGTTCATCGTAGCGATGTCGGGCAGCTTCGATGTTGTGCTGGACGATGGGGAACGCCAGCGGCGCTTCCATCTGAACCGCTCGTTCTCCGGTCTCTATGTCGCCCCGATGATGTGGCGGTATCTCGACAACTTCTCGTCTGGGGCCGTCTGCATGGTCTTGGCATCCGAGCTCTACGACCCCGCAGACTACTATTACGACTACGACCAATTCCTGGCAGCGGCAACGCTTGCCCGAAAATGAAAGTCCCGTTCCTCGACCTCCTGTCCATCCACCAGGAACTCAAGGCCCCTCTGACCGAGGCATTCGAGCGTGTGCTGACGTCCGGACAGTACCTGCTGGGACCGGAGCTCGATGGCTTCGAACGGGAGTTTGCCGCCTATGCCAAGGTGTCTCACTGCGTGGGCGTGGGGAGCGGCCTGGATGCTCTGCATCTGCTGCTGAAGGCTTATGGGATCGGCCCAGGCGACGAGGTGCTGGTTCCATCAAACACCTTCATTGCCACTTGGTTGGCTGTGACCCAGAGCGGGGCCACTCCGGTACCGGTCGACCCTATCCCGAGTACCTACAACATCGCGCCCGACGCCGTGGCGGCAGCCGTAACCCCCCGGACGCGAGCCATCATTCCGGTCCATCTCTTCGGTCAACCGGCCGATATGGAAGCGATCTATGCTGTTGCGCGACAGCATGGCCTGGTTGTCATCGAAGACGCGGCTCAGGCGCATGGGGCACGTTACAAGGGCAGGCGGGTGGGTGGCCTGGGCGACGCTGCTGCGTTCAGCTTCTATCCAGGCAAGAATCTCGGTGCGCTAGGCGATGGAGGTGCCGTGCTGACCAACGAAGCGTCCATAGCGGATACAGTCAGACGGCTGCGCAACTATGGCTCCCGGGTCAAGTACGAACACGAACTGCTAGGCTACAACACGCGCATGGACGAGTTGCAGGCCGCCTTCCTGCGCGTGAAGCTGGCCCGGCTCGACGACTGGAACCGGCGTCGCATCGCTGTCGCCGCCCAGTATTCCGCCCGGCTCGATGGCAGCGGGCTCCACCTGCCCGTCGTGCCTGAATGGGCAGAGCCTGTCTGGCATCTCTATGTCGTCCGTAGCTCGAGGCGGGAGGCGCTGCGCGCACACTTGGACAGGCGTGGCGTCTCGACCTTGATCCACTATCCCATCCCCGCTCACCTTCAGACCTGCTACGCGAGTTACCACGGATGCAGGCTACCGGTTGCCGAAACGCTGGCTGCGGAGATACTCAGCCTGCCCATGTCGCCTTTCCTTTCAGAGGCGGAAGTCGATGCTGTGGTCGATGCGATCCGCGAATTCCCCCAAGGCTGATCAATGCAGTCAATTTCGGCAAGGGTTCGCCCCAGGGCGGCGGTTTCTCAACGTCGGATGATTTGCAGACAGCCCTTCGCGCCACCACTTTTCTGATCGCCTGGGCCGCCCCATGATCCAACATGACCGCCAAGATCAACCCTATGACGAACTGCTTGTAGTATGTGGTCCGCCCAGGAGCGGTACGACATGGCTTCAGCGGGAACTCTGCAGCGTACCAGGTGCGTTCCGGTTTATGCCGGAGTGCTCCCTGGTCACGCAACAAGTTGAGCTTTACCATCGCACGGCGCACCACTGCGATCCACAGCGATTCGCAGCTTATTTCGGAGATCGAGAGTTCCTGCGGGCCTATTGTCGCGACAACATAGCCAGGCTGATCGACCGGGCCGCCCTGCTGAACCATAGCGAAAACGCACGTACCCTGATTCTCAAGGATCCGTGCCTCTGCCTCTATCTCGAGGACCTCGTCGAGGTGCTGCCCACTCACCGGCTGATCGTGCTGGTGCGAAATCCCCTGGATGTCATCGCGTCCATGAAAGCGGTGACGGGAAGGCGTAAGGAGAAATGGCGAATCAACAGCGTGGCAAGAGAACTGCTGCAATATTATCTCCAGATCAACAGGCACGCAGCACGGTCGGATTTGGGTTGCCTGTTCCTGCGATACGAAGATGTCGTGACCGGCAACCGGCATGCGTTGAGTGGCATCCTGGAGGGTATCGGGCTGACTGACCATGTCGCCACCGACATGGATACGATCGCCGCCAAACTTGATGCTTCGGACCCATTCTTTTCCGAGCATTATCTGCGTGCGACTACATCCGAAAGGATAGGTGCCTACCGAAAGACACTGTCCCTCTTCGAGATCGTGCTTATCGAAACCATGTACGCCAACATCATGCGAGACTGGAATTACCAGGATCCGCCAGATTCTGCATCCAGGCGCATAGCCGGGAGTCTGGCGGTGTCCTTGAAAGCTGCGGTACGGTTTTACCGCTCGGGATTGGACAAGGTCCGCCACCCCAAGGGTAGTCAGGACTGACTCGACATGTCTCGCTGCATATCAATGATTGCATTCGAGCAACGGATCAGGGGCCTGATTCGTACGGGTAGCCTGAACGCTGCTCTGCGCGCGATCACTCGGATGGTCGATTCGATTGGCTGCGAGCCGATCAATACCGGACGCGTGTTTGGATCCAAGTCGCTCGATAACCTGTGCCAGGAGATCGGTGCCGCCAACCTCAGCCGTGCCGGCGGCGGGGCGCGGTCAAGCAACGAAGTGCAGCGCGGACGCGTGACGGTCTACATTGCCAGTCGCCTGCACGCAACTGGAGGCCATACGGCGGCCCTTGCCGACATTATTCGCCTTTCGCCGACGGGTCGGACCATCATCCTGGTCACCGGCGTGGGCGGGCCGACTGACCATGCCTCAGTCATGCAGCGTTTCGCATCAACCAGCGACGTACATTTCGAGTACGTTCCCCGTGGCCGCTTTGCAGCCAAGCTGGATTGGATACAACGTCGGTTGTGGGCAATCGCTCCCACTGAGGTCTGGCTGTTCAACCACCATCAGGATAGCGTGGCAGTGGCCGCAGTCCAGCCCCATGCCGGCTATCGGCTTCGTTTCTATCACCACGGCGATCATCACCTGTG
>Ga0154020_10008803_pt1 | contig 11689 bp, 5 predicted proteins | sample Klosneuvirus_201_FD_109709 | JGI IMG/M metagenome (GOLD analysis project Ga0154020, IMG submission 109709) | Active sludge microbial communities from wastewater, Klosterneuburg, Austria - Klosneuvirus_20160825_MG | ecosystem: Engineered > WWTP > Aerobic digester > Activated sludge | place... | reverse complement strand
GCCTGTGAATGCCAATCTTGTCACAAGTAACAATCAACTGGAGAGCCGGATGCGGGAGATCCGCCAGTCCGGTTCGGCGGGAGGGGAGACTCAAATCAATGAGCCTTCCCTACCCCTATCGTTGTAGTCCGACTTGTCCCAAGTCGGATTCCTTCGGTAGGGCGACATCTTTTACCAGCCTAAAAAGATGAAGGACTAAAAAGCTCGCGCAGTCTACGCATTTGCCTTGTAGTATCAATCAAAAAGGCCTGACCCCTTTGATGTGACCTAAGTTTGACAAGAACCATCCCGGCCTTCGAAGTGCATCAAAAACGGTGCAGACGGGAAGTTTGTCCACAGCGATTCCCAAAGCGGATGCCAGACTCAGCAATGCCGGATGATCAGGTACCCAGAACGGATGAATAAGGCACGCGACAGGCCTTCGATCTTTCCAAACCAATTGGAATCCATCTTTTTCGCTTACAGTGGTGTTGGGGATTCCTCGCGCGAGTGCCTTCGCTGCCCTTTCCGCAACGCCGTTCCAGTGACGTTGCTGCAAACTGATCGACTCGGATGTGCAGCGGGGATCTACCGCAATTCGAACAAGGTCCAGCCCCAATCTCCAGTCAAGGAGGGAATGCAGCTTTCCGTTGTAGTAATCTCGGAGACACGAGTAGCAGGAGCTGTCACAGTCGGCGGCATGATCCATCAACGAAAAGTCCGACTGTCCATTCAGCAGCGGATGGTAAATCTCATCTCGGAGTCGGTTGTCGTCTGCCAGAAACGCACAGTAACCAGCTCCGTTCGCCAGTGTGTCCATGAGGCAGATTTCAAATGGAGTCGCACTCTCCGCGATTGGACGCAAAATGACTTCGAGCTCTCCCGGTTCAACATCCAGCAATCGGCAGGCTGCGTTTCGCGTCAGGTAACCCCATGAATAGTACGCCGCCCTCGTGTAACAAGACTCCGGCCCCGTTGCCAAAAAACGCAATCCTGGTGGGGCAGCTTTCAAACGAACCAATAGGACATCTGTACGCTTGACCGATGCAAGAGCGACTCTCTGAGTTTCGTCATGTGCAACCTTTGATTTCCAGACAGATGAAAGGGTGGAGGGAACAATCCAGATCTCGGCGGTCGCCAACTTGCTGAACTCGAACAATTGCGATTCGTTGTCGTTGGGCGAAACAACCTGGCGATTGTCAGACTTGAGTTCAAAATTTGAATTGTCGACGGCTGTAAATGCCTCAGCCGGGCCGGTTTCCATGCGGGAACTCGATGAACGGGCGGACCATTCAAAATGACCGTTGTAGTCCCGGTGTCCTTTCGGCTCCGACACGAACCCCAATGGTTCCCAGGAGTTCACAACGCTGAATGTTTCGCCATCATTGCCGCACACACTGCAACAGGAAAGTTCGGCTTTAAATGAAAATGCGCCGCATTCACGACAAAGAGCCACCCGTCGTGTGACTCCTCTTCCGTCGGCGGCGCGAACACGATTACGATCTCGAACAAAATGGGCAACGCCAACTGAGGTAATGACCCGTTTGTCTTTGACCATTTCACTGCCGGGGGCGAACTGGGAAATTGCAATTTGGAGTTCGCGGTCAATTGTCTTCTTCGCTGGAAGCTGCCGAGGTTCACCCTCATACAGATTGCGCACATGGGTCGGGAATCCAAACATGGGCAGAATTCCCCCGTTAGCCAATCGCTCGGCCAAATCCTCCTGGGGAAAGGCAGCGTCGTTTTCCGCAATTTCAGATACGGCTCTCGTCAGGTTTTCTATTACCCACCGCTGTAGAGGCTTCTGCTCACTTTCCATCGGGGAGTCGTGCGTAAAGACGTTGATGATGTGGGCGACCTCTGCCGCTGAGTTTATGATCCATTGATGAATTGTGGTGCAGATTTCTGGCCAGTTCGCCGCCCGTCCAAACTCACCATGCACGCTGCCTCCAGGAGCGTTATTCGCACAACCAGTGGCCAGAAATGCCCTTCTGAGAATCTCAGCGGCAATAGAGCGGCGGACAATATGCAGACTTGCCAAATCCACATATGGTGGCGGTGTTCGCCCGGAAACCATCGGCAATGGAGTATCGAAATAGGTGTCATCGTGACTTCGGCCGCGTCCGACTGTCAATGCCACAGAAAAGCCAGCGCCCCTTCGTCCGGCGCGACCAACGCGCTGCTGATAGTTGAATCGCCGTGGTGGTACGTTGCCGAGCATGACTGCAATGAGCGACCCGATGTCGACGCCCGCTTCCATCGTCGTTGTTACGCTGAGCAGGTCAATTTCGTTCGTCAGTGGGCGTTCCTGATCAAGACACAAGCCTTGAAAAAGCCGTTGTCGCTTCGCAGCATCGTCTGACGAAGTCTGCCCTGTTAACTCCTCGCAGCGCAAGCGAAATGGTTCTGCTTCAGTGGAGGCAAGAAAACCATAGTAGTCGCGAGCATCATCACCGGCCTGTTTGTTTGGCGCCTTCGGCAACTTTTCGTGACAGTTCGAGCAGACACTGACATTCGCATGAAGATGTCGTGCCTGACAGCGCGTGCAGACCCACGCAGGTTCGTCGGCGGACACAGACTGAAACCAGAGATTTTGTGGCACGATCAGAAAATCACTGTCCAGAACGCCCTTTCGATCAATCAGCAACTCGCGCAGCGTTTCGGAGCATCGATGAGGATCCGTGGTGACCGCTTCGACAAAATCGTTTACATACTTGGGAAACTTAGTATTGACGTATCCGCCAACCTCGTCATTTCGAAACCGTCTGCGTTCTCCCATTTGCCGAAGCACTGTGTTTGCCAGCTCCGTAAATTGTTCGCGAGTGATGTCGGGGGGGAGTGAAAGTCCAGTTGAATCAAACGGCCCGATATTCAGGAATCCCATCCCAAGAGATTCCACGCTGCGCCGCTTATGGGCAAAAAGAGTAACAAGGGATTCGAAAAGGCAACGACTGATCAGCTCATCTCTGTGTGCGCGTTGCTCCGGCAAAAGCTGTGACTGATCGCGAATCTTGGGTGGCGTGCAGTCCCAATTGAACAAGTCGTACCATGTTCCCGCCTCACGTGACTGCATTGAAGGATGCGGGCCGGCAGGGTTGATGCCGAGGCGCAAAAGTGAAGTCCAAACGCGGTCGTTTAATTCAGCCAGCGGGATGAGGTTGTTTGCAGACGATTCAAAATTATGGATCTGCGTTCGCTGGGTTTGACTTGCAATCCCAAGCTCACGATCCTCGTAGGCCTGACGCAAAGATGCGTTGGCCGTGCTGTATCGACTGGCGGCCCGACGCTCATCTTCGTTCAGTGCCGTTCTGCCATTTTTCATTAGCTTTAGGAATGCGGACGCATCTCCAAGTGATGACTGAGCCCCGATAACCAGAAAATGGCGCACCAGATCGCGATAGTGATCAAGCTCAATTCCGGCTGACAGCTTTGCCGCGTCCTGTCGACTATCGGTGAAGACCACAAGCTTTCGATTTTTTGGATCGAGATTTCGCAGCAGACCATCTGCCAGCAGTTGATTCACCTTCTGGAACCCTGTTCGATGTGAGCGGAGTGGAGTCTTTACAGGTTCCTGCAGGGGCTTGTCATCTGGCGATCTTGAACTGTCACCTACGCGCGACCAGTCTGCATCACAGCGGCAACATTTTGCAGGTAATGCCGAAAAATAGTCTTTTGAGTAGGTCAGTGAATTATCAATGCGATAGGACCAGCCTGTGGGCAGATCTTTGATTGCCTCACCGACAGACAGTTTGCCAGTGACCGGGTCCAAATGAGCCTCTACCCAACGTCGGGTCGCGGGACCCAAGTTCCATTTGCGACGGCAAATGGGTTTATCCGTGAAGGGCCAGTAAACCGCGTAGATGCTGTATTGTCGTTCAGGAAGTTGTGGCGTTTCGAATCTTTCAAGCTGGAGCTGGTCATGCACCAGGTATTCATCACGATCACCTCCAGAGAATCGATAACCGCCAAGGTAGATATCACCGCATTCGGAACACATCAGAACGTCAAGAACCCTTGCCCCACAATCGCACACAAGTCGCGGCGTTGCGTAAAGTTTACCGCACGGGCGTCTTTCGCCTTCATTGATTTCGAGATTGTCGTCCGCACAGCTGCAATCCGGATCACTGCAGGCCCATAAGCCGGTCACGTTTCGAAAAAACTGGTGAACACGGAAAGGTAACGGAGCTGGTGCAGTCGGACTATTATCGACGCGCGACCAGGCAAGAGCTTTAAAAAGCCCACGCAGCCCCTCGCTTGTTGATGTTCCAAAAAGTCGTGATGTCAGTTCATCAGCCGTTTCCGGAATCTTTTTTGCCGAAACGAGTTGCAACACATCGACGCTTTCCAATGCTCGACACAGTTCCGACGGCGAGCTCTCTATCTCCTTCCTTCCCGTGAGAGCTTCCACGAGGCGACCGGCAGCTTTCATCTCATTGCCGGGCTCGTCAAAGTCCGATGCAAACTCCTGAAAACCTTCCGAAAATTGTTTCAGGTCGCGATGCTTTGAAGGATGCTCAGCACCTTTTTTGTCGGAGACAACCGAGAATGAATCGAACGGGCAGCCAAAGAATTCACGAAGGAATTGACTGCCTTCCTCACCGTCAATTGATGCGCTGGACGCAAGTATTCGAAGTTGAGGTGAGTCTGGTGCGAGACCGAGTCGATCCAAAAGCAATCGCAGGAGATAAGCAATCTCCGTACCAGGTGTACCTCGGTAGGTGTGGAGTTCATCGACAACCAGATGAAAAACTGCAGAAGGGTCTTGCTTCAGCCATTCCCTCGTGGCGTCAAAGATCGGCCCTTCAATGCTTCTGCGAAGCATGATGTTCAGCATCGAATAGTTTGTGATCAAGACATCGGGGGGAGCATCCTGCATTGCCCAGCGATTCCACATTTCGGCACTGTTGGAATCCATGCCTGGGAATTGGTAGCGCAGATCCCGGTCATGCGCGACACCTCGGGCTTGGCGCTCCAGTTCAGACTTCTTTCGTTTGAGCTCCGCCTGGGAATTCGATCCTTTTCGGCCCGGTACCGGCGTCAGACCATTGTACCGGCCAAAATAGAATCGGTCGGAACGATGTTGCGCGAGCCAGCTTCTTGCTCCTGGACCGTCCGGGGTATCAACACTGTCCAGCGCTCGCCGCAAACGCACCATTTGATCCTCCGCAAGTGCGTTCAGAGGATAGAGCAACAACGCGCGAACAGCACGCGGACGATTTGGTGATGACCATAATGCAGATTCACGAACAAGCGACTCAATCATTGGAAGCATGAAACACTCAGTTTTTCCAGAACCCGTTCCGGTCGTAACAACGAGGTGTTTCTTATGTAGGGCAACGTCGAGGATCGATTTTTTCTGATGCTCGTAAAGGTTCCTCGCGCGAGGAAACAGACCACACGCAGCAAACGCATCAAAATCGGGACTCAAGCCAGCTGCTTGACCGATATGCGAAAGTGTTTCCACCTCCTTGTAGCGTTGGATAAATTCAAAGAACGGTGGCTGGAAGATTGTACCGGGATTCGAAAATAGCTTTCGACGCTCGTGCATCAGCGACGATTGCCTCAGCGGCAGCGCGCTATCCAGATACCTGAGGTACAGATCCAGTAGCCCTTCGGAGAGAGCGAGGGGGTCTACGAGTTTTCGAAGTTGTGTCGATGAAGTCATTCGTTATTCAATTCGTAATGGCGTACACAAAATCCTGGCACACTCTTCCGCACGATCCAGATCAACGTTTGAATATCGAAGTTCACCGTGTTTTCGCTCAGGAGGAAGGCCACTGCACATTCGCAGGGCACGATCGAGTAATACAGGGGGAAACAGACCAGGATCGATTTGCAGGACTTGATCTGACGAAGCGTAACACACACTGTCGCTCCCAGAACGCAGGTAAAGCCACAATCCCGCCGCACGCTCAGCGGACGTCATGAGTTCTTTCTGGGAACCATTTTCCTGCCGAAACACATACCGCCACCGATGCGCGATCTTCGCTCGGTGAATCCCATGAGTTGCAGCGGATTCTGAATCGTGCCATAAGAGGAATCCCTTTCTCTGATCCCAGCATGCGTGTTGCCACATCAATGCCACAAGTTCATCTGATGTTTCGCGATGATCGAGAAGGTGCTGGTAGTCTGGAAGACCTCTCATGAGTTCGAGTCCGTGATCTTGCACGATGCTCAAACCGAGATTCTCGGCTGCTTCACGAATGCACTTCATGTCTCCGTGAAGTTGCCAAACGTCTGTCTCGTTGCCGCGACAGGTAAACGTACTTTCCGGCAATCGTTGCAATAACTCTCTTTGAAGCGCCAACGATCTCGCGCCGGTAGCAAAGGCACGCGAATCATTCGTCAGGAAAACTGCAGGTGGGCAAATCGAGACACTGCCATCCACGTTGCGCTCAAGGTGGCCAGATCGGCGCAGGCGATTGAGCGCGTGATCCAACTTGCCACCATCAGGCTGAGACAGTGACAGGCCTTTCCATGCGCTCCGTAATTGCGGGCGGGTGGCAACTTGTCTTTCGCTCAGCCAGTAGTGGAGCAGAGCATCTTTACTGCTCATTGGGCCGCGCCGCCTCCAGGGGAGCGTCGATCCGGAGAAATTTCGCGACCCGGACTGCAGTTGGTTCCTCCCGACCGAGCGAAATCATTGTTCCTGCTATACGCTGGAAGTCGAGGATAGTCCCCCGTCGCCAAGTCGGCGAGTAATCCTTGTCATTCGATTCTAGTGTCAGGGCAGCGCCATTCGCTTCTGCAGTTTCACCCCACTCCGTCCAGATGCTACCAGAAACATATCCGCTGGCGGCGGTGATTCCTGGCTCGTCGTTGCTCACGCCTCCAGCCTTCCACGCAGAACATGCAAAACGAAAATTCCTGTCCAAATCAAAAGTCACGCCTGAAGGGGAATCCCAGATAAATGCAATACGCATGTTCATCGGCCATTTAGTTTGTCCCAAGTCGGGCATCCATCCGCTGATCGCCGCACTATGTGTCAAAATTGGCTGCGCCCATGCACCGGACGGAGCACGGTTGATACCGCTTACCGCCACAATAAACATCTGTTCTGGATGATCGCAAGCCTCCTGCCATGTCCTACGCAAACCGTTTTCCCATAGAGGACGGAAGCTCAGCCATTCCGGTTCCACATGATACAGCTCCAACGGAGTGCCGACGGCTTCGGCGACGGCGCTGATCGGATAAATCTCCGGAAGCAAGACGCACCGCGACCCAAGGACCGACGCAAGCAGATTTTGTGTCTCCACTCGCGAAACTCCGGGAAGCCATTCACGGAGAATCGGGTACAGTCGGTTTTGTACAAACTCCGATTGAGAGGAATAACTGACACCCGTGCGAACGACTGACGTTCTCTCTGGAGAATTCGCCGATTCAACAGAAGCGGCATTTGCAGACGGGCATTCAAGCTGAGGGAACAGCAATTTGAGTTTTATCGCCTGATGCAGGATTGCATTGCTGCCGGACTTCAACTCCTCGGTCACGGGGAGGAGGACTTCCAGAAATGCGGATTCTTTTTCCCCAATGGCAACTTCACGTTTCTCCAGCTCCTGAGCTTTCTTTGCTAAGTCTTTCTTAAATTCACTTTCCAATCGTTGAAGTTCTGCTGCTTTCTTGTCACGGTCTCTTTTGAGGTTTCCAAGTTCAATATGTAATTCGGCACATTGCTCTTCTGCCTTTGCTCTAATTCGGACTACTTCTTCGCTGGCTTTGTCCTCGATTCGCTGGCTAATCTGTTCTGTGAGGGCTCCACAAATAAGCAAACACTCCGCCGCTTCTTTTGCAACGCCCTCTTCAACGTGTTCCATTTCCTTAATGCGGTCGATGGCTTTCAAGGCAAAGGGGCATTCCACAGAGTCGGCTTGACTGAGTCGCGATTCCAGTTCATCAAGTACTCTTTTAAGTTCTTGTTTTTCTGCTCTGGTCATACTCACGGCGGATTTTGCCACACGGCGAATCAACTCTGAATCAGTCTCAAGTCGAAAAGACTCAGCGCCGCGCATATCCTCATCAAGTTGGTCCTTTTTCAGGATGATACAGGTGGACGCTTCCGACAAATCTTGGTCACCCAACACACGATCTGAAGTACTGTACTTAAAACTCAGAGTCTGCCATCCAAGCCTTCGATACGCCTCACTCTTGTCCTTTGGTATCCGGTTTACAAAATTGCCAGTCTGCTGCGTGGTTAGCGTTATCAGCCAGGATGAAGAGCTGGACAGCCCCTCTACAGCTGTTGTCCGGAATGGCCCCAAGAGTATGTCTTTCCAAACGACGAACACAATGGAGGAGGGAACATGGCTCAGGCAGAAGGGCTTTGAGATGAGGTCTGATTCCGATTTAAAATTGGAACTATCTGCCCGGAGCAGTTCATAGAAGCCGGCCTCGTGCAGCTCTTTTGCAGATGCTCTTCGGACTTGATAACGATCCTTTCCTGGAATCTGCGCACGAGCAGTATCAAGGACAACCGAAATGAGTTTTCCTGCACGCGCCAAATTGGGGTCAGTTTCCCCACTACATCCCCACCAAACCAAGCCGCGGTCAGGGAATTCATTGTTTGACGCTGGGCCGCAGGAGTCAGCGATGAGTACTGGTCGAATGGTACAAAGAACGCCTCCATCCTTCCGATGTGGCATCTGCGCAACTGCACAAATGATTTCTTTACCTGAGTGCGGTAATTCAACCGTCATCGAGTTTTCCTGGTATCGCAACGATTGACTCATTTGGCTCCCCTTCCGATAGATTGACTGGCGCGTGAAGCAATCGATAACTGAGACGACATTCTGGATGCGAGCAACTTGACCAACGGATGCGACACACTGGTGTCGCCGGTATGAACCTTCCTGCGCCTCGACAGCAGCAGCCGGATCATTGTACGCCCTGCGGGTTCGAGTACCGGCAGCGTTTCCGGCAACGTTGCAGGGCTTTCATTCCAAGCCCTCCAATGTCCGTAGATACTCATTCCGACAACGTGAGCTGCATCAGTATTTCGTGACACGATAGTTTGCGATGGCCACTTGCCTGCTTCGGGTTGCCATCCAGAATAGTCATCGATCCGCGGCACCAAGCTTGCATCACGAACCTGAACCCGAAGCCCGCGACATCGCCGCTCGCCATGGGCCAGCGAAATGATATGACAACCTTCGGTGTCGAGCAGAGAGTGTGTCACACATCCAGACGAATCAATCGGCACTTCCACTCCATCGATCAACAACTTCGAGGGAGTGGAACCTCCCGAGACGAGAATTCTTGGCCCAGCCTGTGTCTGCCATACGCCTCGTGCCAACTTCAATCCACCGAATGTTGAAATTCGAGCGGATCGTTCGTCAACTATGTTGTCCCATGGTTCTGGGACAGCGCTCAGACTAAATCGACAAGTCCCCTCAAGCAGCATCCAGTCTGTTGGAAGTCCCAGAAGAGAGCCATCAACATCATTCTCTTGTCTGTGCGAAGAACACAACTTGCGAACTGATCCGGGCTCACAGATGTCGTAAATATCTTCCATCCATTTGCGTTGCTGTTGAATATGGACCAACATGCGGAACCGCTCGCCGGGTCTTACGCGGTTGACCGTGAGAAAACGATTGATCGCAGGATGTTCCACAGCAAGCAGATAATGTCCTGCGCGCGGCCGATAAGTGACACCATCAATCGAAATGCGACGAAAGATCCCGGTGCTGCAATGTTCTTCGATGTTCCGGTCTGAAAGTTGACAGATCGCTCGTTCCTTCTCGACGTCAAAGAGGCGGAACCGCAGCTTGCCCTCACAAGAACGGATGTCTATTGACAGCTCAATGTTTCGTCCGCTGCGTGCCGCCGAGGCCCTTGACGATTGTGGTTGACCGTCCCACCCGCGAAGTTGCTCAATGATCTGACTGATCGCATCCGGATGCCGATGTTGACACTGCATCACACGCTGGACGTGCGGAGCAAACCATCGGTGATCATGAAGGCGGATGCGCACAAGCTGGTCACTACGATCGCGATGAATCGCGTCAGCCGGAGTTAATTCAGATTGATGAAAAAGACCGGCCAGTCGTTCCAGATCGCTCTTTCTCAACAGGCATTGGGAATACGAAAGATCCACAAACCAGCGAGTACCCTTGCCGCGATGGATCGTGGGAATATGAAACCTGCCCAACTGACCGTCTTTGTGTACATTGGCCCACTGGACAAGGCCTTCCCACGCTTCAACCTGATCGTCGTAGAACTGCGCAGAGGGCGCTACTTCATCATCAAATAGGTCCCGAATTGCTTGCCAGAAGCTGGAAGCAAACTCTCCATCATCACCCAGGTACTCACCAACGCTGAATGCTGCAAGCACTTGCGCGGCCAAAAATGCCACGTAGTCAGGATCTTCATCTGGGCTGGTTTCGCGTAAAACTCTCCAGCGATTTTGACGCCGTCGAAACTCTACCAGCACTGCTTCGATAAAGTCCTGTACGGCATCTTCTTCCGAGTCGAAGTCATCCTCGCCTGCCTGCTCGTTCATGCATTGTCGCAGCGTTTCCGAATCCGTGGTCAGGACCACGCGGTGCCCATTTACATCTGCACGAAAAAAGTGCCTTACGATCGCAGCATTCCATAACTTGTAGTTTGCCATTTTGCTGTCCTCGGAAACCACCCTCGCGAGAATACTACGTCGGATCGAGTCACCCAAGTCGAGTATGAAAAGGTTGCCGGGCTGACTGCAGATTCAGGTCTTCTAAAACTATCAGACCGAAGGTAGTCTTCGTCCATCCCCAGGTCAATCAATTAACAGCCGCAATCTCCTCCCGCGCGGTACAAATCGACGACCCCGATTGTAGGAGTTCGTCGGTTCGATAGATTGGGATGATTCTGCGGATTTGCGAGGCATTGGCGAATTCGTTCGCGTAATTGAAACGACGTGAAGAACATTTCCGACATGACAGTCGCAAAGTGGCTATCACAACTACGCGACGTGAATCCAAGTGGCGAGGCTCCTGCCGAGCTGCTTCGCAGCTGGGAATGAATGTAGGTTGGACATTCTTGTCCGACGTGTGATTCCAGGGAAATTCGACGGGCAGGAATACCCATCCTACAGACGACCGAGAGCCGTTGATTGTAATCGAAGCAGAATTGCGCAGTCAGCGCACAAGACCCCCTACCCCCGAGTCCGAATTCGAGGACAGGAAGAGTCGAATTGTCATGGCTTCAATGAGGCACGAAGTTCGCCACAGCCACCGCAGCGCGGCGCAGGTAGGGCACATTCAGGCCAACTTGCGGAAAGAAGAATTCGGACGCGGCGCGCACTCACGATGATCCGCGCGGCGACTTTCGTCACCAGCATGCGCCACGTACGTGGATGAGCTTCGCCAAGACAGTTACGTTGATGTCGAGCATTCGCCATGAAGCGATGATCACTCAGACGCTTGATCTTCGGGTTGAGTTTCATGCCAATCGTGTACGTGACGTTCGGCAGAGATTCGAGTGTTTCATATTCTTCCGGGCCGCCGAATGCCGAATCCGCCCGAATGTGAATCACCGTGTCAGGAAATCGCTGATGGAATCGCGTGATGATCGTGTGAAGCTGATCGACGGCACCTGTCCGTGAGTCGGATCCTCCATCGTGTCAATGTCGAGCGTGATGCGGTCCGGCGGCGTTGCAAAGGAATCGATGAACCGCTCAATGAACCAGTCCTGCATCATCAATAGGTTGGCGGCGGTGACGGAATTTTCGAGTCGT
>Ga0154020_10008802_pt1 | contig 11689 bp, 8 predicted proteins | sample Klosneuvirus_201_FD_109709 | JGI IMG/M metagenome (GOLD analysis project Ga0154020, IMG submission 109709) | Active sludge microbial communities from wastewater, Klosterneuburg, Austria - Klosneuvirus_20160825_MG | ecosystem: Engineered > WWTP > Aerobic digester > Activated sludge | place... | reverse complement strand
CTCGCCCTGAGTTATATAAATTTTTGCAAGTGTTTCAGAAACTATAAAATCATTATTAGTAAAATCTTTGGGTTTTGATTCCTCAATTTTCTTTTTTGCTTCTTTAACCGTTTGAGTAGCACCTTCAATTTCTGCAGTAAGTTTATTTAGCGTTTCTTCAATGCTTTCAGCAGGTTTTTCTTTTTCTATTTTATTTGCCGGAGTTGGAGTGAAATTTGAAAATTTTTCATTGGCAGAATCTGCCCACCGGGAAACATTAAAAAGCTGTCTTTGTTTTTTTATAGCATCAATTTCACGAAGGTAGTAATCAAATGTTTTTGGTGAATGAATTAATTCACTTCCCTTTTTTACAAACTTTAAAGCCTGGCCGTAGTTTCCTTTAATTGTGTGAGCTTTACTGAGTAGAAAATATGCAACTGAAAAATCGGGATGATTATGTAATCCATCCATTAATATTTTTATGGCTTCATCAATATTATTTTTTTCGATTTCGTTTTCAGCAACACGAGCAAACAAAGGAGATTTGTTATTGTACTCGTAAATTAAACTTACTTTCTGATTGAACGCATCGAATGAATTACTGCTCATTAAATTTTCTTTGTTGCGTATGCGTGTTTAATTGATGTATAAGCTATAAATGAAAAACCTAAAGTAAATAATACCTGAAAAGGAATAGAAGCTAACTCCATAAAATAGATTGAAGATAAAACTCCAATAAAACAATAAACTGCAAGCACAGCCTCAACAAAAACAGAAAGCCCAAGTTTTTTATTTAAATATTTATTTCCAATAAATGTATCCTTATCACTTTCCTGTTTGAATTTTGGTGTACGCACAAACTCGCTTTTCCTATTCATCAACCCTTCAAACACAGCTCGGGAATTATTAACCGCAAGCCCCATACTGCCAGCCATAAACAGTGGGAAAAGCACAATCCGTTTACGCCAATCAGTACGAATATCTTTCTGCGAATACATATAAAACAAGAAAGAACTTACAAATGCTAAAACGAATAAAGACATAATAGCAAAATAAATTTCGTGAGCACCGCTGTTCTTTATAAAAATTAACGGAACATTTAAAATTGCAGCAAGCAGGATAAACGGGAAAACCAAATTGTTTGTTAAATGAAATGTTGATTGAAGCTTAACTCTTAAAGGAACTTTTGATTTCCAAACTAAAGGAAGAATTTTTTTTGCAGTTTCCACAGCTCCTTTTGTCCAGCGAAATTGCTGAGCTTTTAAAGCATTGATTTCAGAAGGTAATTCTGCAGGTGAAGTAAAATCTTTTAAGAAAACAAATCTCCAGCCAATAAGCTGAGCGCGATAACTTAAATCTAAGTCTTCTGTTAATGTATCAGCATGCCAGTTGCCTGCATCCTCAATACATTTTTTTCTCCACACACCGCCGGTTCCATTAAAATTAATAAAGAATCCGGATTTGTTACGAACCGTTTGCTCAATAACAAAATGTCCATCAAGAGCAAGTGCCTGTGCTTTTGTAATTATTGAATAATCACCATTAAGATGTTCCCATCTGGATTGAACCATTCCGACTTTATCATCAGTAAAGTATGAAAGTGTTTTTTTCAAAAATTCTTTTTGTGGAATAAAATCTGCATCAAAAATTGCAATAAATTCTCCTTTTGCAACTTTCATCCCTTCTTTAAGCGCACCTGCTTTATATCCTTCTCGTGATCCCCTTCTGACATGCGAAATATCAAATCCTAATTTTTGTTTTGCTTCAACAGCTTTTGCAACTATTGATGTTGTTTCATCCGTTGAATCATCTAGCACCTGAATTTCCATTTTATCTTTGGGATAATCAATCTCACAAACAGAATCAATTAATCTTTCTATAACATACATTTCATTATAAAGTGGAAGTTGAATGGTAACATGTTTATCAGGAACAAAATCTTTATCGGGTACAGGATTTTTATGTCCATACTTCCTATGGTAGTACATCATTACAAAACCATGTAAACCAAATAAAAACAGGATTGAAAGCGAAACAAAATATCCTATTAAAACTACTTGTTCCATTAAAACTAACTCACCTTTCTTTTTACCAACCTGATACGGTGTCTAACAAAATATCTTCACTTATAAGTTCTATAGCTGCATCTATTGCAGTTTGCCTTCCTGTTATCGGATCACCGGCAGGATAATCGCTATAGTTTGAAAATGTTTTTTCAAAAATCGATGTACGCTTTACTAAATCGCGATAAATAACTTTTACTCCAATTGTAACTCTTCTTGATGCAATATTTTCACCTGCTGATACAATTGCTGGAGCATCAGAAAGTGAAACAATAGAACATTCTAAAATTGCATTTGCAGAAGTACGTTCAGAAACCTGTAATGTGTTATCATCAATAAATTTTTGAATTAATTTCTGAGTTAAACTCTCTCTTAAACCAGGCTCACCAGAACCGCTTCTATCATCTGCAATTGGAATTGCAATTGTCTTTAAATGTTCGGGAACAGAAGCTCCGGTAAAAGAATAAGCACAGCACGAAGTAAAATTAATTGCTATTAATACTACAAACAATAGATTCAAAACTGTAATTAAGATAAGACTATTTTTTTTACGAATCGATGATATCATATTCTTTTAATTTTCTGTATAAAGTTCTTTCACTGATGTTTAACAATTTAGCGGCTTTTCTTTTACTTCCTTTTGTTTTATCCAAAGCTTTTACAATCGCATCTTTTTCAAGATCTCTAATGGATAAAACATCATTATCTTTTTCACTTCTGTTAAAATCATCAACATTAAAGCGATGAACAATTAAATCTTTTAATTCCATAATATCTTTTTTGATCTCAAACAGAGCCCGGTACATTAATTCTCTATCAGCATCTTCAGGAGATTTTCTTAAAAATACTGGTAAATTTCTTTGTTCGTCGTAGTCTACATAATCTGAACTCAGTTCTGCAAACATTTCTTCGGTAAGAGTTTTTCCTCTATTTAAGGCAACAGCTGTTTCAACTGTATTTTTTAATTCTCGTATGTTACCAGGCCAGGTATAATTTTTTAAGATCTCCATTGCGCCAGAAGTTATTTCGGGAACAGTTAATTTATTGTTCTCACAATAACTTTTAATAAAATGTTTAGCAAGTTCCTCAATATCTGGTTTTCTTTTTCTCAACGGAGGAATGTTTAATGAAACTGCTTTTAATCTAAAAAATAAATCTTCTCTGAATCTTCTTGCATCAACTTCTTTTTGCAGATCTTTATTGGTGGCCGCTATAATTCTTACATCAACTCTAACAACAGTTTCAGCGCCAAGCTTCATAAACTCTTTATTCTCAAGCACCCGTAATAATTTTACCTGAGTTGTAAGCGGAAGCTCGCCAATCTCATCTAAAAATAATGTGCTATTATCTGCAATTTCAAAATATCCTTTGCGGGATTCCACAGCACCTGTAAACGAACCTTTTTTATGTCCGAACAATTCGCTTTCAATTATTCCTTCTGGGATTGCACCACAGTTTACAGAAACCATCGATTTGCCTGAGCGATTGCTAAATGCATGTATGGCTTTCGCAAAAATCTCTTTGCCAACTCCGCTCTCACCAAATATTAAAATCGAAATATCGGATTGTGCAACCTGCATAATTATATCAACCAAATCGTTGATCTCTTTGGTTTTACCGATTATTCCGTTTCTAATTTTAAATTCGTCTCTGGTCATTTAATCGTTTTAAGTTTATCTGCCATTTTGTAAAAATTGTATGACAAATATAGCACAAAGTGGGATTTTATTAAAGACAGATTGAAGAGTAATGATTTATCTCAAGCCCATCAAAAGTCAAAATTATGCGAGATTTAAGCTCATCCGGCAGAGATTGATGAAAATTTTTCAGTGCTTTTTCAAAATCATCACCAATATGAGTTAAGATTAACTTTGAAGGTTCATATTTATTAAGAATGTTAAGTAGGTTCTCATGTTTGATATGAGTTGTTTCAGTTATAAACCAATCAGCTTTTTGATCAAATAAATATAAATCTTTTTCAGTTCCAACATCACCAGAATATAGGACTGTGTTTTTATCATCCTTAAAAAGGAAAGAAAGAGATACAAAACCTAGTTTGTTTTGCTCATCATATTTTCTGTACTTTTCTAAATGCGAGTTTAGTTTGGAGATAAAATAAAGATTCTCACTTACTTTGATTTCATTATCTTCATGAAAAGAAATTATTTTCAATTCAAAAGTCATTCGCTCTTTAAATAAATACGAGTGAAATATAAAATCTTCTAAAAAAGGTTTTTCAGACGAATGAACAAAAATTGTAAGTTCATTTTTACGACCGCCTAATTTCATTTGAGTTAGCAAAGATGGAAGACCAGCAAAATGATCCGCATGGAAGTGAGAAATTAAAATTGAATTGAATGAATTGAAATCAATATTTTGTTTAAGAATTGCTTTCGAAATTCCATCACCACAATCAACTAACAAACTATTGGTTGATGATGAAATAAGAGAGGATGAGTGATAACGATTGAGAGAAGTTTTTCCGGAACCTGTTCCTAAAAATTTAATCTTCATTGATTTATTTCAACTACTCGGCCTGCAATTCTAAATCTCGTATTTGCAATTGGAAGAAAATCCTCTGCTTCCCTGCGTGTTTCAAACTTACCAATGTATACTACTTTAAATACCGTACCAGCAACATTTTTATCCTGAATAAACGAAATCATTCCAGCGTTTTCAATTTCTTTCTTTAATACTGTTGCATTATCGCTGTTTGTAAAAGCTCCGGCTTGAACCGAGTAAAGAAATTCGTTTTCAACATTATCACTATCAATAGATATTTGATCTGGTCGCTGAGTTGTTTCTTCAACATCATTCTTAACAACATTTACAGCTGCCATTTTTATATATGGTGATTCAGGGTAATCTTTTTTTAACATATTAAGATTTTTATCCGCAGTATTGTAAAGACCTAAAGCAAAGTAATAAGAGTATAGTCGATAAATTGCAGCATCAGCGTAGGCACTTTTGGGATACTTTTCAACCAATGTTTGATATAGTACAACCGCATCTTGTCCATTTTCTGTAAGAACACCCTCCAGGAAAATAAGATTGGAACTTTTGGGATAATCAGTTTTTAAATCGAGAAGTTTGCTTTTTACCTCTTCTATTTTTCCTTGCTCAATCATTTTCAGATAAGGAACTATATCAACTTCCTGAGCCTTAATCTGCGAGGCTGATATAAAAGAAATGACAAAAAGAGATATCAAAAAGAGTTTTTTCATAAATCTGTAACAAACTAAAATATTTTTAATACAAATTAGTTTGTTTATGCAGTAAGAGCAATACCCTCTTTTTCCAGTTGGATGTGTGAAAGGTAATCTCCAAATAATGTTCCTGATGTTGCTTTATTAATTTTTACTCTTATGTAATCACTGGTTTTTATTTTATCATTTATAGGAACAATAACAGTTTTATTTGTATCAGTTCTTCCAGCAATAAAATTATTTGATTTTTTACTGAAGCCTTCAACAAGAATGATTTCATCTTTACCTATCATATCCTGATTTTTTTCCAAGGATATCTGATGCTGAATATCAATAATCTCTTGCAGTCTCTTTGATTTAACAACTTCAGGAACATCATCTTCCATTCTAAAAGCTTTTGTTCCTTCACGAGGAGAATACTTAAACATATAAGCGCCGTCGTATCTTACTTGTTTTAAAATCTCCAAAGTTGCTAAATGATCTTCCCAGGTTTCTGTAGGAAATCCTGAAATAATATCGGTAGAAAAACTTACTCCAGGTATTATTTTTTTTGCCTTCTCTATTAAGTTAAGATAATGCTCAACGGTATAAGTTCGATTCATAAGTTCTAGAATTCTGTTTGAACCTGATTGAACGGGAAGATGAATGTAGTTGCAAAGATTTGGATGCTCTGCAATTGTGTAAATTAGTTTGTCGGAAATATCTTGCGGATGTGATGTACTAAACCTTATTCTCATATTCTTATCAACTTTTGCAGCAGCAGAAAGTAAATCTGCAAAGTCTAAGCTAAGTTCATTTTCTTCATCGAGATAAGAGTTAACATTCTGGCCAAGCAAAGTTACATCCTTAAATCCACGTACAGAAAGATTTTCTAGCTCAGTAATAATTGAATGAAGTGACCTGCTGCGCTCTCTGCCACGAGTAAAAGGAACAACACAAAATGTGCAAAACTTATCACAACCACGCATGACTGAAATCCAGGCTGAAAGACCATCTTCACGATGCGGTTCGATATCATCATATGTTTCCGTACGAGAAAGTTTAACACCAATCCCTTTATCACCATTGAGTGCAATATCAATATATTCTGGTAATCTTCTATATTCATCCGGGCCAACAACTAAATCAACTGCTTTCTTATCTTCCACTAGATCTTTGCGTAATCGTTCTGCCATACAACCAAGAACACCAAGAACCAGTTCAGGCTTATTTGCTTTAAGTGTTTTTAGATTTCCAATTCGACCGTAGATTCTTTGTTCAGCATTTTCTCGAATACTGCATGTATTGAGTAAAACTACATCAGCCTCTTCAGGTTTATCAGTAACATCATAACCTTGCTTTTTTAAAATACCAAGAACAATCTCGGTATCAGCAAGATTCATTTGGCAGCCATACGTTTCTATATAAACATTGTTCTTTTGCATAAAAAAAATAGTTAAGTGATCAGACGGATTAGCTGGTTTTTGTCAGCAACTCAAAAGTAAAGCTAAAAACTGAAAAATATGGATCAAAATACGCAAAAAAAGAAGGATTTAAATCAGTTTAACAAATTCGAGTTTCTAATCCCACAAGAAAAATAATTAATTATTAAAATTAAAATAACGATAATTATTTAATATACAGATAGCATTTTTTCAGCAAGTTACAGGATTTTGTTAGCGTTTAATATTATCCAGCTTTTGTTCACATCAATTTTTAAACAATAAATCTAGTTATCAAAAAAATCTTTTTAAGATTATATGTTTTTCGAAATTCATAAGGTTAAATAATTTTTTACACTGGAATTTATTACCTAGATTTTTAGCTAATCAATTATTTATAGAAAGAATTATTTCTCAACTGATGGATTAAGTAAATAAGTTAATTCCTTAAATCATAATAAGTTAATTGTAATCAATAATTTGCGTTATTTTCAATTTTTGCTTATTTATCGAATGAACTTTGGGCACTTTTTTTGTAAAGCGATCACATCTAATTTCTGAAAAATTTTTAGGATAGTAATAATGACAAAAATATATATTTTTTACTTAAGCTTTGTTTTGGCAATTTTTATATCAACAATAACTATTGGGCAAGTTGTTGTCTTTGAGGATAAATTTGATAATTATACGGTTGGCCAGCAATTGGCTTGTCAAAATCCAACAATCTGGAAAACATGGACGAATAATCCCTGCAGTACAACTGAAGACCCTCTCATTTCAGATTTATACTCATTTAGTGGTGTAAACTCAACTGTCATCAAACAAAATAACGATATAGTCAGAGAAATTGGAACACCGATTAACAGTGGTACTGCTGAAATCAATTTCCAAGTTTTTATACCTGCAGGGAAAGCCGGATATTTTAACACACTCGCCAGTTTTGCTCCACCAAACTATGCTTGGGCAATGCAAGTTTTTTTGAATTCTACTGGCGTAGGCACCGTTGATGCAGGAGCCACAAATGCAGCTTCATTTAGTTTTCCACAAAATCAGTGGTTTCCGGTAAAGATTGAGGCAGATTTAACAGCAGATTCGGGAAGGTTTTGGATTAACGGATCATTGATCCATAAATGGAAATGGTCTACTGGGACATTCGGATCTTCCAACGATAAAAGACTGGATGGAACTGATTTTTTTGGCTATACTGCAAATGATGAAATGTATATTGATGATTATAATATAGTTCACACTCCCTATACCGCCAAAGTTTCAAGCACAACAATCGGTGGTCAATGGAATTCAGCCAGTACCTGGCTTAATGGCAATGTTCCAGTTGAAAATCAAACTGTAGAGATTGTTGCTGGAGCGACTGTAACTTTAGATGGACACATTACAGATAGAAACAGTAATACAATAGTTAATGGAACATTAAATTGCAGCTCATACAATATTTCAGGTAGCGGCAATTTTGTTCTTTCTGCTTATGCAACACTTCTTATCGGATCAGAGAACGGAATAAGTTTGACAAGTACGACGGGAAATATACAAGTAACAGGTATTCGTGCTTTCAATCAATTCGCAAATTACATTTATAGTGGAAGCACGACTCAAAATACAGGGAATGGATTACCAGCCTCAGTAAAAAATTTAACAATAAATAATTTTGCAAGTGTTACTTTAAGTGCCAATACTTCAGTTAGCGGTGCTCTAAATCTGATCAACGGTAATTTGTTAACAAGTACAAATACTCTTTCTCTTGGTACAAGCATTACTAATCTTGGAACATTAACTAATTCCGCTGGAAAGATTTTAGGAAATTTTAATCGGTGGATTTCAAATTCTTCAAATATTTTATTTCCCGTTGGAACGTCTGCAACCAAATACACACCGGTAGAGTTAAGTAATGTAGTTGGAAGCGGAACTTTTACTGTAAATGCAATACCTGGTATGCACCCTAATGCACCGGGCTCTAATTTACTACAAATGTATTGGAAATTAACAAACGGTGGATTAACCTCAGCTGATTTATCATTTCATTATCTAGATGCTGATGTGGTTGGCGACGAAAACCAGTATGAACTAGGTAGGTATAATGGTATTTCCTGGGATATTTTAAGTCCGATATCCTTAAATACAACAAGTAACACAGCTAGTATAGCCGGTATTAATTCATTTTCAGATTGGACCCTAGGAGAAGACGGAGCACTTCCAGTCGAACTCAAATCCTTCACGGCAACAACAATTGGCTCCAAAGTTACGTTAAACTGGAACACGGCAACTGAAATTAACAACTATGGTTTTGAAATAGAACGAGCTAAGACTTCAACTTCTTCTCTTCTGGTATGGGAAAAAATTGGTTTTGTAAATGGTAGTGGTAATTCAAATTCACCTAAGAGTTATACTTTTATTGATGATAATGTTTCTTCGGAAAAATATTCTTACAGATTAAAGCAAATTGATAATGATGGGCAGTTTGAATATTCATCTCCTGTGCAAATTGATCTATCTAGTCTGTCCACGTTCTCGTTGCATCAGAACTATCCAAATCCATTCAATCCTTCCACTACTATTCAGTTTTCGCTGCCAGCAGCATTAAATGTTAAAATAATAATATTTAATCTATTAGGACAAGAAATTCAGACTTTGGTTAATGAGACTAAAGAAGCTGGAATTCATGAAATAATCTTTGACGCACAAAACTTAAATAGTGGTGTTTATTTATATAAAATTGAAGCAGGTTCTTATATTCAAACAAGAAAAATGACTTTGATTAAATAGCAAACCTACTACAATATTTTTTTCTGGTTTAATTAAAGGCTCTATCTTAGAGCCTTTTTCATTTTATAACAAAAATCTTTGGATTTAGTAAGAAAGTAGAAATACTGATCTAATTAGAAAGAGAATATCAGAAAATGAGAAAAACTAAATAATAGATGATTTAAATAACCAAATCGCTTTTTATTTTTCAAAAATTCCTTTTGCTATAAATTTCTTTAAGTTTTTTTCGATAATGAATAAAAAAGTATAGAGTATATTTTAAATAATTTTACTCTCAAGGATATTTATAAAAAAGCAAGAGGCTTTTATGAAAACTTATTTTTACATTTTATTTGTTACCCTTTTTTTAAAAAACCTTAGTTTTTCGCAAGAGCTTTGGATAAATGAATTTAGCTATAACAGTTTAAACGATGTCGATGAATTCGTTGAAATAGTGGCACCGATTGGAACTGATATGAGCCAATATGGACTAGTATTTTTTCATCATAATGGTTCGTATACTGCAAATTCTTACAACCAACTTAGCGGTGGCATAACTTCATCCAACTCTGATAATGGAAAAGGGTTTTTTATTGTTATGACTTGTAATAGTTCACTTCTTGAACTTTATACGCCCATTCCAAATGGAATTACGACCCAAATGGTAGAAAGCGAAATGGGTTTAACTAATGAGCTTGGAGGTGTTTTGTTAATTAACCATTTAACTGGTAAGATAATACATGGCATTTGTTATGAATTACCCATATCAAGTAATCCTCCAGAAAGTATAGAAAATAAAATGGATCTAAATAGTTTTCAATGGAACCAGGAGGATTTTTATTTAGGAATTGGGGGCATTGATATTGTCCGCTTACCTTATGTTGATGGCTATGAATCAGTTCCAAATGGAAGCATTTCTATGATTGGTAGCGGATTCTCACACATTTGGACAACTACAAATGGAGATGCGCCAAATATTAGTACACCAGGAGCTTTGAATTACAGCCAGGGAGCCTTACCTGTAGAGCTTTCTTCATTTTCAGCGTCTATTTACAGAAATAGTGTAAAATTAAATTGGAGAACTGAAACTGAGGTTAATAACTATGGTTTTGATGTAGAACGTAAAACTAATATTTCAAATTGGGAGAGTATCAGTTTTGTTAATGGGAATGGTAATTCAAACTCTCCAAAAGATTACTCGTATACCGACGAAAGTGTGAATAATGGAAAATACTTTTATAGACTAAAACAAATAGACAATGATGGAGCATTTTCATATTCTAAGTTAGTTGAAGCTGACTTCAACAGTATAATGGAATTCTCATTAACACAAAACTATCCTAATCCATTCAATCCAACTACAACATTTAATGTTACTCTCCCAATATCCGGTAATGTTAAGATAACGATTTACAATTTGCTTGGACAGGAAGTCAAAACATTAGCTAATGAATTTAAGGAATCCGGAGTATATACATTTAACTTTGATGCAAAAGATCTAAATAGCGGAATTTATTTGTACAAACTTGAAGCAAATGGATACTCTCAAACCCGAAAAATGACGCTTATCAAATAATACTTAACAATTTCCATATCTATTAAAGGCCCCAATATCGTTGGGGCTTTTTTATCAAATTATCTCTTTAACAAAACAATTATTTGAACTTGTGCGATAATCTAATTTCTTCAGCTAAAAATATTCAATAATAAATTTAGAATTAACAAATCATTAAAATTCCTCATATGCTTCACATTGAATAAATGTTTTACTAATTTTCTATTAAAGATTTCACAATAATCAATTATAATTAAAGAGGAACGAAATGAAGAAACTATTTTTACTTTTTACTCTGGTTTTCATGTTTGCAGTGGGAAACATACTTGCTCAACCAGTAGTTACTGAGGAATTTGAATACACTGTTGGAAACCTTTTAACTGCTGAGGGTTACACTGCTCATAGCGGAGCTGGCACAAATGCCGTAACTGTAGTACCAGGAAATCTAACTTATCCAATATATCCTGCCGCAGGATTGGGAGATATGATTCAACTGGTTAATACAGGAGAAGATGTTAGCAAAAATTTACCAGCAGATATCACAACAGGAACTGCTTATGCTTCAATGCTTGTAAGAATTGATTCAGCTAGAACTCTCGGATATTATTTCTTTCATCTTGGCCCAAACCCAATAAGTACTACATTTAGAGCAAGACTATTTGTAAAATTAGCAGTTAATGGGAATTTGGCATTTGGATTATCAAAAGG
>Ga0154020_10008800_pt1 | contig 11690 bp, 11 predicted proteins | sample Klosneuvirus_201_FD_109709 | JGI IMG/M metagenome (GOLD analysis project Ga0154020, IMG submission 109709) | Active sludge microbial communities from wastewater, Klosterneuburg, Austria - Klosneuvirus_20160825_MG | ecosystem: Engineered > WWTP > Aerobic digester > Activated sludge | place... | reverse complement strand
TCGGGTTCGGGCAAGTCGACCTTGATGCGCCACCTCTCGGGCTTCATCGCCGCCGACTCCGGCACCGTCACCGTTTTGGGCAGACAAGTACAGGACAAGGGGCGGCTTGCCCCGAACATACGGCGCCTGCGGGCCGAAATCGGCTTCGTCTTCCAGCAATTCAACCTGGTCAATCGCCTGTCGGTAATGACCAATGTGCTGGTCGGACTGCTCTATCGCACCAGCCTGTTTCGCTCGCTGTTGATGCGCTTCTCGATTGCCGAAAAGCAGCAGGCGCTCGAGGCCCTGGCGGCGGTCGGCATCCAGCAGTCCGCCTGGCAGCGGGCCGCCACCCTGTCCGGCGGCCAGCAGCAACGTGCCGCACTGGCGCGCTGCATCGTGCAGCAGGCAAAGATCGTGCTTGCCGACGAACCGATCGCCTCGCTCGATCCGGAATCGGCCCGCAACGTGATGGAACTGCTGGCACAGATGAACCGCGAGCGCCGCTGCACCGTGGTGGTATCGCTGCACCAGGTCGAGTTCGCCATCAAATACTGCCCGCGCACCGTCGCCCTGCATCGCGGCAAGGTCGTCTATGACGGCCCGTCTTCGGCACTGACACCACAGCTGCTCGGCGAGCTCTACGGCAGCGACGTCGAGGAGCTTTTCGACATGCTGCTGGACAGCCCCGCCCTCAAGATGCACCCCGTTCCGCTTGCCGCACCGGCCGTCCTGGCCTGATCCCGAAACACCCAACCCAGTTCAAAGGAGAAAACATGATTCGCTCTATCAAGGCCCTGCTTGCCGCTTCGGCCATCTTTCTCGGCGCCGGCGCCCAGGCCCAGGAAGTCAAGGAACTCAATTTCGGCATCATTGCCACGGAGAAAGCCGGTGCCCTGAGACAGATGTGGGAGCCCTTCCTCGATGACATGTCAAAAGCCGTCGGCGTCAAGGTTAACGGCTTCTACGCCACCGACTACGCCGGCATCATCGAGGCGCAGCGCTTCAACAAGGTGCAGATTGCCTGGTATGGCAACAAGTCGGCCATCGAAGCCGTTGATCGTGCCAACGGCGAAGTGTTCGTCCAGTTCATCGACCTCGACGGCACGCCAGGCTACTACTCCTACCTCATCACCCACAAGGACAGCGGCATCACCTCGCTCGACCAGGTGTTGAAGAACGGCAAGGACATGACATTCGGCATCGGCGATCCGTCCTCGACCTCGGGCACCCTGGTGCCGACCTATTACGTATTCACCCTTAACAACCTTGATCCTAAAACGCACTTCAAGGTGATGCGCTCGGCCAACCACGAAGGCAACTTCCTGGCCGTGCTGAACAAGCAGGTCGATGTGGCGACCAGCAACAGTGAAATGACCCACAAAATGAAGGAGAAGTCGCCCGAGAAGCTGGAGCAGATCCGCATTCTCTGGACGTCGCCGCTGATTCCGCGCGATCCCCTGGTGTACCGCAAGGACCTGCCTGCGGAAATGAAGAAGAAGATCCAGGACTTCACCGTCGGCTACGGCAAGGATGACCGCGAGAAGGAAATCCTCAAGAACCTGTATCGCCTGAAAGGCTTCAAGGCCTCGACCAACGCCCAACTGCTGCCGATCCGCCAGCTCGAACTGTTCAAGGATCGCAAGAAGTTCGAAGGTGACGCCAACATGTCCGAGGCCGACAGGAAGGCGAAGCTGGCCGAGATCGACGGCAAGCTGGCCGAGCTCGCCCGGCAGATGAAGTAAGACCTCCCCCTTCGCCGGTCGGCTTTCCTCCTGCCGGCCGGCGCTTTTTTCCTTTCACCATGACCAAACCGACCGTTCGCGAAGTATCGCTGGCACCGCCGCCGAGCAATATCTCGACCACCCTCGCCTGGGCAGCGCTCTTCATTCTGCTGATGTGGTCCTGGACAGGCGCCGACATGCGCCCGCTCGATCTGCTGAAAGACTCGAGCAACATGGGCACTTTTGCCAGCGAGTTCTTTCCGCCGGATTTCCACGAATGGCGCATCTATTTCGAGGAGATGGTCGTCACCGTGCATATCGCCGTGTGGGGGACCGTGCTGTCTATCCTCTGCGCCATCCCGTTCGGCCTGATGTCGGCCGAAAACCTTGTGCCAAGCTGGGTCTACCAGCCGGTGCGTCGCCTGATGGACGCCTGCCGCGCCATCAACGAAATGGTGTTTGCCATGCTGTTTATCGTCGCCGTTGGCCTCGGGCCATTTGCTGGCGTGCTGGCGCTCTGGGTGCACACCACGGGTGTGCTGGCCAAGCTCTTCGCCGAAGCTGTCGAAGCCATCGACCCGCGCCCTGTCGAAGGCATACGTGCCACCGGCGCGAACGCGCTGGAGGAAATCCTCTACGGCGTGATCCCGCAGGTCTTGCCGCTGTGGATTTCCTACGCACTCTACCGCTTCGAATCGAACGTGCGCTCCGCCTCGGTGCTCGGCATCGTCGGTGCCGGCGGCATCGGCGTCATCCTGCACGAGGTGATTCGCGGCTTCGAGTACGCACAAACCGCCGCCGTGCTGATCATCATCATCGTCTCGGTCACCCTGATCGACCTCGTATCCGCCCGGATCCGCCAACTCGCCATCTGACGCCCATGGCTTCGCCAGCCACCCGCAAATAATGAAACGTTTTCAACCCCGCACAACCACGGGCGAGGAACATCGGCCCGCCCCCCTTCCCCCCCTCCCGGGGAGGGTTACTGATCGGCTCGCTTCGCTCGATATCACCGCCGACCCAACCTGCTGTTTCACGCTAACCACAACATGAGAACCATCGAACTGAACGGCATAAGCTACCAGTGGCCGCGCCAGCCTGTCGTCGTCGTCTGCGTCGACGGCGGCGATCCCGTCTACTTCGAACGGGGCCGCGAGGACGGCATCATGCCCAACCTGGCGCGCTTCATGCGCGAAGGCTTTTATGCCGTTGCCGACGGCACGGTGCCGAGTTTCACCTGCCCCAACAACATGTCGTTGATCACCGGCGCGCCGCCCGCGGTGCACGGCATCTCGGGCAACTTCTACCTGAACGATGCGGGCGAAGCGGTAGTCATGACCGGTCCCGAACTGCTGCGCAGCAAGACGATCCTCGCCGCCTTTGCCGACGCCGGCGCCAGGGTGGTGTCGATCACCGCCAAGGACAAGCTCAGAAAGCAGTTGGGCAAGGACCTCGACCTTGGCCGCGGAAACATCAGCTTCTCCTCCGAGTTCGCCGATCGCTGCACGCTACAAGAGAACGGCATCGAGAACGTGCTCGAACTGGTCGGCATGCCGCAGCCGGACATGTACTCGATGGATCTCTCGCTGTTCGTCCTCGAAGCCGGCATCAAGCTGCTGGAGCGCGACCGGCCCGACCTGATGTTCCTTTCCCTGACCGATTACATCCAGCACAAGCACGCCCCCGGCGACCCGGTCGCCGACGAGTTCTACCGCCGCATCGACGACAAGATCGGCCGCCTCGCCGAGCTCGGGGCAGTAGTCGGCGTCACCGCCGATCATGGCATGAACGACAAGTCGAAGGCCGATGGAACGCCCAACGTGATCTTCCTGCAGGACCTCCTCGATGCCGAGTTCGGCGCCGGCGACACCCGGGTGATCTGCCCGATCACCGATGCCTTCGTGCGCCATCACGGTGCGCTGGGCGGCTTCGTGCGTGTCTGGTGCCGCGGCGGCAAGGCGACGCCGGCCGCCATCATCGCGCTGATCAAGGACCTGCCCGGCATTGCCATGGCGCTGACCAAGGCTGAAGTCTGCCAGCGCTTCGACCTGCCGCCGGACCGCGAAGGCGACGTCGCCGTCATCGGCGACATCGGCACCGTGATCGGCGGTGCCGCCGCCGAGCATGACCTCTCCAACCTGTCCGATGCGCGCCTGCGCAGTCACGGTTCGACCACCGAAGCGCGCGTCCCCTTCCTCCTGAGCCGTCCCGCCAGCGCCGACTTTTCGAGGCGTGCAGCGCAGGGACTGAAAAGCCACCAGATTTTCGAGTACGCGATCAACGGCGTGGCGGCATGACCCTTCCGGCTAACGGCCGAATGGCCGTATACGACCAGCCGAACGGGCCATTCCGCCTCGTCGGCTACCCCCTGCGCCCCCCGGCCGCCGGCGAAGTGCTGGTGAGGAACCGCATGGCGACGATCTGCCGTTCCGACATCCATACCTGGCAGGGACACCGTCCCGGCCCCTGCCCCGGTCTGCTCGGCCACGAGATCATCGGCGACATCGTCGCCCTGGGCGAGGGTGTAACAGAGGACATGCGCGGCGACAGCCTCGGCCCGGGCGACCGCATCACCTGGAGCGAATACTTCATTCCGGGCAGCAACTATTTCAGCGACGTGCTCGACCTGCCGCAGAAGTCGCGCGGCGTGGACAAGTACGGCCACATGGCGGCGACCACCGCGCCGCATCACCACGGCGGCTTCGGCGAGTACTGCTACATCGTGCCGCGTTCCTGGATCCTGCGCCTGCCCGATGTCCTCACGGATGCGGAAGCGACCCCCCTCAACTGCGGTGTGGCAACGATGATCGCCGTCACCGAAGCGGCAAGGATTCGCATCGGGCAGACCGTGCTGATCCAGGGACTCGGCCTGCTCGGCCTTTACGGCGCATCCATCGCCAAGGCGCGCGGGGCGCGGGCCGTGATCGGCCTCGATTCGAATGCGGAACGGCGTGCGCGCGCCTGTCGTTTCGGTGTGGACCTGGCGCTCGATCCGGATATGGAGAAAAACGCGCTGCTGCACCAGGTGCATGGCTTGTGCCGCCCCGAGGGCCCGGACGTGGCGATCGAAGTCTGCGGCGCGACGCAGGCGATCCCGCAAGGCGTCGACCTGCTGCGTACCGGCGGCACCTATGTACTTGCCGGCGTGGTCAATCCGCAGGCGATGGTAACGCTCGACGCCAACCTGATCCTGAAGAAGATGCTGACCGTGCGCGGCATCCACAACTATCACCCGCGCAACCTGATCGAGGCGCTGGACTTCGTCGTCGCCAACCGGATGCGCTTCCCCTTCCATGAGCTGGTCGATGGCCGGTATCCGCTGGACCGCGTCGGCGACGCCATGGCGGATGCCGCGGCTCAGCGCGTGCTGCGCGCGGCCATCGTTCCTTAATCTGGAGTCGCGACATGTCCGAACCGATCCTGCTCACACCCGGCCCCCTGACCACCACGCTCGCAACCAAGGAAGCCATGCTGGTCGACTGGGGTTCCTGGGATGGCGCCTTCAACGCGCTCACCGCCTCGGTCTGCCGCGACCTGGCCGAAATCGTCAACGGCGGCGAAACCTACGCCTGCGTGCCCTTGCAAGGCAGCGGCACGTTTTCCGTCGAGGCCGCTCTCGGCACCCTGGTCCCCGGGACTGGCAAGGTGCTGGTGCCCAGCAACGGAGCCTATTGCCAGCGCATCGTGCGCATCCTTGGCTACCTCGGCCGCGCCAACGTGGTGCTCGACATTCCCGAGGACCAGGCAGCCGATCCCGGTCGGATCGAAGCCGCATTGCTGGCCGACAAGGCAATCACCCATGTCGCGCAGGTGCACTGCGAAACCGGGACCGGCATCCTCAACCCGCTCCCCGAGATCGCAACGGTGGTCGCGGCGCAGGGACGCCGCCTGATCGTGGACGCGATGAGTTCCTTCGGCGCGATCCCGATCGATGTCCAGGCAATGCCGATGGACGCCCTCGTCGCCGCCTCCGGCAAGTGCCTCGAAGGGGTGCCCGGCATGGGCTTCGTCATCGCACGCCGCAACGCGCTCGAAGCCGCCGGAAAGCAGTGCCACTCGCTGGCGATGGACCTGCATGACCAGTGGCTCTACATGCAGAAGACCGGCCAATGGCGCTTCACGCCGCCGACCCACGTCGTCGCCGCCCTGCGCGCGGCGATCGACCAGTACCAGGCCGACGGCGGCCAGCCGGCGCGCCTGGCACGCTATGCGGAGAACTGTGCGACCCTGGTCAGCGGCATGCGCCGACTCGGATTCGCCACCTTCCTCGACGATGCCGTGCAGGCGCCGATCATCATCACCTTCCATGCGCCGGACGATCCGGCCTACGACTTCCCCGAGTTCTACCGTCACGTGCGGGAAAAGGGCTTCGTCCTCTATCCCGGCAAGCTGACCACCGTCGATACCTTCCGTGTTGGCTGCATCGGCGCGATCCGGCCCGACGCCATGCGCCGGGCCGTCGGCGCCATCGAGGAGGCCCTGCGCGGCATGGGCGTGCAGAACTTTGCACCGGCATGAGGCCGCGCCGGACGGAAAGCGACGTCAATGGCACGCCGCGGCGCGCGCTGGCACAGGGCCTCTGGTTCAAGGCGACGATGGACAACACGCTGACATTGGCCCCGCCGCTGACCATCGCAGACGACGAACTCGGCATGGCCCTCGACATCCTCAAAGCTGCCTTCGGCGAAACCGAAATTAAGTTGGCATGACGCAGAAAACCACAATCGCAGTCCTCGGTGCCGGCATTTTCGGCAGCGCGCTGGCCTGGCGCCTCGCCGCGCGCGGTATCTGTCCCGGCGCTGAAATCCTCGTCATCGATCCCAATCCGCCGGCCGCCCAGGCCAGCAGCCGGGCGGCTGCCCTGCTGTCACTTTCACGTCCCGCCGCCAAGTCCCACTGGATTCCGCTGGTCCGGCAGACGCTGGCCGCTGTCGAGACGCTCGCCGCCCAGGGAATCGATGTGCCCGCGCATCGTTGCGGCGCACTCCACCTCGCCGACAGCCCCGCCGTGCGCGATGTCCTCGCCGATCACGCCGCGACGGCAGATGCCCATGGCCTGAACTACGAACGCCGCAACCCTGCGTCATGCGCCGCGCTCCTGCCCTGGCTGGACATGGCGCGCTTTTCAGAGGCGCTCTGGTTCCCCGACGAAGGCTATACCGATCCCTACCTGCTCGCCAGCGCCTATGCGGCGGCAGCGCGGAAACTGGGCGTGCGCTTTCGCTGCGGCACTCCGGCTGCGCTGGCAACGGATGGCAGGCAGGCCTGCGTGGATCTGCCGGAAGGCCGCATCCATCCGGAGACGGTCTGGGTTGCCGCCGGCGCCTGGAGCGGCCGCGTCCTGCGACCCCTCGGCCTTGCCGCACCCCAGGCCGCCGTGCGCTCGCAATACTGGATCACCGGGAACACTCCGCTGGTACCACCGGCCATGCCGATGGTGCTCGCCGCCGACCTGCGGCTCTATGCGCGACCCGAGGTTGGGGCGATCCTGTTCGGCCTGCGGGAGGATGCCGGGATGGCGGTGTCTTCCGACCAACTCCCGGACGACCTGGCCGGCTTCCAGTTCGATCCGGCCGACCCGGAAGGCCATGCAACGCTCGAAGCATTTGCCGGACGGCTCGCACACTACGCGCCGGGGCTGATGGCGACCGGCCTGCGCCACTACATCACCGGGCCGTCCTGCTACACGCCGGACGGCGACTTCCTGGTCGGGCATCTGGCGGACTGGGACAATCTCGGCCTGCTGGCGGGTTGCAACGGTGCCGGCATAGCGGCCTCCGCCGGTCTCGCCGACCTCGCCGCCGATTGCATTGCGGGCCTTTCTCCGGCAGGTTTGGAGCGCTTCGACCCGGCGCGTTTCGGCAGGGTCGAAGCGGATGCACCCGAGTGGCGAGCGCGCTGCATCGCGGCGCGCGCCGGAAAAACCAGCGGATAGAAACCGGACCGGACATAAATCCCGGGACAGCGCGACTGCGCCGTCGCCCCGCTTGCCCAACGACGACAGCGGACGGGACGCGGTGACGCTGCGCTGCACCGACGTGATCAGCGTCGCCTGCGGCCAGGGTGCGCCCGACCCCGGCTGCCAGGACGGTCCGGAGGTGCTCGCACCCTGGGCTTCCTGCGCGAATCGATACCTGGTCGGGCGCATACGGCGTGCTGGATGAACGCGAGCGGCTCGGCCTGCTCTGGATCGATGCGCACATGGACGCCCATACCTTTCGCACCTCGCCGTCGCGCGCGCGGCACGGCATGCCGCTGGCCTGCCTGCTCGGCCACGGCGACCCACGCCTGACGCGCATTGGCGGCCCGAAGCCCAAGCTCCTGCCGCAGGACGTCTGCCTGATCGGCGTGCGCAGCTACGAGTGCGGCGAGGCAGCGCTGCTGGACAAGCTCGGCGTGCGCATCTACTTCATGGCAGAGATCCACCGGCGCGGCCGGGCGGCGGTATTCGCCGAAGCCTGGGAACAGGTGACGCGGGAATCCGCCGCCGCCGGCATCAGCCTCGACCTCGACACGCTCGACCCCGAGGAGGAACCTGGTGTCGGAAGTCCCGTCGCCGGCGGCCTGCGCCGCAACGAACTCGCAGCCTCCCTGCGCCAGTTGCACGGTGAAACCCGCCTGCGCGCGCTGGAGGTCGTCGAATACAACCCCCACGCCGATCGGGACTTCGTCGCCGCCCGGGCGATCCACGATCTCTGTCGCTCGGTGATCGGATGAGTCATCGGTCTGTCATCAGCGGTTCATTCAGCCGTAACGCGGCGGAACTAAGCTGGTCGCCACGATTTCCGCTGTCACTTTGATCTTGCCAACCATGGAAGCCTTCGACCTGTCCGCCAAATTTCCCCTGCCGTTAGCGCCCGCGCCACGCGCGGCCGAATTGCTGGCCGGGCGCCAGGCGGAGCTGCGCCGTTCCCTGCGCCCGTATCTGGACGAGATGCTGGGCCGACTCGGCCTTCCGGCTGGAGCAGTGGTGGTCGGTTACGCGGGGAGCGAAGATTTCAAACCGGTCTGCATTTCCGACGGCGGCATGCCCGCGCCCGCCAGCGCCGACCGCGTGATCCTGTGCCAGTTCATGAGCATGGTGCCGGACTGGCGGCAGTCCCTCGATACCGCCATGGCCATGCTCAAGCCCGGCGGCCGCATCGGGGTGCTCGATTTCCACCTGCCGCGCCACGATCCGCGACCGATCAAGTATTTCTGGCGCGCGTGGTTCGGGCGCGCCGGCCTGCGCCTGTCGGCCAATCATCTCGCGGATTTGCGCTACCGCTGCCCGGAACATGTCTTTGCCGAGCGCCATGTGGCGGTGCCCGGCCTGCCGGGACTGAGGGCTCCCTGCTACTGGTTTGTCGGCAAGGCTCCAGCGACGGACTAGCCCCGGTTGTACGTCAACCGGGACCGAAATGACAGAAGGGCACCTCCTGGACCGAACCGCTTGGACGGGGAGCTGCCGGAAACTACTCAAGCATCGAACGCAGTCCGTACGGCCCCGGCGATAGCCTCGGCTTGCGCCGCAACCGGCGCCGCGTCTTCACCTTCGACCATCACCCTCAGTAAAGGCTCGGTGCCCGATGGTCGCAGCAGGACACGCCCCTTGCCATCGAGCGCGGCCTCCGCCGCCTGCACCGCCGCCTTGATGCCGGCATCCGCGATCCAGTCGAAGCCGGCCGGCATCTTCACGTTGATCAGTTTCTGCGGATACAGCGACATGTCCGAGCAGGCCCGGGCCAGCGTCTCGTTCGCGGTGCGCAGCGCGGCCAGCACCTGCAGCGCGGCGATGATGCCGTCGCCGGTGGTGTGGCGATCGAGGCAGATGATGTGTCCGGAATTCTCGCCGCCGAGTTGCCAGCCCTTGTCCCGCATCATTTCCAGCACGTAGCGGTCGCCCACCCTGGCGCGGCCGAGCGCGATGCCGAGCCGTCCCAGCGCGTGCTCGAAACCGAGGTTGCTCATCAGCGTGCCGGCGACACCGGGAACCGCCTGGCTGCGGGCGCGGTGACGGGCGATCACGTAAAGCAGCTGATCGCCGTCGTAGAGCGTGCCGGCCACGTCGACCATGACCAGGCGGTCGCCGTCGCCGTCGAGGGCAATGCCACAGTCGGCATGGGTTTCCAGCACGGCACGACGCAACGCCGCCGGCGCGGTGGCGCCCACCTCGAGGTTGATGTTGAGGCCGTTCGGCGTGTCGCCGACGCCGACTATTTCGGCGCCGAGTTCATGAAAGACATTGGGGGCGACGTGATAGGCCGCACCGTGGGCGCTATCGACGACGACCTTGAGTCCGCGCAGGTCGAGGTCATTGGGGAAGGTGCTCTTGCAGAATTCGATGTAGCGCCCGGCGGCATCGTCGACGCGGCGTGCCTTGCCCAGCTTGGCCGATTCCATGCAGGCCAGCGGCTGCTCCAGCCGCGCCTCGATCTCCAATTCGACGGCATCCGGCAACTTGGTCCCCTGGGCCGAAAAGAACTTGATGCCGTTGTCGTCGTAGGGGTTGTGCGAGGCGGAAATCACCACGCCCGCCTGCAGGCGCAGCGCGCGCGTGAGGTAGGCCACGGCGGGGGTGGGCATCGGTCCGCACAGCATGACATCGACGCCCGCCGCGGCAAACCCGGCCTCCAGCGATGCCTCGAGCATATACCCGGAAATCCGCGTGTCCTTGCCGATCAGCACCGCCGGCCGATCGCCGGCGCGCAGGCCTTCGCGCGCCACCAGCGTCGCGCCGGCGGCATGGCCCAGGCGCATGATGAACTCCGGCGTGATGGGCACCTGCCCGACACGGCCGCGGACACCGTCGGTGCCGAAATACTTGCGTCCCATTCAGTAATCCTCCACAGCCTGCAGGACGGCCAAGGCATCGCGCGTCGCCGCGACGTCATGCACGCGGACGATGCGCGCGCCGCGTTCGACCGCCAGCACGTGAGCCGCGACGCCGCCATGAACCCGCTCCGGCGCGGCACGGCCGGTAATCAGGCCCAGCATCGACTTGCGCGACATGCCCACCAGCAGCGGAAGGCCGGGAACCACCAGCTCGTCGAGGCGGCGCAGCAGCTGGATGTTGTGCTCCAGCGACTTGCCGAAGCCGAAACCCGGGTCAACCGCGATGCGGTTGAGGGCGATTCCCGCCGCCTCCGCCGCCGCCACGCGCTCGGCAAGGTATTCCGCCACTTCGCTAACGATATCCGCATAGTGGGGGGCATCCTGCATGGTGTGCGGATCGCCCTGCATGTGCATCAGGCATACGCCGGCCTTGCTGGCGGCGACCACTTCCAGCGCACCGGGGGCACGCAGCGCGTTGATGTCGTTGATCATGTCGGCACCGGCGTTGAGTCCGAGGCGCATCACTTCGGGTTTGACGGTGTCAATCGAAAGCGGCGTGCCGCAGTCGCGCAACGCTTCGATCACCGGCAGCAGGCGATCGATTTCCTGCTGCGCCGATACCGGCGCCGCGCCCGGTCGCGAGGACTCCGCGCCGAGGTCGAGGATGTGCGCACCCTCCTCGATCAGCTGCCGCGAGTGCGCGACGGCCGCTTCGCTATCGCCGCGCAAGCCATCGCCGGAAAACGAATCGTCGGTAAGGTTGACGATGCCCATGATCAGCGGGCGCCCGGCGTTGAGCACGAAGCGGCCGCAATGAAAATGCTGTGTCATGAGCGGATGCAAAACGCCGGATTGCCGGCGGCTCGGTGTCGGAATGGAAGCCGTCAGGCGGGCGCCGGCGCGGTCGGTTCGGGGCCCGGGGCGCTGTCGCCCCTCGGCGCGGACGACGCGCTGGAGGGCTTGGGCGGACGCGGCGGCAGGCCGGCCATGATGTCGTTGATCTGGTCGGCGTCGATGGTCTCGAGTTCGAGCAGGGCGGCCGTCATGGCTTCGACCTTGTCGCGGTTGTCTTCCAGCAGCTTGCGCGCGCGCGCGTACTGCTCGTCGATCACGCGGCGAATCTCGACATCCACCTTCTGCATGGTGGCTTCCGACATGTTCTTGTGCGTGGTG
>Ga0154020_10008796_pt1 | contig 11695 bp, 7 predicted proteins | sample Klosneuvirus_201_FD_109709 | JGI IMG/M metagenome (GOLD analysis project Ga0154020, IMG submission 109709) | Active sludge microbial communities from wastewater, Klosterneuburg, Austria - Klosneuvirus_20160825_MG | ecosystem: Engineered > WWTP > Aerobic digester > Activated sludge | place... | reverse complement strand
ACTAAAATCTCATAATCAAGATAATAATTTTTTAAATAAATCTTGTATTTGATTTTTTTGTAACTCAGTAATCTTTTTACTTGCAATATCAGATAATGAAGCTTTAATTGAATCAGAAAATGTTTGTTCTTCTTCGTGATCAAATAAATCTGTTGCTGCATTCTTAAAGAAACTTGTATCAGTTCATTCAATAATCTTAGCTTTATATTTTTTTCAATCTATTGTAATAATAGTTTCTTTAGCGTTCTCATAAATATCTTTACCTAATTTCAATGATGATTTTCAAATAGCTACTCAATTTTGTATTACTTCTCATCATTCTTTTATTTCAGAGCTATTAAATAATGTTTTACCAAAAACTCTTACTCAATTTGTTTGTTCATTTTCTCAAAAGAAATGATCTTTGAATTGTTTATATTCTAAAGATTCTACTTCTTTTTCACTTAATCAATTTAAATATCATCTTAATTTAGTTAAATATTCTGATACAAATGAAGTTCAATCTTGTAAATCATTAGCATAAGTATTATTAATATAAGTTAAAACTTTATCATAATCTCAATCTGCTTTTAATTCTTTTTTAATTCTACCAGCTATTTCATTACTTTCTAATATAAATTCATTTATAAAATTTTCAAAATTATTTCTATTACTTTCATTTAATCATCATAAGAAATCTTCAATATTTCAATACTGAGATTTAAATTTATATAAAGCATTATCTTTATCTATAACTGGATCTATAATATATAATTTAACTGATTCTTTATATTCTCCAAATGTTTTAAAATTTGATGCATTACTTGCTTCTCTCTTACGAATTACATCTAAAACTTCTAAATTATATTTTGATAACTTCATAAATTCATCTTCTATAGTTTTATATGATTTAGTTCATTCTCATAAGTTTTTAAGTAATTCTTTTTTAAAATCTTCAAATGTATTTAAATTTCTGTCGAATATTATATAACCATTTGCATAAGCATACTCTGCATTATAAATAAGTAGTTGTAATTTATTTCTTTCTTCAGATGAAATTAAATCATTAAATTCTTTAGGCATTCTGTATAAATGCATATTAGAATCTTTATCTCACAATCATCATACAAATACATATTCAGCTTCTTGATATTCTTTTAAATTAGATTTATTAATTAAATTTATTTTTTCTTTATCACTTAATATATCTGAAATTTCTCAATCTACTTTATTAAATACATCAGCGAATACTTTTAATTCAGTTACTGGTGATTGTGATATTGCTTTTAAATATCATTCTTCATTATCTTTAAATTGATTTTTTAAATTATTATAATACTCTCTAATTTTACTAGATAAAGATTGTCATGGAAAATTTCATTTACGATTTCATACTTCAAAGTATCTTACTGATTTAGAACTTAATCAATCTAATAATTGAAAATCTACTTTAGAATCTTTCATTTTTTCAAATTGAATAATATTATCTATATATTTCTCATCATTGAAATTTATTTCATTTCTTCAAGAATATCATTTAGAAGTTTTAATACTTATAGCACAATGTCAATTTTTATCTCAAGGAATTAACTTAACCCTATTTTTCAAATTCTTAAATCTTGAAAATAATTTTCTATCTCTCACTAATTCATCTATAAGTTCATCTGCTATATTATCTGATTTATTAGTTTTAACTATTTCTCAAGATAACATTTCTTTTATTTTATCTCTAAAATCTTTAACTACTCTCTTTGATTCCTTATCCATTATTTTTGGATCAGTTACATCTTCAAGATTTATTTCTTTAATAAAGTCTTGAAAAGCTTTAGACTTTTCAAATAGTTCATCTATATTTTTTATTAATTCATCTCATTTAAAATATTTGATTATCTTTTTATTTAAAGATTCATCTTGTCATGTAGGTGAATTATTTAAGAATGCATTTAGTTTTCTTTTAATAGGATTATTTTCTAAAGCCCATTCATGATTTAATTTACCAGATATAGCTGTTTCAGTTAAATTATCAAATATAGAATCATCTCTAACAAATTGTGGTATATCTCAAAAGTTTTTGTGTAATTCAATTACATTATTGAAATGTTTCTTTAAATCTTCATCTTCTACTTTAGATATAAAATCTAATGTTTTAGTTCTACTAGCATCATCAGAATCAATTACTTTAAGTAATTCTTTAATATCATTTTTATATTTATCAGATCAATTAATAGCACTATTTATTAATTTCTTTTGAGATTCTATTTGATCATTTAAACTTTTAATTTCATCTCAGGTAAATATTTTTTTAATGGTTCATAATGCTTCACCTCAAATATTATCAGTTTTTCTTTTAATTAAAGAATAATACATTTCAGTTAAATATTGTTTAATCTTTTGATCTTTAAACTTTCATTCTCTTCTTCAATCAGTATTTATAGCATTAATTCTATTATCAATAGTTTTTATTTCTTTTAAAATATTTTCTCTTGAAATACTATCTATTTCATTATCTAAGAATCATTCTAATTCTTTCTTCTGTTGTTCTAATAAATCTTTTCTATCACCTAGTTTTTTTACATAAATATCCCATTCAGTTTCTACTAATTTTTCTAAATCTGGATTTATTTTTATAAAATCTTTTTCAGCTAATCAACTTCTATTAACTAATTTCTTTACAATTAAATCAGTAAGTTGTGGACTTAATAATAAATCAGAAAATATTTCTTCAAAGTTTCATACCTGTTTACTAATTAAAACATCAATAAGTTTTTTATTAGTAGAATAATTATAAGTAAGATTATATATGATAGGTTTAATTATTATTGATTCTGATTCAATTACATCTTCTAATGTTTTAAATACGAAATCTTGAATATTTTCTAATCAATCTTTATTTCAATAAATATCTTTTACTATTTTATATATTCCATGTTCATCTAATTTTCAATCTCTAAATAATCATTTAGTATCTGTCATAGAATATAATGACTTTGTTTTTAATAATCATCTATCAAAATTAAATCATTCTTTTGAAAATCATAAATTCATTATATTAGATATAATATCTTTAGATTGATTTCTAAGATGTGTTATATTCTCTACTACATCTCATTTAGTATTTATTGTAGTTCAAGTAAATCATCTAGCGATAACTCAGTCATCTAATATTTTTTTTCATGGAAGAATATACATTGCGAACATATAATCATCTTTTCATTTTGGTTTAAAATATCAGTAAGATAAATTTAAATAAGAATCATCTTTATTTGCTAAGTCTTTTATTTCTTGCATCTTAGCTATTTGAGTTTCTTTATCTATATCTTTTATTGATGTATTTATAAAATTAGGTTTATCTTTAATATATTTAGATCAAACTATTTCTCACAACATATCATTTATAAATCAAACTACTTTATGCATTTTTTCTTTTTCTTCCTCTTTAGATAAATCTCAAAAGAAATTTCTAACTAAAGCATCTGATTCTTTATCTTTATTTCATATTAAAAGATTTTTAATTGTAGATTCTATTGATTGATTTTTTAATACTAGATTATTTTCTATTTCAAAAGCTTTAATTCTATCTGATTGTTTTTCCAAATAATCTCAAATAAATTTTTCTGAGCTTATTTCTTGTTCGGTTCTTATTCTAGTTTCTTTTCAAAAGAAAGATGAGTCTTTTTTAATTATTTTAACTTTTCAATCTTTCATTAAATCAAATAAATTCTTATCTACCCATGTGTCTAATTCATTTATATTAACTTGAATATCTTCTCAACCTAAAGGATTAACTATTCTTATATATTTTTGTTTTTTAATATTAGAATAATTATCTCTTATTGCTATAAGATTATTATTGTAAGAATTAAAAGCTTTATCAAATTGATCTTTAGTTTCGGCTATTTTAATATCCTTAAGTGCATTAACTGCATTATTATATAATTCATTAAACTTAGTATCTTTATCTGCATCTGAATTAATTTTATAACTAATTCAAGTTTTATATGAATCTATAGCTCATCATTTTCAAGGAGTTATAAATCATTTATATAAATCTAATAAATCATTTAATCTAGCTTTATTAAATTGAGCATTAACTGTGAAATCATTATTTAGCTTTTCTTGTGATTTATTCCATGCATCAGTTATATCTAATTTATTTTCATAAGATAATCAATCTAATCAATATGCATCTTGTTTTAATCAAATACCTTTTTCAGTTAATATTTGATTAACTTTAGCTTGATCCATTTTATTAATATTCTCTCATACAAACTTATACAAAGCTCAAGGAGTTTTCATTAATGAATTATATTCTTTTGGATTAAATAAATTACTATATAATCATTTAACTCAATTATCAAGAATAACTTTAGCTGATCACTCATCTATCTTATGTATATCTGCAAATTGTTTTACAGCATTTTTATCTTCTGAATTAATAAAATAATCATAAGCTATTTTATTTAAAGTTGTTGATTGTTCTAATCATGATTTAGCTTCTTTATATATAAAAGGAGTCATATCAAATAACATATTTGAAAACATATTAAAAGATTCTATTGATTTAGTAGGAGCTTCAACCATTACATTATCTAATGCTACATCTCATACAGTTCAGTATAATTGTGCTGTAGTAAGATTCTTTATTGTCTTAGAAGCTAATGTAAGAACTCATTTAGAACCAGCTACATTGATTTCCATCTTTGCGATTTTATCAGCTCATGATAATGTTTTACTTAATGATTGTATTCATTTAGCCGTTCAAGCAACTTTATCTAGTCATTTAGTTCAAAGTAATATTGTGGCTAATGCATCTGGATTATATGTTAATGCAGATATAATATTTTTACCTATTCATTCTCAAGCATAAACTATATTTCTCATATCTTGCTTTACAAAATGTGGAACATCTTTTGAATCAAAATCATAAGCATTATTAATAACTGTTTGTAAAGAAGCTGTAGCTCATGATACTAAATTTATTAAAGCTCTAGGATCTAAATTCTTAGTTCTTTCTTTCATCTCTGTATAATTTTTTAAAGCAGAAACTTCAGTTATTAATTTTTCTTTTTGTTTATAAACTTGTTTATCTTCTAAAGACATTTTATCCCAAGTTAATTTTTGTATAGCATTCTTTACATCTATATCATTCATTCATTTATATTCTTCATTATTACGAAGATTTACATAATTATTCATATAATCTATTTTAAATTTATATGAAACATCTCTTATTTCTTTTGCTTTACTTGCAAATACTTCATAGTCTGGTAAATCTTTCATTCATAAAACAGACATATAATATTGATTTTCTGTAGATACATCATCTATAATAGCATCTTTCATATAGTCATAACCTGACCAATCAGAAACTTTAGCTAATCATTTAGCTTCTAATCAATCTTCTACTTGTTGTTTAGAATATTCGTATATCTCTCAAATAGTTTTTATATATTCATTATCTCTTAATTCTTTATCTTTATTTTCATTGAACTCATTATATAATTGTTCTCAAGTTTTTTCTCAAATAGGATTAATAGAATTATTTAAATATGTTTTTAATTCTTCTTGTTTAGAATTTAATTCAGAATAAATCTTTCAAGTTTCTTGAATATATAATTGTTGCTCTCTTAATATACTAGATTGGCTATAAGCATCTAATCTTTCTAATTCTTTTCTTTTATATAATTCAAAATCAGATTCATCTTGAATATCTACTATTCATTTATCTTTAAGATATTGTTGTTTAACTTTATCTTCAAAAGATAAAAAAGTATTATACTTAGATTTGTCTAATTTATTTAATTGCTCCGTAAGAGTATTAATAGTAGATGTATATTGATTTATGTTATTATTAAATTCATTTTTATCTACTTTTAAATTATTAGTAATTTCATTACCAAATAAACTTTCTTTTCAAGATTTGATTAATGATTTTCAAACTCATAATATTCATGAAGCCATTTCCAAACCTCATAAATAATTTAATTTCTCTGCTTGTTGTTTATCAAAATCATTAAACTCTTGTTTTTTAGATGTAGAGTATAATTCTCATACATTAGAAAAAATATTAAATCATTTATCTCAAACTTCTTTAACTAAATTTACTCAAGCTTTAGCTGTATCTTTAATTAAATCAGCTCAAGTTCATAGTAATTCTTCTCATTGATCTTTAATATATCATCAAACATCTTTTCAGATATCTAAAGCTTTTCCTCATACTTTTTCTACTGTGTTTAATAAACCAGTAAAGACATCACTATTTTGTGATGCCTTGTTTTCATCTCCTATTGATGATCAAATTGGTGCCATAATTTAAATTAATTAAATATTAAAATGGTGCTACACTAGAAACTGTTTGTGTTTCATTTGTTTCTTTATTCTCTAGTTTAGGTAAAATATAATTTACTGCTTTTGATTCTAATCATAATAGAATTGATAATGCAGAAATTATTCATAATCTATATTGTTTAAATTCTTTTTTTAATTCATCTTTATTATTTAAAATATATGGAATTACTTTTTTCAAAATTTCATTTTCTCAAGAATATCATTCTATTATATCTAATAAATCAACTTCTTTATAAATTCTTAAATCACTCATATTATCTCAAGAATAAGTTTTACCAGATTTCCCTACAAATAGAAATCATTTTTGAATAAATTTATTTTGATCTAAATCTTTATTTAAATTATCTTGTCATTGTGATTTAACTCATTTTAAAAATTCACTAATAGTTATTTTTTCATTTAATATTCAAGATACTAAATTGTAATTTAAATCTAAATCTTTAAAATCATAAGCTAATCATTCTATAATAAATTTCAATTTACCAGTTACTATGGGTCTATTTGAATGATAAGATTTAGCTCAAGCAAATAATCTTTTGAGTTCTTGTTTTGAAAGTTCTTTATTAGATTCTTTAAATATTTTAAATCATAAAGCCTTTCACATCTTTAAAGTTTCTAAAATAAATAAAAACTTTCATTCTTGTATATCTAAATTAATTCACTCTAATTTAGAGATACTATTAATTCAAATATAACCTGTTTGATAATTTTGTAAATTTTCATACAAATTTTTTAATATCATATTTTTGTTATTAATAAATAAAACACTTTTATTATAGTAAATAAAAGTGTTTTTGCAAATTAAAATCAAACCGATTGCTCTCTATCTAGTTGTCTTTTAGATTTTATATTAGTATAAGTTCAAGTTTCTTTATCATAATTTAATTCAAGTGTTCATGTTCATAATGGATTATCTCTATTCTTAGTTATAATCACATCTGTTATTCAATCTTCTACGAGTTTATCTCTATACAAATGGACCACTTTATTTGCTACTTGTGTGATAGCTATACTATCTTTAAATGATTCATCATTAGGTTTTGTATCTTTACCTAGTTTCTTATAGTGAGCTATAAGTATAATAGCAATATTATATCTTCTTCAAATATCTTTTATTTTATACATTACCTCTTCAACTTTTAAATCATTTCTTTCCTTGTCTCAAGTTAATTCAAATTCATTAAGGTGATCAATTACTACAAGTTTACATCATTGTCCTATAAGATCTTTAATAAGAAATTCTAATCTATCAATATTAATTCTTTTCTCAGTATTCTTTTTAATCTCAAGAATGTTTTTATTCTTTCTAAGTAAATTTTCTTTTGATCTTAATAAAATCTTCTCATCTATATCACAAGCATTTATCATAAATAAATTCATAGGATAATTTTTAAGTAACATTTGTTTTCTTATTCTACCTATTTCATAATATAATTCTTGTTTTTTTCTGTCTTGATGTCTATCTTCAAGAGTAAACTTTCATACCTTAATTCATTGATTAGATATATTTTGTGCTACTTGATTAGCAAAAGTTGATTTACCTGTCCCAGTAACTCATCATAATATTATAAGTTGTCATGGTAATATAAATCAAAGCTTGTTATCAAATGCATCATATCACCAACTCATAGCTTCCTCTGGATTAGTTTCTAATAATTCAATAAGTCCATCATCAAGATTCTCTTCGTAAGAAACTATTTCAAAATCTAGTGTAGATTCTTTTTTAACTTTATCTAAGTAATTCATATTATTTATTGTTATTATTTAAAATATTTTCTGAAACTAATCTTTGATTAACAAACCATTCAATACATTCTTTTCAGTTAAAAGAAAACCATTCCATAATTAATGATACAGGATTTAATCATTCTTTAGTTCAAGGTAACTTAGTAGAGCCATTTCTTATTAATAGATTATTTTGTTTATCTATAAAATAACTTGCATTAACATTTCATCATTTAGCAGGATTACAAAAATTCTTTCCATCTTTTTTTAAAGTTCTTTCTGGTATAAGTATTTGAATTACATCTGCTACATTAACATTCTGATTAATCCACTCAAAAGCATTTATTCAATTATTATATTTCTGTTCTTTAGCTTGTTTAGCTTTTTGTTTCATTATAAAATCTTCTTGTCTTTTCTTAATTCTATTATCTGCCATCTTCATAAGAGTAGATAAATTATTAACTACATCTGATTTAATATCTTGATGTAAAACTATTTCACATTTATGCTGAACTCAATTCTTTTCATTTATAGTTCATGGTAAACGAAATAAATGTCATAGATCTCAAACCTTTTCATCAGCCTGATATACCTCATCTCACATTATTTCATTAAATGTTTTGTAAAAATCTAAACATACCTCACGAAATAAATCATAATCTTTTTCTGATTTTATCTCATAAATATCTCATATATAATGAATATGGATACCATTTCAGCTGAAAACTATAAAGTTCCATTGTCAGTAATCATTTGGATATTCCTCTTTAAGATATTTTCATAACTCTTTAGCAATCACTATTATTTCGCTGTCTGTGATGTCTGAATCATATTTTGCTATATAACTCTTCCTAAAATCAATATCAATCGTTATACGGTTAATTTTTGATATATTTGAACGACTACGATTTTTAGTTATGTCTTTTATGCCAGTTGAGAAGAATAAATTTTTATAGTCATAATATTTTTCTATTATATCTTCGTATAAATGTTTCTTTTTTATAGAGCTACAATCCCTACAATACTCTACATTCATTTCTCAATTAGCTGATATTTGTTTAATAAATTCTTGTATCATGTTTTTAAATTATTAATTGTTATCGTAAGTTCTTTTATATTTTAATTTAATATCATCATCTCTTAATTCTTCTTTAGGTTTAACTTTAACTTCTTCTTGTTTATTTAGATTATCAAATTCTGTTTTATAATCCAAATATAATTTATCTGAAAGATATGTTCTTAATAATACAATGAAAGTTTTATCATTAACAGATTCAATATATCTAGGTAATGCATATCTTAATAAGTTTAAATCATAATTAGTTTTGATTAATTTATCAAAATATTCTTTAGCTTTATTTTTCTTAGATTGCTTTTTTGTATTTTGTTTACAGTACCATATCCATAACTTCTCGAACACTTCATCACGATTTTCAATCTCATCTTTCTTTTTTCTTTCTTCTTTAATACTACAAGATGATAATATATCTAATTCTTTATTTATATTATTATTACTACAAACATCTTTATTATTATCTTCAATACTACAAGTTGAATTGTTATTATATTCTTCGTTAGAAGAATATATATTTATCTTATTGTTATTTATATTATTATTATTTGTTTGTAGGTTTTCTACAAGTCTAGCTTGTAGGTTTTGCCTAGTCTGACTTGTAGAAAATGTCGAGTCATAATTACATTCAGTTATGAATCTAATTTGTCATCATCATGCTCTTACTTTTCTACTTGTTTGAATGATTCAAGTTTTCTCTAATTTAGATATAGCTCTACTAATTGTATCAGAACTACATTTTAAAATAATAGCTAATTGTTCATTTGTAAAATACATTCTATCATTATTATTTGATTTGTAAAAATCTATAAATCAAATTAATAAAGCTTCAGTTAAAGTGTATTGTTTTAATAAATCTAAATACATTGGAATAAACTTTGGAGTAAAAACTAATTTAGAATTAGCTTTAGCAATTGCATTTTCTTGTTTCTCTTCTTCTGAATATGTAAAATACATATCTTCATTATTATTATCTATTTGTATAGATGATCAAGTTGTTTCCATTAATTATAAATTAAGTAATAAATTTTTCCCGTTAATTTTTATATAACACTCTTTACAAAGCAAATCATAAGGTAATCAGCTTTTAGTTTTTTCCTACTAATAAAATTTATTCAATCTTCTTCTATTTGTTTTAAATTATCTCATAGTTTTTTACTACATTCATCACAACAAAGTATAAAATCAGTTCATTTCATAATTGTAAAGTTAATAAATAAAAAATCCAAGTAGAGCATATTTGGTGATCGGCTCTAATTGGATTAATTGTAGTTCTTCCTGTATCTAGCATTCTTGATTTAAAGATCACCACAATCTAAATCAAAAACACTAGAATTACTAAATATATAAAAGAACTATATCATGTTTTATTAAGGAGAAAAGAGAAGTGCAAGAACATGAAAATAAAACTTGCATCTCTTTTTAAGCTCTCCCTGTTATCTTATTATATAGAAATAAAATTAAAGTCAAATAAATTGCAAAAAATCTTTTGACAAAGAAGAAATATTTAATATATTAGATTTTGTCTAATGACAAATATTTTATTTTAATAACTTTTATTTATATGAATAGAAGACAACTTGTAGAAAAAATCGCTGAAAGATTTGAAACTACAAAAGTTAATGCAGATGATATGCTTACTACATTCATTGCAGTAATAGAAGATAGTTTACTTGATTGACAAGAAGTAAACATCCACTGATTTGGTTCTTTTAAAGTATCAAAAAGAAAAGCTAGATTAGGTTTTAATCCTAAAACAAGAGAAAGAATGAATATTGATTCATATACTACTGCAGTTTTTAAACCAGGTAAACCTTTGAAAGAAAAACTTTCTAAAAAATTTAATTAATTTATATTCCTAATATTATAAAAATATGATGCCAGAAACTAATTATATTCAAGATACTGCACAAAGATTAGCAGAATGAATGAATGAAAAAATTGCTACAGTTATTGTAGATGAAATTAATTCAATGATTTGATTAGATCAAATAATTGCAGATGACCTAGCTAATAGAAAAAAAGAATTTGAAGAAGCTAAAAAATCTGTTAAAGATAAAGATATTGAATTAGCTATGCAAGAACCTACTATAGAGTTCCCTACTATTACTTCTAAATTAGAATATGCTTTCAAAGCATTACTACATAAAGGTTATACATTTACTCATGATGTAGATCATACTTGAAGAGTTTATATTAAATTCTTTGAAATTAAAAAAGAAGTAGTATATGTTTTAGATACTAAATATACTATAAATATTTCTGAAGAAGTATCTGAAAGTAAAGTAGATAATATTTAATAACTATAACAAATATGCCAGAATTATTAAATTGTTGTTCAAATAAACAACCAAAAGGAATAGCAAAACTTATTGAAAAACAACCTAGTGAAATAGAAGATCAATTAAATAGACAAGATACATTATTATCAAATTTAAGTGATATAATAAAATTATTACAAGATAAAGTAAGTTCCGTTACTTGAGATTTAGAATTACCTGATGAATGAGAATATGTATCTAAATATATGATCACTTGTAAACTTGGCGAAACATTACATTCTAATAATTT
>Ga0154020_10008795_pt1 | contig 11696 bp, 11 predicted proteins | sample Klosneuvirus_201_FD_109709 | JGI IMG/M metagenome (GOLD analysis project Ga0154020, IMG submission 109709) | Active sludge microbial communities from wastewater, Klosterneuburg, Austria - Klosneuvirus_20160825_MG | ecosystem: Engineered > WWTP > Aerobic digester > Activated sludge | place... | reverse complement strand
GGATCATCATGGGAGAAAATTCTTGATGTCACCGTTTTTCTCACAAATATGAAAGATGATTTTCCCATCTACAATAAATTATGGGCAGTTTATTTTAAAGAAAACGCTCCTTGCAGGACGACCATCGAAATTAATTGTCTGCCTACTCCGATTGCGATTGAGTTGAAGGTGATTGCAGAGGTTTGATACAGCAGAAAATCGTCAGAATGATTTTCTTGCAGTTTTTTTATTAAACTATAGCCACAACCATAATCTATTGCTAACCAGAATGTGGAGCAATTTTTGTCTATTGCATAAATGAACCATGAATATACAATTTTCGGTCACAGATTCTTTCTTGAAAAACATTAATTCTTTAACTGCGTGGGAAAAGTTTTCCGGCCATTTTCACTTTTATTAAAAAATCCCCTTGCCTTCTAATAAAAAAATCCCCCACAGCCAAGGTGAAGATAGTTCCTTCGCTGGGAGGGCATAATTTCGGGCCGCCTATCGCGGATCAATCTGTAACAAATGATGATATCAACAATAGCATAAACCGAAAACCGTTTACAGATGTTTGGCGTAATCAATCATCCCTTGAAAATCTACGACAACTGCCGCTTCATTTCCTACGGTCCATGCATCATGGCCGGAGGGCAGAAGTGATACATCACCGGGTTTGCAATCAAATTCTGTTCCGTCGTCCATTACTACATGCAGTATACCGGATACATGATACTGAAAATGCGGAGCTTCACAACTATGTGTTTTGGCCAGTGGTTGAACAGATGTTGCCCATCTCCAGCCGGGTTCAAAAATCCCCCGACCAATAGTGGCTCCACCGATTTTGATCAATTCTAGCCGTCCTTTCGGAAATTCACGAACTTCATCCGGCTTGTCGAAATTTTTCCATTTCGCCATTTTAGAAATACTTGTTATTTTTTCCATTGTTTTTGTTTTTATGTAACAAAGAAAAGCATCCTGTTCGCTACAGAATTGTATATTTTTCGGTTTGCTATGTAAAAATCAACCTTTCCTGCGTAGTTCCTGTGGAGATATGCCGGTACGTTTTTTGAAAAAATGGGTGAAGTGTGATGGGTCGTCAAATTGTAGGTAATAGGCAATTTCAGAAACGGATTTATCCGTGGAACCCAATTGAACTTTTGCCTCGAGTAATAAAATGTCATGAATAATTTGTAAAGGCGAACGCCCGAAAGTTTCGCTCACTACTTCTGAAAGATGCTTGGCCGAGATGTTCAACATTTGTGCATAATTATTTACTGTCCTATCGGTAATAAAATTTTTTTCCACCAATAGTTTAAATCCATAGGCTAATTGCTCACTCCGGCTTCTGTTATTGGTTATTTCTTTTACCCGTGTGCGATAGATTTCTCGCACTCTAAGAAGTAAAATTAAAATGAGATTGCATAGGAGAAAATTCATTTCAGGGGATGAACGTTCATATTCTTCAATAATATTTTTAAACGATGCTTGTATCATTCCACTCTCTTGTTGATTCAGATTAATGATATGCGGTGCATCAAAATGAAAATATGGAAACTCCTCTGTCAGCGGCCTTGCAAGTTGTGGTTTCAGAAACTCAGATTTGAAATGAATACAATAACCTTTGCAATTTCTAATATGATCGCTGGCGTAAAGCATATTTTCAGGGACAATAACAAGATCGTTTGCTTTTAGTTGCAAATGATCAGCTCCGAGCTTTACCTCATGTTCCCCTTCAAGCAGGATGTAAATCAGGTTAAACTGTCTTCGAAGTGCCGGGATGCTATCACAGTTCTTGTGCTTGTCTTCGAGCGTTCCGGGCATGACCATCATGTCAATGCTGTAAGACTTTTGATCCCGGTTGATCAAGCGCTCAAACATTTCGAGTGACCCGATATTCAGGATTTCCTTTTTCGTCTTGGCCGATTTTGAATTCTTATCCATGACCCGGTTTTGTCGAATTGCCTATAGGACATTTCTTTCTTTAAGATCGATGGTATTCTTGCATGAAAATAGTTAAGCCTGAAAAATGGGCATTTACCATGAACCTGTCCGCGAGAATAAAGATAAACAATTGTCCTTAATTCTCTAAGGAAGCCCCGATCATTAGCTAAGCCAAAGTTCTTGTTTCATGGGTAGCCCAAAACTATTTTGCTCAGTTAATCGGAAGGTCAAAGGTCAGAATTGTGTGAAAATGGATTTCACCCTCACAGTTTAGGATTCAACCTTTTTAGCAAAAAACGAGGATAATTTTTAGCTCAAAATTTGATTCAGGCCTAGTTCAAGATTGGTATGAAAAATTTTGGCCAAGCAGGTGGCTGCTCACTTTGGTCTTTGTTCTTCCATCATTTTCATGATGAATTCCTTTTTTTCCTCTGGCGACATGTTTTTTATTTTTTCCGGATCCATTGATGCAGAGCTTTTAGAATAACCGGCAGGAATTTGGAATAAAGACGAATCAAGATTTTTACTTTCATACTTTACCAACTCAATAGTCATTGATTGAGTTGTAGTTCCGGGTTTTAAAAAAGCAATTTTTACAGGAACTCCATCAGCTGATTTGCTTTTTAAGAGAGCTACTATTTTTTTGTTGGCAGCCTCATCGTTTTTATCGAAGGGATAATCGATAAAAGGCAAATCCTTTGTAACCCACATATCCCATGAAGTTGTGTCCAATTTCATTCGGATATGTTTGCAATTATAAGCTCCAACTTTTTCATCTCCGATTACGCTGACGCTGATATTGTCCGATTTAGAACTGTTTTTATCATGCTTAACTTCCGTATAGGTTTTAGAAAAGGAATTGTAAACAATAGATACACCCGGATTGCTTTTAAGGTTTAACGTCGTTGAAGTCATCTCTTTTCCTGAAATATTCATGGCAACTTCCGTTCGCATATCTCCGTTTTTAAAATACATTTTGCTCTCAGTAATTTTTTCACCGATGCCTTTAATGTTGTATACAGCATACACATCTCCGGCAAAGGAGTGAATTGACAATAAAATAAATGAAAGGCTGAGGAGAAGGAAGGATTTCATGGTCGGATATTTGAAATAAATGTAAGAAAAAATTTGGAACTTGATGTTATCCTAACGCTGGCTTTTTGAAATGGATGATTTCGTACTTACTTGTGCATCCATGCTTTTTCAGGTTTGTAATTACCAAAATGAATAGCACTGATTTAAGCCATTTCATGGCAGCTGTAAGAGATGAGTTTTACAAATCCCAGGCTTATTCACAATCTTCGGCCAATGGGGGCTGAGCCTGGCGAGTAATCCCCTATCCTTATTCAAGGGATTTGCAACATCATTCTAAAAGCGTAATTTTGAATTTCAAATTAGCCAGTTCCTAAAAAACCATGTCATGACTTCATTAAAGCTCACGTTAAATACTCCCCAAAAGAAGAAACTGAATTCAGTATTTATCATCGAAGATTCAGCGTCTGAATTGAAAATGGCCATGGATTATTTTAGCAAATATCCGGGTATAAAAGCCAAAGGTTTTGCAAATGGAGAGTTGTGCATAAAAGAACTTGTTGTTTCCGGTTTTGTTCCTGACATGATACTTTTAGACTATTTCCTTGATTCAGAAAAGCCGGGTTCGAAAGATGGACTTGAAGTGCTCGTAAAAATAGCAGAGCTCTGCCCGAATTCAGAAATCATTATGTTGTCTGCTGTGGAAAATCAGCGAGTCATTGATCTGGCCAGACAAAAGGGAGCATCTTATTATGTTGTAAAGGGCGCTGAAGGCTACAAGAAACTTGATTCAATTATCAGTAAAGATTTTATTGTTGGAAGGTAATATTATTAAGCATGCTGCATTATGCTTAATACTTTGTAGTATAATCAGTCAATGCATCTCAACCACTGAAGGGGAAGTAGAATCTTGTATTGTAAATCTACAATAATAAATCTAGAGGCTACAAATCCCTCACATCGACCGATACAGGAGGATCCTTTCTGGAGAAATAATTACCTTAAGACTGAAATATCATATCAAATTCGGCTTGAGGAGAAATTCTGTTTTCCAATCATGGGGTACAATAGCATTCTTTCATTAGTAGAATTTCATTACACTATTGTTCTCATGAAAGACAATTTCTGATATTTCATTTTGCTTGACATATTCTCCAATTAGAAACCCGAAACTATCAATACCTAAAGTGTTTTTATCGGCATCACTAACAATATGCCATTTTGTAATGAATGGTTCTAAACAGTATGGATCTCCAACACAAAAGGAGATAAACACTCCAATTATTATTTTCCGATTTTTTAATATAACTGTGACTGTCCTCATCGTCAGGTTGAAATACTTATCATAAAGTAATTTAGATAAGTCCATTTTCATAGCTTAGCGACCACCGTATTTTCATCGTTACGCTTTAATTCTACATTTTCGGTGGCATGATACAGCAATGGAACTTGCTCAACTTCTACATCACTTTTGTCCAGACCAAAAGCCTTTTCATCACTTAGGCTGATTCCTTTCAGATAGAAGTAGGAGTTAAGCAACATGCCTTCCCGTAGGGCAAAATCATTTTCGACTGAAAGGAATTTTTCAATAACAACAAATTTGAAATCAGGCTCACTATTGTATTTGGTACTTCCGTCCGGTCGGATATGTAAGTTCAGTTCTTTATTGGCCACAAGTTCTTGCACAATGAGTTTGAAGTACAATTCTGTTCGCGGCTGTATCCGGAAACCAACATTTATATTTACTTTGATCACTTTATCATCAACCAATTCTGAAATATCATAGGTGAGGGTATATGGTTCTTCGGTGCGATGAATGTGAACGAACCAATATACATCTGCCCTCTTTGGTTTTTTAGAGAAAATGGATTTGATTATTTTTTCTTCAATCTGATGGCGTGAATTTGCCTTTGTCAGGTATATTAGATGAGTTGAAAATTTGGGTACCGCATCGTCTTCACTCAATTCTTTGATTTCTTGTACATGTCTGCCGAGGTCAATAAATTTCGTATAGCGGTTGTTTATTTTTCTTGCATAATACCATATATACATGGTAGCGAAGATGAATAATTCAAAAAAGAGAAACATCCACCTTTCTTTAATTTTTGCAACATTTGCAATGAAGAATGAGACTTCAACCATAGAAAAAATCAGCACAAGTGCCAGGACTAATAATTTGTTCCATTTTAAATTGTAACGGAGATAGTGAGCTAACAAAAAGGTCGTCATCATCATGGTAATAGTTATGCTAAAGCCGTAGGCGGCCTCCATGTGTGTTGAATTCTGGAAGTATAGTATCATTAGAATACAGCCAATCCAAAGAATCGTGTTGACAGACGGAATATATATCTGTCCTTTGAGTTCGGTTGGTTGCCTAACTGCGATACGAGGCCAGAAATTAAGGTTCATAGCTTCGCTAATGAGGGTATAACTACCACTAATCATTGCTTGTGAAGCAATGATGGCAGCAATAGTTGCAATAATAATTCCGGGAATTAAAAACCACTCTGGCATGATTTCAAAAAAAGGGTTTTTGCCATTTAAGTAATTGCCCTCACCCAAACTCATTATCCACGCAGCTTGCCCCATATAATTTAGCATCAAACAGATTTTTACTCCTAACCATGTTATGCGTATATTTTTTCTTCCGCAATGGCCTAAGTCGGAATAGAGTGCCTCAGCTCCGGTGGTGGCTAAGAAAACAGCCCCAAGTAGCCAAAAGCCGTGAGGGTATTCAAACAGAAAACGGTAGGCGAAAGCAGGATTAAGTGCTTTAAAAATTTCGGGATGCTTAGTAATCTGAATTATTCCTAATGTTGAAAGCATGGTGAACCAAACCAGCATAGCGGGCCCAAATGTTGAACCAACTTTGTGTGTCCCGAAGCGTTGGAAGAAAAATAAGACAGAAAGAATTATAATAACTATAGGAACTGTTGGCAATTGTTCACAGCCTTCGATATTGGTTAAACCTTCCACAGCAGAGGCTACAGAAATTGGTGGAGTAATAATGCCATCGGCTAAGAGTGTTGTTGCACCAAGGATGGTGGGAATCACCAGATATTTACCATACCTGCGGACTAATGCGTAAAGGGAAAAAATGCCACCTTCACCGTGATTGTCAGCTTTTAACGTAAGGTAGATATACTTGAAGCTTGTAAGAAAGGTAACGGTCCAAAACACGCATGATATTCCGCCGTACACCAAAGTTTCGCTAATTGGCCTCTCGCCAACAATCGCTTTTAAAACATAAAGCGGACTTGTACCAATATCACCATAAATAATTCCGAGTGCCACTAAAAGTGTAGCAGCCGTTACCTTACCATTTACGCCATTGCTTTGAGTTCCCATCCATGCTAAAATTTATTTAGCAAAAATGTTCAGAATAGCATAAGTGAAATGAAAAAGATGGGTGAAGGATGTAAAGATTTTATAAATAATTTGAAAATGAAAAATCAGGCAAAGCGATATCCAACGCCGCTTTCAGTCATGATATGTTTTGGGTTGTTGGGGTTTTCCTCCACTTTTTTACGCAAACTTGCAACAAAAACTCTTAAATACTGTGTTTCGGATTGATAGCCAAGTCCCCAAACTTCTTTTAAAATAAATTGATGTGTTAAAACTCTTCCTTCATTTTTTGCAAAGAGGGAAATCAGGTTATATTCGGTGGAAGTTAGTTTTATCAACTTATCATCACGCTTCACTGTTCGGGCAATTAAATCAATTTGCAGATCATTACAAACAATCAAACTGTTTTGTTCATCCATATTATTTCTTCGAATGCAGGATCGGATTCGTGCCAAGAGTTCGCCGGTGCGAAATGGTTTGGTGAGATAATCAGTTGCTCCGGCATCCAGTGCATTTATAATATCTGCTTCACTGTTCTGTACCGAAAGAATAATGATGGCTTTATGAAACCATTGCCGTAACTCTCTCAAAATTTCGTGACCGCTTTTATCCGGCAAACCTATATCAAGTAATATTAACTCAGGAGGGTGGTTGGCTGCCATAATGATCCCTTCTTTTCCGCTAGCAGCTTGCCAGACTTTGTAGTCATGGCTCTCCAAGGAAATCTCCAATAGCTTTCTGATTTGTGCTTCGTCGTCAATGATAAGAATTTCTGCCTTATTCATTTTTCAGGCTATTAATAAAGGAAGTTTCAGCAGGAATGGAGATAGTGAAAAGTGCACCTCCTTCTTTATTATTTCGTAATTCTATTTTGCCATTATGTGCCTCAAGAAAGCCTTTCGCAATGCCCAGGCCCAATCCACTGCCCCCTGACTTAGTATTTGGTAATCTGTAAAATTTATCGAAGGCAAATTTTATTTCGTTTTCCGGAAAACCATGCCCATTGTCGGAAATCGTAATTAAACAATTCTCGTGTTGGTAGGAAGCTTCAATATTTATAATGGTATTTTTGGGCGTGTATTGAACTGCATTGTAAATAATGTTGTGAAAGACTTGTTCCATCAAGCCCATATCTAATTTGAATAAGGGTAAATTCTCAATCGGATTGAATATTATCCTGTGTTCAAAGTCAATTGCAGATAGTTTTCTCACAACGGAAAAAATTAATTCATTTAAATCGCACCAGTCCAGATTCAGTTTTAACATTCCACTTTCCAATCGACTCATATTCAATAAATTTTCCACTTGTCTATTGAGTCGGATGCTGGCAGTGTCAATTTCTGAGAGTAATTCGGTTTGGTTTACCGGTGAAAGTTTATCCTTGCTTTCTTTGAGCGTGTCTACTGCCCCCAAAATTGTTGAAATAGGTGTTCTTAGTTCATGTGAAAGGGAATTGATCAAAGTATTGTAAAGTTTGATAGTATTTTCTTTTTCTTCTTTGTCCCTTGCCTTTTTTTCTACCTCACGAATTTTGAAAGTTAATACCGCATTTACCAACGCGATCACGAAATAGAGAGAAAACATCAGCAAATCTTCTCCATTGTCTATGTGGAAAGTGAATAGGGGTTGAATGAAAAAAAAATTCCAAATTAATGCACTTAAAATCGCTGAAATTAGTACAGGCAAAATGTCAAATAACATTGCCAGTATTGATACAACCAAAAGAAGAATGAGTGCAACGACCCTATGGCCTATAAAGTCTGTTGAAATAAAGCAGGCAGCCGAGACTAATAATACCAAACTGACACTGATTAGGTGCTGTGTCAGCAGTCTGTATTTCCTTGTTTCAGGGAATTTCAATGGGTCTTTGCTAGCCTAAACAAAGGTAGTATTTAGTACATAAAGATTTTATAAAGAAATGCAAAGAAATATCAAGGAGATGAGAGCGGATAATTGCTGTTGTGGCGGTTGATGCATTAGTATGCCAACTTTAATTGTCAATTGCATTATGCCCTACACTAATGGTCGGTCATTTTTAATTATCGAAATTTGGCTCCTTTTGAATAGAATAATCCTTTCCGGACAAGAGGATTGCCATATTTACGCTTTCATAAAGATTGTAAGTATGGATAGATAGAAGTCGACAAACGAAATGGCCGCAGAAATAACAAGATTAGAGAGAAGGGAAACGTAAATTCTCCGGGGCATAGACAGCGGAAACAAGCTGCGAAGCGGAGATTTAGATCCCTTACGGCGAAGCAAGCAAAATTTTAATGTTTATACAGTGCACCTTTCTTTAGTACTTCGGTCTCACTTTTTAATTTGTAAAAGTATGTACCCGAAGCAAAATCAGATATATTGATTGTGATTGTATTGTTGCTAAATGTTTTTTCAAGAATTATTTTGCCTATTGAATTGTAAAGTGAAAATTGAATTTCCTGAGCCGAATTGTTTTGAATATTTATTTCATTAGCGACAGGATTTGGAAATATAACTAACTGATCAGTATTATGGACTTCATTCACTTTAACATTGGGTAATGAATCAAACACGACAATATTATCAATATAAATTTTATTGCCGTGATTACAATCATCTTCAATGGCAAGTCTTACATAGGGCAAACCCGCCAGACCTGAAAGTGACAATGTTTTTGTTTGCCATTGCCCCGGAGATGGAACAAATAAATTAGCAGTAGATGTGGCCGTAGTAAGAGAGTTCCCTGAATAATTGCTAATATTTTGCCAATTGCTGCTGCCATTATTTGACCACCAGATTCCAAAAATATCTGATGCCGCCCCGGTCCGCTGGGCATAAGCTACATCAAATCGTATGTATGGGTTTAACACAAGATCAAATTGCATTGGCGGAAGCCTGATTCCGTAATAGCTGCCGGCGACTGTATTATAGTTGTCAAAACTAATGCAAGCAGTTCCTACACCATAGGCACTTGCTGTGGTATCATATTGCCAATTTATTGAAGATCCAATAGGAAAAGTTTGCCAACCGGAAGGAGGAAAAAGGCTTGTCTCAAAATCCTGAGAGTAGGGAGGAGAAATTTGTGCACTTGCATAAAGTGAACATATAACGAAAAGAAAGACAAGCATATTATTTTTCATAGCAGTTAGCTTTTACCTGATAATAATTTAAATCTTCACAACTTTCAAATAGTGAACCTGTAAGTCGTTTAACTTCAAAGCTACGAAGTAAACCCCGCTCGGCAATGCAACGTCGGGTTTCCAGCTGGCTTTATATTTTTGTGGTTCTAAATTTTGTTCGTTGAGTATGGCCACAAGAGAGCCTCGCATATCAAATATTTGAATGCTGACTTTTGAGGATTGAAACACACCATAACTAATTTCAACTTCACTAGAAAATGGATTTGGTGAAACTGAATAGATCACACCTTTATCCAGATGAATATCTGCTATTCCTACACTTCCATTTCCGTCGACAGCTATGTCCCAAGTACCTTCGTACTTTCCCTGGTTAAGTGCGATAGGAATTATTCTATTCGTGGCATCATATGTTCCTGAAGTGATAGAAGCAGCGGCATCCCCGGGAATATCCGTGTCACCCTGGAAATAGAGTTGGGTGATAATAGTCGGAAATCCCGGAGGAGTTATTTTAAAGTGCAGATGTCTTGGCCGATAGGATGGGCCATTCAGGTATTTACCCGGAAGGATTGTTTCAAATAAATAATAGCCTTGTGCATTTGAATATGTCATGCCTCTGAGATTGTATCCTGCATTATCATAGGCACCGGCATCATTTGCGTGCCATACATCCAACAAGGTGTTTGGAATCACAGCGGAACAATCCAGTGTTTGAATAATTCCACTAATGATTAAACGAGTTCCTGGCTCAGATTGAGATGCCAGTTGATTATTTGAAATCACCGGCGCGTTACCGAGATAAAATGGCCCCTGTCCATAAAAGTCAAGGGTTGTAGGATTGCAGGTTAGCGAATTATTTTTCACCGAACGAATATCTGACTTGGCGAATCCGGGTATTAAACCTATGGATAAAGTTGCCAAAGTGGTGTTTCGTAAAAACTGCCTGCGGGAGTTGGGATTTTTTTCGTTGGACATATTTTTTCCGCTTTAAATTTCTATGAATAATCGATTAGCATTCATGATCAAACAAACAAATACTACTCTGTTCGTGTAAAAATATTTTTGTAAAAGTAGGCTTCATGCATTTTTCTCACAATGTCACAATCACGGTTTTATTGGTGTTTTTCACGGATTTGCTGCCGAAAGGTATCCGGGGTGAGGCTGACATGGTTTTTAAAGAATTTTGCGAAATAGGAAGGATCATCAAAATTCAGGTGATGGGCAATTTCTTTTATACTTTTTGAGGAATGATACAACAATCTTTTTGATTCAAGTAAAACTCTTTCGTGAATTAGTTCACTGGCAGTCTTCCCTGTGATGTGATTCACTGTATCATTTAAGTGGCCGGAAGAAATATTCAGCAAGGCAGCATACTCACTAACGGATTTTATTTCTTTAAAAGATTTCTCGATCAGGCCCTTATACTTCCGGACTAAATCGTGTTGTGCGGATGATTCAGCAGATAGTGAATTTGCAGGGTCAAACATCCGTCTCAGTTCGATCAAAAGTATTTGGAGATAAGACCTTAATACATTTGCCTTATGCTCCTTTTCCGAGCTAAATTCCTTTTTAATTTTGAGTATCCAATCATAAATCATTTTTTGTTCTTCCTTGTTTTTAAATTTTAAAACAGGTGAAGAAATGCTTTGATTAAAAAACGGATAATCATCGAGAGTATTTTCATTGACGGGATTCAGTGCAAAAAATTCTTTGGTAAAAGAGATGACATATCCATCTGCCGTAGCTCCAAGATTCAACAAATGTACCTGGTCAGGCGACAAGAAATGAAGTGTATTTTTTTTCACAGGGTACTGCTGGAAGTCAATTTCCTGAATGCCGCCGCTTGCATTAAAGAAAATAATCTCATAGTAATTGTGCCGATGCGGTTGTGTAAAGTTATAAGAACGGGGTACCTCCTCCAGGGTCCAGCATTCAAATTGAAGATCCGACTCCAGTTTTTTATAAATATCGAAAGTTGGTATTGACTTGTTTTTCATTCACAAAATTTAATGATATCCGCCTGAAATCCGTAAACAGGAATTGATATTAACACCTATTTAATAATTGTAAGAATTCCAAGGTAGCTAATTTCCGGGAGCTAGTCAAGCCGTCTATTTATTTGAGAAATAAATTTACCCTATTCCGACAACAAGAGAATTGATTTCTCTTTTCGCCAAAAGTATCAAAGCCATTCATGTTTTAAAATAGCATCCGAATTTTAAATGCGAAGCATTTGCAGTGTCTTGCTTTAAACGAGCGAAGAATGGAGCGCAGATG
>Ga0154020_10008794_pt1 | contig 11697 bp, 11 predicted proteins | sample Klosneuvirus_201_FD_109709 | JGI IMG/M metagenome (GOLD analysis project Ga0154020, IMG submission 109709) | Active sludge microbial communities from wastewater, Klosterneuburg, Austria - Klosneuvirus_20160825_MG | ecosystem: Engineered > WWTP > Aerobic digester > Activated sludge | place... | reverse complement strand
GATTGCCAGGGAAAACATTGATGCCAATCGGTAGGAGAGTTCTACTTGATCACGTATTTGACAGGTTACTCTTGCTGCGCTACCCAGTTCAAATCATTGTCGCTACGAGCAACTGCTTTCGAGATGACATCATAGAAAGCCATTGCAAGAGAAATGGAGTAGCCATATTTCGTGGCAGTGAATTAGACGTACTCGACAGATACTATCAGTGTGCCAAACAGCACTGTTTCGACCATGTCGTAAGACTAACCGCAGACAATCCGTTTACCGATATAGATGAGCTGCACCGTCTGATCGAGTTGCACCTAAACAACGGCAACGATTACACCCATTCATTTGGCGTTATGCCGCTGGGCGTAGGAGCTGAAGTGTTCACATTCAATACATTGGAGCGGAGCGCACGGGAGGGCCTCGCAGCAAACCATCGAGAACACGTTAATGAGTACGTGCAGGAGAACCCGAAACGGTTTCGCATTGGCACGCTACCGGTTGCCAACGAGAAAAGATGCGCAGAACTAAGGCTAACCGTGGATACCGAGGAAGACTATCGACGCGCGTGCCGAATAGTTTCGCAAATACCTAACCGCTGGATCGGGACGGAAGAAGCCATACGAATATGTTCGCACTTTGCATAGAGAGTTCGCATGCGCGCGGCATGGGACATTTCTATCGGGCGCTGAACCTGGCGAAAGCACTTCAATTGGCAGGTCAACAATGCAAGTTTTTCCTCAATGACCATGCGCCGTCGATCCGACTATTAGAGCAGTGCGGTCACCAATATGAGACGGTTCGCTTGCCTGGCGCCGGCGACGGATGGGAAGAAGCTCTTGTTCATAAGAACAAAATTTCCCTATGGATCAATGACCGAATGAATACCGAAATTGGACATGCCAAAGCGGTAAAAGCATGCAATATTCCTCTAGTAACCTTCGATGATCGCGGAAACGGTGCTGAAATTGCAGATCTACATATTGCTTCATTGACATTCGACAAACGGGAGAGGTTGCGTGGCGCACGTTTGTTACGAGGTCCAGATTATTTAATATTAAATCCACAGATTCGCAATTTCGCCCGCGTCCGCAACCAGTTAAACAGCATATTGGTGACCTTGGGCGGTAGCGATACTTATGGCGTGACGGTAAAGGTGGTGCGACTGCTCAAAGAGATGGGAATGACGGCCACAATTGTCGTGGGGCCATCATTTATCCATAGAGAAGCATTAAGAGGCGAACTGACAGACGGATTTTTCGTGAAATATGGTGTGCCCTCGCTGATCGAAGAATTTGCAACCCATGACTTGGCTATCACCGGTGGAGGAATTACACCTTTCGAAGCGAATGCCTCGGGACTTCCATGTGTGGTGATTGCAAACGAACTCTTTGAAGTACCGGTTGGTGAAGGATTACAGCGGCTCGGGGGCTCGCTGTTCGCCGGATATCATGAGGTCTTATCCACTCCATTGTTTAGACCTGATCTGGAATTGGCGCGGATGAGCCAAACTGGACTAGACAACATCGGACTGCAGGGCACGAATCGTGTAGTAAACGCGATTATGGAACTACACGGATGAGCAAGACAGTAGTAATTCATCAGCCGGACTTTCTCCCTTATCTAGGTTTTTTCGATCGTTTGCTATCCGCAGACTTGTTTGTTGTGCTCGATACTGCGCAGTTTGTTAATGGAACCAGCCAGAGTTGGATGCATCGCGACAAAATCAAGACCCCCCAAGGCGAAAGGTGGCTTTCGCTGAGTTTAAAAAAGGCACCAAGGGATACGCCAATCCGAAAAATAGAGTTATCAAACTTATATGACTGGAAGAGAGCAAACCTCCGATTGATTCACGCGAACTACCAAAAGGCTACTTACTTCGGCGAAATCATGCCGTACTTAGAAGCGCTATATGCAGTCCACTGCGAGCGCATGATTGATTTCAATCTGAAATCAATCATAATGCTCATGGAGTTACTGAACGTTGGAGCGCCGATGATCTTAGCTAGCGAACTTGATGCAAAGGGGAAAAAGAACGATTTGTTGGTAGATATTCTCCGAAAAGTCGGTGCGGTCCGCTACTTATCAGGCATGGGGGCGCAAGAGTATTTCGACCCATTACCCTTTAACCAAGCGGGCATTGAAGTGGCGTGGCAGAAATTTATACATCCAGTATATAGCCAGTTACATGGGGAATTTATTTCTAACCTGAGCAGCATTGACCTATTGTTCAATTGCGGCATCGAAAAATCCAGAAAAATCTTGAGGGAGCAGCAATGAACATTCTGGCAATAGGCGCGCACTTCGATGATGTAGAACTTGGGTGTGGAGGCGCGTTAGCAAGGCATGCGCAGAATGGCGACTACATCTATGTCTACGTGGCGACAGTTTCTGGATTTTCGAATCAATACAATGAGACGGTGCGTTCAAGTGAGACGGCTCTCGAAGAAGCGCGCGCAGCAATGAGGATACTTGGCGTACGAGATTTGATATGTGGAAATTTCAAGACGCTATCGGTTGAGTTTGTTGATGAACTCAATATTGAAATTCTCACGATCGTAGAACAGAAGTCGATAGATTTAGTCTATGCACACTGGGTAGGTGATATTCATCATGATCACCAAGCCGTTGCCAAGGCTTCGTTGCATAGTTGCCGGCATGTGCCGCGATTGCTGATGTATCGCAGTAACTGGTATCACTCGACCATGGAATTTCGGGGTAATTTCTATATCGACATAACAAGCCAATGGGATACCAAAGAGCAGGCCATCCGGTCACATGTTTCGGAAATGGACCGAACGGGAAGCAAATGGATCAGCTTCTTCAAGAATGAGGCTGAGAATGCCGGGCAGCGGATTGGTGTGCGATATGCCGAGATTTTTGAAGTTGTCAAATGGCTGGAAACATAATGTCCTATCTGGACCAGTTGTTGAGAATCCATTGGCTGCGCCCCGAGACGGCCCTTTGGCGCACGTTCGATTGCCTGCTGATGGAAAAATATGGGGACATTTCCGGTTCAGCAGTCGATCTAGGCTGTGGGGATGGCACCATGAGTTTCGTGATGGCAGGTGGTGAGGTTGGTGACTACGATGTATTTTTGGATGTGGGGGAACTGCATCGGTACAATGACGGGGCGGACATATTCAATAAAAGGACATCTGTATCGATTCGGTCTGACCATAGCCGCCTGCGGCATACATTTGAGTGGGGTGTAGATCACAAGGACGGTCTAATAGACAAGGCGAAAAGATTCGCGCCTTTTTACCGTAACAACTTGGTGTTTGATCTGAATCGAAAATTGCCATTCGAGGGTGAGCATTTCGACACGGCATTCTCCAACGTCTTGTACTGGCTCGATGACATGAATGAAATTCTGTCTGAATGGCACCGTGTAATTAAGCAGAATGGGCGGTTACACCTGTTCGTGCCCAATGCAAACTTCAAGGAAAAGACTTGGCTTTACTATTTGGCCCCTCATTCCGGTGAACGCAAATATCTCAATTACTTAGATCGAGGGTATAGCGCACTAATACATCACTGCTATAGCTATTCTCGCTGGCAGGAAATCTTCCAAAGCAATGGCTTTGCGATCAGGGAGCATCAGTTCTATCTGACCAATCCAGTGATAGACCTCTGGAATATCGGAACTCGTCCCATCAGTCCCTTGCTGATCAACATGGCGGGAAAGCTTGCCCCCGTCGCCCGGGAGAGCGTCAAAGAGGAGTGGATAGACTACTTCAAACGATTCCTTTCGCCCATCGTCGAAGGTGAATTCGAGCGCCTTGTTCCTGAAGGCGAGGCGGCCTTTCATTTCTTCGTCTTGGAAAAACAGTGACCCGAATTATTGGAACAATCGAGGCGCGGATGGGCTCGTCTCGGCTTCCCGGAAAGACCATGGCGTTGGTGTTCAATAGAATGCCGCTGTTGGAATGCGTGGTGCGCCGCTTTCGCGCCGCCAAGTCGTTAGACGATGTTGTCGTAGCTACTACTGTCCAGTCCGGTGATGATCCCATTGCCACTTGGTGTAACGAGAATGCGGTTCCCGTATTCCGCGGTTCTGAGGATAACGTGCTTGAGCGTGTTAAGAGCGCAGCAGAGCACAATGGCGCAGATGTTATAGTTCAAATGGGTGCTGATTCGGCTTATCTCGATTACAGCCTTATCGACCAACTGGTTGAACGCTACTGCAACGGTCGTTTCGACTATGTCTGCAACGATCTGCGGCTCACTTATCCGCTAGGAATTTACGGCCACGTGGTGAGCGTGAAAAAGCTGATTGAATTAAGCCAGCGCAATGACTTATCTGACAAGGACAGGTCAGACGTAGTGCGTTATTTCTGGGAGCATCCGGAGAGCTATGCGATTGCCAACATCGAGGCCCCGCCTGAGTTCCACTGTCCGCAGCTGCGTCTGACAATAGACTATCCCGAAGACATGGAGCAGGCTCGCGCAGTCTATACTCATTTTGGGAACCACTTGTTCACCACCTCCCAGGTGTTAGATCTGAGCCGTCAGAAGCCAGCGATGTTCGAAAGGACGCGGGACCTGCTACAGCAATCGGCGCCCTTTCTGAGGGCAGAATAAATTGGAACAATTGTCGGTTGCGATTATCGGTGCGGGAGATATTGCGGGAGGCTATGACGAGAAGAAGCATCACGGCGACGACGGTGTCTATAGCCATGCTGGCGCGTATGCTAAGCATGGTGGATTCACTCTAAGAACTGTTTGCGATATGGACAAGGTGCGCGCGGAGAATTTCTGCTGCATCTGGAAAGCCTCAGCCCCGTTTGCCTCACTTGATGAAATTTGTGTCAGGTTCCATGACGTGGTTAGCGTATGCACTCCTGATCACACGCACTTTGGCATCGTTCGCGACATACTGGCTGCCGGTTGCTGTCGCACCGTGTTCGTGGAAAAGCCGTTGGGAAACGAGCCTAGCCAGATAGAGGAATTAATACGACTGGCAAAGGAAAAAAATATTCACCTCGTAGTCAATTTTCAGCGGCGCATTGAATCACAGCACCGGGAAATTAGGGAGGTGATCCAATCAAGCCCCGACAACTTGTTATCCGCGACAGGGTGCTATATGAAAGGGTTGAGGCACATCGGCGTGACTATGATAGATACCTTGTGCTACATCTTTGGCTACCCGGACGCGGTGTTGGCCTTTAATCGTGTCTTCAACCACGAGACAGAAGACTTCAGCTACGAATTTGTATTGTTTTACCCGAGATTCACGGTTGCAGTAAAAACAACCGATGCCGAACGATTTTATTACAACTACCATATTTTTGAAATCGACTTGCTCCTACGCGACCGACGATGGGCGCTAGTCAACATTTCTCAGGGATTGAGGGAGTCTCCAGTAACGCCTTATTCCTATTCCGAGGTAAATATCATAAACGATCGGGAGGCGCAATATCGTGAGACCTCCTATAAGTCGTCCATGCTGGACACTGTTGGCTATATTCACGACATTACCAAGGGTAGGCTGCCGCACGTAGTCAACACGCCGCAGTCGTCATGGAACAACCTCCAGATCATCAGTCGTATTATCGAGTCGTATGAGGGCGGTTCAGTAAAAATCCAATTCGAGCACGAATTATGGAAAAGATAAGACATACATCGTTCCCCCTATACAACCCGATCGGGGATGAGGAAGCAGTTGCGGCTGCGGAAGTGGTTAGAAGCGGCATGCTTTCAGACTACATTGGCCGCCACGGCGAGAAATTCGGAGGCGGTCGCCATGTGCGGGATTTGGAAATGCGCTGGGCAGAGTACCATAAGGTCAAACATGCTGTGTCTTTCAATAGCGCCACATCCGCTCTCATCGCGGCACTAGGAGCAATTGGCATCCTGCCAGGGGACGAGGTACTAGTGATCGGCTATAGCATGTGCATTTCAGCCACGGCGCCACTGTTTTACGATGCCATCCCGGTTTTTGTAGACATTGAGGACGATTTCTATTGCATGGATCCTCGAAGTGTCGAATCACGTATCACCAAGCGCACAAAAGCAATCCTGCCGGTTGACTTGTTCGGGCAGTCCACTGATATGTTGGCACTGAAAAAGATCGCCGATAGGCATGGACTGAAAATTCTGTCTGACTCATCCCATGTTCCTGGCTGCCCGTATAGCGGCGGGTTTGCTGGTACCTTTGGCGACGTTGGAGTCTACAGCCTGAACCAGCACAAAATAATCCATTGCGGAGAGGGGGGGATTGCCGTGACCAACGACGACGAATTGGCCATTCGTTTGCAACTCATTCGAAATCACGGCGAGGCGGTAGTGGCGGAGATGGGCCATGCCAATCTTACTAACATGGTGGGGGGGAACTATCGATTGCCGGAAGTCGAATCGGCCATTGCAATCGAACAATTGAAAAAGCTGCCAATGCTGTTAAAGCAGCGCATTGACCTCGCCAATTATCTGACGGGAAAACTTACACGTCTGGAATTCCTCACTCCGCCGCCGGTGCGCCCCGGCAGTGGGCACGTCTACTACCTATATCCCATCAAATATCATGAGGAGGCAACGGGTATCGAGCGAGAGGTATACATCAACAATGTGCGCGAATTAGGAATTCCGCTGTACCGCTTTGCCGGAGGTTACATTCGACCCTTATATCTGGAGCCCATATTCGCTCAACGCGAACGCTTTAAGAACGGATTCCCATATTCCATCCATTCGAGCGGCGAGAGGCCAATTTATGCGAGAGGTATATGCCCAGTTACCGAGCGTCTGTATGACAAGGAGATGATAGTTACAGCTTACAATTACCCACCTCTCACAATTTCCGATATGGATGATATCGTTAAGGCGTTCTCCAGAGCGGCCACTATGAAATGAGATTGAACCATGTCTCGGAGTACAACCAGGAGATCCGAGCTTGGTTGCTAAGGGTGTCCGCGCTCGCGGCTTCGATTCCCAAAGAATGTTTGATAGAAAGGAACTGCCCCGTCTGCGGCACCGGGGATAGCATTTTCTTTGCCAATAATGGCTATTTGAGTTACGTGCGATGCGACGGTTGTACCTTGGTGTACATGAATCCTGGGCCAGCTGCGGGTATGGTCGATGAGGGTTTCCAAGGCGCGGATAAATTGCTAATGGAGTATTTCAAAATAATTGCCAAATATAAGAGCACGATTCCACGAATGCCTGATCCCCTCTTAGATGAAAAGTTAAAAGACATCTATGAGATGAAATCATCTGGGCGATTGCTTGATGTCGGATGTTCGGTAGGCGATTTCCTGCATAAAGCGAAATATTTTTACAATGTAGAGGGGGTAGAAATAAATCCGTATACGCTCGCTATAGCAAAGCAACACTTCAACGTACATAACCGCTTCCTGTCGGAATTAAAACTACCTCGCGTATATGACATCGTTACACTACACCAAATACTTTATGGCGTTCCCAACCCAGTAGCCCTGTTGCAGGACATCTATAGCTTGTTAAAAGACGATGGATTGCTATATATAAACACGCCAAACGCGAATTCATACGCCATGGCGCTGTACCGTGGTAAGACGAATCATTTATATGGCTACACAACCCTTAATGTTTTCAATAGGGTTTCTCTTTCGATCCTAGCGGAGCGAACCGGCTTCAAAATCGTGATGTTCCGGACAGAGTGGCTAGACATATACCTGACAGACCTAAAGGAGTTTTACGACCATCCCAATCGCTTCATCCATAAGCGAAATTGTCACCTTCCAAACTACGAAGAAATGATACGGCAGGAAGAAATGTTGCAGAAATCGCTGGAACTAGAAATGGCCGAGAGTGGCAATTACCTAATAGCGATCCTGAAAAAACAGACTCAGTAGCGGTGCATTGGAACCAATGCCCAAGCGAATCCTTTTTTTTAGCTGTGAGCCAGGCGGGGCAGAAGTACTTATACCGGCAATCAGATTACTAGAAGACGTGCCGGGGATTGATGTCACAACAACTGGCTACGGATATGCCTTAGAAAGGTTCTCAAAAAAACACGTTTCCTATGCAGAGATAGCACCGATCAACCTTCAAGATCCTTACCTATTTAATTTTTTTGCACCCGACATGATTATCACTTCGGCGGCGAGTTTGCCGGGTTTCGATATGTCGGAAAAACATTTATGGATTCAGGCGAAGCGCCGGGGAATACCCACCATGGCGATGCTCGATCAATGGCAGAACTACACCGAAAGATTTAGCGGCGAGGGAGCTGATGAGCGACTGGCTTACATGCCAGATTGGATAAATTGCTTGAACGAAACTGGTCGAACGGCGATGCTTAATGAAGGATTTGAAGCGAGGAGACTAGTTATGATGGGTCACCCCTACCTCTCTTCCCTAAAGAGCGATCTCGCAACGCTTGATGTAACTTCACTGAGGATTTCTCAGCGTATCGAAGCAAGTGAGCAAGTAGCATTGTTCGTATCGGAGCCGATCCGCGAACACTACGGGCTTAAACGCGGCTATGATCAATATCAAGTGCTTGATTACTTTCTAACAAGCCTCGCCGGGGTGCATTTTCGCCAGAAAATCATTATTAAACTGCATCCAAAGGATAATCGAACTTCATTTGTGTCGATCTCCAACAAATTTCCCAGCCTGCGCGTGCAATTTATATACGATGAAATTAGCCCACTCGAATGTTTGGCAATATCAGACTACATTTTTGGCATGAGTTCATTAATGCTTGTTGAGGCGTACGTTCTTGGAAAGCGCGTAGCGTCGCTACAGCCGGGTCTGCTTGCTTGTGATCCCATGGTCCTATCGAGGTGCCAACTAATCCCGAGTATCACAAATTTTGATCAAAAAGATCTCCTAAAATTGGAGTTTCGTGCGGGAACCCCGTTTGAAGTAGAGTTTCGAAGCAAAAAGTTTATTGAATTTATTCTTCGTGGAATGTCTTCGCCACATTCAATTGAGCAAGCGAAGTGACAATCAGCGGAAAGGCATTACTTGTAAAAACTGATGCACAATTGCAACAGTCGGCCGAAAGAGTGTTATTTCTTGGCCCATGGTGCCGCGAAAGTCATCATTCAACGGCCGGCGGGAGCATTCTGCCGCACCATCTCGATGACATAAATCGTGTCGACGAGTGGGAAAAGAAAATAAATGAAATCTACGATTACTATTTAAGCGAAATATCTCTTCGGCTGAACGAAATTCATGATACCAATTGGTCTGACCGAGCATGGCGCGTTCTGATTGGACCTTGGCTTCAAGTCTTTCTAGATGTCGTGATAGATCGTTTTGAAACTATCCAGCAGGTTACGCAAAGTTCAGAGGACCTTTTTATTAGCGTAACCAAGTTCGAAAATAAATGTTTTTCCTATTTACGGACAGTCGATTTTTTTGTTGCAGCTGCAAATTCTGACGAATTTAACGAGTATATTTTCAGTGAAATTCTCTTGCGCTTACCCGAGTGGCGGGGCTTAATATCAAACATAGTCGGACGAAATAGTCAAACTACTCCATCACTGCAGCGGCATTCTAGTTTGCCGCAGAAAGCCCTGCGGATAGCCAGTCGATGGGTAGCAAGGTTCCCTCGGCGCATCACTTTTGTTGATTCGTATTTCAATCGCGCAGATCAAGTATTCCTGGAAATTCTGCTGGGACAACTTCCTTTTATTCCTCCTCCTGACGAGGTGGCCTCCCAAGAATGCTCCAACAATCAAATCCGGCAAGAACTAACGGTGAAACCATTTTCGTCAGAAATGCTGCATCGGATTATCTGCGAACTGATTCAAGAACTACTTCCCATTAGTTATGTCGAGAATTTCAAAAGAAATTTATCAGAAGCGCAAGGATGTTACCCAAAAAGCTCCAGGCTGATTGTCACCGCGCATTTCTATTCATACAATGAACTATTTCGCTTCTGGGCAGCATCACAAGTTGATCATGGAGCAAGGTTGGCTGCTATTCAACATGGCGGAGGATACGGAGTCGGATTGCGATGGTCTCCTCTGGCGCATGAGCTGAGTGTTGCTGATTTATACTATACTTCTGGTTGGAGATCGAATACCCACTGCTCGACACTTCCTATGTCAATTCCGAAGTTAGTTAGCGCTAAGAATCGATTTTCAGTTTCTCCAACTGGTGGAATTGTATGGGTCTGGAAGGCTTTGCGACCATATTCCTTCCGGCTAGCAGAAGGTTCGGTAAATAATGATAGTGCTGAATACTTAGATGAGCAAATTAGGTTTGGGAATCGATTGGACAAAAATATACAGTCTCAAACTACAATCCGATTATACGGTCTTGATAGTGCATGGAACGAAGTTAAACTTGCACGCGCCAAACTGCCCAATATGAAGTTGGACCTAGGTCGTATTGCTTTTGAAAATGCTGCGAGAGATAAGAGGTTGTGGGTCATCACGTATAACTCGACAACCCTCTTGGAGGCGCTTGTGGCGAACATCCCATTTGTTGCGTATTGGAATCCGAAACACTGTGTAAATCGCTTAGCGAAAGACGCTAGTCCGCTAATTGAGGAGTTTCGCAATTGCGGCGTCTTTCACGATACGCCAGAATCTGCGGCAGATGCCGCAAACGAATATTTCCCGAGAGCCCAGCAATGGTGGGAAAGGAAGAATATTCAGCGTATACGAACGGAATTCTGCGAAAAATTTGCGCTTACGAGGTCGGACTGGTTGAGCACGTGGCGTCACGAACTCGAGCGAGTATCATCACTTTGAGTCCGTGTTTTGCACGTTCTCCTTCATGCTAGTCAAAGAATAGGTGGTATTGGATCAATAAGTTAGCAATAACTGATGTTCCCCTGCGGCTGCGCCCCAGAATTTAATCCTATGCTCAACTAGGTGGCCATTAGAATTGGCAAGCAGCTGATGACATTAGTAGTTCGCAACTTTGATCAAAATACTTGGGCGCGCATGGCTGCTGCGCTTATCCAAGATCAGGTAAATCTGAACATATCAAGTCAGAGCCCGTGTAGCGTAATGCTAACCGGCGGCCGCAGTGCATTTTTGCTCTATAAGACTTGGACGGAGTCTCGCAAATTCCACGACATGAAAGGTGTCCGCTTCTACTTCGGTGATGAAAGATGCGTGCCGGCAGATCATCCAGATAGCAACTATGGGATGGTCAGGAGGAGCCTATTTGGTCGAGGTGTCCCGGCAGGATGTTCGGTGTTTCCGATGAACGGTGCCGATTCGGACCGTGATGCCGCCGCGCGGCATTACGACAAAGCCTTACCAGAGAAGATAGATGTTCTGCTCCTTGGTGTCGGAGACGATGGTCATATAGCGTCCCTTTTCCCGGGGAGCAGCGCGTTGCTTGAGACAGAGCGACGAGTGGTGCCCGTCGTTGGGCCCACGTTCCCCTGCGAGCGCCTAACGATCACACCGCCAGTCATCAAACAGGCTAGGTCAATATTTGTGCTTGGCACCGGTACCGCCAAGGCGGCGGTATTGCGCGACCTCCTTGCAGTGCGGAGCGACGATGTGCTCACGCTTCCAGCAAGGCTCGTTCTGGACGCCACATGGCTACTCAATACTGCATTGCCGGAATCACCGCTTACTGGATACTAGGGTCTGTTCACAATTGATTCAAGAAATGCCATATGCAAGCTCATCAGAATAAATCGTTCACGGTCAATGGCATAGCAAGGGGCTGTTCACAACGGTCTGAATATGGTCATATCCTGACTTTTCGACGGAGTCAGGAATGGATCGGAAGATGTTGCGTGACGACCAGTGG
>Ga0154020_10008792_pt1 | contig 11697 bp, 9 predicted proteins | sample Klosneuvirus_201_FD_109709 | JGI IMG/M metagenome (GOLD analysis project Ga0154020, IMG submission 109709) | Active sludge microbial communities from wastewater, Klosterneuburg, Austria - Klosneuvirus_20160825_MG | ecosystem: Engineered > WWTP > Aerobic digester > Activated sludge | place... | reverse complement strand
GAAAAACGATTTCTAATTTGTTCAGCCAGTTTTTTGCGTGTGTTGATTTGATCCAGAGCTTTTTTCAGTTCCCCTTGAGTGTCATCGAATTTTTGCTTTAAGCCAGCCAGTTTACCTTGATACTCTTTTTCCTTACCTGCCATTTCATCACGAAATGCTTTTTCACGCGCAGCTCGTGCAGCACCTGATAAACGTTCTTTGTTGAGGGCATCGTCGAAGCCGGCTTTGGCAGCAGCGAGTTCCCCTTTGTGTTTATTTTCTATGTCAGAAAGTGATTTTTGAAATTGGCCTTGTGCTGCGGCTAACTTGCTTTCAAGTTCTCCTTGGGCAGCAGCCAGTTTGCCTTCAAGGGCTCCCTTGGCTGCTTTAGTTTGCTCTAGAGTGCGACTGGTATCAGCTAGGTCTGACTGTGATCGAGCAAGATCGGATTTTGTTCCTGCCAGTTCTGATTGAATAGCATCAGCTTGTTTTTGGAGTTGGGCCACTTCTGCTGCAGATGCTGACTTCAGATTTTGTAGCTTTTTTTCCATTTCTTTGCGAGTGAGATGATTAGCTTGGTAGGATTTTTGTAATTCATCCATTTTAGTCTGTAATTCTTGATTCACTTGCTTGATTTGATGTTCTTTGTTAGCAAGTTGAGTTCGTTTATCTGTAACATCCGCATCCAAGGTGGCAATTTCAGATGACTGTTGATCAATGACGTCTTCTTTTTCTGAAATAATGTCATTGCGATGTTTGATTTTTGTTTTAGCAAGCACGTTTGAATTGATGATATTTCTAATAAGTTGTTGATACTTATTAAGAGCTTTTTCCTTTTTTTCATTCTCAAGTGCTTTTTGTCTTAAAGCTTCTTTCTCTGTTTTTGCTTCATCTTGGAGTAAATCCAATTTGCCCATGAGTTCTTCGTACATGACTGATTCGTCTGGAGAGGCTTCCTTTTTCATATAATCATCTTTAAGGGCTTCATAGACTTTTATTTGTTGTTTAAGGTCCTCGATCTTATTCGTAAGAAACTTTTTTTCTTCTACTTGTTGAAGAGTTTTGGTGCCTTGTCGGAGTGTTGATCCTACATAGATGAAGAGAAATATAGTGAAAAGCGTTGTATACAAATCCGCATAGGAGGTCCAAAAGTTTTCTTGATGTTTATTTTTTTCGTGGCCATAATTAAAACTCATAGTCAGTTACCTCATGTTCCGTTTCGGATAAGTGGTGAAAAACTTAATCCGACCTTAATAGAGGAGAGAGACAGAGGTGTTCTGCGATGCATTAAGTGGAGGTAAAGTGTCTAAAGTATACTTATTTAGTTTTTTGTTTGTCTTGGCCTTATCTGAATTTGTTGTTGCAGAATCAAATGAGTCTGAAGCTATTTCTATTCGACTCACTTCAAAGAGAAAGCCCAGTGCTCTTGTCAAAAATCCATCAAAGCAAGCCCTAGGGCCTAATACAATTCAAAAAAAATCTTCTGAAGGTTCGCTCGACTTAAGTTCTGAGTTGTCTGAATCGGTCGCTGAAGGCCAAAAAATCGGCAATGTACCAAACTCATCGAAAAAGGACGTGATTCGAAAGAAGAAACCCAAAAAACTAACACGAGTGGAGTCTGGTCCCACGGAGACCGTACAAGTTCCAGATAATATGGATTGGGATCACAATAAGAAAACTCAAAATCAGCAAATTAAAAAACTTAAAAAGGAACTTGATGGTGATTTGCCCAATGATATAGACGAGTAGTTTCATTTAGGATAATCGCCGAAATTTAGTATTTGACCGAAGCTCATGATAAACACTATCTTGAAGGCTCATCGAATTATTATGAATAATACAGCTCATAGTATACCAAGGCTTGTTGGTTATTTTTGAAAGGAGAATCGGATGATTCGCACTACTCTTGTTTATTTATTTGGTTTTGGAATTTTACTCCACTCAATATTGGCTTCAGCAGAGATTGTTGAGGGCAAGGTTTTTAAAAAAGATTCGCAGCAGAAGGAGTTGCTTTTCAATTTTAAAAATACAGTGACAGTGACAGGCGATATTCATAAAGCTGATGCGCAATTTGTCGATCCTTCCGGTGTCGTTGCTGTTACTGAAACATCTGAACGTCAGGGAACCCAATTGAAACATTACGAAATTGACCATAAGCAAACGGGTAGAAAAGGATCGATTGTTGTTGATGGAAAAAAAGTTCTCTTTAATTTTGAAGAAAATGGAAAGAAGAAGAGCGAGGAAAAAGAGGATCTAAAAGATAACTTTGTTGTTGGTCACACCCTGGTGGCCTATGTTTCTGGAAAATGGAAAGAAATTATGGATGGTAAGACCATTGATATTCGCTATGGCGTGTGGGATCGGCAGGAAACGGTAGGCTTTTCACTATTCAAAGTAGGGCAAGAGAAGCTCGACGGTAAAGATGTTGTCTTGTTAAAGTTTAAGCCCACCAGTTTTATTATTGCTGCTCTTGTTGACCCTGTCATTTTTAAATTTAGCACTGATGGAAAAGAGCTCATGGGGATGGTGGGCCGAGTTGCTCCAAAGCGAAAAGATGGAAATAAATGGAAAGATCTTGATGCTGAAGTGATTTATAAAACTTTATAAATAAAAAATATTGAAAATAATCGCTCATGAAGCAACATTCAAAAACCTATTATAATGATATTTTATTAAAACTAGCCCAAAAGCTTTTTGGCCTTGAGTATTTGCACTACGGTTTCTTTCAGGAAAGTGATCCGATCACTCTTGAGGGCTTGCGGGTAGCTCAGCAACGATACACTGACAAAATCATCAGTTTTATTCCTAAAGGAGTATCAGCGATTTTGGATGTGGGTTGTGGTGCTGGAGGAAATGCTAAAGCCATGGTGAATGCAGGTTATAAAGTCACCTGCATCGATCCTGATCCTTTTCTTTTGGAAAAAACTAAAATAGCAACAAACAACGAGGCTAAAACTATCGCAGGCTTGTATGAGAATACCTCTGGTCTTGGGATAGCACCTCAAAGTATGGATTTGATTTTAATGTCGGAGTCTTGTCAATATATCAACCCTCAAGAAGGTTGGAAGCTGCATGCCCAAAATGTAAAACCGGGTGGCTATGTTATGGCGGTTGATTTTTTTATCACTAAAGAAATTGATCAGCCTTATCTCAGTAAGTCAGGTCATCGGCTTCAGCCTTTTGTTGAAGAAGCTCAACGCTGGGGCTTTGAACTTGTGGAAAAGGAAGATATAACAAGGCAAACAGCGCCAACCATGGATCTTTATCAGGAAATAATTTTTGGTAAAGTTTTTCCTGTTTGTGAGGCTATTTTTGAATTTATCCAGAGAAAATTTCCACGGATTTTTCGCCTCCTTTCTTTTTTTATGAAAGAAAAACTTTTATTTTTAAAAGAAAAGTATTCTCATCAAGATTCAAAAACTTTTTCAAAATATAAAACATATTTTATTTTGCTATTTAAAAAGAAGGAGTGATCATGAAAAAAGCCCTTCCTCTACTTTTAGTTCTTGGTGTCACTGGAATCAATGAGATCAAGGCGGAGCCATTGCAAGATAGCTTTCGTTATGGAACTTATGGTTTGGTTGCAGGGGCTTTGGCGGGAGGAGCCTCTATGGCGTTTGCAGAAGATCCAGGCTCCAGTTTAAACCCGGTGGCTCGTGGAGCATCCTTGGGGCTTTATGCAGGCTTGGTGGTTGCCCTCTTTAAAAATATGAATCCATCGAAAGAACCAAGATATGATGTGATGCCTGTAAGCTTCAATCACCAAGGTGACTCCACTTTGGGTTTTGTTATTACCAAGAGATTTTAGAGACGACCTGAAAAAACATCTTATTTCTCCAATTCGGACACTTCGTCCTCTTATGATATTCTATTCATTTTGAGTTGAGCACCCAATTTGCAAACCTCGAGAGGTCAAACGAGCAAGATAGACCTCTCGCTGGTGTTCCACTGTAATAACTGACTTATCATATGTGACAGTATGAATGACTACTTATGAAGGAGAGGCTCAGCTGTACTTTTTTTAAAGGTGTTGGAGGATTTGATTGGTATGTTAAGTGAAGTTGTTTATCTCGCCATAGCTCTTTACTATAAAAAGCAAAACCCCACACTAGGACTGACGATCTTGAAGGAGCGATGGGCAAAAAATCAAATCCCTGAAGACTTTTGGGATTGGTTTCCCACCATCGAAAATAAGCTCATTCAACAGATAAACGCTTTTGCGGCTAAAGGAATTCAGTTTACTGTTCCAGGTAGTTGGGATTATCCTCAAGCCTTCATTCATAATTTAGATACTCCTCCCTTGTTTCTTACTTATATTGGGAATCCTGCGTGGACACAAAAAGCCAGTCTGGGTGTCGTTGGAAGTCGTAAACTCTCTTTATTGACAAAAGAGTGGATGGAAACGGAACTTTTAGGCTTTTTAAAAAATCAAAAGATATGCGTGATCAGTGGAGGAGCAAGAGGAGTGGATCAGCTGGCTCACTTATGTGCGCTGAGAGCACGGTGTCCCACTTATGTTTTTCTCCCTTCAGGCTTGGAGTGTATCTATCCGAAAGACATGGCTGATTGGAAGGAAAACATTTTAAGTTTAGGTGGAGCTTATTTATCGGAGTATTGGCCCACGGAAATGATTAAAAAGCATTATTTTATCGAACGAAATCGATTGATTGCGGCAATGGCTGACTTTGTTTTAATCGTACAAGGGGAGCGGAAGAGTGGGACTCTGCTCACTGCGCAGTGGGCTCTGGATTTGGGGCGAGACATAGGCGTGCTTCCGGGGCATCCCATGGACCCTCTTTTTAGTGGTAACTTGGAATTGCTACGCTCGGGTGTGCCCGTCGTGATGGATGCTCAGGACTTACAAAGTGCCCTGTTGTCTTGATTTTCGTTATCACAACATAACAACGAGGGATAATAATCTTGAACTATCCGCAGTCCGCTTGATCTTGAACGCAAAGTTTATGATAAAGCTGAGAGACAGGAGTAAATAAATTATCATCACGTTTGTGTAAAGGGCCAGTCTCTTGAGGGCTCAGCGGATTGCTTGTATTGATGGAGCGAGTTGATGCCGGATTTCGTCCTCCATTATCAGAATCATTCCCGTAGCCAAAGTTTCTCGCACCACCACCATAGCCATCACTATCATAACTAAAGTTTCCACTTCCCCTCGTGTTGATGGAGGTTGTGCCGACTTCAGTATTTCCACCACTGAGATCCCCAGGGCCGCCACTTCCTGACTTCCCACCACCAGATCCCCCTCCCGTATTACTTGAGGTTGATCCTGGATTTCTCGATCTCGCTGTCGTCGGGTCAGTAATCTTACCCTCGCTATCAATACGACGTGTATCCATTCCCATTCCTGCGTAGTCCGACAAGCCATAACGTTTGGCTGCACAAGTTAAATCACAAGCCGGTGTCACAAAACACTCAATGGGCCGTGTGGTGGATTGACAGTAGGGTTGGTCAGCGGCTCTTTCAAATGAGGTTGTATCTGCGCTCACCACAGCGGGTGGTAACGTGATCGTCGTGGGAGTTGTCACCGCTTGAACATCAACAGGTTTTGTTACATCAGTCCCGACTCCATTATCTGTTTTTAAATCCTTCGCTTGCTTTTTACTTGAATGCATCAAAGCATAACCACCACCCAATACAGCGGTCAGTAAACCAGCAATGACCATCCAATGTTTTTTGGCAAAGGCGAGAAGCTTTTCGGACTTAGTTAAAACTTCCTGGGCGACGGCTTCACAATTTCTAATATTTTCTGCATAAGAAACTGGGTCTGGCTTAGGGGGATTACCACACAGATTGGTTTTATAAAGTTCTGTCGCTTTTGCTTTGCATTTTTCTCGTTCCACATCTCTTGCCGCTAGCACCTCATTTTCAGCGGATTCAACTCCTGATTCTAATCCACTACAAAGCGTTTGAATTTCAGTAGCAGTTTGCAGTGACTGAGTGCCAATGTTTTGATTGCATTTAGACGTTCCCTCAGTTGAGTCATTAGTACATTCGCTGGGTATAGACGAGGAAAGGGTGGAGTCCACTACTGGTACAGCACATTTTACATCAGTGAATTCTTTACTTTTTTCTTTAAATATTTTGTATTTAGCACTAGTTTTTGTAAAAATAGGGAGAATAACCTGTCCAGGCAGGGCGCATGAGGCGAATTGGAAATTACCGTTGTCTTGTATCGTCGTTAGTGATGAATCCGGCATCGTTGCTGCTGTCTTACTTCCAGCTTCAACAGCCGCCGTAGCTGCGGCGGGAGTCGCGCTATCGGTTGAATCATCAGCAAGAAGGTTCGATGAGTTCAGGGTAATCATCATTGAGAGCAAAAGAGAAATGAATCGTTGGGTCTTCTTAAAGCGAAACTTCAATTTCCAGTTATTGAAAATAGTCTTATGCTTATAAAACAACATCAAGCCCCCTTGAGTTTTAATACCCACAACCCTAATACTATTTATTTAGTACTTATAAGGGTATAGATTGGCTGTGGTTAAGTAAAGTGAAACTATTTAGACACTCCCAGCACTCCTTCTTAAAGTGGATAAGTTGCTGATAGTACATATTCATTATTTATCTTGATCGAAGTTGCATAAAAAAATGTATTAGTTTGAAACACGCACAAAGTTTGTCGAGTCTCGATTCTGTTTTTCAGGGGAAACAGACTCAATAATGAGTTTCCGCAAAGAGATCCCAAAAAAGAAGAGTCTTCCTCAAAGGTGATTCTGCATTTACAACGTAGCCGTGGTATCGCGGATAAATTGCGTCAGGTAATGTTTAACCACACTTTCAATTTTAATCGGTTGTGATTTGTAAGTCCAAATGATTTCCTCAAAAGGTCCCCACTTTAATTCAAGCAAAGATTCTTCACTTCGAAATTGAGAAGATGTCATGGGCGGAGCAACATTGGAACCAATGAGATTCATACTGGTCACCATAGGTAACGCAGGATTAGTGAAGTGAGTTCGAACAGAAATAATACCTGGTTGTTTGAGAGAAAAAATTAGTTTAATCCCGTTACGAAAAAGCATAAAATCGGCTGGAGTTTTTGCGATACCGTAGAGTTTGATTTTGCCTGCAGAGTGATGCTTCATTTCATTGAAAACTTCGATCGCATCATGAAACTCGTTTTTTAACTCCCCTAAAAAAGTGAGGGCTGCTCCGATCATAGCGCGTTCGGGCTCAACGGTAAAAGATACATCCACTAAGCCACTTTCTTCCATTTCCGCTTCCGTTCTGATGAGATCATGAATCCATTCGAATTTTGACTCCATGGCATAGTCCTCCAAACATCTCCAGCTTATCATCCCCGAATTTTAAGGGTAGCGGGTTTTAAAACAGAAACAGTAAAGTAGGACTATTGACTAGGGTTATCTCTTACCAGATGAGGAAACCGTGTTTTTTCATTTTGAGGTAGACGACAACAAAGTATGCTCATAGACTTTAGTCGATACCGAGAAAAGTTAGGTGGTCGACCAGGGATTAAATAGATTCTGTTGAAAAGGCCTGTTTCTTCGTTGAAAAAGTTTAAATCAATAATTTTTTTCATAAGTGAGGATCTTATGTTTAATACTGGAAATAACAATAACAATAACAATAAAAATAACAAAAACCACAGAAATTATTTTATTATGAGTTTAGTGGTTGGGGTTATTGTATTAGGATTCGGTTTTGTTTTTTTCAAAAGCGCATTTGTAAAAGCCTCCTTTCCCTCTGAAAAAGAAAGTCCATCGGAAGTAACTCCAATAGAACCAATCACTTATTCTCATGTTCAGAAGGTTTTTAATTCGCGGTGTATAGCCTGCCATTCTTGCTACGAATCACCCTGTCAGTTGAATTTGCAATCCTACGAAGGCTTACAAAGAGGAGTATTGTCGACGGACATTTTTGATCGTCTTCGTGTGAGTGAAATTCCTCCGACGCGTTTATATGAAGATGCTACCTCTATTCAACGCTGGCGAGAACTCGGCTTTCAGGATGTCATAGGTGAAAACACATCATCGGTGTTGCTGAATGCAGTTAAAAGTGGAGCTAATTCAAAACGAATTGTGCTTCCTAATCATTATCCAGAGCAAAGACAATGTATCCATACGCAATCAGAAAATCTTGCTGAACATATGAACGATCCACGATTGGCGATGCCATTCAACCTACCAGGTCTCAGTTCGCAGGAGGTTCAAACGATTGAAGCATGGGTTAAGGAGGGGGCTAAACCTCCTATGGAGAATGAAGAGTCTGTTCCTAGCAACATAGAAAAGAAAACTATTAGTCACTGGGAGAAGTTTTTAAATGCAAGTCCTTTAGGTCAGAAATACAAATACAAACTGACGAGTCGCTATCTGTATGAACACTTATTTTTAGCTCATTTATATATTAAGGGGAATGAAAGTGCGACTCCGAAGTTTTATCGGCTGATTCGTTCTAAAACAGCTTGCGCTGAACCTGAGTTGATTACCACTCGCACTCCAGGAGTGGATCCTGGAGTTGAAAATTTTTATTATTGTATAGTCCCATATTTAGGTGTGGTAGTAAATAAAAATCATCTACCCTATGAGATAAGTATTGCAAAATTAGAATGGATTAAAAAATTATTTATCGATCCTCATTGGGAACGGGAGTCCGACGAAACCCCGTTTCCTCCTTACCAAATTACGGGCGATCAGTTGAGGCCTTCTGATAAAGAGAGTGATCCGATATCATTAGCTGATTTGCGTATTAAAAAAGAAGGAGTGAGTTTTCAAAATATCGCTGCGGATTATAGAAATTTAATGGGAAAATGGAAAAAAAGGTCTGAGCTGAAAAAACAAGAGCAAGATAGAATAGAAAAGAGGATTGAGAAAAACAATCAAGCTTCAAATCCTTTTGTTATATTCAAAGATATCCCTCAGGAATCGCGATATCGATTTTTGTTGGAAGATTCTTATTACCACATTATGACTTTTATGAAAGGAACTGTTTGTAATGGCACAATGGCCGTGAATGCCATTCAGGATCAAACTTATGTCCTCTTTATAGATCCAAACGTAGATTTAAAACTCAATACTCCTGACCTTCTGGAGAAACATCATTTTCCTGGGCGATATGGGAAAGAAACTGGTTATCATGTCATTAACTCTTATATCCAGCAAGCAGAGGATTATAACAATGCGCGAGAGGTTCTTAATGCCAATCTAAAAAAGCATTATAAGGATGGTCTTCCCTTAAACATCATTTGGAATGGTGATAAAAATGAAAAAAATAATAATGGTTTAGTCTTTACGGCATCCAATCCTAATGCGCTGTTAACGGTATTTAGGCATGATACCAGTGCTTCTATTGTGCGTGGGCCCGTTGGAGATTTATCAAAAACTGTTTTGTTAATGGATTATGCGACCATTGAAAGAATGGCCTATGACTTAGTCATTAATTTTGATGTTTTTGGGAGCTTAGGCCATATGCTCCTCACACGATCTTATATGGGTCTTATTCGAACGGATGCCGAAAATTTGTATCTCAGTTTACTCCCGCCAGAGCAGCGGCTACAACTAAAGAAAAGTTGGTACAACGATACAGTGACTGTGGCCGATCTTAAAACGCTGAATAAAGATATCCTGTCAGGATTAGTTGGTGCACTGTTGGAAAAAGCAGATCTTACCAGCAAGCAGCAAAACATTCTGTACGAGGAAGATAAAATCACCGATATTCCCCAGAAAATGATAGCCTTTGAGAACCCCAATGCGAGCCCTGAACAGGTTCACCTAAGTTTAATGCAAAAAGTTTTAAATTATTTGGGCCCTAAAATTGTTGGACAAGGTGATTCTATTAATTGGACTAAATTAAAGTTATTGGAGGGTGGAGTTCAAGGGCCGTCTCTTTCGTCTATAGAGGCTCGACTGTCTGAGCTCACGCGAGAGGTTACAGATACCAAGTTTCCATTTTTGTATCATTTTCCTGAGATGAGCATTTTAGTTCTTGGTACTGAAAATTCGCCTGAAAACAACCAGAGTGCTGGAGATCAAAATAAGGTGAGTAGTAGTAGTTCGCATTCAAGAACTTATAAAAAGTTTTACTCACTACTTTTAAATCGACAGTTTAATTCAATTTCATTAATGGCTGGTGAAAACTACAGACGTCTTCCCGAAAAGGAAACCTTAACTCTTTCTCCTAAAATGATTGGATATTATCCGAATCAATTTTTTTATATCAATGAAAGCGAAGCCGACATCAATCAATTTGTCGATCAAGCCCTAAAGATTAAGACAAAGGATGATTATGAGAATTTTCTAAATACTTATGGTATTAAACGAATGGATCCGGAAATTTGGAAAATTTATGATTTTGTGGTAGAAAAATATCGAGAACAAGAACCCATTGAAGCGGGTTATTTGGATTTGTCTCGATATAATTAGTCGGTGTCGCGAAATTGAAAAAATACTTCGTTACCTCGCTCAAACCTCACTCCAACGTAGAGGAACTACGCCTACGTTCGATTTGAGCTTCGGATGCCTCGTCTTTTTTCAATTTGGCGACACCGAAAACAGATTTGCGACACCGACTGATTATCCCTACTAAAGGACTTCACATTTGAATACCGATAAACGAAGTCGTTTTATCGGGTCCTGAGTAATCAGGACGCTGATAAATTCCCAATAATACAGTCATAGGCAAGTAATATCCAATGGTGGTGTCGCCTTTGATTTCTAAACCATAACTTCTGAAATTATTTTTAAGATAGGCGCGATCATAAGCTTTCGCTGCAAGATTGTTTACAATACCATCTACAGCGAGAATTTCCCCATATAAATTGAGCGAGGATCTTTTTAAAAAGGCAGGAAGGGTTCCAAACCCTAAAAAGCTTGTGAGTGGGAAGGTATATTCGGCGGTCAGACTTCTCGCACTTTTAATGTAAAAATAACCCGTATCATAACCTCTTAAAACAAAGGCTGGGAAAAAAAGATTGGGATTAAAGGGGTAAATATTGGAAGAGGCAAAATCAGCTAAACTGTATTCTCCCTTCATTTCTTGAGCCATCAAATGTAGTGAGGCGATATGGCGTTCGGGCAAATGATTTGAATAAAAGAAGGAAGCTTTTGATTGAGCTCGAGTGAGCTGGGAGAGCTCCTTAGTTTTCACATAATGATTGCCCAATAAAGAAAATTGCCAGCCTGAAAAGGGTTTACGGGAGTAGGAGCTTTTGGCAGCGCCATCATAAATAAATAAAAGCTGTGGACCAGCTTTGCGTTTTATGGATGATGTTTTGGTAGAAAGGGCATCAACACCAAAACCAAAGGTCATGTCTTCACTCCAGGGGCGAAGATCGTGTGAGGCTATGAGATTGATCTGCTGGGCCTCGTAAGTGGTATTCGACACGGGCTGTGGTCTTGTCTGATTGAGTAAGGTGAGACTGATGGGCCAATGAGTTGTTGTGTTCGTGTAATTGAAAGCCCCTGTTGTTTCTTTATTAAAGGAGTCATAGCCGGCCTCAATGGAATAAGCGTGTTTTTCCAAAGGATCAAAACTGGAGGTAGAAATTTGAACGCCATAACCATTTTCACTCGAATAAATAAAAGGAAGCCAATAGTAGGGTCGTAAATACTTGAGGCTCGAGTAGGGAGCTGGTGCTGTAAGTTGAGCGCCAAATTGTGATTCCAACTCTGCTTGTGTGGGCATCGTAAATGGGGGAGTGGTGCTTTGACTGGTATTTTGAGCAGGGTTTTGCGCAGTATTTGGAACACTGTT
>Ga0154020_10008790_pt1 | contig 11698 bp, 11 predicted proteins | sample Klosneuvirus_201_FD_109709 | JGI IMG/M metagenome (GOLD analysis project Ga0154020, IMG submission 109709) | Active sludge microbial communities from wastewater, Klosterneuburg, Austria - Klosneuvirus_20160825_MG | ecosystem: Engineered > WWTP > Aerobic digester > Activated sludge | place... | reverse complement strand
AGCCAAAACGGATGATATTCCATTCTGCTACCACTAGGATAACCATTAGGGCAGTGTTTAACACCATAAAAGTGGATTCATTCACCCAACCGGTTTCGCCAACTGCCCATAACAAGGAAAGCAATATTATCTGTGTGGCTTTTACCCAATTATACATAATGATATAGGATGGATAAGCGGCTGGGCGATCTAAATATCTTGCCAAATAATACACAACCAGCGGGTATAAAACCCAATAAAGGGTATAGACACTGGCCTGGATAATCAGAAAGGGAACAAGCTCAGGGATAACAGCACCGTCCTCTATCTGCAACCGGTACATCATATAAATGTATAGCGGCATCAGCCACAAGGCTAAAAGGAAAGAATGTTTTGCAGCCGTCAAGTTTTGCGGAAAAAACACCGTTCCTTCTGCCCGCCCCTGCAGCATTAAAAGCAATCCCTTTAAATAATTTTTCATTTTTTTCCTGATATCATTTCTAAGATTCCCTGCAACCCGTCCACTAGATCCGGCATGTAATGATGGACATAGGGGATAGGCATCTTATCCTTCGCTTTGGACGCAGTGATCAGAACTGTTTTCATACCGTGACCCGCGGCTGGTTGCAAGTTAATTGCCGTATCTTCGAAAAAAACTGATTGATGACTGGGAATGTTATATTTATTCAGAAAAATTTGATAGGCTTCCGGGTGGGGTTTGGGGATAAAATTGGCTTGTTTCACATCAAAAACCCCTTGGAAACAATCCGCAATTGCTAACTTTCCTAAAACATCTTGGGCATGTTGTGCGGAACTATTGGTAAAAACATATTTGGGGCCTGGCAATTGCTGCAAAATTTTATGTAAGGAGGGGGTGGGATCAAGTTCCGATAAATCAACCCGGTGCACATAGTCCAAGAAATCCTGGGGGGATACGTTCTGGTGCAACATCAAGCCTCGCAACGACGTGCCATATTGCTGCCGGTAATGATCCTGCAGCTTTACAGCTTCATCGATAGGCACTTGTAAATGCTGGCTGATAAACTCTTGGATGCGGCCAGCAATGCTTGGCATAACCTGCAAATTTGCAGGATATAACGTATTATCCAAGTCAAAAATCCAACACTTCATTTTTTGCCAACTCATTTTTACCTTATACATGAAAATTAGGTTGTTACCGATAATAAAATAGGGTGGCTTTCCTAGAAAACATCACTGTCTCTTCTTATATATCTTTTATGACGTCAACTATGGTAACCTATCTACCAATTTATCTGTTATATCTTAGAGATAAGGATATCGCCGGACAACTTTTATTCACCTCTCTTTTAATTGGCTTTATTTCATGACAAAATTACCGAAACAAACTGATCTCCCCTTCCCGTCTTTTCCCAATATTTTATCGGAAGCTTTGGAATACGGTAAAAAATCAGGGGCTGATCATATGGATCTTTTGCTGGTGGAGGCAACCGCCATCCAGTACAGCCAAAGAATGAATAAGCTGGAAAAACTGGAACGCGCCGAAGCTATGGATTTGGGGATCCGCTTGTTTAAGGGTAAGCGCCAGGTGATCGTTTCAACTTCAGATATATCGACCCCTAACATCAAAAAACTAATTGACCAAGGATTAGCCATGGTTGACCTGGTACCCGAAGATCCGTATTGCGGGCTTGCCGAAAGCACCCAGTTGATTACCAAAATACCCAATTTGTTGATGGCTGACCCGGTCGAGCCGGATATTTCCAAGCTTCAGGAGCGCGCCCAAATTTGTGAAGAAGCGGCTTTGTCTGTTCAGGGAATTAATAATTCCGAAGGGGCCGAAAGTGCTTGGGTCAAATCCAACACCCACTTTGCTGCCAGCAACGGGTTTCAGCAATCCTACAGCAATACCCGCCATTCTTTAAGTGTTGCCGTCATCGCCAAAAGCGCCCAAGGGATGGAGCGAGATTATGATTTTAGCTCCACTGTTTTTGGCAAAGATTTAAAAGATCCTGCAGGTATCGGACAAAAAGGGGCAGAACGGGCAGTTCGCCGCTTAAATCCACAACGGATCAATTCCGGCAAAATGCCAGTGATTTTTCACCCTCGAATCGCCAACAGCTTTCTTGGGCATTTGGCTGCGGCCATCAATGGCGCTTCCATTGCGCGCGGCACCAGTTTTTTAAAAAACCAGTTGCATCAGCAGATTTTCCCAAGCTCGGTTACGGTCATGGATCACCCGTTGCTGGAAAAAGGCTTGGCCTCCCGTCCGTTTGATGCGGAAGGATTGCCCTGCAAACCCCAAGCGATGATTGACAAAGGGGTGCTGACAGATTGGCTCCTGGATCTACGTTCGGCACGGCAATTAAAAATGATGCCCAACGGCCACGCGGTGCGCGGCCCCTCTTCCCTGCCTAGCGCGGGTATCAGCAACTTTTATCTGGAAGCTGGAACCGTAACCCCGGAAAGCCTGATTAAAGGCATAAAAAGCGGGTTATATGTGACGGAATTAATCGGTGACGGCGTTAATATGATCACGGGCGATTACAGTAGGGGTGCGACTGGTTTTTGGATTGAAAACGGATCTATTGCCTATCCCGTTAGTGAATTGACCATCGCTGGCAATTTGCAGGAAATCTTCCGTAATCTTATCGTCGCCAATGATTTAAGCTTTAATTACCGCGTCAACTCACCGACCCTGCTAGTTGACAGTTTAATGGTTGCCGGAAGTTAAAAAAACCAGGCGCTTTCATGCTAGGCAGCTGATAGAACCTGGTAATTGCCTTAGGCGCTCGGATTTTTATAATAAGCCCATACCGATGCTGGCGGAATGTTGTTGAAAACCCGCTCTAAGCGGCGGCCGTGGATTTTGAAACCCTCGCGGTCCAGCGGGCAGAAAAGACTGTAGGTGAATTGGATAAACGGCGATTCGGCGCCCATCAACGCCTTCGATTCATTCATGATTTGGTGCTGAACGGGTTTCGGCATACCAATCAACGGCAGTCCGGAAATAATTGCAATCGCCTCATTCACCCCTAAAGGACGGACTAAGCTTTGCAAATCCGTGGCATTTCCTTTGATGATGTTGAGTTTTGGAAAACGCTTAACCAGCAAATCGTGAAATAAGGGATCACGTTCCACTACAATTAATTTTTCTGGTTTAATGCCACTGTTTAATAACCCTTGCGTGATAACCCCTGTCCCACCGCCTAATTCAATTACATAACCGTCTCTTTTAGGAACGCCGCGCGCCATGGCGGCCGCCAACGCGTCGCTGCTGGGAACAATGGCGCCGACGCTTTTCGGTGTCTTTAACCAGTGCCTAAAAAAAAGACCGGATTTTCTAAACATCTATTCTATTCCTGTAGTTAGGGCCAACAACCCTAAAAATAATTTAAAAAATAATTGATCGGAACCAATTTTTCTTACCATAGCGCCCTTTGCCAAAATGTCTAGCGTAAGCTTTGGAACCCTCTAAAATTCTAATGGCTTGGCGAAGGTTGATATGTCTTGGATAATCCCTGTATCATCGTAACCGAATTGTTGATATTGCAAGACCAACGGCTTAATCACCTGTTATCTTGTATCCATTTTGTTTGATATATAATATCTTACCTAATCTCACCGACTTTAAGGCCTGCGCGGTTTTTGATGGTTGGATGGATGAATTTTTCAAGCGGTTCTATATCTTTCTCATTTAAAATCTGCAAATCCAGCAAAATTTTAACCAACGCCATTTCTGCAGCCCTGATGGCCCCATCCGCCGCTTTCAAGGCAATACCTAAGCCCTTTTGCGGTAGCACAGCAATATAAACCCCTTCCGCCCCCACTTTGGCAAAACCGCGTTCTTGCAGCTGCTCAGTCAAAATGCTGCAGAAACGCCCATGTCCGCCAATCATCAAGGGATTTTTTTTGATCGCTTGCACGATCCTTTTGATGGCTTGTTGGCGGGCGGGCGGCAAGCCAGCCGGATTAGCCATCCGCGCCATGGCGTAAGCCGTTTCAAACAAAGGGATGCCGATAACGGGGATACCGCAGCCATCAATGCCTTTGGGTGCTTGCTTGAGCGAAACACCTGTCATGTCCTCCAAAACTTGCACGATTCGTTGCTGAACGGGATGGTTGTAATCAACATACCCTTTTAAAGGTTCCAGATAAAAACGAGCAGTTGACAAAAATCCTGTATGTTTGCCGGAGCAATTATTGTGCATTGGACTGGGTTTACGGTTTTCCCTGATCAATTTTTCGGCCGCCGCCGGATAATAAGGGGCGTGAATGCCACAACATAGATCATTTTCCTGACAGTCGATTTTTCGCAACCAACTGGCCACCGTTTCCACATGGATGTCTTCCCCTTCATGCGAGGCACAAGCCAAGGCAATTTCCTTATCCTGCAAGGCATAATGGGCAGCCGCCCCACTTTCAACCAACGGGATTGCTTGCAACGGCTTCAAGGATGAACGCGCATACACCATCTTACGGACATCACCCCAGCCCTTCACCCATTTACCTTGCCAATCAACAACAGCCGCATCAACCTGATGCAGGCTTTCAACCATATCTCCTCGGGTCACTTCAATCGATAAGGGATGATGGCTGGTTTTGTGCTTCTCAACTTTCATGCGGCGTCCTTTATAAGAAAATTCCGTTTCTTTATCGCGTCGTTGGTTATTGTAACGCGCTGGTTTGCAAAAATAAAATAATTTATACTGCGAACAAGTTGCTTTTACCACGGAATCTTATTATCGTTTTTTATCATTTGAGAAAACCTTAGTCTCATCGGACTAAATTGGGTATGAGTTGATTTTATCAACATGATGCCTGACTTGCCTTGAGACTTGAGGAATAGAATAACCCAGGAGTATATCTGTTATGAAAAAATTTGGATTCGCATCACTGGCCGGATTATCTGCTCTTTTGTTTTCTTTGGCCGTGGTTGCGCAGCAACCAACAGGCAAACCGACGATGACTGATTTAGGCAAATTTGACAATTGGCAAGCAGCTTCCTTTGATGAAAATGGCAAAATTGGCTGTTTTATGATCAGCGACGCTACCAAATCAGAGGCAATTGAAGGCACCTACAGCAACCGTGGCCGGGTGTATTTAATGATCACTCACCGACCCGCGGCCAATAGCATAGATACCGTCACGATGTTTGCGGGTTACCCTTATAAACTAAGCAGTGAAGTAACCATCCAAGTGGATGGTGGGTCTAAGCATATTTTATTTACCCAAGATGATAAAGCCTGGGTGAAAGATGCCGCTGGCGACAAAATTTTGGTGGATAATATGCGCAAAGGTAAAAATTTAACTGTTTTAGGCATTTCATCACGCAACACCAAAACCCGCGATACTTTTTCGTTAACGGGTTTTTCAAAGGCCTACGCCGCCATCAATACAGCTTGCAACGTTAACCGCTAAGCTGATCGACATTTATCTATTATATTTTTCATTACGTAGCAGGCCATATTGATATGGCCTGTTCTTTTATGGTAAGATACCTATGTTAATGAAAAGCAAGCGGCTGCCATCAAGCCGTCATCCCTTAATTATTGGATATATCATGGGTACAACCAGTCACGCCGCTCAATTCGCCCCCGCCCGGACACCGGATGGGTTGGTGAATCTGGTGGGCCTCAACCGGGATGAAATGATTGCAGCGGTTGCGGCAATTGGCTTACCCGCTTTTCGTGCCAAACAATTATGGCATTGGATTTATCATCAAGGGTTAACCGATTTTAGCGGGATGAACAACCTATCCAAGGAGGTGCGTACGCTTCTGCTGCAACATTTTGTTATCAGCAGACCAGCCGTCAGCAGATCCCTGGATTCAAAAGATGGCACCCGCAAATGGTTGCTGAAAATGGCGGACGGCCAGGAAATTGAATCGGTTTACATCCCGGAGGAAGACCGGGGCACCTTATGTGTTTCATCCCAGGTCGGCTGCACCTTGACTTGTAAATTCTGCCACACGGGAACGCAGCGGCTGGTCCGCAACCTTTCAACCGCGGAGATCGTCGGCCAAATCCTTAATGCCCGCGACCAATTGCAGGAATGGCCATCGCCAAGCGATGGGCGTTTATTATCTAATATAGTTATGATGGGGATGGGCGAACCCTTATATAATTATGAAAATGTTGCCAAAGCCCTATTGATCGTGATGGATGGCGAGGGCATTTCTTTATCGCGGCGGCGCATTACCTTATCAACCGCAGGTGTCGTGCCCCTGATTGAGCGATGTGGAGCAGAATTGAATGTGAATTTGGCCATTTCGTTGCACGCCGTGAATGATGAGTTGCGCGATCATTTGGTCCCCATCAATAAAAAATATCCTATCAAGGAATTGTTGAATGCCTGCCGGAATTATCCAAGCCTCAGCAATGCCCGGCGGATTACCTTTGAATATGTGATGCTGAAGGATGTCAATGACTCGGCAGCTGAGGCAAAGGAATTGGTGCGCCTGATCCGCGGCATTCCGGCCAAGGTCAATTTGATCCCTTTCAACCCATGGCCTGGCGCGCCGTTTGAACGTTCAACCGATGAAGCCATCCAGCGTTTCAGCCACATCGTTTTTGATGCCGGTTATGCCTCCCCTGTCCGCACCCCCAGGGGGGAAGATATCATGGCTGCTTGCGGACAGCTGAAATCGGATAGCGTGCGCCAAAAGCGGGAACAGCTGGTTCAACAAGCGTTGCAAGCCGCTGTGGTTACCCATTAATATAACTGCCCTTATGTTTATGACATCCAAATATAAGTTTTCCAATTTTTAATACGAATTGGGTTTGATCTCTCACTCTCCGGTGCTATAATGTCAAAATCTTAAGTCAATATTCAAAAAAATCATTGGCATAATTGGAGGAAATAATGGATTCAGTCTCGCATTTTGAAGTAGTGTTCGATAATAAAGAACGGGCAAAGAAATTTTATCAAACCATGTTTGGTTGGCAATTCCAGGAAGTGCCGGGAATGGACTATGTCATGGCCATGACGGCGGAGGGCGACCAAAAAGGATGCCCGAAGGAACCAGGCAAGATCAATGGCGGCCTGATGGCCAGAGATACAACCGCCGCTTACCCCTTGGTCGTGATCGATGTCAAATCGATTGACGCAACCTTGAAAAAAGTGGCAAAAAGCGGCGGTAAAGTTGTGCTGCCGAAACAAAATGTCGGTGATTTTGGCTATTATGCCCGCATTAAAGATACGGAGGACAACACAATAGGTTTATGGGAAGCGATCAAGAAATAACCCTGACCTATTCTTATACTGATCCCTAAAGATAGGGGCGGATGATGGTCAAGCAACCGCCCCTATATTCACCCCTTTCATTCCTGAGTTGATCAATGAAAAATTATATCCCTTTTCCGGTACGTGCCGGTACCACCTCCCGCCAAGCCCATGCGAATTTGCCCGAAGGCTCTTATGAGCGGGAAATCGGCAAAGAAGGTTTCTTCGGCCCCGCCAGTCATATGTATCATAAACACCCCCCGACCGGTTGGATTGATTGGGAAGGGCCGCTACGCCCAAGGGCTTTTGATCTGAATAAATTATCAGGCTCAATTTCCTGCCCGTGGCAAGCACCTGATATTTTATTCAATGCCAATGTGCGCCTGCGTTTTTGGCATTTATCCCAAAAAATGGACCATTTGGTACGGAATGGTGATGGCGATGAGTTGCTGTTCATCCACGAAGGTAATGGTGAATTATATTGTGATTTCGGCCATTTAAGCGTCCGGGCTGGCGATTATGTGATGATCCCCCGCAGCACCATGTGGCGGCTGGAACCTCAGGGCAGTGGGATAAAATTATTGCTGATTGAAGCCACCAACAGTAGTTATCAGTTACCTGAAAAAGGCTTGGTTGGCGCACATGCTATCTTCGATCCGGCGATGCTGGATGTACCAGCCATTGATGAGGCTTTCCGGGCACAGCAAGATGAAAAAAAATGGCAAGTGCGGATTAAACGGCAGCAATTGATTTCAACCGTTACCTATCCCTTCAACCCCTTGGACGCGATGGGTTGGAAAGGTGATTTGGCACCGGTGCGGATCAATGTAGCGGATATCCGTCCCCTGATAAGCCACCGCTATCATTTGCCCCCCTCCGCCCATACCACTTTTGTAGCCAACCGCTTTGTCATTTGCACCTTTGCACCACGTCCCTTTGAAAGCGCACCGGATGCCATTAAGATCCCCTTCTTCCATAATAATGATGATTATGATGAAGTGCTGTTTTATCATGCCGGTGATTTTTTCAGCCGTGATAACATCAAAGCGGGTATGATAACCTTCCATCCCTGCGGCTTCACGCATGGGCCACATCCCAAGGCTTTGCAGAATATGTTGGTGCAGAAAAAACCGGCAACCGACGAATACGCCGTGATGATCGATACGCGTGATGCCCTGGAAACAGGCGCATCAACTAGAGATATAGAAAACTTGGCTTACGTGAATAGCTGGAAAAAATCTTAATGCAACATACAGTGAATTAACATGAAACTGGCAACCCTTAAAAACCACCGGCGTGACGGGCAATTGATCGTGGTCAGCACCGATTTGCAATCATATGCTGTTTCCGAGATTCCCACCCTGCAACAGGCGTTGGATGACTGGCAAAAGGCCAGCCCCCTCTTGCAAAGACTGTCCCAGCAACTCAATCAAGGACGAATGAAGGGGGCGCAACCATTTGTAGCCAAAAACTGCGCGTCACCTTTGCCACGGGCTTTTCAATGGGCGGATGGATCGGCTTACGTCACCCATGTTGAATTGGTACGCAAAGCGCGCGGCGCGGATATGCCCACCAGCTTCTGGACGGACCCCTTGATGTATCAGGGTGGCTCGGATACGTTTTTAGGTCCTTGTGAAGATGTCCGGTTGGCCCAGGAGGATTGGGGAATTGATTTTGAGGCAGAAGTGGCTGTCATCACCAATGATGTGCCGATGGGGGTTAAAGCTGCCAAAGCCGCGCAGCATATCCAATTGCTGCTGCTGGTCAATGATATGTCACTGCGAAATTTGATCCCCGGGGAACTTGCCAAGAATTTTGGCTTTTTTCAAAGCAAGCCTTCTTCGTCTTTCTCCCCGGTGGCAGTGACCCCAGATGAATTGGGCCAAGCCTGGGACGGAAAAAAACTGCATCTGCCTCTTTACAGCTACCTCAATAACAGCTTATTTGGCAAGCCGAATGCAGGTGTGGATATGACTTTTGATTTCGCCCAACTGATTGCCCATGCGGCTAAAACCCGATCGTTGGCGGCTGGTTCTATCATCGGCTCCGGCACGGTTTCCAATAAAGATCAAAGCGTCGGCTCCTCCTGTATTGCCGAACGCAGAGTGCTGGAAACCATCGCTTCAGGCAAACCAAGCACACCGTTTTTGCGTTTTGGTGACCAGGTGCGGATTGAAATGTATGATGTGCAAGGCCAGTCCATTTTCGGTGCCATCGATCAAAAAATTGTTGCTTATTCCCCTGCTCCTTAACAGGCTAAAGATCGCTTTTAAGCATATCATCGGGGTAACCTGCATGGATGAGATGTGCCGCAGGGGAATTTTGCTTGCGGAGGCAAAGCTTTTATCCTACAATGCAAGGTCTATCCGGTTTGAAAGGTAGGGAACCTGATCAGAAGTGATGGCAAATCCTTGAGAGGATGAGCCTTTGTTTTTGTTACGTTTTTTCTTATCCGGTCAACGGATAGAATTGATCTCATGGCTGCGGTCTTGGGCACTGTTATTTAATTCAGGAGGCTTCATTGGCAATTGGTACCGTTAAATGGTTTAATTTCAAAAAAGGTTATGGCTTCATCCAACCCGAAGACAACTCGCAAGATGTTTTCGTGCATATTTCGGCGTTAGAGCAATCCGGGATCAGCACCTTGCCGGAAGGTCAGAAAATCACCTATGAATTAGCTAATAACCGCGGCAAAACGTCGGCCGTAACTTTGAAATTGCTTTAATTCACATCACATTTCCAACTTCGATTGGCCAGGCTTCTATTGGCCAGGCTTCTATTGACTGGGCGGTCTTTTTCGGAAGGCCGCTTTTCTTTTGCCTGGTTTAATTATCTGCGGCAAAATATATCCGCCGACTTGCTTTTTCTGCTTGCAGCTAGCTTCTTCATCCTTTTATATTTTCTAGAATATTCGGTAATTCTGGTGATCCATTGCTGGTTTTGTGATAGGTAATCCAATGACCCCCAATAACCTTCATACCTTAACCGACCCTTCCCCCCTGCAACGATTGTGGCGGAAAATATGGGTGGTTTTAGTTTTAAAAATGGCTATCCTAATGGTGATGCGCTTTTGGTGGTTTAGCGGCGAACATCGCCCCCAGATCAGCCCGGAACGCGTTGAACAGCAATTCCTTTTAACCCCCGCAGGTGCCCCATGATTGATATGGAAGTAGTCAATCTTTCCAGGATTCAATTCGCTTTAACCGCGCTATATCATTTTCTGTTTGTACCGCTGACTTTGGGGCTGTCAATCTTACTTGCTATCATGGAAAGCGTGTATGTCATGACGGGCAAGGAAATTTGGCGGCAGATGACCAAATTCTGGGGCGTTTTATTTGGCATTAACGTGGCCATGGGTGTTGCCACCGGCATTACCATGGAATTTCAGTTTGGCACCAACTGGGCCTACTATTCCCACTATGTGGGGGATATTTTTGGCGTGCCGTTGGCGGTTGAAGGATTAATGGCTTTTTTCTTAGAATCTACCTTTATTGGCTTATTTTTCTTTGGTTGGAAACGTTTATCCAAACGGGGGCACCTAGTTGCGACTTGGCTGATGGCGATTGGCGCTAATTTTTCGGCGCTGTGGATTTTGATTGCCAATGGCTGGATGCAAAATCCGGTAGGTGCTGCCTTTAACATGGATACGATGCGGATGGAATTGACTTCGTTGTCCGAGGTGTTTTTTAATCCGGTTGCACAAGCTAAATTCGTCCATACCGTCAGCGCAGGCTACGTAACGGGGGCAATTTTTGTATTGGCGATCAGTTGCTGGTATTTGCTAAAGGGACGCCATACCGAATTTGCCAAGCGTTCCTTTACCGTGGCCGCCAGTTTCGGCCTGGCATCCGCCCTGTCGGTCGTGGTGCTCGGCGATGAAAGCGGCTATGTGGCAACCGAACATCAAAAGATGAAGCTTGCGGCGATTGAGGCGATGTGGGATACGGAGGCGGCGCCTGCCGGATTCACCCTGTTCGGTTGGCCGGATCAAGCGGCAGGTAAAACCCATTTTGAAGTGAAAGTGCCGTGGATACTGGGGTTGATTACGACCCGTTCCTTTGATAAAGAACTGCCTGGAATCAACCAACTGGTTGCACATGGTGAAAAACGCATTGCTTCAGGCTTGATTGCTTACCGTGCGTTGCAAATTTTAAAGCAAGACCGCGCCAATCAACCGGCGCTTAAGGATTTTGAAGAACATGGCCAAGATATGGGTTATGCTTTATTGCTGCGGCGCTTTTTAAGCGACATCACCACCGCCACCCCCGATCATATTGCGACAGCTGCCAAAACCCTGGTGCCGGATGTGCTGGTGATGTTTTGGTCGTTTCGGGTGATGGTAGCACTGGGGATGTTTTTCATTTTCTTATTTACAGTGGCCTTTTACCTTTCGGCCAAGCGGCATTTTGAGCATCGTTGGTTTTTACGCCTGGCTTTCTGCAGCCTGCCCTTGCCTTGGATTGCCTCGGAACTTGGGTGGATTGTGGCGGAATACGGGCGCCAACCCTGGATTATT
>Ga0154020_10008789_pt1 | contig 11698 bp, 8 predicted proteins | sample Klosneuvirus_201_FD_109709 | JGI IMG/M metagenome (GOLD analysis project Ga0154020, IMG submission 109709) | Active sludge microbial communities from wastewater, Klosterneuburg, Austria - Klosneuvirus_20160825_MG | ecosystem: Engineered > WWTP > Aerobic digester > Activated sludge | place... | reverse complement strand
TGCAAGTTCGTAAGGTTGCATACTGGAAGGTGCTTGGTACTTTTCTATTTTAACCATGTTGAAAACAGCGTTGTTGTAAACAGGGTTTGTAGCCCCGCTTGCGTATCCACCAACTTGAGACGCTTGTCTGTACTGTCCACAAGGCTCAGAATAATCGTAATTTTCTTTTGAGTTGGTTTCTTTAGAACCAACGGAACCTGAGGAACGGGGATTTGAACCATAACAATTCTTCGGGTTAAGGAGTTCAGGATAAGGGTCATAGTCCCTATTCATCTCTAAACTTGCGCTGTTGTAGCTTCCGCAACCACAAGACATTTTATTCTTATCCTTATTTTATTTTTCTATTTCTCTTCATACAATTTAAAAAGTTCATAAGGAATTTTTTCACGCGGTATACTATTAAGTTTTTCAATGTACTTTGGAGATACAGGAAGATGAAACTCTTCAGTGGAACATTTATCACTGTCTACGACCATAACAACAGTCTTTTCATTAAAAGTATAGGACGTTAAAATTTTTGTATTTATGCGTTCATAAAATTCTAAAGGACTTTTATACTCTATATCTCCATAAATTTCTTTTTTTCTCGCAGAAAGTTTGTTCATATGTTTATGTAAAATATTCTCGATACACTTTCCAAGATGCAAAAGAGAACAGAGCATCTTTTCAAAGTGTATCCCCGCAAGGTCACAGTACTTTGATATTGAATCTGTCCTCTCAAAAAAAGAGAATCTAAAAAAATCTACAGCTTTCTTTCTGGTTTCTGGATTTAGATAGTCTGTTCTCACTATTCTAGCAACATCAACAATATTTTTTAACATGTAAAGACAGTAAAAAGGGCTTGATATCTCTTTCTCAATTTTCGAGAACTCTTTTGTAAAAATTTCAAACGACATTTCAATACCCTGACACTTGTTTTCTTCTAAAGGTAAAATAACCAGAGTATTAATAATATCAAAAGCGTAGTATTCATACTCTTTGATGATAGAGGAGAAATTATGCTTTCGCAAAGCCTTTATTACACTATCAGTTGCACATTTTTCTGAAAAAGTATCTCTGCCTGTATTAAGGTCAATATCTTTACCTTTATAGTTTTTCCTTATAAACTTGTTGAGTCTTTTGCTAGTTTTGCTTTCAAAATTTTCATGTATCTCATCGGCTGTTATTAATAAAAAAAGTTTAGGGTCTGCACATGCGTCGAATCTGTCGCTTGTAAAACCAATCTCTGTATGGTTCATAGAAGGCCAAAGATAATTGTTTTCCAAATTTGAACTATAAGAGAACCCATAGTCAATGATTATAGGGTAGTGTCCAAGTGTAGGAATATAGTAAGGTTTCCCCTGTATTATGTAAAGAAATACAAGGTTTTTGCTACACTTTTTGAGAAGAATATTGTTAGAATGTAAATCGTAGTGTGTAAATTTATTTCTACGTTGTGCTACTTCTAGTGCTAAAAGTGTCTGTTTTAAAGAGGTATATATGACCTCTTCAGATGTCTTGTTTGAAATTATGTGTGTGTAAAGCTTATAACTATCTTGAATAAATTCAAGGAGAAGAACCTTCTTTTCTATTGGATACTTTGTTTTTACTTCGAAGGGATTTTCTGTATTTTCAGGGTCTATCATACATGTTATCATCCCTATTGACCTATTCAGGTGGGGTAGAAAATCTGAAATTTCTCTAAGTCCAGAAGATACGATATATTCATGTTCAACAAGGTAGTTAAAATAATTCGAAAATTTAAAGACAATTTGAGCTTGTATTTCATTAATTTGAAAAAGACCAACTATCCCCTGTTTTCCCTTCTGAGGAAATATTCTAACAAACGTAAGCCACTCATCCCACTTTTTATCCTTATTCTTTTCATATATTGAAATAAGGTTTGATATACCTGAACTCTCATTTAATGATGACATTTGTTATAAAACAAAAACTGTTTAGATTTGTTTCGTCGTAAACGAACCAGTCTTCTTAATCTTGAACTGGGTTCCAACAAGTTCCGCTGAAATAATATCGTTTTCCAATATAAACTCTCTGAAAGCGTATATTACCCCGTAGTGACCAGAACAGTCCCAATAGTTAATTACAACATTTTTCTCATCGTTCCGGTTTTCTTCATCTGTGTCTATAGCATCATCCCCGATGATATAACCGCTCTCTTTTATTTTTGGCCAGTACAGTTCAAGCTCTTTAATAACATAAGAATATTTGTGGTTCCCGTCAATATACAGAATATCAATATTGTCAGGTATATCATGAACAGCATCTTCAGATTTTTTTCTAATAAAGATTACTCTGTCTCCAAATCTCTCTTCCAGTCGTTTTTTTGTGTTAAAGTAAACACAGTCTCCAGTTTTTTCATTTATAGTATCTTCATAATCGGAATATGAAAGATAAGGGTCTACACAGTATACCGTTATATTTTTATTCATCTCCAATATCTGTTCAGTGAGTCTTCCAAAGTCTGTTCCTATTTCGACAAAAATTTTTCTTTCTGGATTACAAACAATCTCTTTCAGAAGTTCAATTCTTTCCATTTTGTGTATATTTTTTACGTTTAAACGTAAAAAATACCGTCTAGGTTTAGTTCTACGAACAATCAGTTTTTTACAACTATCTTTGGAGCAAAAAGTTTCTTCAAAGACTTTATCACATTTTCTCTTGTTATAGTCCTATATTTGTACTGTTGCATCATGAACCCCTTAACATACCCTTTGTCCTTTCCATATACTGCGTCAAGAACTTGGTCGAGAGGGTTTGTAAGCTGTTTGAGATAGTAGTGATAGTCCACCGTCAAACTTGAAGAGTGTTTCATAAAGTACTCAGAATCCTCTATTTTTATATACTGTTTTGCGTTATGCCCTCCTGTAGTTGTTATTATATACTCTATTCTTGAACCGGCCGATACAAGCTGACCTCTCGCTTTCATTTTTTCAGCGAGTTGAGCTTGTGCTGGAAGTGAAAGAAGGTAGTACTCATTCTCGTCTTTTGCGTCTTTCAAATCAAGCTCTTTCTGTCTTGCTTTTGCATCTTTTGGAAGAAGTTTTCTCAACGTATAATCACCCAGCTTCCAGCACGGTTTATTTGTTTTTTCGTTCTTACCCTCTACAGGCTCAAGGTCTCCCTCATCGTTCCTTCCTATATCTCCGATAGATTTGGTGATGATAAAATCTTCATATTTATAAAATCTACTACAAAGCTTATTCAGTTCATCAAGAATAAAGTTTATAATGTTATACTTTTCCTCCTTGTTAAAAATTTTCATAATGACCTCTCCGTATACATGTCTCACAAACTCACTGTTGTCTCTCCTCTGTAGAAGAACACCTTTCTTTGAAATATCTAGCTCCTTACTACCTTTCTTAGTTTTGAAGTTTCCATCTCTATCACACTCGAGAGACATGTATCTCTTTTTTGTAAGAACAAAGTATCTAGCGTAAACCTTGTTTTCAAAAGCGATTTTCATCGGGGATGGAAACAGCTTAGATACGTTCTCTGCAACCATAGTAGCGTAGTCCCAAGATTCCTTGATAGTTTTGAGATGTGGAAATGCGACGTAGTTGGAATCTGTGTTGTGAACTATCATCCTTCCAATACCCGCAGAAAAATGGTGGTTTTCAGTTTCAAAGTCGTATACATAATCATCGACCTTACCGAGAGAGAGAATAAGAAAAATATTGTTATCATCACTTTCAGGATGAATTGAAGCTCCTTTTGAAATCATTACGTTCCCATTATCGAAAAGATTGATAACCGCTTTATATCCAAGTCTTTCAAGAATAAAGAAAAGAATTGAAGCTTCAGTATAGTTTTCAAAAATAAAGTTATCACTCCTTCCGAGAGAATCACAGTATCTAATAAAGAAATCGTTGAGATGTTTTAGAGAACAGTTCAGAAGGTCGTTCGAAAGAGGTTTACCCTTATATTTTTTCCGTGAGTTAAAAGATACAGGGAGGGGATAGTGTAGAAGGGGAAATCCAACCTTTACATCTGAAGGTTTAATTTCATTCCCTTGAGTATCCAGAAGGGAATGGTCTTCTGTCACGGTGACAAACCCTTGTTTGGTCAAAATTCTGAACATCTCTTTTTGTGTCTTATGTCTAATAACCTTTTTAATTTTAGTAAAACCTTTATCTGACCAGACTTCAAACTCGTTGTCTTTTTGTTCGTAAATATTTTTATCACATACATCATCCTCCTCAGATTGCGAGCCGTATCCCCAGTTTATATTCATAAACTCCTCAAGCTCGTCAAATCTTTTGTAGTAGAGAGTCTTGCCTTTTCTCAGAAGCACAGGTGTATCTCCAGAAACACTATCACCGTAGATAACGTGACCCTTATACTTATCATGAATTTCTCTTGTCGCCTTTTCAATAGAAATACGACCGAGGTACGTTGTACACATGGCCACTGGCATACACGTTAACATTCCCTTTCTCGCTCCAGTAATACCGTAACCACTATTAGATGAGACCTTCAAAGCCTCCTGTTGCTTATCAAGAACATCGTAGAGAGACATTAAATCTAATTTTTTCTCAGGGTTCTTCTCTTCCTTGAGTTGTTTTCCAACCTCATCTCTCTCGTTCTTCGCGACCTTTCTTCCATCGAGAAGATTTTTCAAAATTTCGGGGAGAACTCCAATAGGAGACTTTAAAAATCTGTACTTCCTCTTTTCACAGATGATAACCTTCTTCTTTCCCTTTGTAAGAAGATTTTTCTCATCTCTTACAGGCTTGAGAGACTTTATTTTCTCTGCAATGAGAAGCTTAAACTCTTCCTTTCTGTCCTTATTTTTCTTATCATCACGTTGGTTTCGAAGTTCTTTAATAGTTGTTTCCTCTTTTTTGAGAATAGAAATGAGCTCATTTTTTCTAACAATGCTAGGGTCGTGCTCACAACCAATATGGTCATGCCATTCAAGAATGTGACAAAGTTTGTCTGGAACTTTATCATCGTTCACTAAAGTTGACCAACATAGATTATAAGCTATAATCATCGAAGGATAAAGTGAACAATTATGGGCGACAACTCCGGCTGAAATAAAATTATTTGAAATTGGAACTTCAATATCGTATACTTCTGTATTTTTATATTCTCTGACATCGATAACCCTTCTTCTCCAAACAGGGATAGAAACGTCGTCGCTACTGACAGCATAAACTTTTTTATGACCATCTATTTTGAACCATTTTTCAGTCTGAGTTTCTTTTACATAGTCTACAGCTGTAGGGAACTTCTTTTTTTGTAGACTTAACTGTCTTGGTCTATCCGCATGTCTGACAGTTTCATATCTCTGATAATGAATATCAGAAATCGAGGACAAGGAGTATATATTGATAGGAGGTTCGTTTTTAAATACTTCCTCTCTTGCTAAATTTAATCTTTCACGTGTATTTCTGTTAACTGGAATATCAAAAACAAAATTAATAACCTTCTTGTGTTGTTCTCTTGTTTTTTGTTGCATCTTTTGATAAGAAGCTATGACGTTTAGTTTTAAAGTTTTGTTTATGCAGTACCTGAAACCAATATTGTTTTGGAATGGTAATATATATTCCTGCGGTATAGATACAACATAATCCCATCTTGGGTTTTCAAGAATATCTTTCGGTACAAGTGAACTATCGTTTCTATATTTTATTTTAATAGGGTCTTGGATGACACTTGGAATTTCCAACAGCTCTAATAAATATTTAATCTTTTCAAATACAATGAGCATGTCGTTTTTATATTTTTCTATTGTTGTCCATTTGAACGAAACAGAACCATACTTTCCAGTTTTACCACATATATAAGGAGCACTTCCATCCCCTCCGAACAGACCTCCTAAAAATTCTCTAACTACAGATTTCGGGCACCCCTCTTCAAATAGAAAGGCAGGTAGTTTCATAGGCTGGGTAGCTCTTTTTCCGACAACCATATCTTCGAGCGCATGAATAACCTTTGCCAAATCTGATGGAAATGAAATAGAGTACGTAGTACCTTTCTGTTTACCCCCTCTTTTTCTAATAGTTGGAGGAGCTGTAAATTTCTTAAGGTCTGTCATAAAGTTTTGAGCATCAATTTCAGTTCCAAGATAAACTTCAGCACAATCTCTATCTCTCCCAGAGGTATATACGCACCCGTCAGAAAGAATAAACCCTACCATTCTTGAGAATGCCAAAGCTTTGTTTCTGTTTTCTTCAGTTGTCATATTAAAAGAATAAGACCCTGCTTCGAGGAACCATTTTTCTTCATCTTTACCCCTGACATCTTCAGGATATTCAACCCCACATCTAACATATTTATCCTTAAGTTCGTCAGCTCGACACCAACTTCCGTCGTCTAACATAAACTTATGGTCAGGGGTTGAGACTATTTCAGTTCCATCTTGAAGAAAGATTTTTACAGTCTCTCTTATACCCTTTCTTTGCAGTATTCCAGTAGTTTCAAAATTTTTTAGACCGTTGGTTTTCTCGTCAAAAGATACAACATCGTGGGTAATATCCAAATTTTTCAACCTCACAGATAGTCCGTTCGACATACTTACCAAAGTTTCTCCATCCAGACAAAAATCAAGCGATACAAGCTTGTCGTGAACTCCAACTTCTGGGTCTAGCACAGTCGCACCGACGTAGTAATCAGAATCTTGAGCTTTGCAGACGTCCCTCTCAACAACAATATTTTCGTGGGTACACTTTTTATAAACACCTGCAAAAACTTTAATCTGTTGTCCTTGAGTGTACAGCGCAAAGATTGGAAGCCCAACAACTTTAGAGAAAGTTCCCAAACCAGTCCAATACTTTAAAGTTTCAAAAAGATTGATAACAACAATACTGTCCCCAACACAGTAGTTTCCGCAGATTGTCATCGCCTTTCTTCCGATCGCTCCTCCCTTCATACCTAAACGATAACATTTAAAAATACCCTTATGTCCTAACGGGTCTTTGATAATATTTTTCAGAAAATGTGTAGCTATGGATTCGAGCTTATAACTACTGAGTTTGTGGTCTCGTCTCACAAGGGGAAGAAGGTCAATAAAAAGTCTTCCTTCAGCATCGAGAAATTCGAAATGCTGGTTTTTGAAAGCTGAAGAAGACCAGTTGATAGTTTTCTTTTTGGAGTGCTTATTCTTCCTCATTCCAAGCTGGTCAAATTCGTAAATATAGTACCCGAGTTCAGCCCGTTGAATCATGTAAGGAATATCAAAACAGAAAATATTGTACCCCATCATAATGTTAGGCTGTTTTTCTTGAACGAGCTTAGTGAACCCACAGACAAGCTCATCTTCAGATTTGAAGTGAAGAGGGATGATACCTTTGTTTAAAATTTTTTCCTCAGTCTCTCCCAAGGTTAAAATATATTTTTCCCAAGTATCTGGGGAAGAACCTTGTCTACCAAAAATACAAGAAATTTGAAATACTTTATCGTCAGGCCTGTTAGCGTTAGGCATAGACGTAGGGATAGAAGAATTTACTTCAAGGTCGAAACTGAGAAGAAGAGGGCGCGCCACGAGTGTACACCCTTCTTCCGGAGAGATATTTTTCCAATTTACAACGTACTCAAAATCACAAAAGGTTTCTTTAGAGTCTCCTAAAATAGGTTTTCCAATAATTCTGTTCCAACCTGTAAGGTTAAGTTTTCTGATAGATGTAAACTGAAGGATAGGAGAAGCATTGTTTTCGTGAATCTTTAAAGTTAAGTTTCCGAGTCCTCCGATATAGACAGGTCTAAAAAGTTTCCTCCTAAAGAGGTCAAGGTCGTTTACAGAAGAGAAAGAACAGAAGAGGTACGGAAACTCCTTTCTTTTTCCATTCTCAAAAGAAGCATAATACAATCTTTTTTTCCACATTCTCATTTTGATTAAAGGTCTATTCTCTTCTCCCACAAGAGCGTCAAGCTTCGCTACAAGAAGTGCAACATATGAATCGTCTTTCCAATCGATATTCTCAGGGAGCTCCACATAGACATAAGGAGTAAACTCTACAATCTTTACAGCTACATTCTGATTTTTTGTATTGAGACCATAAATCCATATAATTGTCCTATAAATCTCGTCATCGTCCATATGCCAAGCGTAAGAGTAGAAAGTTGTGTTGACATACTGAATTTTGGGTTTTATTTTTTTTTCAACGTTCTTATTTTCCATTTTAATTGTAAAATGGGATTGGTTTAAAAATCAATTTTGGTTCGAAGAACTTTGAAAAATACCCGATTTCCAAAAGAACTCAATTTTGGTTCAAAGAACTTTCGATATAAATAAATGACAACTTTTGGTGTAGAATGGGAAACAAATCTCCTTATATTTTTCCCCGAAAATAAAATTCCTCTAGAACTTTCTGTAAAGAAGCCTTACGATACTGGAATTCCGTTCACTACGCTGTCGCTGGAAAACTATTCTCCTTATCGAACCCCTTCGGATTGTTTAACTAATATTGAAGTTCAGATGGGGGTATTTGAATCTAAATCTGAAGATGTTTTTGAGATTAAAGAATTTAAAAAAATATGTAATATATTTTCAACCTTTTGGGAAGGCATCATTAATGATAAAAAAATTATATTGAACAATGGGAAATTTTACGATGTTTTGGTATACAGTGAAAAGAACGGAAAGTTTCAAGACTGTGCTAGACTTGAAAAATCACAAAACAATGCAGGGTATACATCAGACTTATCTTATGATATAAAAGGGGTTCCACAAATAACCTTTGGAATTAAACTAACATATGTAATATCTTTGTTTGGGTATATAAGTGAACTTATAGTAAATAAAAATTTTTCTATAGAACCTCCTATGTTAACAGTGATAAGAGGCTCTTACCAGACTGTTGGAATTTATTGTGATGGAAAGGGTATAAAAAATCTGGACATAGTATCGTTCTTTATCCTTCTGTACTATTACGTATATTCTTCAACCCTATACAAAAAATTAAAATTAAAAGTATATCATAAAGCTTCTTTTGTATTTAAACTGCGAACAAATTTTAGAGATATTTATACTTATATAAAAGAACCCGAAAAAGAGCTTTCAGAGTTTATAAATAAAATGAAGGAAGATGATGACCTTGATAAAGATATAGTTTCTCATCTTTCTGATACCTTTTTCAAGAACAAAAAATTTGTACCTTGGTATTTTGATTTCGACAAAGAATTAGATTTTGGAGAGTGGGATATGGGTAAGAATAAAAATATTCACATTGAACTCAGAAACATCCCTATAATTATGGGTTTAGTTGATGATAGACCATATATAGAACTGAAGTATATAAATATATTGGATTTTTGTTCTTTTATACCGGAGATTATAAATAAAATATTAAACCCATCTTTACAAATAGACCCAAAAATTATCTTAAACGATGATGAATAAGAATTAAAAATATCACATAATAAATGAATACACGTGGAAATATTATATTAGATTTAGACCAGACCTTGATATCTTCAGAATCTTTAAAGTCTCTAGACTGGGAAAAGTACAAAGACAAGGAGAAAAATTTTACTGTTCCAACAATCATGGAGGACTACTATAAAATTTTTGAAAGACCTTACCTACAGGAGTTTCTAAATTTCTTATTTGCAAATTTCAATGTGTGTATATGGACTGCTGGTACACAATCTTACTTTTCTTTTATAGTTGACAATATAATTATCGGAAAACATACTGACAGACACTTTAAAACAGTTCTTTTCTCTTGTCATTGTGACGATTCCAACGCAAAAAAGGACGGTACGAAAGACTTGCGAATGTTGTGGGACATATATAAACTCGAAGGGTTTTCTAAAGAAAATACGGTGATCATTGATGACTACAAGGACGATGTATATTTTATTCAGAAAGAAAACTGTATATTAGCTCCAGAATTTCACTTTACGAAGAAAGGGAGTGAAAAGGACGATTTTTTAAAGAGATTAATTCCGAAACTGAATGAGCTTAAAACTCAGATAGAAAAAGGGTTGCCAATATCAGATATGGTTATAAATATAAATAGAGATATGAAAAAACGTGTATAGATTCACGTTTCTTTTTTCAATATCCACTTTTTGAGATTTTCATCGTATAGTATAGTCTCTCTCTCAAATTTAGTTTCGGGAACTAAATTTTTCCTATACTGTTCCAAAAGTCCTTCTGACGGTTTTACAAAATTTTTATACTTTAGTTCCTTCTTTTTAAAGTTTTCTTCAATAAGGTCGATATCAACTTGTGAATATATTTTTTCTTTGTCAATATCCTTGTGAGATGAAGGTATTGGTGGGGATGGAACCGGTTGTTGAAAATTTATGTTTTTTTCAAGAGAACTTATTCTGAAAGACATGTTTGTTTAAAAATAAACTATTTTTAAACCTACGTTTTACACGCTTCTTCATTCTTCCCAACTTACTATAGTTGAATAAGTTTCCAGAGCTGGAACAACGGTTCCAGTCTGTGCGTAGTCCGCTCCACTATTAGATTTTGAGAGAAGAGAAATTTTTATAGGGAGTCCCTCGGTTTTGTAAGTATATACTTTATCGTTCGAGGAAGTTAGAGAAATTTTTTTATCCAAGTCTGGAATTCTTCTAGGAATGTACAGGTGTACCTTCAAGTCGTGCCAGTCTGCCAAAGTTCTGGTCTGAAGGGAACTCCATTTAATTTCATCAAGTTCTTTTGTACCTCCGATTGAAAAAGTATCTTTTCTAACAACAGCGACAAGATACCTATACTCGATGGAAAGATTACCGTCCATTTTACACATATATACACTCCATATATCATTATCCCTTATCTTTGTCATTTTTGGATTGTCAAAATACGCAGTAAAAAGATTATAGATTGTTTCCCTCACCGGATAGAAAATGGTAGAAAATGGGTCTAACAGTCTTCCGTGATTCATTTTGAGTAAGTTTGGATTTTTTTTAAGTTTAAAATAAACAATGAAAACAGCAGTTATCGTAACAATTTTAGTTCTGGCTCTTGTTGCAGTATTTATATATATTGGGATGAAAATAAAATCTAAGCAGACACCAATACCTATTCCTATGATGAATATAAACCAGCCTAAAACACCCGAAGAGGAAGATGAAAAATTGGGGGAAGACTTGAAGGCTAAAAATGTAAAATTTATCAAGCCTGCCGATTTTGAGGTCGGTCTGATGAACAAAGACGAAGCGAACCCGTCGTGTAGTATATGTGAACATAGCCAACTTCATCCTCTGCCTGTTATCAATGTGGATTATGGAAGTAAATCTCCCTCTTTTGAAAATGAGGATTGTCAATGTTTACAATTTATAAAATCCCCGTAAATAAAAACAAAATATGTCTCATCTATCAAATCATTGCCAACATTCTTTCAAATTTTGTTTAGGTTCTGGAAAGAACAAAGACAGAGACAAGGATAAAGGAGGAACGGTGGAACAGTTTTTTGAAAAGTTGAAGAAAGATAGTGAAAGTTGTGAAAATAGTGTTTTTGTATTTACAGATGGAAAGTGGACGTTGAAAAATTTGAGCTGTATTATGAAAGATTATATATTAAAAGATACTGAGAAACATTCGGAGACAAAAATTCCTCTGAGTTTGAGAGGGGTACAAGGTGAAAAAGGAAAAGACGGTGTTCTGGGGCCGAGAGGACTTCAAGGAATACAAGGACTTCAAGGACATACAGGAGCCAAAGGTGATATGGGACTACAAGGACTTCAGGGGATACAAGGACTTCAAGGACTTCAAGGACTTCAAGGACACACAGGA
>Ga0154020_10008788_pt1 | contig 11699 bp, 9 predicted proteins | sample Klosneuvirus_201_FD_109709 | JGI IMG/M metagenome (GOLD analysis project Ga0154020, IMG submission 109709) | Active sludge microbial communities from wastewater, Klosterneuburg, Austria - Klosneuvirus_20160825_MG | ecosystem: Engineered > WWTP > Aerobic digester > Activated sludge | place... | reverse complement strand
CAGGACAATCTGGATCTGGAACGCTGGTTTCGTAACCCCAAAGGCCACGAACGCCGCATCCACGGCCACCGCCATGCGGGTGTGCGAATCGTGCTGGAAGGCCCGTCGATGATTCACGCTCTGCATCTCCACCAGCGTCACCCGGAACCGCTGACCTCCACCGACCTGCTGCCCTTTCGCGCCGCGACTCCTCACATCAGCCAACTCCAGTCGCTCCAACGCCGCAGCCTCATGCGAAGAGCACGCTCCACAAAGAAACGACCTCGACACCTCGATGAACTCGAATCCCGCTACAAGGACTCATCTTAGCCTGACCGCGGGCCGTTGTTTCTTCATGATAGCTTCCTGATCTCAGTAACTCTTTTCATCCAGCGGTCCGAAGCAAGCGGCCATGACCGCTGGAATCTGAACAAATGTCCCGGTGACTGGACCGTTGCAGTCGTCACAACCGGAGCCAAGTGCTCACGGTTCGACGGAAGAAACGGATTTACAGCTTCAAACCGGCAGAAAATGCTTTCAAAGTGTTTGCCTTTCGGCAATTCTTGCAGCTGGACAGTGTCAATCGTCGAAATTCAATTACGGTTGGCAGCCAGCGGACAGTTGTGTCTCAGGATGTCCAATGAAACTTGAAACTGTCGACCGCTGATCTCTGTTGGATCGGCAATTTACCATCAGGTCAGACAGCAATCATTCACGACGTGAGATTGACCAGGGACTGGACATGCTAGTACTCAGCCGGAAGAAAGACGAAAAGATTGTCATTGGAGATTCGATCACATTGATGGTGATTGAAATCCGTGGTGACAAAGTGCGGCTTGGCATTGAAGCCCCACGCGATGTCACCGTCCATCGCGAAGAAGTCTACGAAGCCATCAAGCGTGAGAACGCGGCCGACAAGAAGCAGGAATAGGTCAACGAGGTGACGGCTTTTACCCAGCCGCCCGCAGTTGGAATCTCTGCCAAAGCATCTTGCCTGTGTCAGCATTTTTGCCACAGGCCGCGATAAATTGGCAGCCCCAATTTCCGTTTCTTGCGTTCGAAGCTGGTATGGTAATCCATGTCGCCCGTCGCTTCACGTTCCTCAGGTGCCGGGCAACTGCGGAAAGCGGGGTGGTGATCCATCAGCCCCCTGACCATTTCGTAGTAATCGGCCACATCAGTCCATGAATGGACAAAGCCGCCGGGTTGCAGAATTCTGGTCAGCAGCGAAGTGAATTCTTCGTTGAACAGCCGACGTTTGTGATGTCGCGTCTTCCACCAGGGATCGGGGAAGTAGACATGGGCGGCCTGGACGGATTCCGGCGCGATCAACTCCGCCAGCAGCGTACGGCAGTCGCCTCCGATCACTCGCGCGTTCGGCAGTTCCCTTTTCATGAGTCGCGTTGCAGTGCGACGACCTTCGCGGTAATCAATCTCCAGTCCGAGAAAATTGGTCATCGGAGTGGTGACGGCCGCATTGAACAAAAACAGTCCTCGACCGCAGCCGATATCCAGTTCCACGGGGTTGTCGTTGCCGAAGAATTCGTCCCACTTGAGTGACGAGCCAACGTCTTCAACCGTCTGGAACCAGGGTTTTAATTGTGTGATGGGAACGGTTGACATGAAAACAGTTTTGGCAGAAGGGTCAGGCACGATCGAAAACGCCGGTTGGAGAGCGAGTAAAACACAACGCCCCGTCAATCTTTGTTGACGGTGACTCCCAGCATCCGACCTTCGAACATCAGTTCGCCATCGACCCAGCCCTGAAAACTAAACTGAGCAAGTCGGCGGGCCATGATTCGGGTGACTTTCGCGATCAGATCCAGGCGAGTGCCCGGATAGATGGGTTTACGAAAACGGACTTCGTCCATGCCGCCAAATCCCAGGTAATCTCCGCCAATCAAATCATATTTGCGAGCGTAGAAGCCACCCAGTTGCGCGGCCGCTTCGCACTGCACGACGCCGGGCATGAGTGGAAATCCGGGCATATGACCACGGATCCAGAATTCATCGTCTGACAATTGTTTGTATCCCACGATCAGGTGCTCAGACGGATCAACATGGATGATTGCCGAGAGCTGCTCCATTTCAAACCGCTGCGGGTTGATTTCCCGGATCTGTTCGAGCGTGAACAGGGGCTTGCTGAAATCCAGTGATTTCAGGTCACAGATCGGTTCCGACGCCATAGACGACTTTCTCCCGCGACGCGCGGCTGGCCGCTTCGTCTCTAATTCACTGAAAGACCGGATTTTCGGCACCCTGCGAGGTGTGTACGTTTACCGGGGTTCTATTTGTCATCGCGAATTGCAATGCTAACGGCAAACTCCCGCAAGGCCACAAGCGATATACACGGCATATTTTTCCACTTCAACGGAAGAATTCCTCCGAACTGCGGACCAGGTCAAGTTTTCTGACGTGCTGCGACCTTGCCGAAATGGCGAATCGCGGAATTTGGCGATTCTGGCCGTTCTGGTTTCCGACCTTGCTGGATTTCCCGGCCCCGGCTGTTCAGACTTCCGGTTATGATGTGCAAAAATCCCAATATTCGGATGATTGACAGGGAGTCAGCTGCGGTTTTGGAATGCCATCCGGTGCTTTATCGGCCATGCTTACAGATACATCACCTCGAAAAGAAGCCTATCGGATCGCCACCCTGGTGGTGCTGATGCTGTCGCCGGTTTGGATGCTTGTGACATGGTATCAGGCATCTAACGCACAATCAGAGCTGCGTCAGCAGATCCGCGAGATCCTGAGCCTGCATCAGGACTCGTTTAATCAGCCCATTCGCCGAATGGAAAGCGAATTGAGGCAGTTGTACGAATTTTCGAGGAAGCACGAGGCGGATTCGCCGGAAGAGTTTGAAGCGGCGTTTGAGAATTTTGCCAGCGGAATGCTAGCTGATTCCGACTGGGTTCAGGCTTATCAGTTCATTGATGATGGGATCATCACACACTGTTGTCCACAATCGGGAAATGAATCTGTTCTGGGGATGAATCTGTACGAACATCCCCGTCGCGAAGTGTCGGATGATCTGAGGTCGGTCATGAAAACCGGTGATCTGCGTATCACTGGGCCGACGGAGCTTCGGCAAAAGGGGATGGGAATCATTCTGCGTGGTCCCGGATCAACGGCCCGCAATCCCGGTCGGACTGTCGCGATTATTGTGCGACTGGATCCTTTGCTTTGGCAGAGTGGCATTTACCACAATCACCCGACATTGCAATGCGCTATGAGACAAAGCGGTCTGCGGCCCTTCTACGGTGGTCGGGAAGTATTCGAATCAGAGCCTGAGATTGTCGCGTGTCACCTGATGAACAGATCGTGGGAGCTCGCGGGGTTGCCTTCGGATGGTTGGTTTGCTTCTTACCGCCATTCGGTGCTGTTTTTCGGGGGCAATGGAGCCGCAATTCTCGCACTGGCCGGGCTTTTGACGTATTGGGTCGCGCATCGCCAGCAATCCCTGACACAATCGCTGAGTCGGCGAACGCAGGAACTTTATTCCGCACATGCTCAGCTTGAACGGGATGTGCTGTTATTAAATGCTACGGAATCGCAACTGCGATTCAGTGAGACCCGCTTTCGCGCGATCTTTGAGCAGGCGGCGCTGGGTGTTGCCATCGTTCATTCAAAATCAGGACGGTTCGTGCAGGTGAATGACTGCGCCGCCGGGATTCTGGGCTACACCGAAGCCGACCTAAAAGGGTTGCAGTTGTCTCAGGTGATCTGCTCAATCGACATCGACAGTTGCCTTGAGAGTCTGAATCGTTTGCTGGCGGGAGAGATTCAGGAATACTCTCTCGAACACCGTTGTGTCCGTTCGGACGGCAGCCTGATCTGGGTCAATCAAACGGTGTCGATAATTGACGAGCATTCGGACTCGGGATCGCTGCTGATCGTGTTGTTCGAAGATATTCAGCGTCGCAAATCCACCGAACGGAGACTACAGGTTCTGGCCGATTCATTACCGGGTTTGTTGCTCTACATTGACCGCAGTCTGGTCGTGCAGTTCGTCAATGCGATGGGCGAAAAATGGCACGCGCAGGGGCTTGGCCTGGCGAACGACGAAATGCTGGGGCGGAGCTTGCGGGATGTGCTGTCAGCGGAACAATTTGAATTTGTGTCGCCCTGGATCGCTCGCGCGCTGAACGGCGAAACGGTTGAATTTGTGGCACCGGAACGCCCTGCGGGCGGAGAGCCGCGTTTCCGCAGCATCATCTACGCTCCGCACTGTGCGGAGGATGATTCCGTCCCCGGATTTTTCGCACTGATCATGGACATCACTGATCGAAGACGAGGCGAGTTGAAACGCGACGAACTTGAACGTCATCTGATGGAAGCTCAGAAAATGGAAGCCGTCGGCACCCTTGCCGGAGGCATCGCCCACGACTTCAACAACATGTTGCAGGTCATTCTGGGGTACAGCGAAATCCTGTTATTGCAGTCGCACCAGCAATCGACCGGCTGCGATCAACTGAAGGCGATTCAGAGTGCGGCCCGCCGATCGTCCGACCTGACACATCAGCTGCTGGCATTCGCGCGGCGACAATCAACCGCCCCGCTGCCAATCGATCTGTCCGATGCCGTGCCGCGAATGCTGCGTCTCATGCGGCGAGTCGTCAGCGAAGAAATCTGTATCGAGTGGGATTCCGATGACGACCTCTGGAGAATCCTGATTGATCCGGCTCAGCTGGATCAGATAATCGCGAACGTCATTGTCAATTCCCGCGATGCGATCACCGGGCCAGGCAAAATCACTCTCGCGGCGAGGAATCTGAGTGCAGGGGAAGATCCGGATTCTGACATTATTCGCTGTACGCCGGGCGACTGTGTCCACTTCAGTATTTCCGACAATGGAATCGGAATGGACGAGATAACCCAGTGGCGAATCTTTGAGCCGTTCTTCACGACCAGAGAACTGGGCAAGGGAACAGGCCTTGGACTCTCCACCGTGTACGGCATTGTCAGTCAGCACAACGGGACAATTTCAGTCAGCAGCGCACCGGGCTGCGGTGCAACGTTTCACATCTGCTTCCCGCGCTGTTTGGAGGCCGCCAGAACTCTCGCATCGACCCCAACCGCTGGCGAGGGTGAGACGAGTTCCGCGACGATCCTGCTGGTTGAAGACGAGCCACTCGTACTTCATCTGGGAAAATCGCTGCTGGAACGGCTGGGTTATCGCGTGATTGTGGCGGAGACGGCTGACCAAGCCATTCGAATCGCCGAATCCACGATCGTGCATTTGCTGATTACTGATGTCATCATGCCTGACATGAACGGCCGGGATCTGGCGGAATCGATTCAAAGCCATCAGACTCACATGCGAGTGCTGTTTATGTCTGGCTTTTCAAGCGACATGATGCAACGCGGAGATATCGATGCATCAGACGTTGCATTTCTGCAAAAGCCATTCAGCCCCGGAGAACTCGCAAATATGGTTCGCGAAGTTCTATCCCAACATCACGTCAAACACGCGGATCTGCATCGCTCTTGACCAGACAACTTTCGAATTTGCGCCGACACACAAGAGTCCTTATGTTTGATCATCTCAAGAATCTGTTTCGCAGCCCGAAAACAGTAACACCCGACGAAACGCTGACGGTGGACGGCACAACGACCAGCACCCTGCCTGACGAAGAGATTCTCAGGTGCTGGCGGACGGATTCTCTCGATAACCGGCGAGTTGATATCTTTGTGCCGCAGTCCGACCAGCCGCCGCAGTCCGCCGTGCTTTTTCTGCACGGCCACGGTCGCGTTCTGCTGAATGAAAATATCGTCTTCAGTCGTCTGTTTCAGCAGCATGGTTTGATTGCCGTCTGCCCGGATGGCAATCGCAGCTGGTGGCTGGACGTCGTGTGCCCCGAATTCGACGCCGAGCAAACTCCACAGGCATGGCTGTTGAATTCCGTCATTCCCTGGGTTGAGGAGCGTTTTTCAATAGTGCCGCCACGGATTGCACTGCTGGGGGTCAGCATGGGAGGGCAGGGAGTCCTGCAACTTGCCTTTCGTCACGCATTGAGATTTCCGGTGGTGGCCGCGATCGCGCCGACTGTGGATTTTCAGCAGCTGTATGGTTCCGGGATTCCTCTTGATTCCATGTTCCCGGATGCCGAAGCGGCTCGACAGGCGACGGTCGTGCTGAATCTGCAACCCCTGGCATGGCCACGGTATCAGTTCTTCTGCTGCGATCCGCAGGATTCCGAATGGTCCGACGGCGCGGCGCGACTGGGGATGAAACTCTCGTCATCGGGCATTCTCCATGAACGCGATCTGGAGACTTCCGCCGGCGGGCATTCTTGGGGTTACTTCAACCACATGGCCGACAAGACACTTCAGCACATCGCCGATTGTCTGAATAAATTGTCATAGTGCGATTTGAACGCCATGAGTCTGCAACTTACCAACCAAACGCTGTCGATTTCCGGACATGAATTCTCCATCGAATTTCCGTCCAGTCAGGATCAGTTACTGGAACACGCATTGCGCGGCGAAGATGCGGTAAACTGGCACGCAGATCCCTATTGGGGATTGCTCTGGGATGCCGCGCCCAAAACCGCAGCAATGATTCTGAGTCAAGAGTGGCCGACATCTCTGAAGGTACTGGATCTGGGCTGTGGCGTGGGACTCACCGGACTGGCCGCTCTTCAGGCCGGGCATCAGGTGACGTTTGCGGATCATGCAACAATGGCCGTCGAGATGGCCATTTCCAACGCGGCACTCAATGGGTTTCCCGAGACGCCGGGGCTCGTGTTCGACTGGCAGTCTCCGCCGTCGGCGACGTTTGAATTCATCATCGCGAGTGACATACTGTACGACGTCGCATCGCACGCCTCGCTGCTCTTCACTTTGCAGTCGATGCTGAGTGATCAAGGCACCGTGTGGATCGGCGACATCGGCCGACCAAATGCGCTTCGGTTTGCGAAACTGGCGATCGCATGCGGCTGGGATCTGCAGAGTCTCGACGAGGTTGCCAAACCTCGCCCTGAACCGGGACACATGCAGTTTCGCCTGCTGGTGCTTCATCGCCGGAGTGATTAATTGGACAGCGCCAGTTTTGGCGAAAACCGAGCATTTTTGCAACCCGAAGCGTGAGCGAGGGATAATGCCTAACTCCACTCGGCCTGGATTGAGGCTGTCAATTCTCGTTCCAGGGCTCCAGCCCTGGAACGCACTGCACTGGAGGCTCCTGCCTCCAGTGACAATCTCGCGAGGCAGGAGCCTCGGGAGCAGTGTGTTCCGAGGCCGGAGCCTCGGAACATGGACATTAATCCGCACGGCAGGGATTCGGCCACATCGTCTGGTGATTTTCCGCCAGAGTTGGCACACGCCTCAAAGTACCAGTTCAGCCAGAGGCGACAGTTGATCTTGCGAAGTGACAGCGTCGCAAAGATCGAAAACAACATCATGGCCAGGCATAGTGGCCGTGGCAGGAATCGGTGCGATGGTTGGAGTTGCCACGTAGCGGCGCGATTAGACGGCCCGAAACTTGCATTTCCTCGCGAATACGGGGGGAAGTGTCGGAATTGTTGGCCGACATCCGTTAGATCCAGCGATATCCTGTCGCCGATCCTCCCAGATCCCGCCACCTGGAAACAGCATGAACATCACGCCATCGAGCGTTAAAAATCTCCTTCGGCAAGTTACGCCCCTGGCAGCAGTTGAGCCACGCTGGTCAATTAGTGTCCGACTGCTTCTGGCCATGAATGGAATTTGTTTGGGGCTGTTGCTCCTGTTTGTCGCTCTTGATTATCGTCAGGAAATGAAACGAACGTTGAGTAACACCCGCGTTGCTCTGGAGGAGGAATCCGCAATCTTGCTTAAAGCGGTCGAGGCGATCCAGCACCACGGAACGGAAGGAGTACAGGAGTTTGTCGATCAAACGTGCCGCAGGATGGAAGACACGCATGCTCGTGGGCATCACATCATCGTTGAGTCTGGCGATTCGGTGATTCAGGCGAACATTCAAGGCGGTGCCAATGAAGAACTGCTGGCCGTAATGACGGGCGCTGTGCGAACGCCGGAGCACGCCGGGTACTACGAGGGCCAAAAATTGATTGTCGGAATGGCCTCTGGGCGGAATCTGGATGTCTACGTTTCGGAATTTATCAGTGACATTCATGAAGCTCTGATCAGGGAAGGTTTCCGCCGACTTGGTGGTTCACTTTTGCTGGGGATCATTGCGGGAATCATCGTCAACGTCGTGTTGTTACGGATCGTTGTCCGTCCGCTGGCTGAGCTTTCTGTCGCGGTGAATGAAATTGGGAATGGGAACTACGGCGGGCAAGTCAACGATTTTCGCAGTCGTGAACTTTATTCTCTCGCGCGAGCCGTCAATCACATGAGCGTCGCGCTGGCCGAGAAGGAAGATCGACGCCGGATACAGCTCGACAAGGCTCGCCGTATTCAAAGAAATCTTCTGCCTGAACATTCGGATATTTCAGGAGCCATATTCGCGGCTCTGTACGTCCCGGCTGAGGAAGTGGCGGGAGACTTCTACGATATTTTCTGTCTCGCTGATGGCAGCTGGATTGTCTTTCTTGCTGACGTGACCGGGCATGGAATTCCGGCAGCGATGAACGCAACCCTGTTGAAAACACATTTTGAAGACGCCTGCGAACGATTCGACAATTTGTCTGACATCGCCCGGCACATCAATCGGCGATTTACCACACTGACTTTGCCCGAAGACTTTGCGACGGCAATCCTGATACGATTCAAACCGCAGTCTCGAATTCTTCAGGTCATCAACGCCGGACACGACGCAGTGCTGCTTCGACGCCGGGATGGGCAGAACCGGGAATTTAAGTCTTCGGGACTCCTGCTGGGAATCACGGAAGACAGCGAGTGGTCGGTGGAAGAATACACCACATCTCCAGGCGATCGCATGTTGCTTTACACGGATGGCGTGACCGAGACGTTTGACTGTCATAAGGCGCTGTTTGGCAGGCATCGAGTTGCTTTACAGCTGAACAGCACCTGGGACAAATCGCCCTCGGATGCGCTTAAGGCGATGGCCAACGAGGTGAACTCCTATCGCGGAGACGGTCCGCAGTGTGATGACATCACTGCAATCATGATCGAGTTTTAGGCCGTCGCCATTCATCGCCTGAAAAGTGTTCCACGTTGGATCAGCGTCTCCAATTTGAATCCGTCCCGATCGCCGCTATCATGGCCGACAGAAACCAGTGCTCTGTCACTCTCCGTGAAGAATTCCAAAGAATCATCAGTGAACGACCCTCCGGAAGAACTTCAGCCGTTTGTCACGCTGAGAGATCACGTCAGGCCGGCGATGCCGACGGACGAAAGCGTGCGGCTGTTTTCCGGACAAGTGTGGCGTTTCTTTCGAAAAGCGCAGAAAGACCCATTCATCCACGCGGACAGATTACGAAGAGCCTCGCGACGCAGGCTGAACGATCTGCTCGAATTGCCCGATTACGGAATTCTGGTCCGCGAAATGCAATCGACATTTGAAAACTGGGTCGCCGACGCTGAACCGGCGAACTGGCTGCAGTTGGTTGTGCTTCCGCCGTGTGACCGTAAATCTCTTGTGCGTGAATGGACTGTTGAGCACAATCACACGCTTCTGACTGCGCCGGAGCCAGACGAGATTCTCGACCCAAAATTTGAACCACTTCTTCCTGAAGTCGCGGGTGACGGCGTCGTCGTTGTCCCTCAACTGGAGCGATGGTTTCTCCGGCATGAAAGGGGTCTGCGCGTGGTCAGGATCCTGCTGAAGCGGCTTGCGACATTGCAGAGACATTGTGTCGTGGGCTGCAACAGCTGGGCGTGGGAATTTCTATCGACATTGGTCGGCGCGGATATGGTCTTTCCCGCCGCCGTAACCTTCCAGTCTTTTCATGCCAGCCGACTGCGCCAGCTGTTTGTTGATCTTTCCGCGTCGCACGAAGCGAAGAAGTGTTTCCACCTGTCAAACAATGGCCAGGACATCTTCGAGACGAAAGAAGACCAGAGTCCGGTGTCAGACTACTTCGCGCGGCTGGCAGCCCGAAGTTATGGAATTCCCTGGGTGGCCTGGCACATGTGGCGACGCGAGATTCGGCTGAAACCTGACGACAGTGACAAGACGGATCAGAAATTTCCTGACGAAAAAACGATTTGGATCACCGAAACCGACGGATTCGAATTACCGACCGGGCTCAAAGATTCCGTGTTGCTGGTGCTCCATGCTTTGCTGATTCACGACGGGCTCAGTGAGAAACAACTCAACGCCGTTCTGCCCGGTATCGATCCCATGCAAATCCTTGCCGCGCTCTTGTCTGCGGAGTTCATTGATCGGGAGGATAATATGTTTCGCTGCACCCCCGCCGCCTATCCCACGGCAAGAAAACATCTGATCAATGCCGGTTTTCCAGGGGACAAGTTGTAATGCCGGATGTGAATAACGAGACAAGCAAGCAGGCGGTCCGACTGATCAACAATCTGCAGGAAATCAGCTTTGTGGCCATCGCCGCGATTATTGCGGGGACATGGTTTGCAATCTGGATCGTCTGCAAAGTTCTGCCTTTTTTGGCCGAGCGTGGTCCCAGTCAGATGCGGCTCTATTTGCTGGGAGCGGTACCGATCATTCGCCTGTTTCTCATGACGCTGGCGGTGCTCTGGATTTTTCCGATCATCTTCAACGTCACGTTTCAGAATTTTTTCATCATCGCCAGTGGTGCCAGCGTCGCGATCGGTTTCGCGTTTAAGGACTACGTGAGCTGCCTGATTGCGGGCGTTGTCGCCATTTTTGAGCGTCCCTACCGCCCCGGCGACTGGGTGGAAATCGATGGCGACTATGGCGAAGTGCGTTCCGTGGGACTGCGTGCGATTCGAGTGCAGACAGCCGCTGACAATGCCGTCACCATTCCGCATGTTCGAATGTGGGACAACAATATCTCGAATTCCAACGATGGTTCACGAACGCTCATGTGCATCGCCCATTTTTATGTCGCTCCCGATCACGATGCCGCTAAACTGCGTTCCGCGCTGCACGACGTCGGTCTGACCAGCGCCTATCTTGAATACGCGAAACCTGTGGCGGTGATGCTGGCTCAGGAACCGTGGGGCACTCATTATCAGATCAAGGCTTATCCGTTCGACCTGCGAGACCAATTTGAATTTATCAGCGATCTGACGGTTCGGGGAAAAGCGGTCATTGCGGCTCATGGGGCATCCGAGGTCACCGCCCCGGCCGCCGTCTCACGGGACGTTGCTCGCTGAGTTTTGCTTGATCGACGGCACCATCGCTGAGAAATTCCGCCGCCGCACTATACTTCCTGCGGTCTGAATTGATGTTCTTGTTCCGAGGCTCCAGCCTCAATGGCGTGGACTTAAACGCCGGTTTTGTGAGCGGCAAGGCGCTAGCCCAATGGCACTTACTTTGCACAGCAATCAGTTGGAATCTCGTATTGCTGAGAAGATTTTTATTCGTCGCGTTGTTGCTTGTGAGTTTTCGCCCAACCACCGACACGGGGTCGGTGGAGGGTGTTGTTCGCGACGTCATTGTGTTGTAGCTGATCAGTCATGCTCCCACCGACGCGGGGTCGGATGGTGAGCGATTCGCAGGGGCAAACTTCGGTTGCGGGCGAGGCCCGCGCCAAGATTAAAGTAGCCGTCACTCTCCGAGTGACGAATGCTAAGGGCCACGTTTTGCGGCCTGCCTCACTCGGAGAGTGAGGTCTACTATGGGAAAGTAAGTGCCATTGGGCTAGCGCCTTGCCGCT
>Ga0154020_10008787_pt1 | contig 11699 bp, 11 predicted proteins | sample Klosneuvirus_201_FD_109709 | JGI IMG/M metagenome (GOLD analysis project Ga0154020, IMG submission 109709) | Active sludge microbial communities from wastewater, Klosterneuburg, Austria - Klosneuvirus_20160825_MG | ecosystem: Engineered > WWTP > Aerobic digester > Activated sludge | place... | reverse complement strand
CGTGAAAGTGCGGGGGCAGCTTTACAATCCGTCGGCGCTCAAGGATGAAGCGGAATTGGTCGTCGAGGTGCGCGATCCAAAGGGCGCAGTCGTTCACAACACGAAGCAGAAACTCACGCCTTGGTCTGACGCTCGGGAGATCACCGCGATTGAAATCACCACGCCACTATTGTGGTCACCGAAATCGCCGTCGCTCTACACCTGCACCGTCACGCTCAAGTCCCCACACGGCGAACAGCAATTGGTCGAGCGCTTCGGTGTGCGCTCGGTGGAATGGGTGGAGCACGGGCCGTTCAAATTGAATGGCGAGCGTCTGCTGCTGCGCGGCACGCACTATCACGAAGACCACGCGGGTGTGGCGGCGGCCGTGCCGGACGATGTCGTGCGGCAGACGTTGCAGGCGATGAAGGACATGGGCGCGAACTTTGTGCGGCTCGGCCATTATCAGCAGGCGCCACTCGTGTTGGACTTGTGCGATGAGCTTGGCCTGCTCGTATGGGAGGAGATTCCGTGGTGTCGCGGCGGGCTCGGCGGGGATTCGTTCAAGCAGCAATGCCGCGACATGCTGCGCAACCTGATTGACCAGCATTACAACCACCCCTCGGTCATCCTGTGGGGGCTCGGCAACGAAAACGACTGGCCCGGCGACTTTGAGAAATTCGATACGAACGCGATCCGAAGTTTCATGAGCGAGTTGAATACGCTCTCGCATCAACTTGATCCGTCGCGCCAGACGAGCATCCGTCGCTGTGATTTCTGCAAGGACATCGTCGATGTTTATTCGCCGAGCCTGTGGGCGGGCTGGTATGGCGGACGTTACACCGAGTATCGCGCTTCCACGGAGAAGGCGATCGCGGACACGCCGCGTTTCTTCCACGCCGAATATGGCGGCGACAGCCACGCGGGGCGCCACGCCGAGGAGCCGGAAAAATTCATGGCGCAGATCGCCACGGGGCAGGGGACGGCGGAGGTGGGCAAAGCTTACAAGGCGAACGGCGGCAAGGCGCGCGCCTCGAAGGATGGTGATTGGTCGGAGAGCTACATGATCAACCTGTTCGACTGGCATCTGAAGGAGCAGGCGCAGATGCCGAATCTCACCGGCGCGGCGCAATGGATATTCAAGGACTTCGCCACGCCGCTGCGTCCGGAGAATCCGGTGCCGCGCGTGAATCAGAAGGGCGTGGTCGAACGCGACGGCACGCCGAAGGAAAGTTTCTACGTCTTCCAGAGCTACTGGTCGGAGAAGCCCATGATCCACATCTACGGTCACACCTGGCCGGTGCGCTGGGGCAAGGCGGGTGAAATGAAGCTGGTGAAAGTTTTTTCCAACTGCCGTGAGGTGGAATTGTTCGTCAATGGCTTGTCGGTGGGAACAAAGCTGAGGAACCTGACAAACTTTCCTGCGGCCGGGTTGAGTTGGAACGTGAAGCTGAACGAGGGCGCGAACACGTTGCGCGCCGTGGGCAAAAGCCAGGGCGCTGAGGTCGCCGACGAAATTGCAGTCGGCTATCAGACCGCCGTGTGGGGCAAGCCTGTGAAGCTCGTGCTGAAGGAAGTTGCGCAGTCCGGTGGCGTCGCCGCGATCGAGGTGCGTGCGCTCGACAAGGATGGGGTGCCTTGCCTTGACGCGGCGAACTTGGTTCGCTTCGGGCTTACGGGTGATGGTCAGTTGCTTGATAATATTGGCACGTCAACCGGCTCGCGAGCGGTGCAGCTTTACAACGGCCGCGCCCGGATCAGCATCAAGCTCACCGGTCCGTCCGCCGTGGCCAGTGTTTCGAGCGACGGGATTGAGACGGAGTTCCTCAACTTGAAGAAAGCGAAATGGCAAAACACCTCGGCCTCCTCCTACTGATTTGCGGCGCCTGCTGTTTGGCGCAATCCGAGGAAGTGTCACCACGTTACTTCGCGGTGCGCCCGGGCACGTTGGCGCAGGTGAAGGCCCGGCTGGCGGGCGGCGACAAATCATTGCAACCCGCGCTGAAGAACTTGGTGAAAGATGCGGATGCGGCGTTGAAGGTTTCCCCGCCGACGGTTGTGGCGAAGAGCGCAACTCCACCCAGTGGCGACAAGCATGATTACATGAGTGTCGCGCCCTATTTCTGGCCCGATGCCCAGAAGCCGGGTGGTCAGCCCTACATCCGCCACGACGGCAAAGTGAATCCCGAAAGTCGCACGGATGCCTACGACCACGGTCGTCTGGGCATGATGGCGAGCCACGTCGAGACGCTGGCGCTGGCCTATTATTTCACCGGCAAGGAAGCTTACGCGGAACAGGCCGCCAAGTTTCTGCGAGTTTGGTTCCTTGATCCCGCAACGCGGATGAATCCCCATTTGAAGTATGCGCAGGCCGTGCCCGGCGTGAACACGGGACGCGGAACGGGCATTCTCGAAGGGCGGAACATCTCCGCCGCCGCGGACGCCGCTGGCTTGCTGGCGGGATCGTCGGCATGGAAGCAAGAGGATGACGTGGCGTTGAAGGTGTGGTTGAAGACCTACCTGGAATGGCTGCTCACGAGCAAGCCCGGCCGTGAAGAGGCCAACGCGCGTAACAATCACGGATCTTTCTATGATGTGCAGGCGGTGGAGCTTTGTCTGGTGCTCGGTAAATCCAACGTCACCAAGGAAATCTGTGAAGCGGCCAAACAGAAGCGCATCGCCGTTCAAATCCAGCCGGATGGTCGGCAGCCTTTGGAACTGGAGCGGACGGCGTCGCTTGGCTACTCCCGGTTCAATCTCGATGCGCTGTTCGAACTTGCAACGCTCGGGGAACATGTGGGCGTGGACCTGTGGCATTGCAAACTCGCGGATGGTCAGTATGCACTGCCCCAGGCGCTGGATTTTCTGCTGCCCTATGTGATCGATCCGACGAAGCCGTGGCCTTACGAGCAGATCAAGAAAGTCAGCGCGGCCGACTTCGCGCCATTGATCCGGCAGGCGGCGGTGATTTACGGCGAGGCGAAGTATGAGAAGACGTTGGCCACGTTCCCGGATGTGGCTGGCAAACGTTTTCAATTGCTGAATCCCGCGCCCTTGCCGCAGGTGGACGTTGCGGCCATTGATCGGGTGCGCATCCTGAAGGCGGCGGATGCAGCGCTGACGGTGGAGCCATTCACCATCACCAAGTTTCATTCCGAACACAGCACGGGAGGGCGAAATGATTTTTTCTCGATGGCGGATTATTACTGGCCCAATCCGACCAATGCGAGCGGCTTGCCCTATGTCCAGCGCGACGGCGCATCAAACCCAGGTAATTTCAACGCTCACCGGATGGAGATGCGGAATCTGCGCGACGCCGTGGCGGCATTGGGCGCCGCTTACAAAATCACTGGCGAGGAGCGTTACGCAAAAAAGGCGGCGGAATTGCTTCGCGTCTTCTTTCTCGATCCGGCGACGCGCATGAATCCGCATCTCGAATATGCGCAGGCAGTTCTCGGCCGCTCCACCGGCCGCAGCTATGGGATCATTGACGCGCTGCATCTGGCGGAGATTCCCCCGGCGATTGTGGCGCTGGAAGAATCGCCGTCGTTCACGCCGGAGTTGGTGGCGGGGCTGAAGAAATGGTTCGGCGGTTTGTCGGAGTGGATGGTCACCAGCAAGAATGGTCGCGAGGAGGCCGCGGCAAAGAACAACCACGCGGTCGCGTTCTGGCTGCAGATCGCCTGCTTCGCCAAGTTCACCGGTGATGAGAAGCTGCTGGCCGAGTGCCGGCGTCAGTTCAAGGAAGTGTTCGTGCCCAACCAGATGGCAACAGATGGCAGCTTCCCGCTCGAACTCAAGCGCACGAAGCCTTACGCCTACTCGATTTTCCAACTCGATAACATGGTGACACTTTGTCAGGTGCTTTCGACGTCACAAGATGATCTCTGGAAGTTTGAACTCCCCGACGGGCGCGGAATCCGCAAAGCCGTCGCTTACCTGCACCCGTTCCTCGCCGACAAATCCAAGTGGCCGCTCAAGCCGGACGTGCAGGCATGGGACGGCTGGCCATCGCGGCAGCCAAGCTTGCTGTTCGCCGGGAGGGCTCTGCGTGAACCGAAATATCTGACGCTTTGGAAGAATCTGACGCCTGATCCCACCAATGCAGAAGTCGGCCGCAACATGGCCATCACACAACCCATTCTTTGGATTCAGTAGTTGGCCATCGACGGATACAGAACAAGATGGGCCACCCGGAGCGATAGATTTGAGCGGGACGGCGGTATCGTAGGGGCTCCCGGTGCCGCGCAGCGCTCTGGCCAAACCCCTCCGCCCCTCGGATTCCAGCCAGCCGAATCGCCCAGATTCAAATTCAACGCCATCGGCGGCTGGCTCCCGACTCTGACCTTTTTAGTGAGGATGTGCCGAGACAAGTCTTGATAGTCGTTCCCAGCAAATTGACTGTTCAACTTTGATCCGAGATTCCATCGGTTCAAACTTGTGGGTAAGAATGTGGGAATGGCGATTACGGGTTTGAGGGCCGGACGGCTCGCACTGTCAAAATCACAGCGCTGAAAGGTAATGCGCGATAATGCGCCGGCACGCTGCTTTCCGGTCCGTTCTTTTCTTGCCACGACAACTGGCTTGGCGAAGATGTCGGCGATGCGCATTCCAATCCTACTCATCCTCGCCATGGCCGTGAACCTCAACGCAGCCCCAATTCCTGAAGAGGCGCGTCAAAATGGACTCGCCATAGGCTGCCAAGCATACTCCTTCAAGGAATTCAGCGCCTTTGAAGCCATTGCCAAGACGAAGGAATCCGGCGGCACCCTCATAGAATTCTACCCCGGCCAGAAACTCCGGCCCGATTCACCAGCGGGCGATGTGGTTTCCCATAACGCCAGCCCCGAGAACATCAAAGCGCTAAAGGAGGAGTGCAAGCGCCTTGGCATCCACCCAGTTAACTATGGAGTTGTCGGCGCCGCCAATGCCGCCGAAATCCGTAAAATCATGGAGTTCGCCAAAACGATGGGCCTTTACAGCGTTTGCACCGAGTCCACTGACCAGATCGTTGAGTGGGAAAAAGCGGTAAAGGAGTTCGACATCAAGGTCGCGTTCCACGAGCACGGCGGTTCGATGTCGCGCCCCGAATACAAGGTTTGGCATCCGCTCTACATTCTTGGCGTCGTCGAGAGCCGCGACCCGCGGATTGGCGCGTGTGCCGACCTGGGCCATTGGTGCACCTCCGGGCTCAAGCCCGTCGAGTGCCTGCGCATTCTCAAGGGTCACGTCATCAGCGTGCATCTCAAGGACAAGTCCGAGTTCGGGCCCAAAGGCGTGGTGGTCCCCGCTGGCAAGGGTGTGGTGGATGTGGCTGCGTGTGTCGCTGAATTGAAGAAGCAGAATTTCAAAGGCCACTTTTCCGTCGAGCACGAGAATGATTGGAAGGATAGCGTGCCGAAGATCAAGGAAAGCATCGAATTCACGAAAACCGAGTGGGCGAAGTAAGCGCCTTCATCCAAGGGCCGCGGTTCTCGCTCAACTCCGGTTAAATTCCCGTCTTTGCCTCCCGCACTCCTCATCCCCGCTTGAGGCGAAACAAAAGGGCCATCGGATAACTCCCGGTCGATTCAGGTCGCCAGTCTAACTTCGTCAGCCCATGGAGGCCGAGCACACGGGAGGCTGGTAAATTCGGCCAGTCGGGGAGCAGAAATCGGCGGTTGGGGACGTCATGCGAGGCGCTGGGCTTTGGGTGGCGTGCAGGTTGTGAACTTCAGACTTGTTGCCGACCCCAACGGAAATAGGGTCAGGAAGACGTAGGCGGTGATGGCATCGGGACTTTTGGCGGAGGCCGATCTACCCAAACGACACAGGGAGTAGTGTCTTGTGAATGGACGGAGCTCAGACAAATTGTCCACTATTGGGACCGGTGAGGCTAGTAGCGCCTCCATGAGTCGGCACGATTCTGTATAAGGTGACATGACTCAAGTATGGTGCTGGAGCAGTATGCCTATTGCCGGTTTGTTCAGGAGAACGCTACAACAGGCCGTCACTGACAGTAATGTAAGTCCCCAATGGCACGTGCGTTGCTAGGATGGAGGAGTCGCTTAGTTGTGTGGCGGGAATCTCTGGAGCAGGTTGTGCGACGCTTCCTTGGTTTTCATTCGATGGTTGGCTCGTTGTTTCTTGGGCTCTATCTGCACCACGCTCGGCCGGGCGACCGAGTGAACATGGAACCGAAACCAGAGAAGATTGATCCGAGGACGGAGCCCGAGGGTATGGATGAGCTGCAGAAGGAGATCCTGAAGCAGCTGGAAATCCTTGTCGCTGCCGAACAAGAAGCCGAGCCCAAGCTTTATCAGAGCCTGTGCGCTCTCGCCCGGAAATGGCGTGTCGATCCCGAGGAGTTTCGCCGCCGCCTGGTGGCGGCGCGCCTGCCGAATTCGCGCGCGAGTGAAATCAAGTGCGTGCTGAGCCACCCGGAATCCTACCGGCCATTTCTGGCGGGGGGCGCTACCTGGCACGACAGTCTGGACAAGGCCCGGGCCCTGGCGAAAGACCAAGAGCTGTCGAAGGTCGAGGCGGCTGCCGCCCGGCTCGTGGCGCTGCTCTATCGCCGGGCGATCCGCCAGAATCCCGCAACTGCCCAGGTTCGCCAAACTGCTTTCGAACACCCGCGCGGCACCTTTGAGATCACGGCACGGCACCAGGAACTGGAGCCTGCCATCCATGGGTGACGACCCTTTCAACGCCGAGCCCGCTTTGCCTGCGGGAGCGGACGGGCCGGATGAATCCACCGTGGGATTACAGGGGGAGATCGAGCGGCTCGTCCGGCAGCTGCGCATCTATCGCCGGGAGCGCGAAGTGTATGTCAACCTGGTGAAGCTTGGGCTGAAGTGGGCACCCAACGGCGAGAAGGAGAAACTCAACGAATTCTGCGGCGAGCTCCGTAAGCAAAAGCTGCCCGCGCCGCGGATCAGCGAGGTCGCGGTGATTTTGCGGAATCGGCCAGTTGCGGACGAATTCGTCGCCGGCCGATTGTCCGTGCGGCGGTCGCTGGCCCAAGCCCGCCAACGCACGACGGGAAGCAGCCTGTCGGTGATGCCCTCGCTGAAGGAGTTGGAGCGGCGAATCGGCCTGGCCATCGCGGAGCTCCTGGACGAGATCGAAGCGGAGGAGCGCGGCCGGACGGATGCGCCGTGGACCTGCGAATGCAAACTGTTCTGCCTCACTTATACCCCGGCTCCCACTGTGACCCCCGTTACACCGTCGTAATGCCGCCTTTTACACCGTCGTAATCTTATGTCAGCCAATCGAACCCTCCCGTCTGGTCCGCCGAAGTCAAAGGCGAAGCGCTCCAAGCGAAACCGTAGCTCGGCATACGACGCCTTCTGCGTGCGGGTGCCGCTGCGACCCGTGCATATCCAGCCCCTCCGGGAGTTATCGAAGCACAGCGGACTTCGGATGGAAGAGGTGGTGGAGGTGCTGCTGGCGGAGCGGCCAGCCCAGGTTTTTCAGGAGATCATGTTGGCTAGTGCGGAGCTGCACCGGCAACGTCAGGCGGACCTGCAACAAGAACTCCAGAAGACACCGGTGTCCGAATTGCCGGACCACGAAGCGCCACCCGCGGGCGCCTCCTAGCTCATGTTCACCAAGGTTATCAGCGCGGGCGACCTCTTCCCCTACGTGGAGGAGGACCATGACATGATGAACAAGGAGCGCGAGGAGGAACCGGCGGTCTGGCGTGGCATCGCGCGGAACGCCACCCGGCTGCTCGAGGCCCAGATGCCGCCGCATGTCCGGGAGGACCGGAAGCGCCAGTGGGTGCGCCACTCGCGCCGCCACCTGACGCACATCATGAACTGCTTTGCCGAATCGAAGGCGGTGGTGGAGAGCGTCCTGCCGCAGGTGATCCCCTGGACGGAGGACCTTTTTCTCGCCGGGTTGCCGCGGGATGCGCTCTACTTCTGCTGGTATGAGCACCCGCAGGAACGCGGGGCGCACACGCATGCGGGGCTGGTGAATACGGTGCTCCCTGCCGGGGGACCGTATCACCCGCGCTTGCGCGCCGAATTGCGCACGTTGTTTGACCGGCTGGTCAGCCGCCGGCTGGGCCTGGTGGATCCGCTCGCGGCCGATCGCATGGTCCCGGTATTGGCGGGTTGGGGATCCTGGAAAGAAGCGAACGAGGAGGCGATCCGCAAAGTGGTGGCTGCGGCGTCGGCCGGTTGCGATGCAAATCGTCGGACCGCCACGACCTGCTTGCACCGGCATGCGGATTTTCTCGAACTGCTGCAGCAGCACGAATTCGAGATCCTGGCCGCGCCCGCGCTGGATGGGTGGCCGGTGCGCCGGGTGGACTGGTCCGACCCGGTCGCGGTGCCCCTGTATGCCTATACCGTCGTGGTGCGGGGGAAGCAGGGCGAAGTGATCTTGTTCCGGGGACCGCTCTGCCGGCCTGACTTCAAAATTGAAATGTGGGACAAGCAGGTCGCCGAGCAGAAGCTCATCGAGGCGGAATTGGTGCATCATCCTGAGCGGGTCTACAAACGTTTCGTGCGTCGCTTGACGGAGCGGATCAAGGTCCAGCAGCGGGATTTCCGGTCCGTTGTCGCGAAGCAAGACTGCGTGCGGGTCCGGAACTTCAGAGAACTTGACCCCGCCACCTACGAACTTCCGCCTCTGCTGGAACCGAGCAGTTCCTCGGAGCCGAGCATGTGCAGCATCCTGCATTATCCCTTCGTGTGCGAGTGGGAGTCGCCGCGGGAGGACATCGCGGAACCGCTGGCCTGCCAGTCGAACTTGGACGATCTCGTGGTGCTGAACAGCGAGGTCGAGGAGAATGATCCGGAATCGCCTGCCGTTCCTGCTGCTGGACCAGACCAAGCTCTCGCGTCCGACGTTCTCGCGTCCGCCGCTCTGCTGCCCGCCGCACCCGCATCCGAGACGGCTGCACCCGAGACGTCCGCGCCCGAGAAGCCCCGAGTGGAACGGGTTGTTGAAGTGAAATCCGAACCTGCTCCGCCCGAAAAACCTTCGGTGCTTAGAAGAGCCGTGCAAATCGTCATCGCTTACACTCGATTTGGAAGTCCGGCTGATCCAGTGGTCGATACTCCCGCCCCCAGCCCCGAGCCACTGCGGACTCCCCCGGCCACTGCCTCTTCCAAACCAGCAGAGCCGGAGAAACCGGCGTCGCGCGCAACCGTGCCGCCCCCAAATCTTTCGCAACCTCGAAGACGCAGACGCCGTCCTCGCCGCCTGAGCGAAACTGAATTGTTGCAGATTGGGATTGAGACGGCTTGGAAAAGGGGCGGGCTGAACGTCGAACCGACATCTCACGTGGACCAAGCCCTGGAGAAGAAAACACCGCAATCCTTACCACCGAAAGAATTGCCGGGAGGGGATATGGGCCTTTCGTAATCGTATGCAAGTTGGAGACCTTTCCTTTGCGCGGCCTGTCCGCACATACGCCGGTCCGCTGGGTCAGTGGATTGTATTCGAACCCAGCCGCGAGGAGTCTTGGGCCTTTCCCATCGCGCATCTGGTTGCTGGGTGTAAGCAGGGCGACGCGATGTGGTTCCGCTTTCCGTTTTATTGGGTGAAAGTGGAAGTGGAAGACCGCGCGCGGCCGGGCAGTTTCGAGGACCTTTTTCGCGGGGCGATTCGCGCGTTCTACTGGCGTTCCGAGCACGCGAGGATCAGGGTGGCGACGCCCGAGGCGCACATTTCGTGCAAGGCCATCTCCGTTATTCCCATTCCAACTGAACTAACTCACTTATGAGCACCGACAATCCCGGCTATCGTGTCTTCCGCATTACTGACGACGAACACAACCTGTGGGCCATTCCCCGACCGCACATGTTGGGTCTGCGGCTGGTGCCGAAGCTGGGACAGCAGGAGGCGCGGATTGAACTGCGCTTCAGCACCGGCACGGCGACTGTCACGGGCCGTGCTCTGGATGGATTCTGGACCGCGCTGATTGACGGAAAAGAGAGCGGCATCTCCAAGGATCGCGTCGAACATTGGAAAGGTGTGGCCAATGCGATCACCACCGATTTCGCGCTCGGAGCCGAAGAGGGAGATCAACCATGATTTCCGATCTCCCCGGCTGCGCCCCTTCCGGCGCGTGACCCACCCTGCGGGGCAAACCGGTCTACTGGCTTGCCTCCAGCCCCCTCAACGAACACAGCGGCTTCAAGCACAAGCGCATGATCTCACGCGGAGTCTGGCCTGCGGCCTGCCGGGCTGCGCCGAGGCACAACATTTCGTCGGGCATTACCCTGAGTTTGCCTCGCAACGGTGCGGGAAGCAGAAGCCCGGCTGGCCCGAGTTTCACGAGTTTTGCATTTTACGCTTGGATGATTTGCCCGAGGGCGACCGGCCGCGCAGGGGGCGGATGCCCGACCGGCTTTGGCGGCGGTTGGCGCCGGGCCAGCCGTTCACCTCGAGCGATACGGCTGTCTGGAATTTGGAGCGGGTCTATCAGCGCGCAGGGGCCGGGTGGGATGGGGTCCAGATCAGCTATCGCCACGGAGAGGTCTACTACCTGATCTTCGAACACGTTCGTCATCCGGAGCGAATTTTCGTCAGAAGCCAGCATCGGCGTGGTGAGCCCGTCATTTATTTCGACGTCCACGAACGGCCGTCGCTGCCGTAATGGACCGGCTGTGGTGCCGGGTTGCGCCGGCCCGACGGGGTATGTGGCCGCCCGGTCGGGCTCGCTTTCCGTTTCACGCTGAAACATGATGCCCGGATTCTTCAAAGGATTTTGCGACGCCGTTGGTCCAAGCTTTCAGGAAACGCATGGGCGCCGAGAACGACGAAAGGGAATGGATCCGTCAGAGCCAAGAGGGCCGGGTGGAGGCTTTCCATGCGCTCGTGGCAGGCAAGGATTGGGGCGTTTCCCTGCGCAACACCGGCTACACGGAGGTCTACAACGCGGCCATCACGCGGCTCGACAAATTGCGCGCCAGCTCGGTGAAATAGAAGATCCATCAATGCAACATTCCTCCTCCTACGCGCCAGCGGTCTTCCGTGTGGTCCTGCAATTCTACCAGCAGCCGGGCTTCCCCGCCGAGTGTTCGCTCCAGGAGCGCGGATCGGCAGCCTAACCGGCCGCGAGTTCGGGCGGCCCTTTCCAGACGAGCCGCACGGCTTCCAAGCGGACGCGCGATAGCTTCAGGGCGGTGGCGAGTTCCGCCTGCTGTTCCCGAGCGATTTCGATTTCTTCTTGCCTCACGTGGTCGTTCACCCGCCGCAACATTTCCAGTCGTTGCACTTCGTGGCCCAGCAACAGGCTCATCCCGGCGAGTGCGGCTTGTCGTGAGCCGCTCGCGGTCGTCTCCGCCAGTTCGGCGGCCCGCTGCAGCATGGCGGGCAGGGTGCGGCGTGCGAGTTCCGGATTGTCGATGAGCGAGTGCGGGGAACCCTTGCGCAAGCTGCGGGCGAAGGCTGGACCGGAGTGGGTGGCCGTGACATCGGCCAGCTTGTGATCCACGACGATCCGGATCGGCGTGGCGGGGAGGAAACGATCCATGTGCAAACGCGGCGCGGCCACGCACTCGAGGATGAAGACGCATTCCAGCAGCAGCGTGCGTTCGCGGGGGGAGGGCAGCACGGCGAACGCGCAGTTGCCGGTTTCGGACCCGAGCAGCAGGTCGATGGCGCCCGTCACCAGCGGATGATCCCAGGTCAGGAACCCGACCTCTTCACGACTGAGCGCGCGTGACCGGTCGCGCGTCGCCACCATGCCGTCCGTCGGCAGCGCAGGAAAGGCGTCG
>Ga0154020_10008786_pt1 | contig 11700 bp, 10 predicted proteins | sample Klosneuvirus_201_FD_109709 | JGI IMG/M metagenome (GOLD analysis project Ga0154020, IMG submission 109709) | Active sludge microbial communities from wastewater, Klosterneuburg, Austria - Klosneuvirus_20160825_MG | ecosystem: Engineered > WWTP > Aerobic digester > Activated sludge | place... | reverse complement strand
CGGCCCACCCGGCTTCGTGAACAACAACCGCTCCATCCTGCTTCGCGGGTTGTCGGTTCTGCTGCTGCTGTTAGTCGCGATGGCAATCTGCGGCTGCGCCACGTCCGAACCCGAAAACGAATCAGTTCGGCCATGGAATGCTCCCAAGTCTTGGGAAAACGGCCTTCCGGCCGGCATGACCGAGGGGCGTTAACCGCCCCAATCTGGGGGGTCTATTTCGCCACTTCCACGCAACGCATCTCGCGGATGACGGTGATCCGAATCTGCCCCGGATACTGCAGTTCACTCTCGATTTTCGTTACGATATTCCGCGCCAGTGCAAAGGCCTGATCGTCGCTGACGGCCTGCGGTTGGACAAAGACACGTAATTCGCGTCCGGCCTGCACGGCAAAACATTTCTCCACCCCCGGGAACGAACCGCCGATTTTCTCCAGGTCTTCCACCCGACGGATGTAGGTCGTCATGCTCTCCGAGCGGGCGCCAGGGCGGGAGGCGCTGATGGCATCCGCCGCGCTTACCAGAATCCCGAGCGGCCCCACCGGCGGCACGTCATTATGATGCGAAGCCACCCCGTTAACGACCTCATCACATTCGCCGTGCCGTTTGATGATGTCCGCGCCCACGACCGCGTGCGGGCCTTCGATCTCGTGGCTGACCGCCTTGCCGATGTCGTGCAACAGGCCTGCCCGTTTGGCGAGGCTCACGTCTAGGCCAAGTTCGGCGGCGAGCAACGCCATCAGTTGCGCCACCTCGACTGAATGATCGAGCAGATTCTGCGCGAAGCTTTGGCGGTAATGGAGCCGGCCCAGCAGTTTGGTGATTTCCGGATGCATGGCCGGCAGGCCCGCGCGCGTCACCGCCTCATCCCCTTTGCGCGTAATGGTGTCTTCCATCTCCGCCTTGACCGCGGCGACCACCTCTTCAATGTGCGTCGGATGGATCCGCCCGTCCTGGATCAACCGCAACATCGCCTCGCGGGCGATCTCGCGGCGCACCGGATCAAAACCGGAGAGCAGCACCGCTCCGGGTTCGTCATCGATCAGCACCGTTACGCCGGTCGCATTCTCGAACGCGCGGATGTTCCGGCCTTCGCGCCCAATAATGCGGCCTTTGATGTCCGCGCCTTCCAGCAGGATGGTCGTGGTTGTGTTCTGAAACGTCTGGTCGCCGGCGTAGCGCTGAATCGCCACGGTGATAATCTGGCGGGCCTTCTCCTCGGCGCGGGTCTTCGCCTCGTCGAGAATCTGGCGGGCGACCTTCGCGCCGTCGGCCAGGGCCTCCTGCTGAATTTCCTTTAGAAACTGGGTCCGCGCTTCGGTGGGCGAAAGGCCGCTGAGCTGCTCCAGTTGCTCGCGGCGCTGCTGGGTGAGGGCGATCAACGCCTGCTGGGCATTTTCCAGGGCGGCACTCTTGCGCTCCAGCATTTCCCGCTGCTGTTTCAAATCGGTCTCGGTTTCGATGACCCGGTTGAACTGGGAGTTAAGCAGCGTTTCGCGTTCGGTCAGGCGGCGTTCCTGCGTGGTGAGTTCGAGGCGGTGCGCGGCCAGCGATTGTTCAATTTGGGTGCGAAGCTGGAGCGCTTCCTGGTTGGCGACCGCACGAGTTTTTTCCAGTTGGGCGTCGGCTTCGCGGCGGCGGTCGTCCTCGCGACGGCGCGTGCGCGAATTCAAGACCATCGCGCAAACACCCGCTCCGGCAACGGCGCACACGGTCGCCCCGGCAATGTTGAAGACCAGACTCATTTCAGAACCGCGCGCCAGTCAGGTCTCGATCCAGCGCGTCGGCGTCAAGATGCAGTTCAAACGGATGTCCAGCGGCCCGACGGGCACGGCGTCCACAATTTGTTCGTCGAAGGCCACGCCGCACTTCGTGCCGCGCACGTCAGCCAGCAACCGGTCATAATACCCTTGGCCCCGACCGAGTCGCCCGCCGCGCGGATCGAAAGCTACCCCAGGCACGAGGACCAAGTCCAGCCGGTTTAACGGGACTTCCGGACAGTCAGCGGCTGGCTCCCGAACCCGGAACTTTCCACAGACAAGATCCTGATGAAGATCGCGGACCTGACGTGCAACATACCCCTCGCTCGCAGAATCATAACGCGGCAGGCAGACCGTTTTGCGGGCCGCCAGGGCTTCCATCAGCAACGGCCAGAGATTAGGTTCATCCGCCAAGGGGGCGAAAAGCAGAACCGATTTTGCGTGGGCCCAGACAGATTGATGGCGGAGTTGCTCGCAAAACTTCCGAGCCGTGGTCGCGGGTTTATCCGCGGCAAAGGCTTGCATGCGGGCGCGGATTTCAGCACGCAAACTGGCCTTGGCGCTCTTCAGCGAGTCGGTCATGGTAGAGGACGGAACGGATTCACACGCCCAGGCTGGGCGGGCAGGAGGAAATTTTCAAACAATTTACCTGTAACATTCTCGTTCCGCGCTGTGGCCCCCATGTTTCGGCGGCATTTCTGCGGGCTTTGGTTACCCCGGGGTCGCTTGGATAACGCCGATTGTCAGGACCTCCCCGGCAGGAGCTTGGTACAAATAGAAGGGGGACAGCGCTATATGCTGTCCCCCATGCCTGAGGTTTACTGCGGACGTCAGATTTTCTTTGGCAACGTTTTCCATGCGCCCTTCTTCGAGCTGCTCTTGACGCAGGTTTCGACGAAGGCGATGCCCATCCAGCCATCCTCGATGTTGGCGTATTTTGAGCCGTCGCAGGCGAACGGTTTGCCGGCCTGCCACTTGCGCACGTCGGCTTCAAAGCAGCGATGCAGCCGGGCATAGGCATCATGAAAAGCTTCCGGATGTCCCGCCGGGATGGTCGGCTCGGCCATGAGGTCAGCGGGCACGTCCTTCGGCAAGAACCCGTCGCCCGGGGTGACAGCGCCGCGCCAATAGACCCGATCCGGCTGGTTCACCAATTGGATGGTAACGCACTCGGGGGTTTCTTGACGCCAGACAAGGGTGCCTTTGGTACCGGAGATCTCGATGCCAAGGTCGTTCTTGTGGCCGATGCAAATCTGGGAAGCGCGCACCAAGGCTTTGCCACCGTTGCTCAGGGTGCAATAAATGGTGAAGTGATCATCGAGCATGCGGCCTTGGACGAATGTTTCGAGCTGCGCGGAAACCTCGGTAACGTCCAGTCCGGTCACGTAACGGAGCTGCATGAGCGCATGCGTGCCAATGTCGCCGCCGCAGCCGGAGCCGCCGGCCAGCTTCGGGTTGGTGCGCCAGGTGGCCTGCATCTGGCCGGTCGCTTCAAGCTTGGTGGCCAGCCAGCCTTGAAGGTAGTAAGAGTCCACCCAACGGACGTCGCCCAACAAGCCGGCTTGCACGATGTAGCGGGAGAACCGGCTGGTCCAGTGGCCGAGATAGGTGTGCGCCACGCCGAAGGGGATGTTGTGCTGGCGCACCGCTTTGACGAGCGCGTTTGCTTCCTTCAGATTCAGACAAAGCGGTTTTTCGCAGAACACCGGGATGCCGGCCTTGATGGCTTTCATCGCCGGGTCAAAATGCACATGGTTCGGCGTCACGATGAGGATATAGCCCAGCTTCTCGGCTTCGGGCAGGGTGGCATTGGCCGCGATCATCTCGTCGTACGAGCCGTAACCTTTGAGGGGGTAAGGCCAATTGGCCGCCTCCTCGAGGGCGATTTTGGGATCGGGGAACAACGCGCCCGCCGTCACCCGGCGCGTACCGTCAAAGTGAATGGCTTTTTGATGGGGATTGACGATGAAGGCACCTTTGCCCCCGCCGACCAAACCGACGTTCATGGGTTTGTTTGACATAAATAGTTGGGTTCTTTCGGTTCTTTAGTTTGTTTGCAATCGCCTGTTCCATTCACCGAGAACCCGTTGGGGCTTCAGGGTGAGAAGCAGTCCATTTCGGGCCAAGCCTAGACCAACGCCAAGTCGGTTCAAGGAGTTTATACCGCAGCTACAACTTCACCCACCGCCCCGTGTTGGCCGACTGTTCAACCGCTTCGAGCACCTGTTGATTCCTGAGGCCATCTTCGAAAGTTGGCGCCACCGGCTTGCCTTCCACGCAAGCGTTTACGAAGTCGGCCACCGCATGCACGAACGGATGCTCGTAACCCAATACATGCCCCGAACCCCACCAGGGAGCGATGTAGGGATGGACCCCGTTCGGTTGCGTCACCATAATATCGCGGAAACCCTGCCGGTCTTTCGGATCATCGTGGTTGAAGAACTTTAGCCGGTTCATGTCCTCGAAATTAAAATACAGCGAGCCTTTGCTGCCGTTGATTTCAATCGCGATATGATTCTTGCGTCCGAACGCGGCGCGGGTGGCTTCGAGATTGGCCAGCGCCCCATTCTCGAAACGGCCAATGAAAGTCACGGCGTCATCCACCGTCACCCTGCCCCGCTTTTCGTTCACCTTGGCCGCCGGGTTCGCAGCCTTGCCAGGCTCGCCGGGCAACGGACGTTCCGGGATGAACGTCTGCATCAGGCCGCAAACTTCCTTGAATTCCCCGACGAGGTAGCGCGCCAGGTCAATGATGTGGGAATTGATGTCCCCATGGGCCCCGCTGCCGCTGATGGATTTCTGCAATCGCCACTTCAGGGGAAAATCGGGGTCCGCCAGCCAGTCCTGGGCGTAACGGGCGTGGTAATGGTAAATCTGGCCGAGGGCGCCTTCGCCGATCATCTTCTTGGCCAAGGCGAGCGCCGGGACCCGCCGGTAATTGTGGCAAACCATGTGCACGATTTTCGCCTTCTGCACGGCGGCCAACATTTGCCCGGCCTGCTTGGTGGTCAGCGCAAGCGGTTTTTCACAAAGGATGTGCTTGCCGTTGCGGGCGGCCGCGATGGCAATGTCCGCGTGGGAATCGTTGGGCGTGTTGATGTCCACGACATCAATGAGCGGCGATTCCACCACATCCCGCCAGTCGGTGGCGGCGTTTTGCCAGCCGAATTGAATGCGCGCGGTCTGCACCCCGGCGGCGCTCCGACCGCAGATGGTATGCAGTTCCACGTGCGCTTTGAGGGGGAAGAATCGCGGCGCCTGACGCCAGGCATTGGAATGCGCCTTGCCCATGAACCCGTAACCCACCATTCCGACGCGCAGAGTTTTGGCCATAAACAAACTAGGGGTTGAATTGCTGTTGGCCGTCTTTATAGTTGTGAAAATTTTTCAAGTCAACGGATGACTTGACCCCCCGCGAAAATATGTCTTTCACCGCCGCCGAAATTGCCCGCCACCTGCAGGGGGAAGTGGTTGGGGACGCCCAAACCCCCCTCAAGAGCTTTGCCCTAGCCGACCGCGCCCAACCCGGCGATCTGACCTTCGCGGAAAATGAGGAATTCTTCGCCCGGGCCGAACAAAGCGCCGCTTCCGCCATTATCGTAACCGAGGAACTCAAATCGTCGGGCAAAGTCCTGATCCGCGTAGCCAACGCCCGGGTGGCGTTCGCCAAGGCCCTCGCGCTGTTCTTTCCCGAGCCAACCCAGCCACCCGGCACCCACCCTAGCGCCGTCGTCGCGCCCTCCGCGCAGGTTGATCCCGCCGCCTACATCGGGCCGAACTGCGTCATCGGCGAGCGGGCGCGGATCGGCGCCGGGGCGGTTCTGTACGCGGGTGATTTTGTAGGCGACGACTGCCAACTCGGCGCCGGCGTGGTTTTGTTTCCAAACGTCACCCTGTATCCGCGCACCGAACTCGGCCTGCGTGTGCGGATTCATTCCGGCACCGTCATCGGGGCGGATGGTTTCGGCTACGTGCTGGATGCCGGCGCGCACCGCAAAGTTCCACAGATCGGGAATGTCATCCTTGGCGACGACGTGGAGATTGGCGCCAACGTGACGATCGATCGCGGAGCCCTCAAGCCCACCGTCATCGGCCGGGGCACGAAGATCGACAACCTCGTGCAGATCGGGCACAACGTGCAAATTGGCGAGCATTGCCTCGTCATCTCACAAGTCGGCATCGCGGGCAGTTGCGAACTGGGCAACTATGTCATCCTTGCCGGTCAGGCAGGCATCAGCGGCCATTTGAAGATCGGCAGCCAGGCCACGGTCTCGGCCCAGTCCGGCGTGATGCACGATATTCCGGCGGGCGAGAAATGGCTCGGCAGCCCGGCGCAACCGGACAAGAAAACCAAGCGCCAGATGCTCGCCATTCAGCGCCTGCCCGAGTTGATCCGGCGGGTCATGAGAATCGAAAAGCAGCTTGGCCTCGGCAACGAACCGGAGAACTAGCAATTCAAATTTCGAAATTCAAAATCAAGCGACCGCCGGCGGTGGGCTCGGGCATATTGTTTTTTGCATTTGCAATTGGCTTCGCCGCCAGCGCGCTGGCGCAGTCAAACGCACCCACGGTTACGGTTGCCGAGCTGCGGCAGCGCCTCACCGAGCACATCGCCCAGCCGCGTTTCGCCGCCGCCACCTGGGGCGTGAAAGTGGTTTCGCGCGACAGCGGCCAGACCCTCTTCGAGCAGAACGCCGGAAAACTCATCAGTCCGGCATCCAACTGCAAACTCTACACCATGGCGCTCGCGCTCGACCAGCTCGGCGGCGATTACCGCATCCAAACCTCGCTCTACGCCGCCGCGAAACCCGACCGGCGCGGGGTGCTCAAGGGCGACCTCATCATTTACGGACGCGGTGATCCGACTATCAATGCCCGGCTCAACGGCGGCGACATTTTCCGCGCCCTTGAACCGCTCGTTGCTGTGCTCACCAACGCCGGCGTGCGGCGGATCCGCGGGGATTTGGTGGGCGACGAGAGTTTCTTCCAGGGTCCGCATTACGGTTCCGGCTGGGCTTGGGACGACCTGAATAATTATTACGGCGCCGAAATCTCGGCGCTCACAATCAATGACAACACGCTGCAGCTTTCCGCGACGCCCGGTGCGACGAGCGGGTCTCCCTGCCAGCTCACGCTCTCACCCATGACGAGCTACGTAGTGTTGAGCAATCGTACACAAACGATTGCCGCCGGGGGCAAACGCGACCTCAATTTCCATCGGCCCCTCGGACAAAATGTCATCTATGTCACTGGCCAGATGCCAGTCGGCGACACCCCCTACACCGAGTACGTAACAATCGCCAATCCCGCGGGTCTATTCGTAAACGTGTTCAAGGCCGCTCTTATCCGCCATGGCATCCGGGTGGACGGCAGGACCCGCACGGTGAACGGGTTTAACCCGCCTACGAAAGCGTTCGACAGCAGCCGGCTGGTTGAGCTGGGTTGGGTGAATTCGCTGCCAATGCGGGACCTCGTCCGGGAAGTACAGAAGCCATCGCAGAATCTATACGCTGATCTGGTCCTGGCCCATATCGGGGCATTGGCGGCAGCCACCAATCCTCCGGGGTCTTCCGAAGAAGCCGGGATTCGCGAGCTGGAAAAGTTTCTGGCCAAAGCGGGCGTGCCACCCGGTGACGTGCGCTTCGAGGAAGGTTCCGGCCTTTCGCGGAACAATCTCGCCACGCCCAACGCCACCATCGCGCTGCTCCAATTCATGGGCCATCACGCCGAAGCCGATGCCTACCTGAACGCTTTGCCGATTGCGGGCGTGGACGGCACGCTGCGCAATCGGATGAAGAACACGCCTGCCACCGGCAACGTGCGCGCCAAGACCGGCACGCTGCGCTGGGCCAGCTCGCTTTCCGGCCAGGTGACCACGGCGGCGGGTGAGCGCTTGATTTTCTGCATCATGTTGAACCGCTATGCCGCTCCGGACGCGGAGCACAGCAGCCGGGCGGAAATTGACCGGCTAGCCGTGATGCTGGCGGAGTTCGCGGGCCGCACCGACAAATAGTCATCGCCGCGACGCGGCAGTTTCCGCTTCTCCTGACGACCAAGCTCCGATATAGGTTTCACCGCCGACCGCTCATTACTCATGCAAACCTCCCTCAAGATCAAACTCAGCGTCTTCATGTTCCTCCAATATTTCATCTGGGGATCGTGGTACGTGAGCATGGCCACGTATCTCGGCAAGACGCTCGGTTTTGCAGGCGGCCAGATTGGGCTGGCTTACGGCGCCTTCGCCATTGGGGCGATGATCTCCCCGTTCTTTGTGGGCTTGATCGCCGACCGCTATTTCGCCTCAGAGAAGTTGCTCGCGTTTCTGGGGATTCTCGGCGGCGCACTGATGTTCACGCTGCCGAAGTTGACAACCTTCGGCGCCTTTTATCCGGTGCTGATTATCTATTGCGCTTCGTATGCGCCGACGCTGGCGCTCGGCAATTCGCTCTCGCTGCATCATCTGGCAAATCCCAAGCGTGACTTTCCGCTCGTCAAGACGCTCGCAGCCGTCGGCTGGATTGCGGGCGGCGTCACGCTCAGTCTGGTGCTGAAGGGCGAACAATCCGCCGTGCAGTTCTATCTCGCCGGCGCGGTTTCCATCGCGCTGGGCCTGTTCTCGCTGTCCCTGCCGCACACCCCGCCAAAGAAAACCGGCAAAGACGTCCGGCTGGGCGAAATCCTCGGGCTCGACGCCCTGGCGCTTTTGAAAAAACCCGCCTTCGCGATCTTCATCACGTGCATGTTTCTCATTTGCATCCCGCTTTATTTCTATTTCGTGAACATGAACATGTATATCACGGAACTGGGGTGGAGATATACAGCGGCCAAAATGTCCCTGGCCCAGGTCTCGGATGTCATCTTCCTGATCCTACTGCCGTTGATGCTGCGCAGCCTGGGCTACAAGAAGACGATCTTCATCGGCATCCTCGCCTGGGTGATCCGATACTTCCTGTTGGCAGCCAGCGTGAACCAGGTCGAAATGGGAACGGGGCTCATCTTCGCCGCCATCCTGGTGCACGGCGTGTGCTACGATTTTCTGTTTATTGCCGGCCAGCTTTATGTGGATGACGAGGCGAATGAGCGCATGCGCGGCGCCGCACAGGGCTTCATCGCGTTCATTTTGTGGGGCGTCGGGAATTTTGTCGGCAGCACCCTGGCGGGCAAAGCGCAGGCGCTGCACACGCTCGCGCCGCCGCGGGGGGCCATGGCGCATGACTGGTACGGCATCTGGATTTATCCGGCGTGGGGCGCAACGGTGGTTTTGGTTGTGTTTCTCATCTTCTTCCGTGACCCCGCGAAGAAAGCCGCGGCCAGTGTCGGGGGTAAAGGAGTCAATTAGGACTCGCGAGCCGGTTGGTGGCTGAACGCCGGCAGGATGGAATGAGCGAGCAATTTTTCTTTTGCTGAGCCGGAGGAGGCGTTAGGGTACGCCCATGCCAGAGATCGCCAATTTCGTGAACAATGGGGCCGCGAGCATCACGCCCGGGGTGGCCGATAAGGTGTTGCGCCAGCTACCGCAGTGGAAACTGGAATTCACCCAGATCAACGCGCCGCTCTTTCCGCACCTTGTGGATCAGTTGGAATTCCTGGCCGATGCCATCGAAGACGCGCTGGAAGGCGCCTACAAGGAACTGCCGTACTCCGCGCTGGCGCAGGGGGTATTCGCGCTGGTGTATGCGCACAAGAAAGTGGGGATCATCCCGGATAGTGTGTTGAGCCTGGGCTATGCGGACAACTCGAGTGTGGTGCGGGCGGTCCTGATTCAGAACGAGAAGGCGTTCGCCATTTACGCCAGTGCCCAAGGCCGCAACTGGCAGAAAATCACGAGCCAGCCTTAAGCGCAGTGGGCAAGCAAGGGGCGAGCGACGGGCGCCTCGATCAATCCTTCGCGATTGCTGCCAGAAAGCTCGTCCGCAAGAACTGGCAATAGGTGTTCCGCTTCGCCAGAACATCGTTGTGCCCCAGGTCTGTGTGGAGAAACACCAACTTGTTCGTCTTTAGCTCCGGCGCCGTGACGGCGAGATCGGTCGCCACCAAAAAGCCTTTCCCCCGCTTTTGCAGTGCGGACATCATTTCCTCCGTTCGATTTCTTGTGCCCCCACCATCCGTGTAAATGTTGAGCAGGCGACCATCCGATTGCGTTGACCACGCCAGGAATTTGTCGGACCGGGCGTAAAGCGCGTCAAAGAGCCAGACTTCCCGCACCGACGCCGTCAGCCCGCCATGCTCCAGAATTGCCGACACGACCCGATAACCGCCACTGTGGCCGGATAGGATAATGCCGCCGACCGCGAAGTTGGTATGCGCAAAACCGGAGCGCTGCCGGAGCCCAGTCAGGGCTTCCGCCATGAAACATCGGAACCCGTCCGGGTCTTCCAGCTTGCCCCCGGCAGAATCCGGCGCGTTCAGCGGTCCCGCCGGCACCAGGAGCACCGCGTTGCGACCGCTGGCGGCGAATTGCTCGATGAGTCTGAACTGTTGCAACGTGCCCACCACGGTGTTACGCCAGCCGTGAAAATGAACGACAAAATCCACCCGCCCCGTCTCCCGAAAGCCCTTCGGAATGAACATGGCGACAGTTCGGTCGGCGTAATGTTCGTCCGCCGAATAGAATGCGCCCTGGTATTGGTATCCCGCAGCCCGGCTCGAATGCGGGAAGGGGGCCGAAACGAAGGGAAGAATCAGCAACCGCCCGTACGGCGCATAGGCGTCCGCGGCTAATTCCGCCGCTGACGCCGTCAGCGTGAGCAGCAGCGTCCCAATCAGGGCGACTCTCATTGCAGAAGCATGCGCTGGAGCCACTGGGGCGGACAGAAAAATGTCCCCGCCGTGCCAGAACGGGACAACCGGTGTCTCCGTCTTGTAAAGCCGGACGGTCAATCCGGCAGAGTTCGTTTACACCCATTAAGGCACATCATTTGGCGAGCAGATTGCTAGATGGAATAGCCCGGCCGAGTTGTTCCAGTCGTTTTCGTCATTTGGCAGGGTAACTAGGTTCACACATGGCAACGACAATGACGCAGGAAGAAGCAGCGCAACTGGGGCAGACGGTTGAAATGTTTGAGGTCATCACTCAAACCCAGCCTTTTGACTACCAATCGCTGGAAATCCTCAAGGAAGCCTACAGCAAATTAGGACGCGAGCCGGATGCCATCAACACGTCCAAACGAATCGCCCACGCCTACGTCCAGATGGGGCAATTTTCCTCGGCTATTCTCGAGTACGAAACCATTCTCCAGCATCACCCCGATGATCCGGAAGTGCAGGCCGCCCTCAAACAGATCGAGAGCAAGGCCAACACCGGCAATGAACCCGGCTTCACCGACACTGCCGTCTTTCGGAAATCCGCCGAAGGCAGCACCGGCTTCCTCAAGAAAACCGGCGTCCGATCCCCCGCCATCGTGGACGACGGGCGCAAGCAGATGCACAAAATCTTCGTCGGCGGCAAAATTCTCGCGCCGGCGGACTTCGACCTCTGCTGGCATGTGCCGGATCTGGCTGTGCCGCCCGCCGATGCCAACGAACCGTTTATCCAGATCATCGCCGACAAAGGCCTCATGCAGATCGACACCGCGTTGAAATTATTGAGCGACCGCACCCGCGTAGCGTTCTTGCCCCTGGAGAAATACGACCTGGATATGGATCTGGCACGCAGTTTTCCGGCGGACACCTGCCGACGCTGGTCCGTGCTGCCGTTTGACCGAATGAGTAAATCGGTGCTGGTGGCCACGGCGAATCCGTTCAACCAGCAGGCGGCCAAAGAACTCGCCGAGGCCACGAATAACCGGTTGCTCTGGTATCTCGTTCCACCCGTGGATCTCGTCAAAAACCTCCGCAAAGTTTTTCGCTAACCCATGCCTCCCGTAAAATCATTTGGTGAACGGATCGCCGACGCCCTCGTCGAGGACGGCCTGCTGACGACCAAGCAGGTCGAAGAACTGCT
>Ga0154020_10008784_pt1 | contig 11703 bp, 8 predicted proteins | sample Klosneuvirus_201_FD_109709 | JGI IMG/M metagenome (GOLD analysis project Ga0154020, IMG submission 109709) | Active sludge microbial communities from wastewater, Klosterneuburg, Austria - Klosneuvirus_20160825_MG | ecosystem: Engineered > WWTP > Aerobic digester > Activated sludge | place... | reverse complement strand
CCTTTTGGATAATGATCTTCATGATAAACACAAAAGAGAAATGGATCTTGTGTTTGCCAGGGAAAGCCCAAAGGCTTGATTGCTTTTATAGCAGGTGTACTCATTCTACCTCAAAATTTTATACTGTTAACTTATCGTATACACGTTTAAAAAGTCGAATTCAAAACTTTCTATTATACAAGAGAACTAAAAGGCTTTAGGGAATTACAGGGCATACCCTAAAACAGCCACCACATGGCAGGCGGTTCCGGCAAGTACAAATAAGTGCCAGATGAAATGACTATACCGGATTCTATGATCGTATGCAAAAAAGAAAACTCCCATTGAGTACATCAACCCGCCCGTCAATAACCAAAATAAACCCCAGGCAGGCATGGCATCATACAAAGGTTTAATGGCAAGTATAGCCAACCAGCCCATGCCTAAATAGAGCACCATAGAAAGTTTACTGGTGCCAATATTCTGAATAGATTTTATCACCACCCCAACAATTGCCAGACTCCACACAATCCCAAACAAAGTCCAGCCCCAAACCCCTGGCAATACACTTAATGTAAAAGGCGTGTACGTACCGGCTATCAATAAAAAAATAGCACTATGATCAAAAATTCTGAAAATACGTTTGGCCCGGCTATTTGGAAATGCATGATAAAGCGTAGATGCCAGGTAGAGCACAATCATTGTAGCTCCAAAAATTGCTGCCCCTGTTACAGCCAATGCGCCTACCGGGATAGCCTTTAAAACGAGGAAAGGAGTAATGGCGGCCGCGGCCAGAAATCCTACGCCATGACTGATACTATTCGCAATTTCTTCACCTAACGTTTGTTGTCTGTTTAAATTCAGGGTTTCACTCATATCGGGAGTAACTTATACTATCTGACAATAGTTCCCAAAAAATTAAGAGCGTTGTATCTCTTCAAAAATCAATGTTAACTCTGGCTTACTGATCCCAAGCTTCTCTCCAAGCTTTTGCAGCATTGTTTCCTCTTTACCCACCTCAAATAGAAAATCATCATCCGAAAGAATGGGAAATCTACGCTTAAGTAAAATCTTTTGTTCGCGCCAACTTCTGATAATATCCATGCTGCTACAAATGTAAGAATAAAGAATTGGGATTGTGAGGGGCCGTACTTTTAAAATTCCTTGTTTTTTAATGCGAAATCAAGAAATAGCAAGTGATCGTTTGGCTATTTTAGCCTCGTAAGTCATCGGCAACTTTTCCTATCTTTAAAATCAAAAATCCCGCATCATGCGTCATTCCGGTGAAATAATTATCCACTTCGCTTTCGCTTCAATTATTATCTTTTGCTTGGTAAGCTGCCAAACCGAAGACCCCGATAAACGAATTAAACAAATTGAGCCCGGCAAGGCTGCTGCCATCGCTAAATCCATTGAGGCTACCGTCTCACCACAAATAGCTGCAGGGTTTACACTCAAACTTTGGGGAATCGATTCGCTGGTGGCCGATCCTGTTGCTATTGATATTGATGATCACGGCAGGATTTACTACACCCGAACCAATCGTCAAAAAAATTCAGAGTTTGATATTCGAGGGCATCAGGATTGGGAGATTGAATCCATCCAACTTCAATCGATAGAAGATAAGCGCGCCTTTCTTCATCGGATTCTGTCACCAGAAAATAGTAATAAAAATCTTTGGCTGGCCGATTTAAATGGAGATGGCTCGCACGACTGGAAAGATTTAACGATTGAGAAAGAGCATGTCTATCGGGTGGAAGATATTTCGGGTGATGGTGTTGCTGATAAATCTCAATTAGTAGTCGAAGATTTTCATGACGAAGTAACAGACGCGGCTGGAGGAATATTAAAACATGGAAACGATCTCTTCGTAGATATTGGTCCGGATATGTGGCGCATTCAGGAAAATAAAGATGGCCTCGCAGAAAAAATAACTTCGATCTCCCATGGATATGGAATTCATGTCGGGTTTAGCGGCCATGGTATGTCTGGAATTGAAGTGGGACCCGAAGGGAAAATTTATTGGCAGATTGGTGACATCGGATTTAACGGTGTAGGTTCTGATGGAAAAAAATGGGAACATCCGAACAGTGGCGTAGTGGTACGCTCAAACCCCGATGGTAGCGACTTCGAAGTCTTTGCCTATGGCAATCGTAACACGCACGAATTTGTATTTGATGAATACGGAAACCTAATCAGCGAAGACAATGATGGCGATCACCCCGGTGAAAGCGAACGCCTTGTTTACATTGTGAATGGAGCCGACATTGGCTGGAGAACCAACTGGCAATTTGGTAAATATGGTGATCCGGATAATAACTCGTACAAAGTATGGATGGATGAAAAAATGTATGTGCCGCGTTTTGAAGGGCAACCCGCTTACATATTACCCACCATTAAAAATTTTGTGAATGGACCAACAGGCATGCTATACAACCCGGGCACCGCATTAAGTAAAGAATACAAAAACACTTTTTTCATCGCGGAGTTTGTAGGAAATCCAACCCGCTCGGGCATTCATGCTTTTAAACTTAAACCGAAAGGCGCCAGCTTTGAATTTGTAGAATCGAATATGATTCTAAGCGGTATTCTGGCAACGGGTATCGACTTTGGCCCAGACGGAGCGCTCTACCTCGCGGATTGGATTGATGGTTGGGGCACAAAGGATAGTGGAAGAATCTGGAAACTGGATGTTGATGAATCCAACACGGACGAACGCAAGAAAACGCAAGAACTCCTTGCGACAGATTTTTTGAAATACAAAGTTGAAACTCTTGGCGAACATTTGAAAAATCCGGATATGCGCGTTCGCCAAAAAGCACAATTCGAATTGGTAACACGTAAAGAGGATGGCCTTGAAATATTTAAAAAATATCTTCTTCAAAAAGAAAATCAATTAGCGCGCGTACATGCCATTTGGGGAATCAGCCAGTTTGCACGCAAAGAATTAACCAATGCCGAATTACTTGTTCCCTACCTTACGGATAGCGATCCTGAAATTAGGGCACAAGCTGCAAAATGGATTGGTGATGTTCGGTATACCCAGGCAGGTGATCAATTAATTGCCTTATTGAATGATGAATTTAGTCGGGCCAGATTTTTTGCAGCCGAGGCCTTGGGAAGAATTGCTTACGAACCTGCAATAAATCCGCTTATCGAATTACTTGAATTCAATAATGATGTGGATGAATATATTCGCCATGCTGCCAGTTTAGCGTTAGCTCGAATTGGCAAACCTGAGCCTATCGTTGCTCTATCAACACATCATTCCCGGGCCGTTCGCATAGGTGGCGTGCTTGCCCTTAGGCGGATGCAAAATCCGGGCATTAAAAATTTTCTACAGGATAAAGACGAATTTATTGTAACCGAAACTGCTCGTGCAATCAATGATGATTTATCGATTGTGGAAGCACTACCTGCCTTAGGCGATGCGCTGAACGATTATCAATATTCACAAGAAGCTTTTGTTCGCAGAGCGATCAGTGCCAACCTACGGGTAGGTACCGATAAGGCAATGCAAAATCTGATTAACTACACGCAACACGAGGGCAGTCCCATGGCCATGCGCGTTGAAGCACTTGATGCACTAAGTACATGGGCTAAACCTTCCGTGCTAGATCGTGTTGACGGAAGATATCGCGGAGTAATTACACGAGATCTGGCAACGGTACAAAATAAATCGGCCAGCATTGTTATTCCCTTATTAACAAATAAAGAATCGTTGTTGCGTCAACAAGCCGCCAAAACTATTGGTAAATTGAAAATGACACAGGCTTCTGAGCAACTGCTTACGCAATTCAAAAGAGAATCATCACCAGCGGTTCGTGTTGAAATTATTAGGGCACTGGCTTCGATTGAATACAAACCAATGGATGAACCGATTAAACTTGCTTTGGCAGATAAGGATAAAAGCGTAAGAATTGTAGGGCTTGATTTACTAGGTAAGCTAGATGTGTCCCAAGAACTTATGGTTTCGTTATTGGCCGAAGTTATTAACACCCGAACCAACGAAGAAAAGCAAGCAGCCATTACCACCCTGGGAGCTGTACCCATACAATTTTCGGAAAAATTATTTAATCAACTATTAACCAATCTGGAATCAGGCAAATTACCAGCCGAAGTCCAACTTGAGTTAGGCGATGCGATTGATAGTACGCATTCGCAAGCTTTAATCGATCGATATAAAAAGTTGAATCGAAACGCTTCAACCGACTCCTTAAAGGCCGCCTATGCCGGAAGTTTATTAGGTGGTGACCCAAGACGTGGAGCGGGGATATTTTGGGAACATCCTACCGCCCAATGTGTACGGTGTCATTCCTACAATGACTATGGCGGGATAGCGGGGCCGCGCATCAATGGCGTTGCAAATCGACTTACACGTGAACAAATACTGGAATCTCTGATAGAGCCCAGTGAGCGTATTGCGGCAGGGTTTGGAATTGTCTCACTTGAACTAAAGAATAATAAAAAAATCAGCGGCATCATGCAGCAGGAAAAGTCTGATGGATTTATTTTGAAAATTGGAGATAAGCCCGATACCTTAATTTTGAAAACAGATATTCTAAGGCACACGTACTCCCCTTCCAGTATGCCCCCCATGCAATATCTGCTAACCAAAAAAGAAATCCGGGATGTAGTAAGTTTTCTTGCCACGTTAAAAAGTGATGACTAAATAATTCGATGCCGAAGCAAATTGCTTTTGTTACCTATTCAAAGCAACCCGACTTTGCTGTAGATGATCAACCTCTTGCACAGTCTCTTGTATCCCTTGGGCATAGCGTAATACCCTTGGCCTGGGATGACGAACTTGCTCCCTGGAACTCCTTTGATAAAATTATCCTTCGCTCGTGTTGGAACTATCACCTTCATCCTGACAAATTTCTAACGTGGCTTAGCTACATAGAATCTCTTTCAACTATTATACATAATCCTGTGCGGGTAGTACGATGGAATCTGCATAAAAAATATTTACTGGAATTGTCACAGCAGGGTGCTACACTTCCGCCAACGTTGTGGGTTCAACAAAAATCTTCTATTGCGCTTTCTTTGATTTTAAATGAAAACGGTTGGAAAAGAGCAGTCGTAAAACCGGCTATCTCAGCTACTGCACACAACACGTTTGTTACTACCGTAGAAGAAGCTATTCTTCATCAGAAATCTTTCATTGAGCAAGTACAACAAGGCGATGTACTCGTGCAACAATTTATGACCGAGGTACAAGATGAAGGGGAATGGTCGCTCATCTTCTTTGATAAAAAATTCAGTCATGCCGTTTTGAAACGAGCACGCGTAAACGACTTTCGGGTTCAGGATAATTTTGGAGGAACGTATGCGGTCCTGGATCCGCCTCAACTTGCACTCGATCAAGCACACCAAATTCTTACGCTAATTCCTGAGCTCCTGCTTTATGCCCGGGTCGATGGAATTATTTCCCAGAATAAATTTCTTTTGATGGAGCTCGAACTCATCGAGCCCGTTCTTTTTTTAAGAGAAAGTAAAACCGCTATTCATAACTTAGTTAAGGCAATCCTTAAATAAAAACTAACGAGTAGTAGTAAGCAATTAATTATTTTTTTACAAACAGATCACAGTCTTTAATTAATTGTCTAATATCGCTGGCTTTAATCTTTATACTACTGCATGATTTCATCCGTAATACGCGCCACGGGTTCATATATCCCACAAAATAAAATTCTCAATGATGATTTTTTAATTTCGGAGTTTTTCGAAAAAGATAATTCTCGTATAAAAAATAATAATTCAATCGTTGTTGAAAAATTCAAAGAGATAACCGGCATTGAAGAAAGACGCTATGCGGATGATAACCAACAAGCCTCTGACCTTGGCGCCTTAGCAGCCCAAGATGCACTGAATAGTTCAGGTGTTGATAAAGAATCGATCGACTATATTATTGTTGCCCACAATTTTGGTGATGTATTGATTGACAGCAATCGCAGCAGCCTGGTACCTTCCTTGGCTTCGCGGGTAAAATTTCTTTTAAAGATTAAGAATCCCGATTGCGTTGCCTACGATTTACCCTTTGGATGCCCAGGGTGGGTGGAGGGTATGATTCAGGCGAATTACTTTATTAAATCTGGCGATGCTAAACGATGCCTGGTTATCGGAACCGAGACTTTATCGCGGGTGATTGATCCCCATGATCGCGACTCGATGATTTATAGTGATGGAGCCGGTGCCGTAATTCTGGATGCTTCCAATGATCAGCGTGGCATTATTGCACACAAAACCCAAACACATGCGTACGCACATGCCATGTTGCTATTCATGGATCGCTCCAACTCGACCAATCACCACACGTTGGATGATCTCTTCATTAAGATGAATGGTCGCAGAGTTTATGAGTTTGCCTTAAACCATGTGCCGCTTTTAATTAAAGAAATGCTCGATAAAGCCAAGGTGCCTCTTACCGAGATTAGTAAAGTGCTCATTCATCAGGCCAACGGTAAAATGGATGCGGCCATTTTACAAAGATTATTTAAATTATATGGGCAAGAAGCCCCGTGTGATAAATTAATGCCGATGACCATTTCGTGGCTGGGCAATAGCTCAGTGGCCACTATACCCACACTCCTTGATTTGATTCTAAAAAACAAATTTCCTGAGCAATCTATTCAACCAGGCAATAAAGTCGTTTTCGCATCGGTGGGTGCCGGTATGAATATCAATGCCATACTCTATCAATTTTAATCCTAATTAAACTGCCATTCAGAGGGAGGCACGACCGAAGAAACCTTTGTTTTCACGAGAGCTTTCTAGAATTCCTATAATTAAATTATGCACTACCGAAACAAGCTAAGTTGTTCAGATTTAAAGATTTTTTTCAGGTTGGGCAATCTTTCCGAAGCCCGAATATGATAGAGCTTAGTCTCCTTATCTCTTGGAGTAATTACAATTTCTGTGGTTCCGGCAACCGGATCAAATAAGTCTTTCACCTTTTTTGGCGTATTGTTATTGTTTGAAAGATGCGCTAAAAATAAGTGACTCATATACGCAGGCCGATGCTGAAGAAACAAAGCTAATGCTTGCTTATTTGAAAGATGACCCAGACCTCCCCGAATTCTATTTTTCAGCGCATAGGGGTAGCCACCGTACTCCAACATATCTTCATCGTAATTGGCTTCTAAAAATGCAGCATGGCATTGGGCAAAACTATTAATCAAATGCTCGCAGGGTGTTCCTGTATCGGTAAAGAATCCAACCCGTACCTGTTCACTGGCAACAACAAAACTATACGGATCAGCCGCATCATGAAGTTTGGGGATTGGCGTAATAGAAAGATTGCCGAGCGTAATCGTTTTGTGCGCTTCAAAAGAATGATATAATGAATCTTCTAATTTCAATCTTCCCCGAAGCCGTGTTGCCTGTGTAATAAACACCGGAAGTTTATGTCTTTTGGAAAGTTTGGCTACGCCACCAATATGATCGCTATGTTCGTGCGTAATAAAGATTCCTCTCACTTTTTTCAGTGAAAGTCCCATTCGTTTCATTCGCTTTTCTGTTTCCCGACTGGAAATCCCCGCATCAATTAAAACAGCATCGTCACCATTCTCAACATAATAGCAATTTCCATTACTTCCCGAATTTAATGAGGCTACAATCAATGACATGCCCGAAGGTAAAAAGAAAAATGAGTTACAGGACGAACGACCCTAATTTGAGTTTAAAAACCTAGCTAATAGATTAAGTCTATTTATCCTTAAGAATTGAAAGTGCCTCTGGATTTACGCAGGTTATCATTTTTCCATGCGTATAGAATTCTATAATATTCTCTGCGGCCAAACGAGCCATTCCATAACGTGCTTCTTCGGTGGCCGAACCAATGTGCGGAAGTACAGCCGCATTAGGCATCGATAACAGTGGATTACTCGGGAGCATCGGTTCAGGATTGGTAACATCTAATCCGGTGCCCCATATCGTTTTTGTTCGCAAAGCCTCTGTTAAATCCTCCTCATTATGAACCCCACCCCGCGAGGTATTAATGAAGATGGCGTTTCTCTTCATCTTACTAAAACTTTCCTTATTGAAAATTCCCCGCGTTTCTGCACTTAAAACACTGTGAACAGAAAGCACATCACTTTCGCTTAGTAATTCCTCAAACGATACGTATCGGGCACCAAAAAGATTTTCAGCCTCTTCGTTGCGACTACGGTTATGATAAATAACATTCATCTTATAAGCTCCCTGGCAACGTTGCGCCATGACCATACCGATTCTTCCCATTCCAAATATTCCCAGTGTTTTACCACTGAGCTCAATGCCAAGATTTTTTAAAGGCTCAAATTTTTTCCATTGCCCTTGCCCGATAGTTTTATGGAGATAAAACATTTTCCGGGAAACCGCAATCATCAATCCAAACGCTACATCTGCGGTTGCCTCACTTAACACATCGGGCGTATTACTAACAGGAATGCCTGCATCTGTTGCAGCAGTTACATCGATGTTATCATACCCAACCGCAAATTGCGCAATTACGTCCAGGTGAGCACATTCGTCAAAAAAAATTTGATTTAGATTATTTGACCCCAGTGATAGTAAGGCATTGACAGATTTAGCCTGTTCAATCAATTTGCGCTGGTTCATTGGCTCGTCACCTTGCCACACTATTACTTCAAAACCTGCCTCGGTTAGTAATTCATAGGCTATGTTTGGAATAACACGTGTAATAAGAATCTTCTTGGGCATTGCCTTAATCAAATAGATGTTTATAAAAAAACAGAGTGTGGTAAAGCTTAGTTGCCTCACCACACTCTAAGTCAACGTTTATATCCTAAAAATTGTTCTGTCGAAACAAGAAGTTTTAAAATTGACGTCTGTATTTTTCAGGAAGCGTATGCCTTTTTAAGGATTTAATTGTATTTCCTCTATACAACGAATTAACAAACTCTCCGGTTGTGTTGATTGCCGTACGACTTCCAGAAAGTGGCGTTGTAATTTGAGTAAAATCCTGATACACACCCCCCACGTTTCTAAAGGTTTGAACAATTGCGGTAGGAATAGGAAGTTCAGAACCATCAATTGTTCCATTTTCATTTAGATCACCCCACTTATAGAGGTTGGCCAGTGTATAATTTCCAGTAAACTCCAGTCTTGAAATTTCAGGTTCAGCCACTCCATTAACCAGATCAATAAAAGTGGATGTAAAGGTCAGATTGTCGCGTGTACCATCATAGTAATTATACGTTAAACCATACGCTGTATTGGTATAGTTCAAATCAAAAAATGTACCTATGAATGTTTTTGGTATAAAAGTAAATTCAAAATTATCCCCGAAGCTATGGAAAGCAGAACCCGTGACGATTCCATTATAATCTGTTGAAACGGTCGTTGGATTAGGGCCAATCCGGACAATTAAATCCATATCTACAAAGCCGTTGGTAGTGTTCGATTCTAGCCATTCAAGTACAATAATCACTCCGTCTTCTTGCTCAAGAGTAAAGGTTGTAAGAAGGGAGGCCTCGAATAATACATTTACGTTGTCGACCTCGGTTACCGTTACAATGATCGTTTCATCATCTTCAATAACATCATCAGAATAAGGAATCAATGTAATATTTGCGGAAATCTCTCCCTGAGCAATTACAACTTTGTCATAATCGCCATCTACTTCGTAATCCGCATAGTCATTTTCAGTATCCGCACGAACATCATCCAACGCAGTGCCTGATAATTTAAATTTAACCGTAATATCCTCGGGAGCTGGCTTATCAAGCTTAATCTCAATTTGAATCTCTAAATCCGATTCTTTTGCAGAGCCTGTGGCTGAAGCAAAAGTCAGATTGAATTTCTCTGGTTCATCATCCTTACAAGATGTAAACGCAAGGCCAAAAGCTCCGAGTAGGACTAATGACATAAGGGATGTATAAATTTTCCGCATAATCAATTTGTTAAATCTACCAATCAATAAAGTTAAATAATATCTTCCTCTTTCCAACGCGCACAGTCTGCGCTTATTGCTTCAACCATTTTTTGATAATAAGGTTATCGCCCATGGTTACCTGAATAATATACATTCCCTGAGGCACGCCTTCACTATTTAAAGTAATTTGAGATTGAGGGCCTGTTTTCTGAAATCGGGTTACCGGGAGGGCATCTTTACCCCAAAGCGAAATCATCCGTACAGATACTTCACCCAAGTAACCATTCTCAAGAGTCACATTTAATTTTCCTGTTCCCGGATTCGGATAAACCTGAACATCTTCAGCCCGATACTCGTTCTTAACACCCACCACATTATCTCTTATGTAAATGGTGGTTTTGGCTTCTGTATTGCAAAGCGGTAATCCCGAACCGGTAGTGGTATACGTGGTTGTCTTAGTTGGTTTGACTACTAACTGGGGGCCTGCAAAATTATTTACTACACCATCATCCGAATTCCAAACAAATATACTGGCCCCTTTTCCATTGAGTATAACTTCCTCGCCTGGGTAAACCAATAATTTGGAAGCCGAAACCTGCACCGATGGATTTACTCCTACAATAGGCTTAATCGACATAGCTATGTTTGCACCGAGTGCAATGGAATAAGGTGTCCATACTCCACTTTCATCCTTTAACCACGAAGTGGCGCTGTTGGCCTCTCCGTTTGCCGATGATGTAACTGCAACACTGTCTCCATCTGTATAATTCAACTCAACACCTATTTGAAAGGGTCTGCTGAAGACAGGAGTCTCGCGATCAAATACAATGGACGTAACCCGATCGTTTGCCAAATCATCTTGAATCTGTTTTAGCAGTACAACTTTTTGCTCTACTACGGAGCCCGGTGCACTCTGCGGACCACGGGCATTCCAAACCGTAATGGTCACGGTCGCATCTTCACTACTTGCATACACATATCCAAAATCAATCTCAACACCACTTACATACTCATAGCCTTGTATATTTTTAAAAAACTCTGATACCGCTTTTGTCTTCAAACTATTGTGACCGGTGAGATAACCGGTATAACTTCCAAATGTTGAAAGCGGCAGTACTAAAGGCGTATAGCCCGCAACAAAATTTGTTGCACTACTACAAAGTCCTTCTTCTGAAACCGTTACATAGCCAACTATTTCTTTTATCAAGGAAGGGCCTAATGAGTTGGTTGAAATTAAAGAAACCGTGTAGAGACCTGGAATATTATAATTTATTTTCGGATTGCGATCGGTAGAAGTAGCTGGATCGCCACCTTCAAACACCCATGCCCATGACGTAGGGAAATTTGTGGAGAGGTCGTTGAAATTTATCTCACCCCCTTTTAAAACCAGTTGCTTATCGGATGTAAAATTAGCGGTTGGCACATCGGCTACTATCGGGCTACATAGGTTTGCATCAATTAAAGTTTTTCTGCGCGGACTCATTTCCATTACGGCCAATATGCGAGTCTTCTGGCCTTCGGTAAAAATATTCATGCAGGCATCGTCCGAATAATCCATATAGTTTTGAACCATCGCCAGATTAATTCCATCACAACTTAATTTGTTCGTGGGGCAACCCCGGCTTTCATTTCCTTGCCGGGGGGTATCAGCAACAAAATCATCGGCATTAGAAAGACAACTACTACCATCGCCCCATATATGTCGCAGTCCGAGCCAATGTCCCGTTTCATGCGAAAGCGTTCTTCCTTGATTATAGGGAGGTTGTTGAATCGGAAATCCATTACCAAAAGAAGTGTATTGAACCACTACGCCATCGGTCGAAGCAGGACCACCCACAGGGTTTAAT
>Ga0154020_10008783_pt1 | contig 11704 bp, 8 predicted proteins | sample Klosneuvirus_201_FD_109709 | JGI IMG/M metagenome (GOLD analysis project Ga0154020, IMG submission 109709) | Active sludge microbial communities from wastewater, Klosterneuburg, Austria - Klosneuvirus_20160825_MG | ecosystem: Engineered > WWTP > Aerobic digester > Activated sludge | place... | reverse complement strand
CGCCGGCTTGGGGGCAGGCGCCGGCGCGGGCGCGGGCGGCTTCACCGCCACGGGCTCGGGCTTCACGGGCTCGGGCTTCGCGGCCGCCGGCTCGGGCTTCGCAGCCACCGGCTCGGGCTTCGCGGGCTCGGGCTCTGCCTTCGGGCCTTCGGCCGTGGGCTCGGCCGCGGGCGGCGGCGCAGGCGCCACGGTGGGCGTGGGCGCCGGCGTGGGCTGCGGCGTGGCTGCGGTGGGCTTGACCGGGTTCGGGGGCGGCAGCGCCGCCGCGGTGCCGGCCGAATCGGACTCGGCGTGCTCGGACGCGCGCCACGCCGCGAACAGCGCGACAGCCAGACCGAAGCCGGTGATCACCGCCACGTAGCGCACGAACTTCGCTCGCCGGGCCTCTTGCTCGGGGGTGATCGAGTGACGCGGGTGGGCCTCGATCAGATCGTGATGGTCATCCGGCGGGGGGGCCTTGGCGGGACCGCCTTCGTACTTGCCCTCGTCCCCCTCGGCGAAGAAACGCAGATGTCCGTGCCACGAGTCGTCAGCGCTCTTGGGCTTGTCGGACGCGGGCTCGGCAGGTTCGGGCTCCGCCTTTGGCGGCGCGTCGCTGGCCTTGCTGGCAGCGATGGCGGCGCTGGCTTCTGCCTCGGCGCTGGGCAGGGTCGCGGTGTCGCGCTTCTGCGCCGCGGGCGTCGCGCGCACGGTCTCGGGGGATTCGTTCTTCCGGATCTTCTTCTTCGCCGCCGCGGCGCGTTTCTTACTCACGTCGTCCTCCTGAGCCGTATCGGGCGCTGTTGGCAGGGTCGCCAGAGCGGCCGGCGCGTTGGTTCCATCGTCGTCTTTTCTCGCCGGGAACGGGATGACCTTGGCGGGCACGATGGGCGTCGCCGCCGCGCGTGCCTCGGGGGTCTCGCGGGTCGTGGTCGCCGGCGCACTCTGCGCCGCGCTGGTGGCGATCGCGACCGCTGCGCGCGCTTCCGGAGTGTCGGGCAGCGTGGTCTTGGGGCCCTGATCCGCCGCCGGGGGCCCGAGCCCCATCTGGGTGCTCGAGAGCGACGTGGGAGGACCGGCGCGCGTTTCGGGCGCGCGCGACAAAGGCAGGTCCACCGGCGGCACGACCATGCGAATCGGCCCCGAGTCGCGGGTGGCAGCAGCGCGATCCGGCGGGTCGATTCCGGGAAGCGTCCGCGGTGCGACGCTGGGGGCGCCCTTCATGGCCACCTCGGGCGCGGGCGGCCGCACCGAGGGCGGCGGTGGCTTGAGCTCGCCCGGGCTGGCCTTGGGCTCGCTGCCGGGGACCTCGCCCACCACCAGCTCACCCGACGCCCGCGAGAACGGCAGGGCATCGCCGTCGGCGCTTGGCACCACGTCGTCGGAGAGGTCGTCGGCGCGCGCCTGCGCCGTCACCAGCAGGCCCTCGAAGAACAGCTTGCTGACGGTGGAGAGCGTGGACAGATCTTCGAACGGCGAGTCGTCCACCACTTCGAGCAGCGTGCGCCGGCCGTCGAACAGCCGCAAAATGCCGTTCAGCTCGTCGGGGATCTCGGCCAGCCGCTCGACCAGCTGCTCGTGATCGATCTCGAAGATCGTGGACAGCGGCGGCAGCTGCTCGAGGAGCCGGCCCCACTCGTCGACCCGGCGCATGCCTTCCATCAGCAGGCCCTGGGTGGTGGTGGGCACGACGTCGTCCGAGGCCACGGCCTTGAACTCGACCTCGAAGCTGCCGCTGGCCCAGATCAGGGCGCGGTAGATGGCCTCTTCACCGCGCAGCCGCCCCAGGCGCGCGTCCACGACCTTGCCGTCGCGGAAGTAGATCACGGCCTCGACCCGGCCCGAGCTGATGCGCGCTTCGCCGCTCTTCCGGCTGACCTCGAAGGTCTGGATGATGTCGACCAGGCCCATGTCGGACAGCGACCCCGAGAGCCGCGTCCGAGCGCCGGCGGGGGTGCTGGTGGCCATGCGTTCTTGCGTGCGCCGGGCCAAGAGCAGGTTCACCCGCGCCGTGAGCTCGCGCACGAAGATGGGCTTGGTCAGATAGTCTTCCACGCCCAGCTCGAGCCCACGGATCTTGTCTTCGATGGACTTCTGGCTGGTGAGGAAGACCACGGGGATCTGGCTCAGATCCGGGTTCTGCTTCAGGCGTCGCACCAGCTCGTACCCGTCGAGCGTGGGCAGCCGCGTGTCGGTCAGAATCAGATCGGGCGTCGAGTATTCGATCTTGGCCAGCGCGTCGGCGCCGTCCGACGCCGTGGTGACGCTGTAGCCAGCCTTCTTGAGGCTGACCTCGAGCACCCGCACGCTGCGCGGGTCCGCATCGACCAGGAGGAGTTGCCGCTTTGCCAATGGGCCGCTGTGACCTCGTGCTCAGGCGCCCCTCGCTTATAGCGAGTGAGCGGGCCCCGCGCCAGGCTCGGGTCAGTGACCCCAGGGATCGATGATATCCCCAGCCTTGGGGCGCGGCTTGGGCCTCGCCCCGCCTGGCGGGGGTTTGACCCCCGAGACGACGGCGGGCTTGGGCGGCGGCCGCGCGGCGGCCGTCGAGGGTGGTGCGGCCGACGGTCCGGGGTTCGGCGCGGCCTCGACCGGGCGCGGCTCGACGACGCTCACCGCTGCGGTGGGCGGCGCCAGGGCGGCGGGCGACGCACTGGCCGCTGCCGCTGCCCCGGGTGCCTCTTTCTTGCCGAGCCAGAGCACCAGGCCGGTGGCAGCACCGAGCCCCAGCACGGCGGCCACCACGAGCCACGGAGCCTGGCCGCCGAAGCGCCTCGGTGCCGGCTCCATGGCCAGCGAGATCTCACCCGAGGTGGGCTCTTCGAACCGCCGGCGGGAGCTCGGCTCCGGGGGAACGCTGAGCATGGCGCCCGCCCGATCCAGATCCGCCAAGAGGTCGGTCATCGTCGCGTAGCGTTCGGCCGGCTTCTTCGCCATGCACTTCTTGACGATGTCCTCCACCCCGCCCAGCGGCACGCCGATGATGCTGCTGGGCGACGGCGGCTCCATGTACATGTGCATGGCCAGCACGCCGGTGAAGGTGTCCGCCTCGAAGGGCAGGCGCCCGGTCAGCATCTCGAACAGCATCACGCCCAGCGCGTAGATGTCGACGCGGTGGTCACTGGGCTCGCCGGCGGCCTGCTCGGGGCTCATGTAGTGTGGCGTCCCGAACACCATCCCGGCGCGCGTCAGGCGGCTGGTGCCGGCCAGCTTGGCCAGACCGAAATCCAGGACCTTCACCACGTCGTGATGCCCCACGCGGCGCACGTTGACGTTGTCGGGCTTGAGATCGCGGTGCACCACGCCCGCCGCGTGGGCGGCGCTCAGCGCCTCGGCAACCTGGATCGAGACGCCCACGGCGCGCGACGGCGAAAGCCGGGTCTGCTCACGGATCAGAGAGCTGAGCGCGTCGCCCTCGAGCAGCTCCATGACGAAATAGGGCTGCCCCGTTTCGAGCGTGCCGAAGTCGGTGATCTGGACCACGTTCGGGTGCTCGACCGCCGCCGCCGCCTTCGCCTCTTGGATGAAGCGCATCGGCAAGTCGGCGTCCTTCGAGAGATCGCGTCGCAGCGCCTTGAGCGCCAGCGGCCGCTCGAGGGTCTTGTGGCGCACGCGATAGACCGTGCCCATGCCCCCTTCCCCCAGCACCGACAGAATCTCGTAGCGACCATCGACGACGGTTCCGAGCAGCGCGTCGGCGCCGGGATCCCACGCCGATTCCTCCAGCGGCTCGCCGTCGAACGGACAGAAGCGCGAGTCCGTGCCCGAAAACTGGTGCCCGCACGACGCGCAGCGCTTGCCTTTCGGCGGTGCAGCGTCGCTCGGGGCGGACCCCTGCGGCGCGGATTCGTCACCCGCGCCGCTTCCGTACAGGAGTGTCCTCGCTTCCGGCACGCTAGCCGAATCGTACCGCGAAATGCGTGCTCAGTCTCTGCTGCTCAGACGGCCGCGATGGCTGTCCCACACTCGGCGCAGAACTTGGCGTTCGGCGCGTTGGCGGCCCCGCACTTGCCGCACTGGGGCCCTGCAGCGGCTGCCGGCGGCGCACCCGGAGCGACCGGGGGCGGGCCGTAGCCGGGGGGAGGACCGTAGCCGGGCGGAGCGCCGGGCGGCGGGCCGTACCCGGGCGGCGCGCCCTGGGGCGGGTAGCCGGGGGGTGCGCCGTAGCCCTGAGGCGGAGCGCCGGGCGGCGGGCCATACCCGGGTGGCGCGCCCTGAGGCGGGTAACCCGGAGGGGGACCGTAGCCGGGCGGCGGGTAGCCCTGCGGCGGGTAACCCGGATAGGGCGCGCGCTGCGCGTACATCATGCCGGCGCCCATGCCCATGCCGGCCTGCATGGCGGCCATGCCGCCGGCGGCGCCGGTGGCTTCGCCGCCCTGCGCGAGCCCCTGGCCGAGGCCCATCATCGCCTCGGCACCGGCGTATTGCTGGTAGCGACCCATGTCGAGCTGGTTCACGTAGCGCGCCCGGTTGGCGAACTCTTGATCGAGCTCGAACTGGCGCTGCTGAGCCAGCGCCTCGGCCTGGCTGACGCCGATCTTGGCCTTGCGGGCCTCGATCTTGGCCTGGACGATCTGGTCCTGGAACTCGTCGATGCGGGCCTGATCTTCGTCCGAGAGGTTGATGTTCAGCTTCGCGATCTCGAGCACCTGCACGCCGATCTTCGCGAGGTCGGGGCAGTCCTGAACGATGGCGCGCGCCACGTCGGGCCCGGCGGTTCCCAGGTCCATCATGGTCATGTCGCCGGCCTTGATCAGCCGGGTGAGCGTGGTCTTCAGCCCCATCATCAGCTGGTCGCGCACCCACTGCATGGCGCGCTCGGGGTCCGAAGCCCCGGTCTGCCCCACGAACTCGAGGACGAACTTCACCGGATCGGTGACCTTGTACGAGTACGTCCCGAAGGCACGCGGGTTGACCCGGATGTCGAGCTCGGGATCGCGCATCGAGCCGATCGGCCCGCCGAAACCCTGGTTGAACAGCGCCTTCGAGGTGACGAAGAACACCTCGGCGATGAACACGTCGCCACCGGTGAACTTGTTGATGATGTTGTTCAGAAACGGGATGTTCTGGGTCTGGAGCGTGTGCCGCCCCGGTCCGAGACCGCCGACGTACTGGCCGTCTTTGAAGAACAGACACACTTCGTCGGAATCGACCGTCAGTTGGCTCCAGAACGGGATGTTCTGGTCGGGGTGCTTGTAGACGACCAGCTCCTTCTTGTCGTCCGGGCGAGCGATCATCATTTCGCGCACGCCACCCTTGACGAAGTCCATGATTCCCATTTCGGTTTCCTCTTTTCTGGTGCAGCGAAATTCGCGCACCAAAACGACGGGGCTGAACATAGTCACGGCCCGGGCAGCCGGCAACGGCTGCGCTTCGCGCCGGCTTTGTCGCGGGGCGGCATGGGGCTAGGCTCGGCCTCCCCAGCATGATCGGCCTCGATCTCACTCAGCTTCCAGGCCCCGCACAGAAGCTCTTGGCACCGGAGGCCCCGATCCCGGCCCAGATGATGGCCGCCAAGGGGATCGTCCCGGGCCTCAAGCCCGGCGACCTGGTCACCGTGATCGCGGCGCTGACCACGGTCGGCGACCCCAAGGTCTCCGAAGCCGCCCGGCAGACCTTCGCCAAGCTGCCACCGCCGGTCTTGGCCGGTGCCCTCGGCGCGGACCTGCAGCCACCGGTGCTCGAGCTGCTCGCGGACTCGTATGCGACCGATGGCGACACCGTCGAGCGCCTGCTCCGCATGCCGCGCATCAACGCGGCGGCCCTCGAGATCTTGGCCGACCGGGCCGACGAGCGTTGCGGCGAGCTGATCGCCACCAACGAGCAAGCGCTGCTCGCGAACCCCACGGTGATCGAGAAGCTGTACATGAACAAGCGCGTCCGCATGTCCACTGCGGATCGCTTGCTCGAGCTGGCCGTGCGCAACGGGCTCGAGCTGAACCTGGCGGCCTTCAAAGAGGCCGCGGCGGCCATTCGGAACGAGCTGATCGCCGAGGCCGCCGAAGAGCCGAGCCCGGACGACCTGCTGTTCGTCGCGACCGACCAGCTCGCCCAGGCGCACGACATCGAGAGCGATGAAGACGACACCCACCTCGTGGACGACGAGGGCGAGGAGCAGCTGAAGGACAAGTTCCTGCCGCTCTACGCGCAGATCGCCAACATGACCGTGTCGCAGAAGATCCGCCGCGCGCAGGTCGGGACCGCCGCCGAGCGGCTGCTCTTGGTGCGCGACACCAACCGCCTGGTGTCGGTGGCCGCGGTGAAGAGCCCGGCGATGCGCGAGAACGAGGCCGTGTTGATCAGCGCGAGCCGCAACGTGGGCGAAGAGGTGCTGCGCGAGATCGCCCGCAACCGCGAGTTCACCCGCAACTATCAGGTGAAGCTCAACCTGTCGCGGAACCCGCGCTGCCCGTTCTCGTTCTCGGCGCGCATCATCCCCCTCTTGCGCGACAACGACCTCCGAGACCTGGCCAAGAGCAAGAACGTTCCCGGCTCGGTGCAGCAGGCGGCGCGCCAGCAGCTCGAGCGCAAGCGCGGCGGCAAATAGGCTACCCGCGCTTCTTCTTCGGCGCGGGCAGGGCGGCCGCCGCGACCGACCCGTGGGTCACGCCCTTGGTGTTGGTCAGCCGATCCGACAGCTTCTTCAGCTCGCGGGCCGGCCCCTTGGCGGCGATCACCTCCAGGCAGTGGTCGTGATCGAGGTGCACGTGCAGCGCCGACACGATCCGGTCGCCGAAGTCGTGCTGGATCTCGGTCAGCTTCTCGGTCAGCTCGCGCACGTGGTGGTCGTAGATCAGCGTGATGGTCGCCACCGCCGGCTTGCCCGACCGCCAAGCGGCCTGGTCGAGCTCGCGTCGCACCAGATCGCGCAGCGCCTCCGAGCGGTTCGCCCAGCCCTTCTTCACGATCAGCGCGTCGAGCTCGTCGAGCAGCTGCTGCTCCATGGCCACGCCAAAGCGCACGAGATCGGTCATGGCTCAGTCGTGATCGGCCGCTGCCTTCTTCTTGTTGCGGATGGCGAGCTTCGCCGCCTTGGTCTCTTCGGCCTGGCGCACCTTGTCGGGGTCGACCACGAAGGGCGAGACGCGCTCGGTCTTCTCGAACTTCTCGCGGTATTTGATGGCCTCGAACTTGGTCTTGAACGGGCCGATGCGCACGCGATGCCACAGCCCGCGGTCGGCGACGTAGGCCGCCTGGCGGTAGGCGCGGTGCCCGCGCTTGCGCAGGTCGGCGGCGAAGGTGTCGGCCTCGCCGGCGACGCGGAAGCTTGCCACCTGGATCTGGAACCCGCCCTCGGCGCCCGGTGGAGCGGCCTGCACGTTCTCGTCCACCTTGCTGGCAGTGGCGGCCATCTGGGTGAGCTGGTCCTTGGGCTGGCTGGTCACCGGCGTCTGTGCGAGCAGCGATCCGGCCGGCAGCGGCACCACCGGCAACCGATCGGTGGGCGGCGGCGGCACCGTGGGCGAGCCCGGCGGCAGCACCAGCTCTTCGGACTGGCGCAGCAGGTTCCCGCGCTCGTCCTTGACGGCGGCGAGGGCCGTGGTGGCCTTCCCCTGGTCGCTGAGCAGCTCGGGGAAGGTCACCTGCGTCCCTTCCAGCTTGTCGGCGGGCACGCTGGCGGACGACTTGGCCTGGGCGACCAGCGAGCTCAGCGGGTCATCACCCGACGTGGCGGGTGGACCGCTGCGCTTGGCGCTCATCAGAGCGGCCATGACGATGGCGGCACCACCGACGGAAGACAGCAACATCACCGCGAGCCGCGAGGAGCGGCGCTTGGGATCTTCTTCCTGGATCTGCTCGAGGTTCCTGACGTTCACCGACTCCATGTGCGCTCCCCTCCCTCGGTACCGGCTCCAGGGCAAAGGGCACAGTTTTCTGCGAAAATCAGCGGGCCGCCTGGACCAAACCCAGGGCTTTCCACCGGGTCTCTTCGGTTTCGCGGTCCGGGTCGCTGTCGGCCACGATGCCGCCACCGGCGAAGTAGTGGGCCTCGCCGCCGACCGCGGTCAGGGTGCGGATCGCCATCGCCAGCTCCAGGCTGCCGTCATGACGCAAGAGGCCGACCGCGCCGGTGTAGAGCCCGCGGCGATGCGCCTCGAGCTCCCGGATGAGGTCCATCGCGCGGATCTTGGGCGCGCCGGTGACCGAACCACTGGGCAGCGTGGCCGCCAAGAGCTCGGTGCGTCCGACCCCCGGACGCAGCCGCGCCACCAGCTTCGCGACCCGGTGGTGGACGCTCGGGTGCGTGACCACCGAGCCGGCGTCCACCGCGCGGACGCTCGCGGTCACGGCGACGCGCCCGAGGTCGTTACGCTCCACATCCACGACCATCGCCAACTCGGCGAGCTCTTTCGGATCGACGGCGAGCTCGCCCTGCAGGCGACGGTCACTGACCGCGTCGCACCCCCGCGGGCGCGTGCCCTTGATGGGCCAGGTCTCGACCCGACCGTCGGCGTGCGTGCGCAAGAACAACTCCGGGGACTGACCGGCGACCGACAGCTCTCCCCAGGCCAGCGCCACGCCGAACTCGGCGCGGGCAAGGCGACCCAGGTGCTGGAGCAGGGCAACCGGGTGCCCCTCGGCAGCGAACCGGAATCGGCGAGCAATGTTGACCACATACACGTCACCTTTCGCGATGTGCTCCAGCGCGCGCCGCACCCGCTGGGCGTGCTCGCGGTCGGGCTCGGGGGGGCCGACCTCGCGCAAGCATGCCGGCGCCAGCGCCGGGGCGGGACGGCGGAGCGCGCGGCCGAGCTCGCTGATACGCGCCGGATCGTCGCCGATGATCCGGACGCGGTCGGTGATCTCGACCACCTCGCGATAGCGCTGCCAGCGCGGTGCGGTCAGGTGCGGCGCGGCGCGCGCATCGGGCGCCGGGTTGCGCTCCAGCTCGCGGCGGGCCTCGTACGGCAGCAGGCCGATGTACCGCGGCGCCGAGCTCAGATCGCGATCGCTCGGTTCGAGACCCAAGCCGGGCTCGGGATCGAGCTCCACGCAGGTGGCGACCGGATCCACGGCCAGGTACGACCGGCTGCGCCCCCAGAGAAGAGAGAGCCCGGGGCGATCGACCAAGCGCCGCGCCAGCGCCACCGGATCGGGCGGAACGTCGACGACCAGCGCGCGCAGCACGACCCCGCTTCTACGATCATTTTCCAGGCACCGGCGAGCGATTCGGGGTAGGGCTGCCGGCGTGCGCTCCTCCCTCGCCGCGATCGCCCTCGCGCTGGCCGGCTGCGGCGAAGAGGCGGTCGAAGCGGGAAGCCTCGCGTTGACCCGCGGGCACGAGCCCGACCCCTGGTTCGTCGCGCCCGCCCCGACCCGGGCGCGCGTCGACAAGCAGCTCGCCGACGGCGAGTGGGTGGCGCTGGGCGAGCCCCAGCCGCCCGTGGACCGGGTTTCGTTGGGCAAGGGCGCTGCGGGGCAGTTCGTGATCACGGGGCTCGACGACGCCGAGGTCCCGCGCGTTCGCGCCCGCTCGCTGACGCTCGATCCGGCAGGGCTCGCCGGGATCCGCTTGCCGCTGTTCGTGTCGCGCGCGGGCGAGCTGGCACGCCCCCCCGGCGAGCTGCCGAACGACGTGGGAGAGTCGCCCCGGGTCGTGTCGATCGCGTCCCGACACTTGCTGATCGCGCGCGCCGCCGGCCCGTCGCTCGCGCTCGACGGCTACGACTTCGCTGCCTGGAGCCCGATCGCCCCGCCCGAGCCGCTGGAATGCGGCGCCGCCAGCTGCGAGCCGCGATCGCTCGCCGTCTCCCAGGGGTCGCTGGTCCTGGCCGTGGGCGACGACTGGGGCTTCTGGTTCGATCCCATCCTGGGCGACTCGAGCCCCATCGACCCTCCCGCGGGCCTGGCAAGCTTCGGGCTCGTGGCCGGAGGCCAGGCGATCCCTGCCCCCGACGGCACGGTCTACCTCGTCGGAGCCACCCGCTCCGACGCTCCGACGGCCAGCGTGCTGGCAATCGCCGCCGACGGAACGCTCTCGCACCGTGCGCTGACCGCCGCGCGCCAGGGTGCGGCCGCGGTGTGGATCGACGGGCGTGGGCTCTTGATCGTGGGTGGCGGCGATGCAGCAGCCGCCGGCGCCGAGCTCTTGGCCGAGGGGGCCCAGGCGTTCGCCCCGTTGCCGCAACCGCCCGACGAGACGCGCGGCGCGGCGGCCGTCGCCTGGGACTCGACGCGGGTGCTGCGGATCGGCGGTCGCACCGGGGCCGCTCCGGCGCCCAGCGTGGAGCTTGCCCTGGGTTGCGCCTCGGGCTGCCAGCCGAAGGTGGCGGGCGACGCCGCGCCCGTGATCGACACCGCGGCCTTCGGGCTCGGAGCCGAGACGGCGCTGGTCGTCGGGCGGGACGAGTCGGGAGCCACCCGCGTGCTCCGCTGGCAGAGCGGCGCGCTGACCCCGGTGGCGCTGCGCGAGCCGCGCAACGGTGCCACCGCGCTGCGCGCCCCCACCGGGCACGTCGCGGTCGTCGGCGGCGGCCCGCGGACGGTCGAGCTCTACGTCGACTGAAGCACGGGCACGACGCGACCCGAGGTCGTGACGATCGAATCGGAGAGCGGCGCCACCACCACGCTCCCGGGCCACGCAACCACCCGGCGGACGAGCCCGCGCCCCTCGACCCGCGCGCGCGCCCCGAGCACGACCTGGTCCAGCTGCACGCCGGCCGCCACCGCCGCACCCTCGCCGAGGAACGCGGGAGCGCCGGCCAGGAACTCGAGGTTGAGCCTCAGGTAAGCGTCCAGATCGCCAGCGTCACTGAAACCACCCGCCACCGGCACGACGCGCACGTCGCGCCCCGCGTAGAGCTCGGGCAGAGCCCAGTCGCCGATCAAACACCCCACGTCGGGCAGCGTGGCCAGGCAGCGCGCGCCCAGCGCCGCAACGCCGACGTAGTCGCCACCCCGCGCCTCGGGGTGGAACCGCTGGCCGCGCAGCCGCGCGACCCTTCCGTCCGCCGTGCTGCCGACGGTTCCCTCGCCCGCGGGCCGGGGCGCGACGGCCAGCGAGAGCCCGCCGCCCGCCGCGGCATCCAGCAGCTCGGCGAGCGGTGGGTCGACCAAGATGTCGCCGTTCCAGAGCACGATCGGCGCGGGTCCGAACAGCGCCCGCGCGCCCGCCACCCCCCCGGCCGTGCCACGGATCTCGGGCTCGTGTATCCGATGAAGCGTCACCGCCAACTGCTCGTGGAGACTGGCAAAAGCCTCCGGCAAGTGGTGGGTGTTGACGATCACCTCGGTGAACCCGGCGCGCGCCAGGCGCTGGCCGATGTGGCCCAAGATCGAGCGGTCACCGATCGGCACCAGCGGCTTCGGCAGCTCGTAGGTGAGCGGTCGCAAGCGGGTACCCAATCCCGCGGCGAGCACCATGGCACGAGGCGACATGCGCCCGAGCTTGCCGCTGTCGGCGGCGGCCGGCCAGAAACTCGCCACGGTCGCGAGAGCCATGGTACCGCCGCATGCAGATGATCTCGCTTCGAGCCCTCACGGCTGGCACCGCCTCGGCATTTGCCGCGTTCTTGCTGGTGCACGCCTCGGGCTGCGGCACCGATGCCGTGGCCGTGGACGAGTGCCGAGACATCGAGAGCGCCCGCTGCGAAGCCGGGAAGTTCTGCGGATTCGTCGACGACGTGGACGAGTGCAAGCGCTTCTATCGCGACCAGTGCCTGCATGGCATGGCGGTGGGCGAACGCCCCGGCACGCTTCGAGTCAAAGAGTGCGTCGCGACCAT
>Ga0154020_10008782_pt1 | contig 11704 bp, 10 predicted proteins | sample Klosneuvirus_201_FD_109709 | JGI IMG/M metagenome (GOLD analysis project Ga0154020, IMG submission 109709) | Active sludge microbial communities from wastewater, Klosterneuburg, Austria - Klosneuvirus_20160825_MG | ecosystem: Engineered > WWTP > Aerobic digester > Activated sludge | place... | reverse complement strand
TACTCACCCGTTCGCCACTCGTCGCCAGGTTGCCCCGCGTTACCGTTCGACTTGCATGTGTAAGGCATGCCGCCAGCGTTCAATCTGAGCCAGGATCAAACTCTTCAGTTCGATCTTGAATTTACTCATAGGAATCGAAGTGAACTTCACTTCAATTTTCCATGAGCGTTTAAGGTCGTTTAGACCTGGCTTGGTGTCGCCACCAAGCCTGGCACTCGCCTCAAACGCCCACGCTTATCGGCTGTATGTTGTTAAAGAGCTCTGCAATTGCATTTCTGCTTTTGCGTCGCTGATTCTTAATCAGCGAAGACCGCGATTCTGACATGTTTTCTAAACCACTGTCAAACACTCGGACTTTCTTTGCTTTTCGCATCTGCCGCGGCCGGCTGTTTCTCCGACTGCAGCGCCTGTGAACAGCGCAGCCCATGACTGTACCACAGCAGTTGCCCGGGATGCAAGGCCGACTGATCAAGATTGCTCATACGGCGCGCCCCGTCACGCCGTCGCCCGCGCGCGAGGGCACATCACGGACGCGGCGGGTCGACGCTCAGTGCGCCAGGCGCTCGCCCGTCAGGCTGCGCAGTTCCGCCTCGGGGTCGTCGCTGTCGAGCACGGCTTGGAGCCTGGCCTTCAGCGGGCGTGTGTCGGCTCGCAGCACGCGCTGCTTGATCGACGCGATCCGCGCAGGGTGCATCGAGAAGCTGCGCAGGCCCATCGCCAGCAACAGTTCGGTGAATGCCGCGTCGCCGGCCATTTCACCGCAGACACTGACGCCACGGCCCATGGCATTTGCGGCTGCGATGGTTTGATGGATGAGCCCCAGCACTGCCGGGTGCCAGGGGTCGTACAGATGGGCCACAGCCTCGTCGGCACGGTCGACCGCCAGGGTGTACTGGATGAGGTCGTTGGTGCCGATCGAGACGAAGTCGAAAGCTCTCAGGAAACGCCCTATCAGCAATGCAGCCGCGGGGACCTCGACCATCGCCCCGACCTCGACGTGGCCGTAGGGCCGGCCCGCATCGTCGAGCTGCTGGCGTGCACGCGCCAGGGCCTCGAAGATCAGCCTGACTTCCGAAAGCTGCGCCACCATCGGCACCAGGATGCGCACCTTGCCAAAGGCACTGGCGCGCAGGATGGCGCGCAGTTGCTGCCGGAACATGCCCGGCTCCGAGAGGCTCCAGCGTATCGCGCGCAGTCCGAGCGCCGGGTTGAGCCCATGCTCGTGCCGCAGTTCCTGCTGCGTCATGCGCTCCAGCGGCTTGTCGGCGCCGACGTCGACGGTGCGTATGGTGACCGGCAGCCCGTCCAGGGCCAGCACGGCGTCGCGGTAGGCCTCGAACTGTTCGTCCTCGCCCGGCAGCGCCCCCCCTCGATTCATGAACAGGAACTCGCTGCGGAAAAGCCCGACGCCGACAGCACCGGCGTCCAGCGCGATGACGGCGTCGGCCGGCAGTTCGATGTTGGCCAGCAGCTCGACGGCCTCGCCGTCCAGCGTCACCGCGGGTGTATGGCGCAAACGGTCCAGCCGCGCACGTTCGAGTTCGCTCTGGCGCTGGCGGAAACGGTACTCCTCCAGCACGATCGGCGAGGGGTTCACGATCACGACGCCGATGTCGCCGTCGATCACGAGCCAGTCGTCCTGCCGGATCAGCCGGCTGGCCTCGCGCGCACCGACCACGGCCGGAATATCCATGCTGCGCGCGACGATCGCCGTATGCGAGGTACGGCCGCCGACGTCGGTAACGAAGCCGGTGAAGATGCTGCGCTTGAACTGCATCATGTCGGCTGGGGCCACGTCGTTGGCCACAAGGACCAGCGGGTCCTCGCCGGCGAAGTCGCGCATGACCTTCGCCGCGGCCGGCGACGCCGGTGACGCGCCTGCCGCGCTGCCGGCCAGTTCGCGCAGCAGGCGCTCAACCACCTGTTCGATGTCGGCCTTGCGCTCGCGCAGGTAGGGATCGTCCATCTCGTCGAACTGCCGCGCCAGCACTTCCAGTTGCGCCGACAGCGCCCATTCGGCGTTGTAGTGGCGATCGATGATCCAGGCCTTGGTGGCGCCGGTCAGCGACTCGTCGTGCAACAGCATCAGATGCACGTCCAGCAGCGCGGCAAGCTCGGTCGGCGCCTCGGCCGGCAGTTCCTTCTTCAACGCCTGCAGTTCCTGCGCGACGCCGTCTCGCGCGTCGCGCAGACGCAGGATCTCGTGTTCGACACGTTCCGGCGTGACGAAGTAGTGCGCGACGTCGACGCGGCTGGACGCGACGAGCACCGCGCGGCCGATGGCGACGCCGCGCGACACCGGCAGACCGAAGACCTGGATGCTCATCCCGATGCCCGCCCGGCCGCCCACAGGCCACCCAAGCCCCCGAGCGGGGCAGCGAACGAAATCCATTCGATAGCCGCCATGGCAGCAATGTAGCCGAGGCCCGGCCTTGGCCGAGCGGCCACCCGCCGCGCAGCCCGCCGGCGCCGTCCGACTACTCGCCTTCGCCGAACTTGTCGTGGATCAGCGCCCGCAGCGCGTCCATCGCGGCCTGCTCCTCCGGGCCGTCGGTCTCGATCACGATCTCGCTGCCCAGCCCGGCGGCCAGCATCATCACGCCCATGATGCTCTTGGCGTTGACGCGGCGACCATTGCGGCTGAGGTGGATGTCGCACTTGAACCCGCCCGCCAGCTTGGTCAGCTTGGCCGAGGCGCGGGCGTGCAGGCCCAGCTTGTTACTGATCTGAATGCTGCTCTGGATCATCGGAGGCCGGACGATTGGGCTGGTTCTGGCGGCGCGGGCTGGCCACCTGCATGATGCCTTGCCGGCCGCCGTCGACGGCACGCGTGACGAGTTCACCCAGCGGCAGGTGTCCGTAGCACAGGGTACGCCAGACCATGGGCACGTTGATGCCCGTCACCACGCGTGCGTGGATGCCATCGACGGCCGCCAGGGCGGCATTGCTGGGCGTGGCACCGAAGGCGTCAACGAGCACCAGCACCTCGGGCCCGGGTAGCTGCTGCAGCGCGCCCTGCACCAGCGTCGAGGCGCTCTCGATGTCCGCGGTTGCGGGTATGTCGACGGCGACGACATCGCGACTGCAGTCTGCATAGGCGTGGCGCGCCACGGCGAGCAGGGCCGTGGCGAGCGGGGCGTGGGCGACGAGCAGGATGGAAGGCATGGGGCAGTCCGTCAGCGGGCATTATCTGCAGCTTGCGGCCGGTGGCGCAGAAACCAGACATAGGCCGCCAGCGCGCACAGGCCGAACGCGGCAAAGGCGCAACGGAAAGCGAGATCGTCCGACCAGCCCAGGCTGCGCAGCGCGTCGATGGTCAGGCCCAGGCCCCACTGGATGCAGAAGACGCCGGCGAAGATCACCAGGTTGAAGGCCGACAGTGCGCGCCCGGCCTGGGCAGCGGGAAACGCCGCCCCCACGGCCGGCTGGCTCGTCGACACGAAGGTGCAGGCCACGCACCAGGCGGCCCAGTGCGCCGCGCCTGCCTGCTGGCCCAGCGCCACGATCAGCGCCAGCAGCAGCAGTGGCAATGGCAGGCCCCAGGCCATCAGCCGCATCGCATGCAGGCCCCGATGCACGAGCCGCGGCATCACCAGCCCCCAGGCGAAGAAGGCCAGCAGCATGGCGGCATTGATGCCGAACAGGCCCTGCGCCGCCTCGGTGGCCGACCAGCCGGCGACTCGGGTCAGCCAGGGGCCGGCCCACAGCGACTGCACGGCGATCATGCCGCCGTAGACGAAGAAGGCCAGCGGTGCCGTGCGCATGAACATCGGGTGGCGCGCGATGTCCAGGTAGCCGACCTTGGGCCCGCCAGCAGGCGTTTCGGCGTGCACATCCGCGGGCACGAGCATGGCCACCAGCGACGCCGCCAGCGCCAGCAGCAACGCCAGCGCCCAGAACAGGCCCCGCCAGCCCAGTACCGGCAGCAGCAACTGCACGGGCAGCGTCGACGCCAGCATGCCCAGCGAACCGGTCATCAGCATCCACGAGTTCGCCCGCAGCTGCGCCGCGGGCGAAAGGCGGCGTCGGTAGGCGGTCAGCGGTGCCATCAGGCTGGCGGCCATGCCGGCACCGATGAGCACGCGCGCGGCCACCAGGGCGGTGAACCCGGTGGCCGAGGCAAAGGCGGCACAGCCCAGCACGGCCACCGCCATCAGCACCAGCAGCGTGCGACGTGGGCCGAAGCGGTCGAGTGCCTGGCCCAGCGGCAGCTGCAGCAACGCAAAACCGAAAAAGTAGGCGCCCGCCAGCAGGCCCAGGTCGCCGGCCCGCAGCCCGAGTTCACCGCTGAACACCGGCGCCAGCGTCGCCGTCACGGCACGCAGCAGCGCCGAGAGGAAGTAGCCGAAGGCAAAGACCCCGAACAGGATCACCACCGACACCGACCGCGGGCGGGTCGCGTTCATCCGTCGGCACCCGGACGGGCGGCCGGCGTCCTCAAGACCCCGCCTTCGGCTTGCGCGCGTGTGCCGGCGCCCGGGCGGTCACAGGCGTTGGCGCAGGGCCGCGCGGCAGGGTCACGCCGGCAGCCGCAGCGAAGCAAAGAAGGTCTCTGCCGCGGCGTCGGGCACCGTGGGGCCCAGCACCGTGGCCTGGAACACCTGGGTGCCGCGCGCAAAGACCGCCAGCTGCATCTGCGCCGCCCCGCCGTCGGGCAGGCGGCCCTGCAGGCGCAGCCGGATGCTGGCGTCGTTCGGCGTCGCGCCCGGCACCTTCAACGCCAGCGGCTGCCCCGCCGACGCACCCAGGTTGCGGCGGGCCGCGTCGGCCAGCTCGGCCAGCGCCGGGCCGACACGCCCCGGATCGACGGCATCGGCCACCGCCAGCCCCCAGGTCTGCCCGCCCGCGGCGCAGGCGTGCAGGGCCAGGTTGACGCGTGCGCCGGCCAGCGGCACGTCGCGCCGCTGCGTCGTCGGCCGGCAGGGGAACTGCAACTGCAGCGCACTGCCCTCGGGCCGGACGTCGCGCCAGTCCAGCGCGGGCGCGCAGCCCAGCAGCCCGGCACAGGCCGCCAGGCCGGCCGCCTGCGCACGGGTTCGAAGCGTGGAACACATCGGACGGATTATCCCGGGGCGGTACCAGACAATCCCGGCCATGAACCCGACGACCCCTCCCTGGCCCCCCGGCGCGCTCGCGGGCGTGCGCGTGCTCGACCTTTCGCGCGTGCTCGCCGGCCCCTGGTGCACGCAGACGCTGGCCGACCTGGGCGCCGAGGTCATCAAGATCGAGCGCCCGCCCGCCGCTGGCCATCCCGGTGGCGACGACACGCGCGGCTGGGGCCCGCCCTTCCTGAAGGACCGCGACGGCCACGACACCGCCGAGGCCGCCTACTTCCTGGGCACCAACCGCAACAAGCGCTCGGTGACGGTGGACATCGCGCAGCCCGCGGGCCAGGCCCTGATCCACCGCATGGCCGCCACCTGCGACGTGATGGTCGAGAACTTCAAGGTCGGCGACATGGCGCGCTACGGCCTCGACGCTGCTTCCATGCGCGAACGCCACCCGCGGCTGATCTACTGCTCCATCACCGGCTACGGTCAGACCGGGCCCTACCGCGACCGTGCCGGCTACGACTACGCCATCCAGGGGCTGGGTGGCCTGATGAGCGTCACCGGCGAACGTGACGACCGGCCCGGCGGCGGCCCGCAGAAGGTGGGCGTGGCGGTGGCCGACCTCTTCACCGGCATGTACGCCGCGGTGGCCATCCTGGCCGCGCTGCGCCACCGTGACGCCACGGGCGAGAGCCAGGCCATCGACATGGCGCTGCTCGACGCGCAGGTGGCCATGCTGGCCAACCTGGGCGCGAACTACCTGGTGACGAAGCAGGCGCCGAAACGCGCCGGCAATGCCCACCAGAACATCGTGCCCTACCAGGTGTTCGAGGTCGCCGACGGCCACCTCATCCTGGCCGTGGGCAACGACGGCCAGTTCGAGCGCTTCTGCGCCGTTGCCGGTTGCCCCGAACTGGCGCGCGACGATCGCTTCAGCCGCAACGCCGCGCGTGTGCGGCACCGCGAGGTGCTGGTGCCGCTGCTGGCCACGACGATGCGCACGCGCCACCGCGCCGACTGGCTGGCAGCGCTGGACGCCGCGAAGGTACCCTGCGGGCCGATCAACGACCTGGCCGAGGTCTTCGCCGACCCGCAGGTGCAGCACCGCGGCATGTGCACCACGGTGCCGCATCCGCACCGGGACACGCTGGAACTCGTGGCCAGCCCGATGAAGCTGTCGGCCACGCCGGTGCAGCTGCGGCGCCCGCCGCCCCTGCTGGGCCAGCACACCGACGAGGTGCTGGCGGAGCTGGGCATCGGCCCCGACGAAGCCGCGGCGCTGCGCGCGCAGGGCGTGCTCGGGCCGGCGCCGGCTTGAAGCCGCGCACGCCGGGGAAACGCACCCCCCTGGCTCAAGGGGTGGCGCGCGGCACGCAGCTGAAACAAATTGCGTATTCGCGACGCTGGCGGCCCGCGCCGGCACGCTGCACTCGCACCGACCCGCCGGACCGGCTACGCTTGCCGGCGTCAACGCACCGCCCTCCCCGGCGGCGGTTCACAGAAAGCACAACATGGATCTGTCGGGCCCAGGCCGACTGCCCACGCTCGCCGGCCGCTCCAACGTCGAGCCGCTCGACCCCCAGGCGCTGATCGCGCAGCTGGGCAGTGAAGTCGCGACCACGCTGTCGGCCGCACTCGACCGGCTGACGGCGCTGGACGCCTCGGGCCAGGTCGACGGCGAAACGCTGCGCCTGCTGCGCGAGGAGATCGACCTCGCGCGCCGCGCCGGCATCATGGGCCAGCAGGTGGTGCGCCTGTGCAACGGCCAGGTGCAGCTCGCCAACGAACGGCTGGACCTGACCTCGCTGCTGCGCGAGGCGCTGCGCCAGCGCGGACGCGAGATGGAAGTGCGCGGCATCGAGGTGCGCCAGGTGCTGGCCCCGGCACTGGTCAAGAGCGACGCGACGCTGCTGTTCTCGCTGCTGCAGACGGTGCTCGACTGGGCCTTCGAGCACACGTACTCGCGCATCGACATCACGCTGGACGTGAAGAGCTGGCCGCCGCATGCGCGCCTGTCGGTGGCCTTTGCGCACCGGCCGGCCGACGAAGTCGACACGAGCGACGGCCCGACCCCGCCCGAGGACGAGGCGCTCAACACGATGTCGTGGCGGCTGCTGCAGCAGACCGCCGCCGTGCTCGCGCTGCGCCTGCACCGCACCGACCCACCGGGCCGGACGCTGCTCGAGTTCGAGTTCCCCGACACGCTGTCGCCGCGCGTCGAACCCGCGGGCACCACCGACTTCGAGGAAAGCATCGCGCCGGCGCTGGCGCCGCAACCGCTCGTCGGGCGCCACGTGCTCGTGCTGGCCGGCCGCCGCGAGGTGCGCAACGTGGTGCGCGAGGCGCTGCGCCCGATGGGCCTGATGGTCGACTTCGTCAGCTCGGTCGAGGAAGTGCAGCAGCAGTGTGCCGAGGCCATGCCGCATGCCGTGGTCTACGAAGCCTCGCTCGGCGGACAGCGCTTCGACCGCCTGCGCGACGAGCTGCTGGCGCAGGCCAGGCACCTGGCCTTCATCCAGATTGCCGAGCAGGGCAAGGCGATGCAGGTGCTGAACGTCGGTGGCCACCAGCTCACCAGTGTCGGGCGCGACGCCATCATCGAATCGCTGCCCGAGGCCCTGGCCTTCGAGCTGTCCCGCAGCTGACCGCCCGGTCGCGCCGGTGGCACGAGTCGCACGGCGCCGGCCGGCGCCGGCGGCCGCGCAAGTTGTCAGCGCCCGAACACCTTCTTCAGGATCGCACTGCCCGTCTTCAGCGGGTCGGCGCGGATCTTCTTTTCCTCCTCGCCGATCATCAGGTACAGCCCGTCGAGCGCCCGCGCGGTGACGTGCTGCTGCACGCTGACCTCGTTGCCCTTGACCAACCCCATGCCGGCGGCCTTGGCCGCGATCTGGTTGTAGCGCTCGGCCAGCTTCACCTTCTCGGTGGCGCGGGTGACGATGGGCAGGAACTTCTCGCCCAGCGGCGTGCGGGTCTTGCCGGCGAAATAGTCGGTGACCGAGGTCGGGCCGCCGCGCACCACGCCCAGCGCGTCTTCGACGCTCATGTTCTTCACCGTGCTGACGAACAGCGTGCGCGCCTCGGGCACCGCGGCCTCGGCGGCGCGGTTCATCGCCGTCACCAGCTCGTCGACACGCCTGCCCTGGCCGGTGGCCTTCATCAGCTTGGCGGCCTTTTCCAGGTAACCCGGCAGCGGGATGCGCACCTGCGGGTTGCCCAGGAAACCGTCGGTGCGGCCCAGCAGCGACACCGCCGCCAGCGCGCCGCGCTCCAGCGCCGCGCGCACACCGGCGGCGGCGTCGCTCTCGTTCGAGGCGTGCAGCCAGCCCGGCCAGGTGGCCGTCAGAAGCACTGCCGTAAGATGCCTGCGATCCATGGAAACACCCTCGATGACACTGCAAGGGCCCTATCTTGCGCGCTGCGGCGCGATGCTGGCAAACGTGGCGGCGCCGGCATGATCGGCCGCCTGAGCGGCCTGCTGGCCGAGAAGTCACCGCCCATGGTGCTGCTGGACGTGCACGGCGTCGGCTACGAGGTCGACGTGCCGATGAGCACCTTCTACAACCTGCCTGCGCTGGGCGAAGCGGTGACCTTGCTGACACATTTCGTCGTGCGCGAGGACGCGCAGGTGCTGTTCGGCTTTCTCACCGCGCCGGAACGCGCCACCTTCCGGCTGCTGGTGAAGATCAGCGGCGTGGGGCCGCGCACCGCGCTGTCCATCCTGTCGGGCCTGAGCGTGGCTGAACTGGCGCAGGCCGTGACGCGCCAGGACGGCGCGCGCCTCGTGAAGGTGCCCGGCATCGGCAAGAAGACCGCCGAGCGCCTGCTGCTGGAGCTGAAGGGCAAGCTCGGTGCCGACCTGGCGCTGCCGAGCACCGCCGCACTCAGCGATGCGCAGGGCGACATCGCGCAGGCGCTGCAGGCCCTGGGCTACAGCGACCGCGAGGCGCAGGCGGCGCTGAAGGCGCTGCCCGCCGACGTGGGTGTGAGCGAAGGCATCAAGCTGGCGCTGAGGGCGCTGAACCGCTAGCCCGATCGACGGCGTGGGCGGCGACGCCCGCCGGCGCACGCTGTCCACGATGCGGGCGCTTGCGCAACATCGAGCGTCCACGGCACAGAGCTCGTGTGAAGATTCGACATCTTCTTCTTATCGGATGGCCTGCGGCGCGCCTGTCGCGCGATGGCAGTTGCAAGCGAGTCACCCCACCATGTCCACGTCGCAGCTCGGCGCCACGGTCGCCGTCCCCAGCCGCAGCCGGCGCGCCATCGCGCCTTGGCTGCACATCGGCACCCTGACGCTCGCAACCGCCGGTGGCGCCTGGGCGCAAGCCGGCGCCGGCGCGGGCCAGGCCACGCAGTCGGTCTTGATCAGGGGGCACTACGACAATGCCGTGGGCAGCAGCGATGCGGCGTCGCAGGGCGTCATCAGCGCCGCGCTGCTGAAGAGCCGCCCGGCGCTGCGGCCCGGGGAGGTGCTGGAGTTCGTGCCGGGCCTCATCGTCACGCAGCATGCCGGCGACGGCAAGGCCAACCAGTACTTCCTGCGCGGCTTCAACCTCGACCACGGCACCGACTTCGCCACCAGCGTCGACGGCATCCCGGTGAACATGCCCACGCACGCCCACGGCCAGGGCTACACCGACCTGAACTTCCTGCTGCCCGAACTGGTGCAGCGCATCGAGTACCGCAAGGGCCCCTACTTCGCGCAGACCGGCGACTTCGGCAGCGCCGGCGCGGCCGACATCGTCTACCTGCGCCGGCTCGACGCGCCCTTCGGCAGCGTCACGCTGGGTGGCAACGGTTACCGCCGCGGCGTGGCCGGCGCGTCGGGCGAGGTCGCGCCCGGCGTCACGCTGCTGGGCGCGCTGGAACTGATGCACAACGACGGCCCCTGGACGGTGCCAGAACGCCTGCGACGCCACAACGCCGTGGCCAGCCTGGCCGGCGGCACCGCCGCGCAGGGCTGGAGCCTGCGGCTGCTGGGCTACCGCGCGCGCTGGGTCAGCACCGACCAGATCCCGCAGAGCCTGATCGACGCCGGCAGCTACGAAGGCCGCCCTTTCGGCCGCTTCGACAGCCTGGACCCGACCGCCGGCGGCGACACCCGGCGCACCAGCCTGGCCGCCGAATGGCACGGTGAGGACGCCCGCGGCCGCACCCGCGTGGCCGGCTACGCGCTGCACTACCGCCTCGACCTGAACTCGAACTTCACCTACGCGCTGGACAACCCGGCCGAAGGCGACCAGTTCAAGCAGTTCGATGACCGCAGGGTCTTCGGCCTGAGCGCCAGCCGCACGCACAGCCACACCCTGGCCGGGCTGGACGCACGCAGCGAAGCCGGCGTGCAGCTGCGTCATGACCGCGCCCGCGTCGGGCTCTACGACGCGGTGGCGCGGCGCATCACGGCCACCACGCGCGAAGACGAGGTGCGCGAAACGCTGCTGGGCGTCTATGCGCAGACGGCGCTGCAGTTCACGCCCGTGCTGCGTGGCGTCTTCGGCCTGCGCGCCGACCGGGTGCACAAGCGCGTGCACGCCCTGAGCCACCCCGAGAACGGCGGCAGTGCCAGCGACACGCAGCTCTCGCCCAAGCTCACGCTGGTGGCCGGGCCTTTCGCGAAGACCGAGCTCTTCTTCAACGCCGGCCGCGGCTTCCACAGCAACGATGCCCGCGGCACCACGATCACGCGCGACCCGAAGAACGACGACCCGCTGACGAACGCGGTCGACAAGGTGCCCGCGCTGGTGGCGTCGACGGGCTTCGAGCTCGGCGCACGCACCGAGGCGCTGCCGGGTCTGCAGAGTTCGCTGGCGCTGTGGGCACTGAAGTTCGACTCCGAACTCGTCTACATCGGCGACGCAGGCGCCACCGAGGCCAGCAGCGGCAGCCAGCGCCACGGCGTCGAGTTCAACAACCGCTGGACACCCGTGCCCTGGTTCCTGCTCGACGCCGACTTCGCCTGGACCCACGCACGCTTGGACAACGGCGACCGCATCCCGAACTCGGTCGACCGCGTGGCCTCGGTGGCGCTGACGCTGCGCGAACTCGGGCCGTGGTCCGCCAGCCTGCAGTGGCGCTACCTGGGCCCGGGGCCGCTGATCGAGGACAACAGCGTGCGCTCGATCGCGTCGCTGACGACCAACCTGCGCCTCAGCCTCAAGCTGGGCGCCCGCGCCGAGCTGACGCTGGACGTCTTCAACCTGCTCGACCGCAAGATCAACGACATCCAGTACTTCTACGAATCCGCACCGCGCGGGCTGGCGGCCGAAGAAGGCCGGCACGTGCACCCCGCCGAGCCGCGTGCACTGCGCGTGACGCTGCGCACCACGTTCTGAGGCCCGACCTGCCGGCGTGCATGCGCCGCCAGCCCGGATATTTCGCCAGGGCGACGCCCGCAGCGCCCTGTGCGGGGATGCATGGCCGTGCGCTGCGAGGTGTCCAAGGCCGCGTGGCCTTGGCGACGAGCAGCGTGTGGCCAGGCGCCCGGCACAGGGATGCTGAGGGTGTCGAGCTGTCTTGCGCGAAAACCAAAAATGGATCCAGGAAACACCGCCCGTCTCTCCTCGCCCGGGGCCCGCAAGACAGCGGTCCTGGCGACATATCCGGGCCAGGCCCTCGCTCAGTGCTTGTGCATCGGCTCGGCGGCGCCGCCG
>Ga0154020_10008781_pt1 | contig 11705 bp, 23 predicted proteins | sample Klosneuvirus_201_FD_109709 | JGI IMG/M metagenome (GOLD analysis project Ga0154020, IMG submission 109709) | Active sludge microbial communities from wastewater, Klosterneuburg, Austria - Klosneuvirus_20160825_MG | ecosystem: Engineered > WWTP > Aerobic digester > Activated sludge | place... | reverse complement strand
TAAATTCATATTTTTTATATATTAAGTTAAAGAAAGTGGGTTTGGTAGGACTTGAACCTACGATCTTGTGCGTATAAGGCACCTGCTCTAACCAACTGAGCTACAGACCCTTTAAAATATCTTATACTAATACAAGATATTAATGACCACTACACAACCTGGTCTTACACCTGTTAATTCAGGTTTCTAATTTAAAAATAGCTACTCTATTTTATTAGAGTAGCTATTAACTATTATAAAACTTATTAAACTATTATTAAACTATTATTACATTATTAACTGGAAAAAGCCAGGACTTCTACATCGAGCAAATACTTTAATCAGTATTAGGTCTCCTATTTTTAGAGATGCTAATATGTAAAGATTGTTATGATATAAGTTTATTACAAAAATTTTTGTTAATTTTATATAGTGTTTGAATTGCTCTTTGAAACTAAAAATGTCATAAAAATAATAGCAATTCACTATTATTGTATTTTTATTTCTCTTCCCAATAGATCAGAAGCATATTTACTTCTAACGCCAGTTATTGTACTACTTTCATAGTACTTAATATGATTTCTATATAAAAGATACATTTTAGTATCTTTAATGTATTTTACTTCCCACATAATTGTATTATTATTTATGTGTGTTTCCCATCTTACATCTTCTTTAGACTTTATGCAAGAAGAAGATGATTTAATAGCCTTCTCTTCTTCTCCTAAGCTTACCATATATCTACCACTATTATCTATAGCAATAGATTGAGATTTACCATTTGTTACTAAACCTAGCATTAATGCTAGTACAAATAGCATGGTTACTATTTTATATTTGTCTGACTCTGTCATGTTTTATTGTTTTAAAATTTTTAATTAAAATACCCAGCGTGCAACAGTAAAGGCTATACACTAAAGACTTTTCTTCTGGGATAAACGTTTTTCTTTAAGCACCACAATACATTATATACTGTGGTGCTATCTATAATCATGGCAAATTAATCTAATCTATAGCATATGATTCATACCATCTAAATTTAGTATTTGTATCATATACTTTATCAACTTTGTTAAATGTACTTATTAGATAGCTAGTATCTCTATCAGCATCTACAGTCCAGTTAGGACCGTCAAATATCAGATCTGTATATTGCTCATCTTCATTGTATACAGTTCTAGCATAAATATAACCATTACGAATGTTGTAATCTAAATCATCTTTATAACCTATTGTACAACTATTATATGCGGTCATTTCACTTACATAATCATACATTGCATCTTTTGTTTCAAATTCTAGTGGATCACCACCATTCTCAAAGTATATTTCATTATATGCAAAATATATATGAGCTATATCACCAGAGATGTATACTGACATAATGTCAGTTGTATCTGAATGTAATACATCTGCATTATTTACACAAGATATTTTACCTTGTTCATGACCTACATTGTAGGCTAAAATGGAAATAAATACTCCAAAGATTAAAGTTATTACTAAAAATAATTTGTTCATTTTAATTTGTTTTTAATGATTAATAATTTGCATTTTACACCTAAAACTTTAATAACACTTTGTGGCTCTCAAAAATCCCTTACAGGGTCCTACCCCAAGCTTATTAAATCCAGTCATAGATTAAATAAGTTTTTTGTTTTGAGTATCAATATTATTAAAGAAACTGATGTTCTCAATGACTTGAAAAGTTATTAAGTTTTTTATTCTAATGTTAAAACTTTGACGATAACTAGTCACCTAGTATAGTACATTGGTCAAAGAACTCTTATCTGGCACAATGGTGTAAGAGTTTTTTAAAAAGGTGATTCATTAGATTCCTTCCTACTAGTTTGTCAAACTACATTTATTAATGTCTAATCATTATTGCAACTCAACTTATAAGCTAGCTACTTCTTATTTATTGATTGTCATTTATAGCGACATAGATACCTTGCAATTAGCATCAACTATGACTTTAGATTTATTCTCTAAAGATTTATTTTAGCACCCTTTTGTCTTATATAATTAAAAAAACTCTAGTTTACTACATAAATGTAGGACATCAATTTTAAAATTAGATAAGAGTAGGGTCACGTGATTACCGATACAGTCCAAATAGTTATATCTAGTATAACGTACATTTGCGGGATTGACCACTTGCTGAGAACTCATTTGTGTTGTAAGGGTAATAAGTTTATTTCAACTTATAAGGACTCCTTCTCTATTCATTCCTTTCTCAAGGGAACAACACATCTAGGATTACTCCATTTGTTACTACTGCTCTATCTTAATGACGAGGGATTAGTAAACTGCTCCTATTTAGCATCAAATATCCTGTCAATTCAGGATTAGTATCCAATTTTTAAAGTGGTTTTCAATGTTTAGTCCACTGTTTTATATTTCAAGTAAAAACCTTTACATTTTGTACCTTTTTTAAGTGCTTTACCCACACTACCAATAGCACAGTTATGTTCTTCTGCATAAGATTTCAACGAGGAATATTCTTTTAGTTCATTACCTTCACTATCTAGTTTAATAATAGCTCTAGATTTCCAACCAAAATTACCATCATCTTTTAATCTTTCTTCTGCATATTTTTTGTAAAGAGTTTTATCTTTGTAAGGTAGTCCTGTTGGTACTGCTACATTTTCAATAGCAATATTATATTCAGGTTTTAATTCATCTACTAATTTTTGTTCTATAGTAAATAATAATTCTTCTGAACATTCTACAAGTACTTCAAAGACAAAATTATCTAATCCATACTTATTTACAGCACGTTGTAATAGAATACTATGGTTAACACCTTTTTTAAGTAATTTAAAATGGTCTTTTTTTCTTCTTACTAAATCTTTAGAAGACCCAATATAGAATTTACCATTAATTTTGTTTGCAATTTTGTATATTCCTATTTTCATATTACAAATATAAAGCTAAACATTGACAATTCCTAATATTTTAGGATCAATGTTTAGCCTTTTTATATGAATTGTTTGTAATTTTAAAATAATACATAGTTCTATACAATAACTATTAAAGTGAGACTCTTACTCACATGTATTACTACTATTAATCAAAAACTTTCTGCTAGTTTGTTTGTAGTGATATTAGTAAATGATTTATCTTTTTCAAAAAGATATGTACCATTTACTAGCTTGCTACATTTGGTATACCCTTTATTGAGCATGTGTTTTAATCTATCTTTCCATTCTTCTGAAAGAGAGTCAGGATCTTTTAGTAAATTAATAAGATATATTGTACTATTTACTAAAGGTTTTTTTACTTTGTTTGCCATGATATTTTATTTAAGTGTTAAGAAATTATTATTGATTATTTTAAATTTATACTTTTAATGTGTAACATAATTACATATAAGATGATTTTAATGTATTTTTGTAGATTTGTTAAGGGTTAATTTTGTTTTGTTAGTGTATTGGAAGCACTATTTACTACAATATTTACTACAATAAATTAACATAAAAACAGTATCTACATTAAATAGATACTGTTACCTTTAAAAATTGTTATGGATATTGTTGTACTCCTGCATACAAACAAAAAAAGAGATAGCTAACTTAATAACTATCTCTTATATTTCACTAAAACCACTAAAAATGAAAGTACATCTTGCGATGTTTATCTATAAGGGGTTTTTCTTTAAATCTATTCCCCCATATGTATTATTTAGTTGCAATGACGCCCTGTGTAGGAAGCCAACTACGTTGTACCTTGTAGGTTTGCCGCAAAGGTACAATTTATTTTTTTAATAAAATGGCAATTATGAAAATATTTTTAAAAATTAACAAAATATTAACATTTTGCTACACTTTTGTAGCACTTTTGCTACATTATTGCTTAATTATACATTAATTATGACAATAACGTACTGCGAAGCAGGTGTTAAATTAAAGCACAAATATTAATATTTATCTCAAATATATAAATGGTGTGTGTTTAAAAGAAAACATAACGTACAACCCCCTAAGAGGCTGCACGTTACGTCTAGGTTAGAAGTCTGAGAACTCCCACTCCACTTTAGGTTTGATGCGTAACCCTGTCTTGTTAGCTCCATCATTACCTACATAACTATCCTTAGTTACCACGAATGGTACAGTGATAGTACAGACATCACCTTTGACGGTTAGTCCTGTCTCAAAATCTCCTTGGTTACATGTAACAACTCTCCCTGCTGCTGCAAGAACAAGTGTTGTACCCTTAGAACCTGTGGATGATGTCCACTCTTTGCTTTTTACTACTTTAAATATTGCCATGATGTTTGTGTTTAATTATTTATAAAAGTAATATCAGTAACATAAATGGTGTGTGGATAAAAAATACATCATGCATGTGTCCTATATGTGCATGTAGTACACCATCTACAAAGACAATACATTACATAGCACAACAACAGTCTACACACTACTCATATCATTAGTGCTGCTATTATACATATAGAGTACGCTGGTCACCAGTGTCACAAGAAACATGTGACTTATCTTTTTCCTGATGATACAGTCATACTCTATGTTATGATATAGATTTATGTACTATAGTGTAAATGAACTGATAAAAGTTAGAAGGGGGAGGGAGTTGTGATTCTCTCAAAAGTATAGGGGGTGTGTGGGTATCATTTCTGCGACCGTATCACCATAAATAAAAAAATTTTTAAAAAATTTACTATATAGTATAGTCCAAAAGTCCAGTCCAGTAAAACCCTAGGGGAAACAATCGGACTGGACTACAAATAAAAAATTTTTTATAATACACCCTATATATCAAATAAATGTTGTACCTTTGTGGTAAAAAATAAATTAAATGATAATAAATAAATATTACACTCCTAGTATAGAAGAATTTCATGTAGGGTTTAGATATTTAGAAGTATGGGGATTAGAAAATATAAATATGGAATATATACCTAATATATTTTTATCTAAAGATTCTGTAAAATATTTAGTAGAGAACATAATAGTTAAATATCTAGATCAGCAAGATATAGAAGAATTAGGTTGGAAAATAAATTCTGATAACTATTATTTTAAACCTATAGGAATAGGCGAACATTATTTTTTAGAACAAATAAAAGAAAATATATGGTCTATAACATATGAAGATCATACAGGAGAAGAAGAAAAAACAGAACAACTATTCTCAGGTATGATAAAAAACTATAATGAATTAAAACAAGTAATGAAATTTTTAAATATAATATAATGTTAGAAAAAATAAAAAACTTCTGCTTTGCTTATAAACAAGCTAAGAGATTAAATACGTTGGAGAATATGTCTAACCGTTTAGAATGTATAAGCTTTAGTGTAAATGCATTATCAGATATTTTTAACTGGTTAGATGCTACAGATACTGATAGAAGAGTAGCAAATGATATGATACAAGATCTAATGAAAGATTTAGAAAAACAATTTAAAATAGACTATCAAAAGTATATTAACTCAGAAATAGAAAAATTAGATAATGAAAGATAAAGAACCATTGTATAATATCACAATTGAAGATGTATATAATATGATTAAAGATTTTGCTTATGAAAAAAGTAAAGATAATTTAGTAATTTACACAGGTATAGAAGGATTCTTAAATTATGAAGATGCTATTATAAGTAAATTTGGTGGTAGTAGATCATTAGAAGATAGAGCAATGCGAAAATATTATTTACTTAAACAAGGACAAACAATATTTAAATTATGATACAAGTAAGTAGAACTAGATTTTTTGAAATCTTTGCAGATAATAAATATAAATCACAAGTACAAAAAGGACCTTGGGAATATTCATCTTGTCCTTATTATGATGTAATAGACACAGAAACTAATATAATAGTAGGTGTATACTCTGATGGCAGTTGGGAAAATACATTTGAAGTATTACCAGTATATGCTTCTAAAAATGATATTATAGAACATTATGAAAGACTGTTAAAACATAAAAATGATGAACTAGAAAGAACTAGAAAATCATGGAGAAAACTTCAGGATTATAAAAACTTATCTGTAGAAGATAGAGCACTGCAAGATAAGAAAGAAGAAGAAGAAAGAGAGTGGAGAAAAACTCATCCTAGTTTATATCAGTTTATAGATAGTGGTAATATGATACCTTATTCTTATAAAGACTTTGGTATAGAAGAATTTTTAGAGATGTTTAAAATAACAGATAGTAAAATATTAAATAAACATATATGATAAAGATACCTAAATTTAAACCTACAGTATGGTGGGGATTTGAAACCTTAGAAGCAGAATGTAATTGTGATCTAGATAATATAGAGATAAAAAATAAACAAATATTTAAATCAGAGAAAGAAAGAGATAAAGTTTTAAATAAGTGGTTTGAAAACTCTCTATATTGTATTAAGCAATATACTAAATTTTGTACAACAGTAAATGAACAAGATGATAACAAGAGAAAGTACTAAAGTAGATCATACAATGAAACTAATATATGTTACTACTTATCACAGTGATCATAAAGTAAAGCTTACTACATATTCTTTTGATGATTTAAAAAACCTTATAACAGATATAAGTAAATTTTCTTATGACTTAAATAATAAACAATGACAACAAAAATAAAAATAGTAATATGGTTATCTGTATTAAGTTTAATAATATTTAAATGGATACTACCTATAAGAAGTATTATACTAATTGCTTATAGTATAGGTGATATTAATTTCTATAGTATATTTTTTAATAATCTTCTATATATAATTCTATCATTAATTATAGGAAATATAAATATACCTGGATGGTTTTTATCTGATGCAGATAAACAGTGGATGGAAGAAGAAGTAAAAAGATTAAAAAACAAAAATGCTTAAAAAGAAAAAGCCCTTTAGACAACAAATCTAAAGGGCTTTTTTATTATTCTATAGTTACTATTGTATTATCTTTTACAACAAGACTATTCTCATTCCAAGGTACTTTACCTTTAGTACCATTTAAAAACTCTATTAAAGTTTTTGTTTTATCATTTACAATATCAGATTTAATATCTTCTAAATTATAACCTTTAACTCTTTCAAAATATCTTAATAAAGCATGTTCAGTCACAACAATCTCCTTTACAGATAGATTATTTATATCTTTTTTAAGAGCATCTATTTGTTTTCTATAATTATTAATAGTAGTATTAATATCATTTCTTTCTTTCTCTAAACCTTTTATAGTATTTTCTAATTTGTTTAGCTGTGTGTTATACTGTTTTAATAATTGTGTATTCATATTTATTTATTTTATTTAAAAATCATAATAATTAGGCATTATACTTTCTACTTCTTTCTTCATATATTTAAATCTATATGGAGTTGTAAGATGTCTAAATTCTAAATCACTAACAATAAATCCTGCTTGTTCTAATAACCACGCATAACAGCTTATTTGTAATCTATAGTGATTATAATTTACATCATCTAAATGTGATAAAGGATTTAACATTTTATATTTCATAAAACTATATGTATCTATTTTACCATTTGTTTTATAATCTGATATTTGTATATATCTTTTATTACCTTTTGTCTCTATAAAAACAAGGTCCGCTTGACCAGCTATTTTAGTTTTTTCATTCCATAATATAAGTTCAGGGTGAAAACCATCTTCTAAATCATATAGATTAGAAACTACAGGACTTCTGTACTCTATACCTTTTTTATATTCTATTTTAGTAGAATGAATTGTAGTACATTGCTTACCTGTAAAAGGATTCTCACAATATCCTAATTCTTTAGCTTGATCTTCTTTAAAGCTATGATAATCATTACCTTTCTTAATAGATTTATCATTCTTACTTTTCCATTCACCTAAAATTTCTTGTATAGCTTCATTTAAAGCTTCCTGAGACACTATTGCGGATAAATCACTAAATAGTGCATCATCTTCTAAAGGATGCCCTAATTGCTTTCTAATAGCTTTAAATTCCTTTTGTCCTAGTAATTTTTCATAAGCTTTGTATTTACTCCAATATTCTCTGTTGTAAGGTCTCTTATATTTACCTATAAGTTTACTCACAGATGTATAAGTAATTTTTTTACCATTATAAGAATGGTCTTCTGCGTTAAATAAAATTTGCATTGTATATATTTTATATATTAATAAAGCACAAAGGTACAATAAATAATTTAATATATTGATCAATTCTCCTATATTATCAACATAGATATTAATAATTCTATCTAATATATAAAAATATGTTGTACCTTTGCACTTGTAAAATAAAATAAGTAATGAAAGTAATAAGAGTAGAAGATAAATATGAAATGATAATAAAAATTATTGATCTGGCGCTTTTACTAAAATTACCACCAAAATATTCTTTATTACCACGTGAGAAACAGTTTTTAGCAAATACTATTTTATTATCTGATGAAGGATTTTTGCTAGAAGGGGGAGAGATGGTTAATGAAGTATGTAATAGAATGGGGGTTAAAAAAGCAGATGTTTATAATTATAGAAATATTTTAAAAAAGAAAGGATGGTTAATGCAGACTACAACAGGTTTTGAACTAATACCTTTTTTAGATTTTTCTAAAAAGAAAATACCTACAAGTTTAAAAATTAACTATAATTTAAAAATAGAATGAGATTACATTTAGATAAAGAAGTAATAAATTCTCTATCTGTAAAACATAGAGTAAAAGCAGAAGTAATAGAAAGTATTATTAATCATGGTCTAAAATCTATAAAAGAATGTATGTCTATGGATGATATGCCAAATATACTTCTTCATAATTTAGGAAGATATAAACCAAGTAAATATTTATTAGATAAAAAATTTACAATGGTTATAAGATTTATAGAGAAAGATCCAGATAATGCTTTAAAAATAGATTGGGATATAATAAGATATCAAATTAAAGCATATGATAGAATATTAGTAGAAGAAAGTACAGAAGAAAGTGAATCAGCAAGTAAGATAAGAGAAATAATAAATAGTAAATATGAATAATAAAAAAGAAGCACAAAAAGCAGAAGAAAAAACAATCTTTGCATTAAGTACAATAACTCATGATTTACCTAAGTTTCATTATAATGAAGATGGTAAATGTATTAATCCTAATTTTAATAATAGGATGTATGTTAAAAAAGCATATAAAGCTTATTTAAAAGGTCAGAAATATTTTAAATACAAAGATGATATTTATACTGTACCTAGAATATCTAAACAAGCTTTAGATAAGTATCTAGATTCAGTAACTTTAGAAGAATTAGAAAGTTTAGATATATTACAAGAATTAGATAACATAGAAAATAATAGTAAGTAATGGAAGAATACAAAGTAAGTTTATTAATACAATATTTAGATGTATTACAAAGAGGTAGGAGTAAACCTAATACTCAAGGACCAGGAACAGTTTATGAATCTTTACATAATATTCCTGATATAGATGCAGTAAAAAAAGAAATAAATTATGAATTAGGAGTAAGATTACAAAATCAAACAGCAGAATTTAAATAAAATAATAAATAAGTAATGAGAACATCAGTAAGTAATAAGCACGGAAAAAAAGTAACAATAGATGATGTAACTGGTAAAATACAACTAGCACAATCATTAGGATTAAATACTCCTTATAAAGATAGAGATCGTTTAGAACAAGAAATGGATGATATTAGAGCACATTATTCTCCAGAAGAAATAGCAAGAAAAAAGGAATTAGAAAAAATTAGAGAAGAAAAGATTAGAGTATCTTTTAATGAGTGGTTACAAAAAGATCATATTTCAGAATTTAAAGGACACACTCCTTCTACTCCAAATCACTTAATACTTAAAGTATTTTACTATCATGAGCTAACAGATGTAACTGTATCTAAAGGTGGTATATTACTTACAGAAAGTGTAGATACATTTACATTAGGATCTTTACATAAAGTATTACCTATAGGTTATGTAGTTGCTAGTACATCAGAAGATATTAAACCTGGAGATATTGTTAATCTTCCTTCTCTTGTAAGTAAAACTAAAATAAGTGAAGAATATAAACAGTGGGAAAGAGAAGTAAGAGAACAACCTACGCTTAAAAGAGAAGAAATGTTAAAACCACCTATGTATGTAGGAATACTATCACAGTGGGGACAATATATTTATCAACGTAATCCATTCTCAGATGTAGATATAGAAGATCAACATACTTTTTGTTTACCTGATAGAATGATACAAAGTATAAGAACAGATTTAAAGTAACGATCCAGTATAGCCGCCTGTACGACGATAGGAGTATGGCGTGCTAAACAATGTTATGTAGGGTTTTTATTTATTTAAAGTATAAAATTAAAAAATGAAAGATTCAGAAAATATACATGAAAAAATAGAAGAAGCAGATAAAAATTATCAAAGTTATATAAGAGTAGGTGATCAAGTAATATTTATACCTACAGATGATTCAAAAGATATAACCTTTCAGTTTAGGTATAAAGATTTTGCAGTTAATACTGGAGCAAGTGTAAAAGTACTTTTACAAGAGTTAACAGCGTATCATAAAGAAACCTATATACCTATATCAGAATTTATGATTAATAAAGATCGTAAACGTCATTCTGAGCCTGATCAAGATAAGGTTTAATATGTAACCATATATCTGGATAATCTCTTTTAAAATATATATCTGTGGTTATTTGAGGTATATTATTACCCATATAAATAATAGTAGTAGGTGGTTTAAAAGTACCATCATCAAAAAAATATTCTTTAGATAGTTTAGGATGTTCTATAAATATGGGTTTAAGTATATTAGTTACAAGAACATTGTAAATTTTATTTATTTCTTGTTTGGTTAAATTAGTCATATTAAAAATATAAAAATTAAAATAAAATGAAAGAAAATAGTAATGTTGGTTTAGCATTTATACAAATAGGAAATACTTATATATATTTAGATGATTGTAATAGAAAGTATCTTGTTAGTTTTGGTTTAGATACAGGATACAGTTGTACATCAAATGTATATGTTGAGGATTTATTAAAAGCATTAAAAAAATATCATGATGATAATTTTATTTCTCTTGATGAAGCCATAGCGAGAATGTCTCTTCCTGAAAGTTTACAAGCAAAGTAATAATCTCAGGGGTAATTTCACGGTATTCTGCTTGAAATTTAGGTGATAATGATGTTAATGGACAATCAACTGTATTAGATCTATTAATATATATAGGTGATTTAAATTTGCCATCTTCATCTATAAAATCAGATAAAATACCATGTTATTCTAATTTAAGTTTTACCGTTTCTATAAATTCTAAAAAAGATGGAAATATTATGTTGCGATAAAATATATCTTGTTTAGTCATAAAAATTGTTTAAAAAGTTAAGCAATATATTTTTGAAAGTTTAGTGTTTTAAGTGGGTTAGTTAAAAACTCCCCTACAACCTTAATTGTAGGAGAGAATCATCTAGTTGTTTTTTACAATTTCCGCAATTTATACAATCTCTTGGGCTATAAGTTAGATTTTTACAGTCACAGAGTGGAATGTTTTGTTGTTCACATAGAAGTTCACAACAAATACCATTGATAATTACAAAAGGTGATAAAACAAGTGGTTTTCTACTATTCATTTTTATTTGAATTTTGAAGTAATTAATAAGAGAATTATAGTATCCCTTTTAACTATCCCACCACTAGAATGGAATTTTTATCTTTAAACACTTTTCTTTCTTACCTTATAAAAATATATCCGAATGTGGGAGACTATATTTCAAGTCTCCCTATTAATGCG
>Ga0154020_10008780_pt1 | contig 11705 bp, 9 predicted proteins | sample Klosneuvirus_201_FD_109709 | JGI IMG/M metagenome (GOLD analysis project Ga0154020, IMG submission 109709) | Active sludge microbial communities from wastewater, Klosterneuburg, Austria - Klosneuvirus_20160825_MG | ecosystem: Engineered > WWTP > Aerobic digester > Activated sludge | place... | reverse complement strand
ATCTACATCGTCCGCAACCCGGACAAGCTGCGGCACCTCAGCTAGCGCTAGAACGAGCCACCGACGACGAATCCACCACCGGTGCTATCGATCGTCGGGGACACGTAGAGCGCGACGGGCTTCTCGGGGTTCGCCGCGGCTGCGTCGGGAGCCGTCAAGTAGAGGATCACGCCGCCCGCGATCGCCGCGACGCCGACCAGCGTGACGACGGTGGCCACGTTCGCCTTGCTACGTGCGTCGTGGGTGAGCTTGAAGCCCGTGGCATTGCAGCCCGACGTGGAGCCCATGCAGTGATCGGCGAGAGCGTCCTTGTACTTGCTGCGCGCGGACAGCGTGATGACCGAGGCGACACCGACCGCGACCACACCCGCGCCACCGACACCGATGCCGAGATAGCGACGCGTCTTGCCGGGATCCCGCGTGACGACGACCGGTGGCGTGACCTCGCCGTTCTTCTTCTTCGGCGGACGCGGCTTCTTCCCCACGCCCTTCGGGATGTCGAGCGACAGCTCCGACTCGCCGCCCCGCTCGACGGGCGCCATCTTCTTCTTCTTCTGGCCATCGACGACGAATTCGATCACGTGCGGCCCTGGATCGATCCGCTGTAGCGTGTTGTGCCAGGACTCGGGGATCGGTTGCCCGTCGAGCGTGAGCGTGTCGACGATGTCGGGGTCCGCACCGTCGGGGATCTTGATCGTCATGCGCGGGACGTTGACGTCGAGCTCCTCGATCACCTCTTTGATCTTCGGTGCGCGCTCGTCCTTCGCATCGGTCGCCATCTTGTCGGCCTGGACGTACCAGTCGTACGCGGTCGCGAGCCGTCCCCAGTCCTCGTAGCACTTCGCGACGTTCAGCTTCGAGCCGATCGCAGGATCGGTCTTGTCGACCTCTTCGTAGGTCGGGCACGCCTCCGCATACTTCTTTTCGGAGTGCAGCTTCTTCGCCTTCTGGAACAGCTTGTCGGCTTTGTCGGCGGACGCGGTCGTCCCGAGCAGCGCGACGACAGCGATGGCGATGGCGTGCTTCATCAGTTCACCGTCACCACGCCGCTGTCCATGTAGCCCGTGGCCATCGGCAGCTCGCGCATCTCGAGATCGCCGTTGGTCAGCCCGGGAAAGCCACCCGCGACTGTCTGTGCGCGCAACGTGTACGACTTGCCCGACTGGAAGAACTCGGGGGGGATCAAGAAGTCTGCGGTGTCACTCGTGATCGTCAGCAGATGTTTGTGATCGAGCGCGGTGCCCGCAGCGTTCGGAACGAGCTCGTACAGCGCGAGTTGGAACAGCGTGTTCATCGGCGTCGGCGGTACGACGAACGAAGCAGGCAGTGCCTTGAACGGCTTGTCGATCGCGATGCCGTCCGTGGACAGCGGCGTCGAGCTCAGCGTGATCAGCTCGGGCAGTCCGGCTGGCAGATCGAGCGTCATCCCCGGCGACGGAGCTGCGTATTGCACGAGGCCCGCGCTGAGCGTCGCCGGGCCGACCGCACCCGCAGGCGTGAACGTACGCGACGAGCTCGTCGCCCACTGCAGCACCGTTTGCCACCCCTTGGCCACGAAGGGGTTGCCGTACGGCACGCTGATCGTGCTGACGTCGGCGGCGAGGACCGCATCGCTGTTGAGGCGCGGTCCGTTGAGATTCGCACTCGCGAAGCCCGTCGCGGCGACGAGCGTCCACGACATCGACGGCGCTGGCATCGCGGGACGCAGCGGCGTGTATCGCGCGGCGACCGTCATGTTGTTGAGCGTCGCACCGAGGGTCTCGGTCGCCGCGACCGCAGACATCGTGCCCATGATCATGTCCGTGCCGGTCTGATCGAACGGCGTCCCTTCCATCACGCCGGTGAGGCGCGTACCGACGTAGCGCAACAGCAGCGCCGAATCGGCGGTCGTGATCGCTTCGTACGGACGCCCCGTCTGCCGCGACGTCGTGGTGTACGCGAACGACACCGGACCGAACGCCGTCGCACCGACCGTCGGGACTTCCATCATCCCCGCGAACCCACGTGCGTTCCACGTGCCGACGACGAGCAGCTGGAAGCTCTCCGTCGCCGCGTAGGGTGTCGGCAGCGTCGCTTGCACGGTGAGCATCGCCGGATCGATCGCGGGCGTCGGGTTCGGATGCTCGTAGACCCCGAACGTGCCGATCAGGTCGCGATACGGGAGCGCCCAGATCCGCGTCGACGCTTCCGGATAGTCGGGCAGCGTGAACATTACGGGCGGGATGCTGTCGCCGGTCTCCGCCACCCACTTGTTCGGCGTCATCGGATCGACCGTCGCCATGATCCGATCGAAGCCATCGGACGCGTCGGGATTCGCGATCAGATAGCTCGCGGTGAGCCCGCCGAGATCGAGCGGCCGGGTCGTCAGCGTCGCGCCGATCGAGAGTCGATCCAGCGTCAGCGACGAGCGCTCGGGCTCGTCGGCTTGCGTCGTGATGTCGATGCCAGCGAGCTGCGCGCATCCGGCCGATGCGAACAGCGCTGCACTGACTAGCCCGGCTCGGGCAGGTCGTCCCATCACGAAAATTCTATCACTCCACGGCCCAAATCCAGAATCGACCCCGGATCCGCGCCGCGCGCCTACTTGTCCGTGGTGTCGTCGCCGTCATCATCGGGGCGATCACCGCTCGCTTCGTCACGGCGCCAGAACCGCAGGCGCGAACGGCTATCGCGGCCTTCGGCCTCGTTGTCCTTGTCCTTTTCACCGCCAACGGGCTTGTCGTTGCGCTTGAGGCGCACAGACGCCTTCACGTCGGGCTCTGCTCCCGTGAAGCGCTCGCTGTTGGGGATAAATCGGACCTCGGTCTTGATCTCGAACGACAGCGTCGTGAGGATCTTCGCGATCTCCTCGGTGAGGTTCAGGTTGCCCAAGAACTCGCGCGTCTCCCGCGCGATTACCTCGAACACCTTGTCCTTGGCACCGTCGGCCGACGACGCGATGTAGCCCGCGACCTCCGGCAGGTTCTCGCGTGCGAGGCGGCGGATGCCCTCCTCGGTCTGGAATACCGCGCCCATACCGGCCGAGAACGTCTTCTTCACGAGCTCGGGGATCATGTGCTCCAAGCGCTCGCGGATGCGCTCCGACAGGCCGTCACGATCGGGCGGATGCTCGTCGTTCCTCGGCTCGCGCGCATCGTCCTCGGTGCCCATATATAGGTGGCGTACCCTTGAACGCCGGGGCGCGCAACGGGGGCCGGCGCGGTATCCTCGACGAATGGCGGAACCTGCACGCGTGGACGACGAGGAGGGGCATCCGCCTCCCGTTCGCGACACGCCGATGCCGGGAGAGATGCCGACGATCCCGAACGCGGGCGAGTCGATGACCGTCAGCGTGATCGCGCGGGAGTCTCGCCGCTACTCCAACGAGCTCGAAGCGAAGCGTCCACCGCTGCGCATCCGCAGCCTTCGCGCGTACTGGACGACGTTCCTCGTCATCTCGAGCTACTTGTGGCTCCGCTTCCGCGCGCGGTTTCACTCGGACACGTGGGTCGAGCACGAGCTGCGCTCGGTGAACCTGCGCAACGCTCGCCGCATCGAGCACACGATCGTCGAGCTGCAGGGCCTGTTCATCAAGGTCGGCCAGCTGATCTCGATCATGACGAACTTCCTCCCCGAGGAGTTCCGTCGCGAGCTCGAGGGACTTCAAGACGCGGTGCCGCCGCGCCCGTACAAGGACATCGAAGCGCGGATCAAAGAAGAGCTCGGCCGCGAAGTCTCCGAAGCGTTCGCGCAGTTCGAGACGCGACCGATCGCATCGGCATCGATCGGTCAGGTCCACATCGCGCGCCTCGAGTCCGGCCAGAAGGTCGCGGTGAAAGTTCAGTATCCCGACATCGAGGAGGTCGTGCGCCGCGATCTGCTCACGCTGCGCCGCATCTTCCGGATCATCGGGTGGTTCGTTCCCTATCAAGGACTCGAGGAGCTGTATCGCGAGATTCGCTCGATCATCCTCGAAGAGCTCGACTACCGCGCGGAGGCCGAGAACGCGCGCACGATCGGCGCGAACTTCGAAGGGCGCACCGATGTCGCGTTCCCGAAGGTCGTCGACGAGCTGTCGACCTCGCGCGTGCTCGTCACGCACTTCGAAGCGGGCTGCAAGATCACCGATCGCAAGGTGGTGAAGCAGCTCGGTCTCGATCGCGGACAGCTCGCACGACAGGTCGTCGAGATCTATTGCCAGCAGATCTTCACCGACGGCGTCTATCACGCCGATCCGCACCCCGGAAATCTCCTCGTGCGGCCGAGCTCCACGGCCGGCGAGCCGCCGACGATCGTGTTCCTCGATTTCGGTGCGGTCGCGCAGATTCCCGCGAACGTTCGCGCCGGAATCGTCGAGCTGATCCAGGGCGCGCTCACGCGCGACACGGGCCGCATCGTCACCGCGATGAAGACGATGGGCTTCGTCGCGCGCGGTGCGAACGAAGCGATGTTCGAGCAAGTGGTCGAGTACTTCCACGAGAAGTTCCAGGAGAACATCTCGCTCGAGTCGCTGAACCTGAAGGACATCAAGTTCGATCCGCAGAAGGGCCTCGAGAGCGTCGCGGACCTCCGCAAGATGGACATCTCGATCCGCGAGCTGTCCGAGAACTTTCACATCCCCAAGGAGATCATCGTCCTCGAGCGCACGCTGCTCCTGCTGATGGGCCTGTGCACCGAGCTCGACCCGACGCTCAACCCGATGACGGTGATCCGCCCGTACCTCGAGCGGTTCGTGCTCGGCGAGGACGGCGATATCTCGCAGCTCCTCGTCGAGACGTCGAAGGATCTCGTCATGTCGATCACGGCGCTGCCCGCCGAGGTCCGCAAGTTCATGCGCGCCGCCCACTCGGGCGATCTGCAGCTCAAGTTCAAGAACCTCGAAGCGCCCGCTCAGCTCATGTATCGGCTCGGGCACCAGATCATCTTCGCCGTGGTCGGGGTCTCGAGCGTCGCGTTCGCGCTCGTGCTCGAGGGGCGCGGCGACGATGCGCGCGCGAACTGGGCGTGGTGGACCGCGCGCGCTGCGGGCGTGCTGCTGTGCTGGAGCTGGTGGTCGTCGCGCGGCCTGCTGCGCAAGCGCTAGAGCAGCACCGCAAGCGCTAGTGCAGGACAACGATGATCGCGATCACCGCGAGCACTGCGAGGATCGCACCGGCGAGCATCGCGATCTTCTTCACGTCGAGCGGCGAGCTACCGAACACGACTTCGCGGCGCTGGCCGTGGACGATCGCGCGGTACAGCTTGCCGCGATAGCGATACGCGAGCACCCACGCGGGCAGCGCGATGCGCTCGGTGGTCTGGCTCTCGACGAGACACGCGACGTGAATGTTGCGAAACCGTCGTCCCGGCACGTGCGGCTCGACGCGGGTCTTCGCCGCGCGCTCGATCGCCCCTTGCACGACGTCGCGAGCGGCGCTGCGTTGCGCATCGAAGCTCTCGACCGGTGCGTCGAGATCCGTCACCGTCGCCGCGTCGATCGGTAGCGCGGTCTCGATGGTGTAGTACGGCAGGAGCAGATGACACTCGTCGCGGCGCAGGCCACGCGACGCGGGTACCACGATCGCATCGAACGTCAACGCGAGCTCGCCCGCGTGCGGAGCCCACGCGGATCGCCGCGCGCCCTGGTCGCTGTCGGCCGTCCACGCCACGCGTGCCCGTGCATCGACGAGCCACCCCGCCCAGTACAGCGGATGGATCGACTCGAGCACCGCGCCCTCGCGCAGCTCCGTCGGTGCGAACCACCCGCGAGTGCCGAGCCAGCCGCGCAGGGAGGCTTCCGCATCGATACGGTCCACGCTGAACGGCACGCGCACGCGCGCGACCTCCAGCGGATCCACGGGCTGCTCGATCTCCATCGTCGACGCGCAGAAGGCACACGCCGGCGCTTGGTGCTCGGCGCTGAACGCGACGGCCGCCCCGCACTCGCGACAACGCAACACCTTCGCGTAGGCGCTGGTCGGAGACGCGCTCTCGAACGGCACCGGCAACGCACAGATCGCACACCGCAGATCACCGTGCTCGAGCGCCGACGAACAGCGCGTACACGCGCTCACGAGCCGCCTCGCTGGGTCCAGATGATCAGCGCGGCGATCGCGGCGACGATCGCGAACGCGAGGGCCACCTTCCACCACGCGACGGGCGCGCTCCCCGCGACTTTGCCGGTCTGGCCGTTGATCGCGATGCGTAGCGGCGGCTTGTCGTCCCGATAGCGGACCGCGAACATCCATACGGGCACGAGCATCGGATCGAGCGACTCCCACTCGATGTGCGAGCGCCAGTGCAGATCGGCGTGCGAATCGCCGGGCATGAACGCGCGCAGCTCGGTGCCGATCGCGTCGTTGGCCGCGTCGCGCGCCGTGACCTCGCACAGGATGCGCGACTTCGCGTACTCCTCGTGGATCCAGCCCGCGGTGAGCGCGGGCGTGAACCGCCGCAGCTGGCGCAGGTCATACGGCTGCATCGCGACGAGCGTGTCGTCGTCGAGGCCGCGCGAGGCACTCACGATCACGTCGGTCACGTAGCCGACATGCCGCCCGGCGAGCGAGCGGTACTCGGTCTTTGTGACGGTCCGTGTCTTCGTGACCGTCTCGCTGACCTCTTTGTCCTTCCACTCTCCGTTGTCCCAGTACTTGATCGTCTTCTTCTCTTCGACCTGATAGGTCTCGGTCTCGTAGTAGTGCTCGCCGATCTCGGCCGTGTAGTCAGTGCGCGCGATGCTCGAGTACAGGTACGCGGGCACGTACACGCCGCGGATGTCCTCGATCCGCGCCCTGGCGAGGGCGCTGTCGGCAAACAGGCGCCGCTTGCCGAGCCAACCCGCGAGGTGGCGCTGCGCCCACCCGCGATCCCCCGCGAACGCGACGGCGAACCGTGGGGACGGCTGGTCGTGCGAGGCCTCGCGCTCGACGATGTTCGGGCTCGCGCAGAAGGCACACACCTCCGACCGCACGCCTTCGAAGGCGAGCGCCGCACCGCACTGATCGCAGGTCAGTGTCACCACGCCCCGGCGAGTTTGCCGTTTTGTGGACCCGGCGCGACGACCTTGCGATCATTTTCGACGGGAACAATGGACGCACCTTCCGCGTTCGTCCCAGTGAGGTCGTACATGCTCGCCGTCATCGGAAATGTGTTCGCAGGGCTCGCCTGCATTGGTCTCTTCACGGCGACGTTGCGCCTGACAAAGCCAGGCAAGCGAGCATAGACTGGACGGGTGGTTACCACCGTCCTGCCGCGAGTCGCGCGGCCGCCCGGCACGGACGAGCTAACCCTCGCCGACGTCGAAGCGGTGCGCTTGCTCCTCCGCGGCGAGTCCGTGATCGACTGGCACCGCCTGAGTTATCAGGACCACTCGGAGGTCGATCGCTTCCTCCGCCTCAACGAGTTCGACCCGGAGTCCGAGGAGGAGATCGGGCGGCTCGAGGACTTGCGTGGCGAGGCGGTCGACTACCTCTCGCGCGCCTACGCGATGGCGATCCCCGACGAGGTCGCCGAGGATCTGCCCGCTCGCGACCTGTTCCTCGTCGCTTCGAGCACCGGTCCCCACCAGAAGTGGGCGTGCGTCGTCCTCAAGGTGATGCACATCATCCACCACATCAACGGCCGCCAAGCGCTGCTCAAGATGTCGGTCTCCGACGAGATCATCTTTCGCGAGATCGAGCTCAAGGTGATGCAGGTCGTCGAGCAACTCCGCCAAGCGGGTGCTCCGCTCGCGGAGTGGGAGTGGAGCCGCAAGCCGCTCGACTCGCAGATCACGAAGCTCCTCGCCAAGCGCTCCACGCTCGCCGCGAACATCTACGACAAGCTGCGCTTCCGCCTGATCGTCCCGTCGCAGGATGACCTGGTGCCGATGCTCGCGACGCTGACGCGCCAGCTCATCCCGTTCAACTACGTGGTGCCCGGCGAGAGCGTGAATCAGCTCGTCGACCTGACCGCGATTCGCGCGAACAACGACGAGAGCGCTCGGCTCAAGCTGCCGACGGGGATGCCGTACAACGAGTTCAGTGGCCCGGAGTACCGGATCGTGAACTTCGTCGCGGATCTACCGCTGCGGATCGAGCGCCTCCTGCCGCGCGCGGAGATGCCACCCGGCATCTCGCACGTGGTGTTCGCCCTCACCGAGTTCCAGATCGCGGACAAAGAGACCGCGAAGCGGAACGAGTCGGGCGCGTCGAGTCACGAGGCCTACAAGGCGCGCCAGCACGAGCGCGTGCGGATGCGTCTGTTCCGCGACAAAGACGATCCTCTTCCGCCGGATTGAGCTAGTTCGCGGCGATCTTGTTGCAGAGGTCGACGGCTTCCTTCGCCGTCGCTTCGTCCGCCGCCGAGCCGCTGCAGTCTTGGATCTTGTCGCCGATCTTGCGGCGCACGGTGAACGCGACGACGCTGCCGTCCTTGACCATGTCGTCGCCCTTCATCGTCATCTTGTCGAGCATGTAGATCGCCGCGAAGCCGTCGGCGGTCTTGTCCGCGGAGATCCACTTCTGGAACATGATCTCCTCGGTCTCCTTCTTCCAGGTGTCGAGATCCTTCGCCGCCTCCTCGGGCGCGGTCTCGCGCACCGTGAACATGCCGGCGTCACCGTCGAGGTGCATGCCGGCCGCGCCGCCGATGCCGTTGTCGAGCCACTTCGCGGGCGCGTCGACGACGAGTCCCGACGCGTTCGGGATCGAGCGTCCCTTCGGGGCGGCCTTCGCCGGCTCGGTTGCCTTGGCCGCCGGATCGCCTGCGGGCGCCGCGGTGTTGTCGGTCGCGGGCTGATCCTTCGCGGCGTCATTCTTCTTGGAGCACGCCGATCCGAGGACCAACGCGAGGGAGGCGATCATGATGCTGAGCTTCATGAACGGGACTTCAGCACGTCCCGGGCCGCTCGGGATCCGGGCCAACCGTCTGATTCGTCGACGGCAGGTGGTCTCACGCAGACCCAACGCGTCGGCGAGCTGGGTCTATCGAGTCCGGATCTACTGGATCGGACCGACCACTTCGGTCGTCCACTGCGCGATGTGGTTCGAGGTCGTGATGTCCTGGAACGGCAGCGCGAACGCCGCGAAGCTCGGATCGGTGCCGGCGGGGGCATCGAGGTCGACCGCGGCCATCCAGATCAGCGTGCCGCTGCCCGGCGGGTTGCGCAGGCCGTACTTGCGCGTCGACGCGAACGTGACCCACGCGAGGCGGCCGCCCTGGTTGTTCATCGCGCTGACGAAGGGATTCCACTTGGGGAACGTGTTCGTCAGGTTCGTCTGGCCGTTGTCCGCGATGCCGGGCGCGTTCGCCTTCGTCATGTCCCAGACCTGACCGCCCGCGATGCCGTCGACCACCTTGAGCTTCGCGCTCGGGTTCGTGTCGGCATCGCACTCGCCGCCGGTGTTGCCGGAGTTGCAGACGGACTCGTTGAACACGAGCATCTTTCCGTCGGGCGCGTACGCCGGGTAGTACTTGTTCTTCCCGGGCTCGCGCGGCACGAGCACTTGGTACGGCTGCCACGCGCCGCCGACCTTCGCGACGGAGCGGATCTCGCAGTTGAACATCATCTGCAGCGTGTTCTTCACGCCGACGTTCGCGAATGCGATGCGATCACCGAGCGGCGACCAATCGGGGTGGTTGGTCGGGTTCGTCGACGTGCCGCCGGCGTCGACGATCTCGTCGATCTGTCCGGTGGTGCCGTTCAAGATCATCAGGTTGAACTGGTTGCCGTTATCGGCCCACACGCCTGCGAACTGGCTGCCATCCGGGTTCCAGCTCTCGAAGTTGCTCTTCGGCGTCGACGCGAACGGAACCATCGGCGTCTGCGTCGCGACATCGAGCAGCAGGATGCGGCCGTCGTTCTGCCCGCCGGCTTCGGCGACCAGCTTCTTGCCGTCGCGCGACAACGCGTGACAGCCGACGCACGTGCCACCGGTCATCGCCGGCGTGACGAAGGCTTCGGCCATCGTCTGCGTCGTCGACGCGAAGTCGAACCGCATGATCGAGCCCGTCGCCGTGGTCCAGTAATAGATGCCGCCGCCGAGGTTGCGCGGCGCGAACGCGATCGTCATCTCGTTCGACGTGCCGATCGCGGTGCCGTTGTTGTCCGTGCCGCGCACCGACCAGCGCACCGGATCCGTGCCGCGATGGGTCTCGGCGATCCACGCCCACACCTGCGGATCCGGCAGGTACACGCAGCCGCCATTGAGCGCGGTGCACGAGACGTACACCTTCAGATCGATCACGCTCGACTTGAACGCGACCTCGAACACCGTGTTGCCACCGCCAGGGCGGAAGTGCAGTTCGAGCTTGCCGAGGTTCGGCGGCACGATCACGCCATCGTTCGGATACACGAGTGCCGGGGCCGCGCCGTTCGGATTTCCGCCGGTGAACAGCCCCTCGGGGTTCGTCGGCAAGCCCGTCGATCCCGGATCCGTGTACGTCTGCTTCAGCAGGATCGTCACGCCGGTCGATCCTTCGATACCGCCGGCGTTCGCCACTACGCGGGTCTGCCCGCCCTTCGCGGTCCCCGTGGTGAAGTCGGGTCCGGTGAAGCCACCCAGCGTTGGCTCGACGAGCGCCCAGCTCACGAGCGTGCTGATGTCCTCGACGCGTCCATCGTCGAAGGTTCCGAGCGCCGTGTACGTGCTCGTCGCGGCGACGCCTTGATCGATGATCAACGTCTGATCGATCGGCTTGACCTCGATGCCGACGAGGCCTTCGAGCGAGCCGCCGCCATCGTTGCCGCCGTCGTCATCACCGCGCTTCCCACATGCGACGACAACGACGAGGAATCCGAGCAAGAGAAGGCGACGCATCATCGGTCGTCGAGCATAGAGCACGCCAACCATGCGCCCCAGTTATGGGTGGGGCAGCGCCCCGAGAGAAGTGACCAGCTCGACGCGCAGTCCCACCTACGTCGTCGCCGGGTCAACTGTCCGTAGGGACACGCGACCCGAGCGCCGCTGTCACTGCGTGACGAGATAGATGATCGCGGCGATACCGCCGCCGACGACGATCAATGCACCGATCAGACGTCCCCATCGCAGCTGCTTCTCGGGTGGCTTTGCCATGAGCGAGAAACTAGCACGCCGGGTCAGTGCGCGCCGACCGGCAGGATCTGGCGCAGGTGCCACGCCTGCAGCTCGAGCCTGCGTGTCGCCTCGCGCTGGCGAACCGCAAGCACGCGCGTGAGTAGCGCGACGACGCTGATCAGCACCACGAGCAGCAGTGCGAACGCGAGCTGGACCGGGGCCGCCGAGAACGTCAGGTTCGGTGACACGAGGTGGAGCTCGCCGTTGTCCGTGAACCGATACGTCGACGCGAGCACGCCCGCTGCTTCGAGGCCCCACGGGATCGCGACACCCGCACCGAGGATCGCGGACACGACGCGGATCGATCCGAATGCGGGATGTGCGGCGAACCCCATCAGCGTGGTCGTCACCAACGTCGGTGCGATGATGAACGGACCGACGAGGCGGCACACGATGGCGATCAGCACCGCGTTGAGGACCGCGTTGAAGTAGATGCCGAGCTTCGAGATCGCCTCGCGCCGCGTGAGCCAGTAGACCTGGATGCCACTGGCGATCGCGAGCCCCGCGAACGCGGCCACGGTCCACATATCGCGCACGCCGGTCCACAGCAGGATCGGAACGAACACGAGGTAGCCGATCAGCGAGTACGCGGCGAGGCGGCCCTGCGAGCGCGCGGTCTCGGTGTCCATGCGCTCGAGCTGCGCGGCAACTTCGCGCGGCGTCTCTTTCGGT
>Ga0154020_10008778_pt1 | contig 11706 bp, 9 predicted proteins | sample Klosneuvirus_201_FD_109709 | JGI IMG/M metagenome (GOLD analysis project Ga0154020, IMG submission 109709) | Active sludge microbial communities from wastewater, Klosterneuburg, Austria - Klosneuvirus_20160825_MG | ecosystem: Engineered > WWTP > Aerobic digester > Activated sludge | place... | reverse complement strand
TTTAGTTTTTGTATGGCTTCAATCGTATGATCGACATTTGATAATAAAATCCATTCTTCTTTTAATGGCAAAAGAGTTTGATCCAAAATCCATAGTTCAACCTTTTTAGATTGATATTCAAAGCGCAATGCCAAAGATTCCAAGATAAACACAATTAATTTACAAGCCTTTCTCAACGCAAATAAGTCATAACGAGACGCGAAAGTCAATAACCTCGTCGTTATTATGATTTCATTCCGCTATAATAATTTTTCTCCAATTTTTTGTCGCATTTCACGTAACAATGCAATTTCATTTTCAGGTAAATTCGTAAGCCCTCCAAGCTGTTGGGCTTTCCAGAGTATTTCGGCTGAATGCTCTATGCGCTCCATCCCTCGCCAAGCCTCATCTAAACTTTCACCCCAGGTTAAAGCTCCATGTCTTGATAATATTAATGCACGAAAATCTGGTAAAAAGGGGATTAAATGATTCCCCATCTCATTAGTTCCTGGTCTGGCATAGGGTACAAAGGGAATATCTCCACATGCTAGAATTACTTCACTTAAACATTCCGATGGAAGCACTTTTAAATCTGATTTTGCAATGGACCAGGCAATAGCCGTTGGAGGATGAGCATGGACAACAGCAACCGCCTTAGGACATCTTTTGTAAATCTCAAGATGCATCAGTCGCTCTGAAGAGGCATTCCCAAATAATATTTGATTATCTAATGTGATAATCGAAAATTCATCACTGTTTAAAAATGCTTTCGATACTCCAGAGGGTGTTATTAAAATATGATTTTTATTGAGTCGCACTGAGATATTACCATCCGCCGCCGCCAACATATTCCGCGCATAGAGACGTTTTGCGACTTCAATGATTTGTTCCGCTATCACTTTATTTTTTAATAATAAATCATTTAATTCATGCATAAATTTGAGAAGTCCTGCGACGATAAGAATCAGTTAAAATTTAAGTTAGTGTTACATTTATTACATTACTACATTTTCTACATTTACAATTACACTAACTATCACATTAAATATTAAAAATAATTGTATCATTACTATCACAATCGTTTTAATGAAAGGTAAAAGTTAGTTAAGTTAACCTTAAAGATATTTCTTAATATCATTTACGAGATCGAGAGGTTTATCATTGGGTGCAAACCTTTGAACTGGTTTACCAGATCTATCCACTAAAAACTTAGTAAAATTCCACTTAATCGCTTTGGTCCCTAAAATACCTGGGAGTGATTCTTTTAAAAAAGTGTAAAAGGGTGATTCCTCAGAGCCATTAACATCTACTTTTGCAAACAGAGGAAAACTCACATCATAGGTTAAAGAACAAAATTGCTTTATTTCTTCTTCATTACCTGGCTCCTGCGCTCCAAATTGATTACAAGGAAATCCAAGAATCTCTAATCCTTGGCCTTTATATTCTTTATAAATTTGCTCTAACTCAGTATACTGAGGAGTAAAGCCACACTTTGATGCAACATTAACAATTAACAATACTTTTCCTTCATACTTTTTTAAAGAAATTAATTTTCCATCAATATCTTTTACTTCAAATTCATAAACTGATTTTTGTTCCATAATATTTCGTCCTTTGCTTTAAATTATTGGATGCCATCTATATTTTATCAGATCCAAAGTTTTTCGATGTCTAGAAAACGAAAAACAGATCTCCAACACTTCTTAAAATCGTGTCATTAACAGATTCTAAATGACCCAATTTTTTCTAAATTGCAATTCAATTTCTAATCTATTTCATCAGCTAGGCTGTTTGATCAAATGATCTTAGTAATTACTTTTGTCACCAAACCTTGAACATACTCTATATTTGACTCTTTCGGTAAAACAAGGGGAACTGCTTATAACGAAGGGCTACTCTCTGTTTCGAACCACCAAAAACTAAGTTTTTTAACATTTATTATCAAAATACTAACCAAAGGGAAGTTTTTCATAATACGGGGTGATTTTGAATCACCCCAAACTAACAGGAAAAATAACTGACCAAGATATAATTTTTTAATCATGGTCAGTTATTTCAGTGATTAAAAAGAATAGTCTCATCTTGATCCACTGAAATATTGATTAAAAGCACTTAAGCTGTTCTCTCTGATTTTAATGCGTAAAAAAATAAATTCTCTGCTATCCTAAGAACAACATGGGGAAGAGCTAAGTTAGGCAAATCTGCACACCAAAAATATCACACCAATAGCTCTAATGATTTTGATACTGTATTTAAAAGATTCAGTGATTTTCGTGATAATCAATCATTTATTGCGACACTGATTCTCTTTGAGGGGGAATGATATGATTAGACAATCGCAAAGTTCTTTGATTTTATTGCTATTAGTATCTATGACACTTTTAATCAGTTTTCAGAACTGTGAACGCAATATGAGTATAAGCTTGGAATCTGGTACTCCAGCCTCAAATCAAACCGTCAACGGTAACCCTGACGACCCAAATGATCCGAATGTGCCAACCACGCCCATTGATGACCCGAAAGCTCCGCCAATCCTTACTGTAGATGAATTGGTGAAAAAATGTAATGATGCCGCTCTCTCTAACACATTAACAAAAATTGTGGTTGATGTCGACCTCCCAAGCCTCCCGAATGTTTCACTTGATACAGGGGCCACTCAATATTGTAAAGAGCCTACTCCTTTTGTGGATTCCGGAGAAACGCATTATATTTCTTATTCAGAACAAGTTCGTAATTTTATACTTCCTGATTATTCTAATATTTGCAAAATGGATTTCATTTTTGAACCACAATCCATCAATTATGACGATCATTTTTTATTTTCGTTTGACAATCGAATTCTTGCTTCAAATTCCATTGGATTAATGACATATCTTGATAATCAAATGCCCTTAATCCTACCCAGTTCTGGTATCAATACTGAAGTTGAAAATAAGAGTTTCAATTGGTCGCTTTTGAAAAATAAGGAATGGGGTGATAATGGAACAAAACCAGAATACTTTTATTGTCTCGGAGAAAATCTTCCAGGAACAATTTGTGAATGGCCTATCACTGAAACAACCGGTACAATAAAAATGGAGTATCCTCAGGTAGTTTTAATGCAAATTGCCAATCAAAAAAAATCAACCTCTCATGATTTTAGTTTTATTGTAACTGGTGATAACAATCCTGAAACCGATTGCCAACACACACCAATAAAATTTAAAGTCGAAGTTTCTTATGTCCAATAAGCGATCCAATTTGGATTCCAAAAGGCACTATGAAAAAAAATTCAACGAAGACGCTGTTTAAAAGTACCTTCTTCTAAGGGTTTGCAACAAAATATTTTATTATGATAAACAAACATCACAAATACCACAGGGATCATGATTTTTCGAACCAAAATAATCATAAATCAATTTTAATCGACAGTCATCGACTTGCTGAGCCCAGCGAAGCATCGCTAATAGTTTTTCGTTTTGAGATTTCAAATGCCGTTCATGATCGATCTTCGAAAAAAAATCTTCATTCCAATAATCAAGAGCCACGTAAGAAGAACCCTTTAACTCAATACTCCCTGCCCGCTCTAATTGATTAAGTGAGGTTTCTACTCTGAAATCTCGAGAATTATAAAAATTCATCTCTTGTCGCAAAAAATCGTTTCCACCCGCTCGGTATTCATCTCCCCGGTCTTTCACCAGTTGATATACCTTGCGTACGAAAGATGGTTCTGGGCAGGACCATTTAATAAAGTCCATAGAAATCGTTAGATCTTCTTCATCAAAAAGCAAGTGCCCTTCAGCGCGCGCGCCATCGCGCCCTGCACGCCCAACTTCCTGATAATAAGATTCAAGCGAAGTCGGAATTTCTCCATGAATCACCGCACGAATATTCGCTTTATCAATTCCCAAACCAAAAGCAGGGGTCGCTAGCAAGGTCATACTCTCAGAAGAAAAAAAAGCATTTTGAGCGCGGCGTCTGTCATCAGGTCCCAGTTGACCGTGATATTTTTCTATTTTATTAGAACTAAATAAATCTACTTTTCTTAAAGCCGCATAGGCTTTTTCTAGTGTGCCGATGAGACTCCAATAAATTAACAAAGGCCCTTGAATTTGTTTTCGAAGTTCAATGATTTTCTCTAACTTTGACTCCAAGCTAAAAAGATCATGGACTTGTAGTGCCAATCCTGGTCGCTCAATGCCTCCCAAAAATGAAATTGGTGAGTTCAATTGCAATTGTGCCTTAATATCGTCTTGCACGCGTGGTGTAGCGGTGGCAGTCAATGCCATGGTCGGAGGAGTCCCTAATTTTTTTCGTATTTCGCCTAATTTCGAATAATCAGGTCGAAAATCTTGACCCCAAAGACTAATACAATGAGCTTCATCAACCGCTAATAAACTCACGTGCACTTTAGATATGCTTTCTAGAAACGAATCTTTACGAAATCGTTCTGGGGTCACATAAAGAAGGTTCAACTGGTCAGAAGCCAATTCTTTTAAAACTTTTTCACGAAGACCTGGCTCTAAAGCTGAGTGAATGGCTCGCGCCTTTAAGCCTTTTTTTTGAGCGCTTTTAACTTGATCTTCCATCAGAGCAATAAGCGGAGAAATAACCAGCACCAAGCCTTTAGCTTGTTCCTGAAAGTATGCCGCAGGAAGTTGATAACAAAGACTTTTCCCAAATCCTGTTGGCATGATGACTAAGGCATCACCGCCCTGTAAGACGTGTTTGATAACGCTCTCCTGGTCGCCTCTAAATTCATCAAATCCAAAATACTTTTTTAATAAGAGTTCAAGCTGCATGATTCACCCGGAGTCTAAATTCCTTGTTGTACTTTCAAAACCTTCATGTTAACCGATTTGGTTCGTACTTAACTTTATAATAGTTTATAGAAACTTTAAAAGATAATTATTAGCATTAACTTACTTATTATTAATGACACAAGAAAGGATCTATCCTGATGGCTAACGTTAAATGGGATATTAAAAATGTCCGTAATATCGGGATTTCAGCACATATTGACTCCGGTAAAACCACTCTTTCAGAGCGGATTTTGTTTTATGGTGGTAGAATTCATGCCATCCATGAAGTTAAAGGAAAAGATGGTGTTGGAGCGACCATGGACTCCATGGATCTCGAGAGAGAAAAAGGGATTACGATCCAATCAGCAGCCACTCAAGTGCAGTGGAATGAACATATTATTAATTTAATTGATACTCCGGGGCACGTGGATTTTACGATCGAAGTGGAACGGTCTTTACGAGTTCTTGATGGGGCCATTCTCGTTCTTTGTGGTGTGGCAGGAGTGCAATCTCAATCCATCACGGTAGATCGTCAAATGAAACGTTACAGCGTTCCTCGTTTGGCTTTTGTGAATAAACTGGATCGTCAGGGAGCTAACCCTTTCCGTGTGAAAGACGCCTTGATTGAGAAATTAAAATTAAATGCAGTGATGGCACAACTCCCTATTGGACTTGAGGATGCTCACAAAGGGTGCGTCGATTTGATTTCCATGAAAGCCTATTATTTTGATGGAGATAACGGCGAAAAAATCAGAGAAGAAGAAATTCCAGCTGACATGCTTGAGCAAGCGAAAGAATATCGCGGCTATCTTATTGAAAAATGTGCTGATGTGGATGAAGTTTTGGGTGAAAAGTTTTTAATGGATCAGCTTCCTACTAATGACGAGATCCATGCTGCTATCCGAAAGGGTGTCATTGCCTTAAAGTTGGTACCTGTGTTCTGTGGTTCTGCCTTTAAAAACAAAGGTGTCCAGCTCTTACTTAATGCCGTACTCCGCTATTTACCAACTCCTGCTGAAAAACGCGAAACAGCTCTTGACTTGGATAAAGGCGAAGAACGCATCGATCTTTTCCCTGATGATAACAAGCCTCTTGTTGCTTTAGCCTTCAAACTCCAAGAGACTCAATTTGGTCAGCTCACTTACATGCGTATTTACCAGGGTAAAATGAGTAAGGGTGATTTTATTGTTAACACGACTACTCATAAGTCAGTGAAAGTTCCACGTCTGGTGCGTATGCACTCGGACAAAATGGAAGACATTGAAACATCTTTTGCCGGAGATATTGTTGCCGTATTCGGTATTGATTGCGCCTCAGGGGATACCTTCACTATGAACGATTACAACGTGGCCATGCAGTCAATGCATGTGCCCGATGCGGTTATCTCTCTAGCTGTGTCTCCTAAAGACAAAAGTTCAGCCAATAACTTTTCAAAAGCACTTCAAAAATTTCGAAAAGAAGACCCTACATTCCGTGTTCATAGAGATGAAGAATCTGCGGAAACCATTATTTCTGGAATGGGAGAGCTTCACTTAGAAGTTTACATTGAGAGAATGAAACGAGAATTCAATTGCGAAGTGATCGCCGGTGCTCCTCAGGTTGCTTACCGTGAAACGATTGGTCAAGAAGCGATCTATGATTACACTCATAAAAAACAAACGGGTGGTTCGGGTCAATTCGCTAAAGTTGTTGGTAAAATTGAACAACTTCCAGCAGATGCAAAAGAAACTTTTGCTTTTGAAAATCGAGTCGTTGGTGGTCGAATTCCTCGAGAATTCATCCCTGCGGTAGAAGAAGGCTTTAGAGAACAGTGCGTGAAGGGACCATTGATTGGATTCCCAATTGTTGGAATTCAAGTTTATCTTGATGACGGTTCTTACCATGATGTGGATTCATCTTATATGGCCTTTAAGATTTGCGCGATGGCTGCAATGAGACAAGCCTATGAGAGAGCAAAGCCCTCAGTCTTAGAGCCTTTAATGAAACTCGAAACCTCAGTTCCTGAGGAATATCAGGGTCCTGCCACTGGTCAGATTAACCAACGCCGTGGAATTATTTTAGGTACGGATTCTAACGAAGGTTACTCGATCATTACAGCGGAAGTTCCTTTGAGTGAAATGTTTGGCTATTCGACTGATCTTCGGTCTGCAACTAAAGGTAAAGGCGAATTCTCTATGGAATTCTCACGTTACTCTGTTGCTCCAAGAAATATTCAAGAAGAACTGGCTAAAAAGTACCAAGAAAAACGTGCTAAAGAAAATGCATAGTCTATTTTTTTGAAGTTTGTAGTTGGTGGAATAGAATCGATTCGTTCACGACGAATCGATTCAACACTGATATTGAGAGACTTTTAGATTGATAAAAACTAACGAGACAAACCTCTAGATATAAGGAACCTCAAAATAAAAATGCCTTATTTTTAACTAATTATGAGCGGACAAAATCGCTTTGTTATTTCAAAAAGATTAAAAATTGGCCAGACTGCAAAATTAATAATCATTACAATTTAAAATACCAAGACTTCTGTCTTGGTATTTTTTTTATTTTAACATACCTCAAACAATCTGATAGCATAAACCGATGATTTCCTTTCTGGTTTTAGTGGCACTGGTTATGGCCATATCATTTATATGCTCTCTTCTTGAAGCCACGCTGCTCTCTATTCAACCGGCCTATCTTGCCGTCAAAATTAAGGATGGTCGACGATACGCTCAACTACTCCAAAGTCATAAGAATCAAATACACCGCTCGATTGGTGCGCTTCTCACCTTAAATACCTTTGCCAATACCATGGGAGCTTCGCTGATTGGTTATAAAGCCCACGAAATTTGGGGTGAGGATTATATTACTTTTGTTTCTGCTATGTTAACTCTGGCTATTTTAATTTTTTCAGAAATTGTACCCAAAACTCTTGGAGTCAGAAACTGGAAGACCTTTGCACCCATTGCTGCCTATGTTGTGTCTTGGCTGATATTTGTTCTCTACCCTGTTGTACGTGCCACGGAATGGATTACAGATCGCTTGGGCGGACCCATCCCACACAAAGTAACACGAGAAGAAGTCATCATGCATGCAGAACTAGGAGCCAGAGAGGGTTCACTACAAAATAAAGAAAGTTTAGTAATAAAAAATTTATTGATGATGGATAAACTTTATGTTGCCGACATCATGACTCCCAGAAGTGTTATGTTTGCACTTGAAAGTGATATGACCGTACAAGAAGTGGGAGAAAAATTTAAACCTCTTCGTTACTCTCGAATTCCAGTTTATCATAATCAACTCGACCATATGATAGGAATGACCCATCGATATAAAATTCTAGAGGCCCTCACCCATGATCGAGATTCCATGAAAATTTCTGAGCTCACCACTCCTATTCAAACCATTTCAGAAAAACTCACCGTAGCTCAAGCCCTTGATTTTTTTATAAAACAAAAAGAACATGTGGCTTTGGTGAATGATGAATACGGCATCATCACGGGACTCATCTCTCTGGAAGATACGGTTGAAACACTTTTAGGCGTTGAAATTGTGGATGAATTTGACTCAGTCCCCGACCTAAGACAATTTGCGCTCGAACAATGGCAACTCCGCAAGGGTCAAGGCCGTAAATCCTAGCTAGCTCTATAATTTTTCAAAATATTACCGATAAAAACTCGATACCAAGTCGTTGTTCAGAGCTTCGTTTTTAAACGAAAGTGATGATAACGGCTCACTCTGATCAACTTAAGTGAGGCCTTGTTAATGGCTATAAAGTTACATCATCATTATTTTGAAGGATCCTATTTTATGAAAAATTGCGAATCCCTGGCAAACATTGATCGAAATGAACATAAAATTAATCTTTGGAATGAATTTGTCGATTCTAATCTTATCGGCATCACAGAAGAAGATTGCGGAATTTTTCCACGTGTCCTTCCTTTGAGTTATTTACAAGAAATTAAAAAGACTACATATAAAATTTGTTTATTTACTATGAAATTACTCGAATTACCTATGGCAGAAATCAAAACCATTTTGCCTGAAGGCCCCATCCGTGATTTTTTAATCCATGAGCTGGAGGTTTTAAAACATCGTCCCCAGCGTCTGGTGGGAAGTTTTCGTTACGATATGGCCTTGGTTGGAGACGCCATCAAGGGCAATCCTCCCAAACTTCTTGAAATCAATGATATCGGATTTGGTGGAATCAGTCGTTCTACTTATCTGCAAAATACTATTTTCAATCTTCAACCTGCATGGAAAAAGAAATATTTAACTTTAGATGCCTCAAAAGCAGAATCTAAAAATTATCTTGCTCTTGGCGATTCGATCGCTCGTTTTCAATATGATGCTTATGATTGGGAAGAACAAACTCTGATTCATGAAGCTAGAAAAAATGGGATTCGTATTGAGCTCATCTCACCTAAACAGCTTAAATTTAAATGGGATCATCAGGATTATCCCTTAATGGTTCAATCCAATGTCAGCCTCAAAAACAATAAGATTGTGATCGGTAAAAACTGGCAACCCGATGCCCTGCAAATGGGTTATAGCTTCGAACTAAAAGACTTCTTACGCAGTCCCGATATGTATCGACAAATAATTAAAAGCAATACTCCTCAATACAGTCCCTTTATCACAGGACTTGTCGCCTCCAAATCTATTTTGGTTTTACTTTCAGACCCCATTCTTCAAAGAAAATTTTTAGGTTCCTCGCACTCGCTCGATCAGGCTATTCTTCCCGCGCAATTATTAAAAGAACAAAAAGAAGAAGCCCTAAAAAACTATAGAAAATATGTTTTAAAACACGCTGATGGTTTGGGTGGTGAAAAAGTATTTTTTGATCATCATCTTGTTCATCAATTAAAAAAAATAACCAAGAAACACGAATCCGAATGGATCTTACAAAAACGAACCAAACTTAATACCATTGAGCTTGAAGGCACCTTATCACGAAAACGAAAAGTCATCGCAGATCTGGGAGTTTTTGTTCAATATCAATGGTCAAAAGGAAAGTTTCAACATTTTGAAGTGGGAGGATTTATCACTCGCGCTACGAACAAATCTTACAAAGTGAATGTCAGTGGTGGTGGTATTCAAGTTCCTGTCTTCTTCGATAAATCAGCCTAACTCTTCACTACACTTCTATTTTTTTCGAATGATTTTTTTTGATCGATTTTATTTTTTTGGCTATTTTTTTCTTTTGAACAGGTGTATTTTTTTTCATTAGTTTTTTCTTTTGAATAGCTGGCTCAATCTTCGCTATTTTTTTCTTTTTACTTGTGAGCTTGCTCTTCGGAATTTTTCCAATTTTTGGATCTTTATTTAACACCATTTGACAGACACGTATAACAGACTCTTCAAAATCAATGGCTTCTGATGGCAGAATTTGCCACCCAGATGGACCAGGGCCAAAAATTTTAATGGACCTCATGTTGGGAAATATGTTTTGCAATTCTAGGTGATGCTCAAAGGTTGTTGCTAACCAAACTCCATTGTCTTCGCGATGCTCAGGTTTTTCACGTAAAATGAAAACAATCTTTTCTTTTACATAAACGGCATAGGCACCAAACATGGGTTTGATATAGGGTGAAACTTCAAACAACTCTTCGAGCACAAACTCAAAGGGAATAACTTTTTTTACATTTTTAGCCACGCTCTTCTCCTCTGCTCTAACAATACTAGTACCCCGACCACTTAATTTTTTCCGCTTATGCTTGATTCTAAACTTTAATTCTTCGTTGCTCTTCGCCGCCTTAGTCCCTGCTAAAGCTCCTCTTCGCGCCTCGGCTTATAGTTTATCAGCTTCGCACAAGCGGAAAAAATTAAGTGGTCGGGGCACTAGTTTCTGATTCGCCTATGCCTTGTGATTTCAAATCCACAACAATCAATATAGGGAGCTAAAGCCACTTGCTGAGAAATGATCTCGTAGGGCCCTGTCTCTGATAAATCTCGTTTTTGAAAGACCTCATCACTATCTGGTTGCGTAAAAATGAATGCATGTTCAATAATTAGACCAAAGGGATAGCCTTGGTTTTCTCTTCTCAAATGATCGGTGATGATTTGACCTACAGGCAGTTGATTATTACTACGACTCCAAACAATGATCACATCATGGACATTTTGCTTTTCGTTAATTTCTATTTGTTTGAAGTGACTCTGAATATAACGAACAAAGGCTTCCGGATCTGTAAATTCGACCTTATTGACGTCACCAAAATAAAGCTGAACGGCATTAAAACAATTGGCTCTCATTTTTGAAATCTTTTCTGGCAAGGGAATCGGTTTTTGAATTAAGTTCTGAATTGTATCGATCAAAATCATCTCCAATCCACAATAAACACGTGATTAAGCCTTTAAAATATACAGATTTTATTAATGCATCTTTCTATGCCAATTGATGAACCTGAGAAAAAAGTTACTTGATACGGAAAGAAGATGGTCCTTTTAGTATAAAAAAGTGTCAAAGTGTATCGATAATCCCCCTTAACTCCAATCTATTGTAGGTTAATCAAGAAACAGACAATTCTCTCTTCGATATTCCTCCAATTGCAGGTTGCATTTATGAAAAAAAAATAATAAGAATTCCAGTGTTATATTGACTCAAGAACTCAGTGGTGGCCGTAGCTCAGCTGGTAGAGCATCGGATTGTGATTCCGAGTGTCGCGGGTTCAAGCCCCGTCGGTCACCCCAATTTTAACGTCATACGAACCTAAACCTGCTGGAAAGGTCCATTCCGGAGACATAGTGGTTCTACGGTTCTACGGTTGAAAGTGTTCTTCAATGCCATCGAGCAAATCCATAGCGATCAAAACTTAGAATAGTGATATTGAATGCACATGATAGTTTTTCGGTTCTACTCTCTTAATGGTGGGTAACTCCAGCAAACCCTTACCCAGCTAGGCATTTAAGACTCGAAGCCTGTAGTTTTCAGGGTTCTTAAATCCGTAACCCCGCTTCTGTATTG
>Ga0154020_10008777_pt1 | contig 11706 bp, 10 predicted proteins | sample Klosneuvirus_201_FD_109709 | JGI IMG/M metagenome (GOLD analysis project Ga0154020, IMG submission 109709) | Active sludge microbial communities from wastewater, Klosterneuburg, Austria - Klosneuvirus_20160825_MG | ecosystem: Engineered > WWTP > Aerobic digester > Activated sludge | place... | reverse complement strand
TCGGCAGCGCTGCAATTGATGAGGGCGAGGCAGGTAAACGACAAGACAGCGCTCAGGAAAGTGCGCGATCGATTCCGTAAATTTGCGCTCTGCCCCATGTATGACTCCAATTGGTAACTCGCATTCTGCGCCCCTTTGGATCTATCGGATTGTTTTTAAGGTCGCTAAAGGCGAGTTTTAGAGTCCGCGTGGATGAGATTTAAGAATATGATATAATAGGGTTTTTTGTTTTCGAGGGCAAAATGCTAAACTGTCAGGGACAACCAGTATTCTTAGTAACTAGCGCGTGTCAGTAACGAGTGAAGGTGGAAACTCTCCCATGCATTCAGCAATTCTCATTTTTATATTTGTCATCGCAATGTTTTTCTTTCGCTACTTTAGACGCAAGCTCACCGGCCAAGGGGCGAGCACCAAGGAAATTGAATCGACATCGCTGACGACGACCCACGGTGTCATCAACTTTCGCTACCAGCCGCCTCGCTATCACAAGGGGCGGGAGGTGGAGGCACCTTATGTCGAAATCAGCGTGCCGGCAAAATCCTCCGGAGCCTTTTCGTTGTGGTCCAGGTCCACAGTCAATAAAACTCTGACCGCCATGGGATTTTACCCAGAAATAAAAGGGGAATCATGGAGCGATCCCAGCGGGCTGCTATCTGGGTATGTCTTTGCTGCATCAGATCGCGAAGCGGGACTTCGTCTGCTTAGTGGGCAGCGCAGCCGGTTGGCGATCAAAACTATGGCGGATCTCGGGTTTACCCGCTTTGATCATGACGGCGAACACCTCAAGGCCAGGTATATGCCCTTTCGGACCGACCCGTCGCCGAACCAATTGCCGTTTTTAGCGGACGGGGCCAGGGCGTTACATGACTGGGCGGGGTTGGTGCGGAGTTCGGTGGGCGAATCAGAAGCGGGCGCTCAGGTGCGATATGTGCAGATGATGCGCTTGCTCAATCACAAGGGATTTACGGTGCTTCTCGTTGTGGGGTTGATCGTTGGAATCGTTGCAGGCGCGTTGCTTAGCAGCATGAACAGGCTGCTGGAATATACTCCTTTCATAAAGACCTGGCTCACATTGACCGGCATTGGTGGCGTCATTGCCCTTTGGCAACTGCGAAACCTGACCCGAAGGGTGCTGATTGACGGACAGACGTTGATGTCGTTGATGATCTTGCCGGTGATTATGTTGGGAGCGCTGCTCTGGACCGGGCTCTATGGGATCAATACCTCCTTTGATCGTTCACCGGTGCTGACAAAGGAAGCGCCGGTCATTGATGCCCGCAGAACACGGCAGAAGCGGGGGTATTCCTACACCCTCGTGGTCCAGTCCTGGAAAGACCCTTCTGATACCTTTGATATAAAGGTGTCTTCGGACATTTTTGAGCGAGCCGCCCCCGGAGGTGCGGTCGTCCAGTTGAAACTAAAAAAAGGATTTTTGGGCTGGGAGTGGATCGTCTCTAAGGACGTATTCACTCCGCAGCACTGACCAGGCTTCGATTTTTCTTATGCGTTCCCGTTACCGTTGCACGAAGAAATCGACGGACTTGGTCCGGGAGAAATCGGCGGCACCATCGGACTCGATTTTTATTTCAACGGTGTCATAAACGCCCGCACAGGAAGGGGCTGTCACGTTGACATGAGTTCCGGCAGCCTGAACGTTGCTTACTGGTGCAAAGGCGGGTGGAGCGGCGTCAGCTGCCTTAAAGCAGCGGACACTCATATTCAGACCGCGCCAGGCATCACCATCTCCCGCATTTGACCGCCAGGTGACCGCAGGCGACGAAAAGGTTGCCCCTGCCTTATAGTCTTTAACGCTCTTCAGGTCGATCTTCGCGACGATGGTCTTAGCATAGGCGGTCGCACCGGTGAAGTCCGTGTACATGTAGGCGTCTCCGGGCACTTCCTTAATTTTCGTTGCCTTTACCCCAAGTGAGGGATCGCCGGCATCTTTCAGAGAAATGATGAAAACGCTCGACGGACTACCGCGTTGAATGCCGAGAATACGGCCATCGTTTAACGAGCTAAGGGGTTTGACGAGACCGACGCCGGTCATGTCGAAAGCCCAGATTTTACCCGCGCAGCTGACATCACTCACGAGGCAGTCGGTTTTTGCAAGGATAAGTTTGCTGCCGCTGGAAATGTAGGCCATGTTGCTTGCTGTCTCAAGGGCAGCAGTATAGACGCTTCCGGCGCTTATCAGCAATCCGGCACCGCCTCCGCTCATCGCGTAGGAATGTCCTCCGCCCGCGAGGTCGAAGGTCAGGACTCCAGGAACGCTGATTTTGTGCGCGGCATTCGGAGCTGCCGTAAGTGCCACTGGTGCACCGGTCAACATATTTACTCCCGAAATCCCACCACCGGTTGAGTTGTTTTTGGACCAGAAATAGTTTCGTCCCTGATCTGTGTAACAGGAATAACCCCAAACTCCCGCACCCGCATCGAATACCTGTGCTGCAGCGGCATCGACTTTCGTCGGGGAGTCAGCTTTCATCGGAATTTTAACGAAGAGTCGCTTGTTGTTCTTATGAAACCCGGCACCGACGTACTCCTGGCCGGTGGCGGGGTCGCGGAACGCCGTGACGCAGGTACGAGACCCGCTGTCTGCGTCTGCCTTGTAGATTTGCTGTGCGACGCCGGCAACAGGAACGGAATCATCGGCACGGTAGATGTAACCACCGTTCGTTCCGATCAGCAGACCGATGGCAGATACGAACGTGCGGTGTCCACCACCGCCGGCACCCGTCCACTGTTTCATCGGGTAGTTATTGTCGGGGTCGAGGGTTATTTTATGCGCGACACCGCCGCTGTTGACGACCCAAACTGAATTCTCCGTGTGCGCATTGCTGGCTTCGGCTGAGCCAACCAAATTTGCCGAACCGGCAAAAGTTCTTGTGATCGTGATGGTCGAGGGGTTGCCATTTCCGGCGATGTCCTTCACCACGCCGCCTTCGATCGAAATCGTTACCGGTCCATCGCCCGAGGGAACCACTTTGAACGTGTAGGTGTTTCCTTCTTTCTTAAAATCCTCAATGACACCGCCGCTCACTTTGACATCAGCCGGGGTCAGTGGCTTGTGATCTTCTGAAACAGTCACTGTAACAGGTATAGGGGCGTTGGTCGTTTCGGGGGCAGCCGAATCTATGGTCACCGTCGGGCCGGTCGTGTCGCCTGGCTCAGGTAAAGGATCGCTTTTGGCACCTTTGGCGTCGCCCGAGTTCTTTTCCGTTCTTTTGGCCGCGCTGCCACGAAAGGAGGCATTGCCATCACACGACGAAATAACCGTCGCTCCGAAGAGAACCCCAATCATTGCTGCTGTGCGCAAATAGATCTTCATGGTGTGTCCCCTCAGTGAAAGCTGATGACGTAAGAAGCCAGTCCGGATGACGGGTCTTCGAATTCAAGCAGGGCGTTCGATGCGGTTTTGTCGCCTTTTCCTTCGCGTCTTGCGACAAAATGCTTGAGTGCTTCGATGTCGATTGAATTATTGCAAAAGAGCACGTCGCCAACCATTGCATCTTTCGTAACGTGATATACGTCACGCGGACAGTTCGTCTTTTTGTGGGAAAGGGCAAGCTCCGCACTGTCGGTTTCCAGAACTGGTGATTTCGCTGAGTCGTTTTCATACATTAAAATGCGGACCTGATCGTCCGCTGACATAATTTTGCCGCCGATATCAAAAATCAGGCGCACATGTTTGGGTTTTTGGGTGAGGGTGAGCGAGGTCGCCTTTAAAGGCTTTATCGTGATCGTTTCTCCTGTGCGCATGGGGTTTTTCTCCACTCTCCGGCTACAACCGGAATAAGTCGAGAGGGCTAACATAACCCCCGATACCACACACACCAGTCGGATGTTGGCCAGAAAATTCTTTTGGTTTTTTCGGTTTTTCATCCTGATTAACCCTCTATGCCTGTGAATTGCCTTAATCTTCATTCCCTCGAAATCTCTTATCGGCTTTCGGATCGCAAATCTTTCTTAGTTTCGTTTAATTGTATCAAATCAGACGCTTAGAGTGGGTTTTTTAACGGCTCGTTTTAACACTTCGTTTACGCGACCTTCCCCCCCTCCCCCCGAATTGACAGATGGCAGGGGGGCCACTTAGAATGGAAGCAAATCACACTAATCGTCAGCAATTATTACCGAAAAGATCCAGGTATTTATGGACGTACCAAATCGTCGGATTGTATTTCTCGTGGGGCTTGCATGTGGATGTATCGGAGCCTCCTGCCAGCGTCAGCCGCAGGAGATTCCCACGCAGCAGCCTGTAGCAGCGAAAGTGATCGATTCGGGCACGAGCGGGATCGATCCGGATTCATATGTTAATCCCTTTGGGGATGCTGAAATCCCGGCATTGGATAATCCGGCTGCTAGCAGCCTTGAAGACAAAGGGGCCACCGTTTCACCGTCACCCTCGTTGTCTCCGCTCTCCTCAACCTCTGCTTCTTCTTCGGGCGGTAGTTCTGGATCGAACATCGCCATGCTGCAAACAGCACTTTCGAGTCTGCCGGCGTTAATGCAATGCATGTCACAGCAGTGCGACCCGAATGCCGTGTTTGGAATGTTGTCTGGAACGTTCCTGAACACCATGGCCGCTTCCGGTGAGAACGGCGCGATGATTGCTCAATCCGTAGCCCCGCTTATGGGGATGTTCGGAGGAGGGGGTGGGCAGTGATTCCGACTTCAACTAACCAGCGTATTGACGCCAGAGCCATACCAAACTGTCTTCATACGATCATCACGGTGTCTTTTTTTGTCCTCGCCGGTGGCGCGACAGGGTGTAAACCGAAAGCGGATCAGGCGTCCGACGTGCGGTCATTGGACAATTTTACGCGGCGAGACGGCGCGGACGTAACGTCTAACATTTGCGGACCTCCGGCGACAGACGCAAGCAAGCTCAAGTCCAGTAAAGTCTATGAGCCACGCAATAAAATGATTTTCGCTCCGGGACCGGTAAAGGACGAAATACTTGCAACTCTGGCGGCAGTTCCGGATCCCATACAGGCAGCCTTTTTTGGGGTCGGTGGTTCGATTCAGGCTGCGCCGGATATTAAATCAAAATGTATTTTTGGAAAAAGCAGCGAAAAGGAGTTTGCAGGAGAAAATTTGTCCGAACTGACCTCATGCTGGCGCAAGAAAAGTGACGGGACGCCGCCTGTCATCTTTGTCGTAAGCCGACCCGATGCCATTCGCCATGGTTTGGTAAGGAGTTTTTCTTATATCTATACCCAGTTGTTTGTGGATAGTGCTGCAAAACTCAATGAATCCCTGCCAGCTGGTGAGAAGAAGAAAGTCCTCTCGGCCGCGCTAAAGCGGTTTGATTCGCAAAAAAAGTTTTTAGTCGAGGGACTGTTGAGCGACGCCGCGGGGTTAGGTAAAGATGTGGTTAGTCGCCTTCAATCACAGCGTCTGAAAAACCAGGACCAGTTCGCGGATTTTGTGATGGCGGAATCACTTGACTCCTTTTATTGCTCCAGGGAGTCCAATGCAAAGATGCAAAAGCGCTTTAAAAATACTTTCAAAGCGATGACCAGAGGAGGGCTCCTGAATGAAAGCGATGCGCCATCAAATGGCCTCGCCTTCGACCTCGGGCGCCCCTGGTACTACTGAAAATCCGGCCGCGGGGTGTCTTTTCCCGAAGGCGGCAGAACCGGCAGTTTTATGTCAGGCTGTTTTCCAGTTAATGTTTTGAGGAATGCAACAATCTTCCCGGTCTCGGCTTCGGAGATCTCGATTCCAAGTTGATGGACTCCCATGAGTTTGACTGCTTCTTCCAGGCTCCAGACGGCACCGTCATGAAAGTAGGGGGCCGTTAACTCAACATTTCGCAGGGTCGGCACCTTGAACACGTTACGGTCGGCCTCGAGTTTGGTGACGGCGATCCGGCCTTCTGCCGGAGATTTTGCGGCGTAGGGTTTTACCAGACCCATTTTTTGGAATGACGCGCCCCCAACCGCCGGACCGTTGTGGCAGCCCGTGCAACCCTTAGCTTTGAACAGCTCGTAGCCTGCTAACTCTTCAGTGCTGAGGGTTTTGCTGCTACCGTTGAGCCATGCATCAAACTTCGAGCCCGGTGTCACCAGAGTTTCTTCAAAAGCAGCTATGGCTTTCTGTACTTTGCCGATGGTGATCTCGCCTTTGCCAAACGCACCGTCAAATAATGGCTGATAGCCGGGAATAGATTTCAATACCTGCACCGCGAGGTCATGGGTCGAAGCCATTTCGCCGGGATTGGCGATGGGACCACCAGCCTGATCTTCAAGGTCTTTGGCGCGCCCATCCCAAAATTGGGCGAGTGAATAGGAGCTGTTCAGCACAGTCGGGGAATTGATCGGTCCGATGTTCCATTTGTGTCCGATCGAAGACGGCAGATTATCGGCGCCGCCCGTTGCCAGGTTGTGGCAGGAGTTGCAGCTGATGGCACCCGACTTCGAAAGGCGCGGTTCAAAGAAAAGCGTCTTACCCAGTTCGACCAGCTTTGGGGCAGTCACTTTTTTAGAAGCGATAGGTTGAATCGGCTCGGCAGACCTCTTGGATGCCGCTTCGGCAATTACCGGTAGAAGAGAAAGGAAGCCAAACAACATGGCTAACGCGGGAAATGTCAGAAGTTTCATTTGTCGCATAGGGTGCTCCTTTGGTTCCGAGAGTGTGGATCGTGCCCGGGGTGACCACATGTTACAAAAATTGTTTATCTTTGCGATCAAAAATTACGGGGCATTCAATTTTGTGATGCCATTACGACGTGTCTGCTGTCCTTCGGCAGATGGGTGGTCCCGGGCCTTCACATCGCCTGCCCCTTCACATCACCCGGCCCATAAAAAGCAGAGCATTAGTCCGTCGATGGCGCACGACGTAGAGGAAGGGATGGTCGGCGACAAAATTGACGGGGGGACTGGGTTTCGGCGGCATAGCGCCAACTACCATCAACGCAGCGGTTGCCGCTGCTGCTTCCAGGCCTTTCTCGTTGACCTCAATCATTGCCTTTTGAATAACCGCTGAAACGTACAGTTGATCCGCGCCGCCGTCCATCATGCTGAAGTCCGCGACCCTCGGCAGGAACATCTGTTTAAATCCGAGTTCCATCAGTTTATCTGTCAGTGGCAGATCGTCGGTGATCTTAAATTTCGGCAACGTTACGTTAAGCCGATGCGGCTGGAGTGACCGGAAAACCTCTGCAAGGGTACCTTCATCCATTTTTTTCTCAAGCGCATATATGCCTTGAGTTTGGCGTGGCAGGAATATGATAAGGTCCAGATCTTTGGAGCTGGTCTTTAAAGTAGCTACAGCATAGTCGCCTTTGTCTACATAGTCGTAATCTCCCATAGCCCCTTTCCGGTGCATCATGGGGATTTTCGACTTTTTCCCGTTGGCGTGGAAGAAGGTTCGCGGTTTGGTCTCTTTTTCCGCAAAAGTAGGGTCCCAGGAGTCCTTCAGATGCATAGCGTTAACCAGTATCATTTTAGTCTCGCGTGAAATTGCGGATTCACTGATGAGATTCTCGATTTTTCCAGCCGTTTTCTCACTGACCCAGGCATTGATTGTTTTTACCGCGGGACCAGGAGTTGAAAAATTGACTTCCGTGGGCGTCGCATCAAAGTTGTCCTTAAGAGCTGTTAGAAAAGGATTCCGGAGAGCCTTGCCGTTTTGCTTAAAAATGCCATTGGCAATTGACAAATCCAGGGTTGAATAAGAATTCGGACAGAGAAGTTGAGCCATAATTTCGCCGCTGGCAACGACAAATGATTTGCGATCACGAGGTGGAATATGAAGTCCGGTCAGGAGCTCTTCCCGGGTATGGTTCTGAGACCCGGATGCAACCATTGTGAGGAGTAGATAGGCGCTGATTGGGGAAAAAATGATGTTGGTATCGGACTTTGATTCTTTCGCAATTTTTTTATATAGCCCGAGCCCGAATGCCGTCGGGGATGTCGCCACGAAGTTTTGCAGTTTAAGGGTATCAATCGGTGTTGAATCTCTTTTTTTGCAATAACTACTGCGAAAATCTGGCTGACCTTCGCCAAAATTTGAATCAGCGTTTGCCTTTGGGGTGGCTATGGCTACAACCAAGCAGGAAACAATGATTTGGATGAGTTTATTCATGCCCGTTATCCTAGCCCAAGTGGTTGAGCCAAACCAGCTGATAACAATAGTCTTTTTTGCTTGCGCCGTGACATTACCTGCACTAATCCTTACTATTTGGGTTTGGAATAAAGGAGATCTGGGGAATGCCCGCAAAAAAAGAAGCGCGCCAACACGACAAAAAGCTTCTCGTTCAGATTTACAAGGAAATGTGCCTGTACCGACGATTTGAGGAGCGCGTCAATATCGCCTACACGACCCGCCGGAAATTTGCCGGTTTTTGTCATCTGCATATCGGACAGGAAGCGCTCTGTGTGGGAGTGCAGAAAGCCCTGCGCCCCTCTGATTATATGATTACGGGCTACCGCTCTCACACCCAGGCGATCGCTAAGGGCCTCACTCCGAACCAGGTGATGTCTGAGCTTTTTGGCAAAGTGGATGGCGCAGTGGGCGGTAAGGGCGGTTCCATGCACTTATTCAGCAAAGACCATAGATTCCTGGGTGGACACGGAATTGTCGGAGGACAGGTTCCACTGGCCGTTGGCGTCGGGTTTGCGATCAAATACCGCGGCGACAAGGATGTCGTCGTGTGCTACCTCGGAGACGCGGCCACAAATCAGGGAGCCTTCCATGAAGCGCTGAACATGGCCGCAACCTGGGATTTGCCGGTGCTTACAATCATTGAAAATAATCGCTACGGCATGGGAACCGACATCCACCGGACAACAAGCATCGATCACCTTTGGAAGCGGGCGCTGGCTTATGACATGGACCACAGCCAGATCGACGCATTGAACGTCCTGAACGTCCTCGATCACGTTTCAGGACTCATCAGCGATATGCGGGAAAAGCCGCGACCACACCTGTTGGAGGCGATGACCTATCGCTATCGCGGACACTCAGTCTCTGATCCGGGGAATTACCGGTCAAAAGAAGAAGTGGCGGAAGTGCAGAAACGCGACTCGATTCTGCAGCACGGTGAGTTACTGAAGAAACTGAAAATTGCCACAGATGCAGATCTGGAAAAGTGGGACGAGGAGGCGCGCGCCGTCGCTGCGTCCGCTGAAGAATTTGCCGATGCGTCTCCACGGCCTCCTGTCGAAGACCTATGGACACATGTGTATGCCGAATAAAATCCGCCGGGAGTACCGATAATATGGCCACGATGACATTTCGCGAAGCTTTAAACCGGGCGATGACCGAGGAAATGGAGCGCGACCCATCGATATTTTTAATGGGGGAGGAAGTCGCCCAATACGATGGTGCGTATAAAGTATCCAAGGGCATGCTTGCCAAGTTTGGCCCCAAGCGAATCTGGGATTCACCGATTTCAGAAAACGGATTTGCCGGACTCGGTATCGGAGCCGCGATGGTCGGACTGCGACCGATTATTGAAATGATGACCTGGAATTTTGGAATCCAGGCATTCGATCAGATCATCAACCACGCTGCGAAGATGAGCTACATGTCGGCCGGGCAATTTAATGTTCCGATTGTGTTCCGCGGACCAAATGGATCGGCTCACATGCTTGGAGCTCAGCATTCGCAAAGCGTCGAACCGATGCTGACCAATATTCCGGGATTGAAGGTAGTCTCTGTTTCAACGCCTCATGATGGCTATGGTCTCCTGAAAAGTTCCATTCGGGACAACAACCCGGTAATCTTTCTTGAGAGCGAGTTGATGTACGGCATGAAGGGTGAAGTACCGGATGAGGAGCTCCTGATTCCTATCGGCCAGGGCGATATTAAGCGTCCCGGCAGTCAGGTGACGATCATTGGGTGGGGGCGCATGCTCCATCGATGTCTGGAGGCCGCGACATCGCTTGCAGAGCAGGGGATTGATTGTGAGGTGATTGACCCGCGGACATTGCAACCACTGGACGAGGAGCTGATATTTCAGTCGGTTCGCAAAACCAATCGTTGCGTGATTGTCGAGGAGTCTTGGGAATTTGCTTCAGTAGGCGCGCAGATATCAGATCGCGTGCAGCGCTTGTGTTTCGATGATCTCGACGCGCCGGTGATGCGTGTCACTTCAGAATTCGTTCCAATGCCCTATGCGGAACATCTCGAGGACCGCATGCTGCCAGAAATTGAGAGAATAGTCCGGGGCGTGAATGAAGTGCTGTACCGGCAGTGACAGATAACGATGTCCTGATTTTATTTTTGAATCCGTACCGAGCACGACGAGGTTTACATGGCGGATGTTATTGGAATGCCCAAGCTGAGCGACACCATGGAAGAGGGTGTCATCGCCCGTTGGTTGGTCAAAGAAGGCGACAAAATCAGCGAAGGTGGTCCTCTTTGTGAAATAGAGACCGACAAAGCAACGATGGAATACCAGTCCCCAAATGCTGGCATTATCCTGAAGCTTGTGGCGACGCCGGGCAAGACCATCGCTCTCGATGCGCCGATTGCGGTTGTTGGAAAAAAAGACGAAAAATTTGATTTGTCCGCTCTTGGCAGTGCCGCAGCACCCCCAAAAACCGCTGCGGTTGCAGCCTCTGGACCGATTTCAGCACCGGTTGTTGCACCAGCCTCTGCGCCGGGCTCGGGCGGGGGACGCACCCGGTCGTCACCATTAGCGCGTAAGATGGCAGCGTCTCAAGGAGTCGACCTCAGTCGTTTGCAGGGCTCCGGGCCCGGTGGTCGTATCGTCGCTCGTGACCTGAGTGGGCAAAGCGGAGCGAAGACTGGCCCGGCAATGCACTCGATGCCAGCAATGCTGCGAAAAGGGGAGGATGTGACCGTCCCCGTTTCGATGATGCGCAAAACCATCGCCAAGCGACTGCTTAGCGGCAAGAATGATGCGCCACATTTTTACCTGACGGTCGCCGCCGATATGGGGCGGATGAATAGCTGGCGGGCGACCTTGAACAAGAGTGCCGGTGACGGAGGCATCAAAGTCAGTGTGAACGACCTGGTAATTCTTGCCGTATCCCGGGCTCTGCTTCAGCACCCCGGTGTTAATGCCTCCTGGCAGGGGGATACGATCGTCCAGTACGGCAATGTTCATGTGGCGATGGCTGTCGCGCTTCCTACCGGCCTCGTGACGCCGGTCGTGCGCCATGCGGACCAGCTAAATGTCAGGCAAATCGCTCAGACATCCCGCGAGCTGGCCCTAAAAGCCAAAGCCGGGCAGTTGCAAAATGAAGATTATGCCGGTGGAACTTTTACCATTTCCAATTTGGGGATGTTCGGGATCGAAGAATTCACCGCAATCATCAATCCACCCCAGGCAGCGATTCTGGCGGTCGGAGCGACCCTTCCGACCCCGGCGGTGGACGCCCAGGGAAATATTGTGGTACAGCAGCGAATGAAAATGACATTATCGTGCGACCATCGGGTAGTAGACGGGGCCATGGGTGCGCAGTTTTTGCAGACCCTGGTGCAATTTCTCGAAGAACCACTGATGATGTTTGAGTAGAGTTAAGTTTAGACAGACCTGCGCGTGATGGCAGTTTTCCGGTTAGGCCCCATAGTTAAATGGATATAACGAGCCCTTCCTAAGGGTTAGTTCTTGGTTCGATTCCAGGTGGGGCCGCCACTCGTCGCTTTTTGGTTTAATCGGCGTCAGATTTCACGCGTTCCTCCTCGCCGTACCCTCCGGGTACTGTCTCGTCGGCCCGCATTCATCTT